>FWPU01005893.1_pt1 | contig 25595 bp, 21 predicted proteins | sample 2228361 | NCBI WGS metagenome assembly FWPU01 (sample SAMEA103939777, study PRJEB20133) | metagenome | reverse complement strand
ATTTACCACATGCTTTCCAATCTGGGACAACGTCTCTATTTCCCGAAGGGGATCCTTTCCCAAAGCGCTGAGGCCAGGGAAAAGGCATATCGATTCAATGCAACCATTGGGATCGCAATGGAACAGGGCACCAGTATGTATCTTCCATGCATACATGCGCTCCTTCACGAGATGCATCCCAACGATGTCTATCCGTATGCCCCACCAGCGGGCAAACCAGCTCTTCGAGACCGCTGGTACAAGAAGCAGCTCGATGAAAACCCACGCATGCGAGAACGACACGTCGGCAGACCGATCGTGACCAGCGCACTCACGCATGGTCTCTCGCTCGTCGGAGACCTTTTTGTCGATCCTGGAGACCTCGTACTCTTACCGGACAAGTACTGGGGCAACTATCGTCTGATTTATGAAATACGACGAGGTGCCAAACTTGTCACCTACCCACTTTTCAATGAACATGGGAAGTTCAATGTCACTGGTCTTTCAGATTCACTGCACACGTGTAGCCAGTCACATAAGGCGCTCGTCATTCTCAATTTCCCCAACAACCCCTGTGGGTACTCCATAACTCCAGCCGAGGCAGAGGCAATTGTGCAGGTATTGGTAGCTAGTGCCGATACGGGCATCAGTCTCATCGTGATCCTCGACGAGGCGTACTTTGGACTCTTTTACGAAGACAATCTTTTGACCGAGTCCCTTTTTGGCTACCTCGCCAATCGCCACGAGCGCATCCTCGTTGTGAAGCTCGACGGTGCAACAAAGGAAGAGTTCATGTGGGGATTCAGACTGGGATTTCTCACCTATGGAGCCGGAGGATCGGGCGATCTTGAGCAAATTTATGCTGCTCTTGAAAAGAAAACTATGGGCGCGATCAGAGGCTACGTCTCCAGTAGCTCGCACCTAGCCCAAACCATGGTGCTGAAGGCACTCGAGCATCCTGATTTCCCGAGACAACGTGCGGAGAAGATCCAGATCCTGAGGCGCCGGGCAAAAAAGGTACAAGAGGTGCTCCAACATCCTGCATATGAGAAGGTATGGTCTGCATACCCCTTTAACGCAGGTTACTTTATGTGCCTCAGGCTCAAGCATATCAGTGCTGAGCAGTTGCGTGTGCACCTGCTTCAGCAGTATGGAGTTGGGGTCATTGCTTCCGGACCCAACGATATACGGATCGCGTTCTCGTGTATCGATGAGGAAGCCATCCCATTATTGTTTCAGATCCTTTACGAAGCCGCTTGCGACCTCCAAGGCCCCCCATCCGAAGGAGCCTCGAGCTCATAGTGCCGCAGGGTCTCTGAAGGTCCAGTTTGACTCATGGCAAGGACCTGAGGTAATTTTCTGGACAATGTGCGCTGCTGTTCCATGAGCACAACCCATGGGTGCTCCTTTGTAACGGCAGGCAGTGCGACCATATGCACCGTGCATGCAAGCTAGGCACGCCCAACCGTGGCAATGGAGGATGACAACGTGGCGAGCGTAAACAAAGTAATACTTATTGGAAACGTGGGCAGGGATCCTGAGATGCGTTCCACCCCTAGCGGCATCCCAGTGACCAATTTCTCACTGGCAACCAATGAGGTCACAAGCACCAAGGACGGCAAGAGAGAAGAGCGCACCGAATGGCATCGCATTGTAGCCTTTGGCAAACTTGCAGAGATATGCAAGCAGTACCTCACCAAAGGAAAACAGATATACCTCGAAGGGCGACTCAGAACGAGATCCTATGACGACCGAGATGGGAACAAGCGATACGTCACAGAAATCGTCGCCTCGACGATGGTGATGCTCAGCCGCGCAGGGGAGCTGCCGAGCCGTGACTTCGCCCCACCTGTGCCTGATATTCCCGATATTCCAACAAACGATCTTTCTATCAACGATGATGACATACCTTTCTAGTCCTTCGGGCGATCGAGCATCAGCGACCCTTGTCCAGCAATCCCTTGTCATGAAAGCTCACATACGCACCCTCACCGATAATCACGTGGTCGAGTACTTTTACACCAAGCAGCTCACCAACCGCTACGAGTCTGTGGGTGAGTCGTATGTCCTCCTGACTGGGTGCTGGATCGCCGCTCGGGTGATTGTGGACAAATACAACTGATGCTGCTGATTCACGTATCACTGCATTGAACACCTCTCTCGGATGAACTACCGACGCATCGAGCGAACCTTCGGAGATTTGCTGTTCTCGTATAACCCGATTCTTGGTGTCAAGCAATATCACAAGAAATATCTCCTTTTTCACATCACGAAGTCGATGATAGTAGTAGTTGAATACATCTTCACTCCTATGAAACGAACCACCCCTGGAGATCCTTTCATCAGCCATTCTGGTGCCGATCTCCAAAGCAGCATAGATACGAGCGCTTTTGGCAGGCCCAATGCCAGGGAAGCTACACATCTCTGACAATGAAGCGCTCCCAAGGGCCCGAAAGCTGCCGTACCTGTTCAGTAACGCCCTGGCCTGCTCCAAGGCTGATCGACCAGGTCCCCTGTCACCTGTCCCGATGAGGATCGAAAGCAGCTCGGTGTTGCTGAGGCTTTTTACGCCGATGGCAAAGAGTCTCTCCCTTGGTCGCTCTTCCTTTGGCCAGTCCTTGATTGACATGTGCACCCCACGTACCTTCTCTGTGGGTATCATCCACAGGAGCAGCTCGTCTGCAAAGATTAGGCCAGAGGAGACGTTTGAACAGTTCGTTGGGAAGAAACAGTTAGTAGGCAGGAAACTACGTGAGGTAGCACACATGCGCACAATGTGTATATCTATTCAGAGCCAGATCATCCGATCGGCCTAGCACGTCCTGTTATGACTACGTGCACATGTGACTGTTCAGCTACACCCCTGTGTAACAAACAGATCCTCTTACAACTTGTATCCTAGCTTCCTCAATAATTCTTTTCTCCATGCAATATCCTTCTCAGCCTCAACACCCTTTGGCGGTGAACCGTCCACTACCCCTACGACACCTCTACCCTGTTCGGTCTCTACCACCACCACCTCGACAGGATTGGCTGTTGCACAAAATATGTGGCACACCTCAGGGCATGCCTTTATTGCAGGCAGCACGTTTATGGGAAAGGCGTTTTTCATAATCAGCATAAAGGTATGTCCACAAGCCACCTTTTGGGCATTACGGACTGCGGCCTCAATAAGGGCTCCATCGTTCCCTTCTTTCCGTATGAGACAAGCTCCTGAGGCCTCGCAAAATGCTATGCCAAACGACGCATGTGGTACTGTGGACACCATAATCTCATAGAGGTCCTCGACTGTCTTGATAAAATGGGTTTGCCCAAACACGATATTTGTCCCTTCAGGAATCTCAAGCCGGACGTTGTGCCACTGCATCATCCTTCCTCCATGGTTCAATCCTTGTGCGAGACAAAGGGCCAAGTTGCCCGCAGGCACCCAAGATGTCCCCTCCCTTGCTCTGCCGGATATACGTTGGTATACCTTGTGAACGAAGCAGATGTTGGAATTCGATCACTGCCGCTTCTGAGGGCGGTTCCATGTCGGTAGACGGAAACGGATTAAAAGGAATGAGATTCACTTTGCATCGAAGTCGCTGGAGAAGCCGAGCTAGCGACTCAGCATCCCTGAGTGTATCATTACGTCCTTTTATCATTACATACGCGATCGTGTACCGTTTGCGAGGGGCGTACGGCGCACGCAAAAGTGCTTCCAACACACGATCCAATGGATATCGTCTGCTGATAGGCATAAGTTTTGACGCGTATGCTCATCACCAGCATTCAAGGATACCGTAAGATTCACCGGCACCTCTTTCAGGAGCATCTCCATATGGGGAACGATGCCCACTGTCGAGACAGTAATCCTCCGTGGTGAAAAACCCGGCCCCATGGGATGGGTAAGTATCTTTATGGCCTTGAGTGTCGAGGCGAAGTTGGCGAGTGGTTCACCCATGCCCATCACTACGATATGGGTAATACGCTCTTCAGGAGCCAGTATGCTTCGTACCACATGATACTGAGCAACAATCTCGGCAGAACTCAGATCGCGGACCCACCCCATACTGCCAGTACGACAAAAACGACATCCCATGGCGCAGCCCACCTGGGTCGACAGACAAAGGGCAAGTCGTTGTTTCTCAGGGATCAGTACGGATTCTATCGTTTCCCCATCATGGAGACGAAACGTATATTTTCTCGTATTGTCATATGTACTCTGCACAGTCGTGACCAGCTCAAGTGGCCATGCGTGAAGCTCATTGGCAAGTAGTGCTCGAAGCCGTTGGGGCAGATTCTTCATCTGGCCGGCTACCACAACACCATGTTTGTGGAGCCACTCAAATATCTGGCGCCCCCTGAATCGTGCCTCGCCACATGATTGAGCATAGGCTTCGAGTTCACCGATCTCAGCTCCTAGCAACCTATCCTCCATCGCCATGACAGAACACCTTTAGACACTTCTTCTCAGCGTCGTAGCCACACTGAGACCGAGCTCTGCTGCACTTTGGCACACAATGATGCCAGCTCTCTCCATCGCTTGTCGCTTTTCGTCTGCCGTACCACGGCCCGCCATGACAATGGCACCTGCATGTCCCATCCGCCTGCCTGGCGGTGCGGTGGCGCCAGCGACAAAACCAATCACTGGCTTAGGATATCCCTTTTTCACCAGCTCTGCAGCCTCCTCTTCTGCACTACCGCCAATCTCGCCTATGAGCAGTACAGCCTCGGTCTGAGGATCATCAGCAAAAAGAGGAAGGAGATCCACAAAACGTGACCCTATGACAGGGTCGCCTCCAATGCCTATACACGTGGATTGACCAAGTCCAACATCAGTGAGCTGTTTTACCGCCTCATAGGTCAAGGTGCCACTTCGAGATAGTACTCCCACACACCCTTCTGAATGAATAAAACCCGGCATAATACCTACCTTGGCCTTCCCAGGGCTTATTACTCCAGGGCAGTTGGGCCCTATAAGCCGCACGTTTTTTTTCTCAAGTGCATAGCGAACCATGACCATCTCGAGGATGGGGATGCCTTCGGTGATGCATACAATAAGCTCTATACCGGCATCAGCGGCTTCCAGTATTGCATCAGCAGCAAAGGCAGGAGGCACGAATATCAACGCAGTAGTAGCACCTTCGAGACGAACAGCATCCTCCACGGTGTTGAACACAGGGACTCCTTCGTGCACACTGCCTCCCTTGCCTGGTGTTACTCCTGCAACAATGCGGGTTCCATACTCTCTACATGCACGTGCATGAAACGAGCCTTCTTTCCCCGTTATGCCTTGTACGACGACCCGTGTCTGCTCATCCACCAGAATGCTCATTTCGTACCTCCGCTCGTACTATTGTAAAGTGACTCCGTGTCAACACCCTGCCAAGCTCACGGCCTTTCGCGCTGCATCGGCAAACCCTGCTGCGACTATAAAATCGAGCCCTGATTCCTCGAGCATCCGACGGGCTTCATTCGCATTGGTGCCTTCCAACCGTATCACCATAGGTACCTTCACCCCGATCCGCCTGGCTGCTTCGATCACACCCTCTGCAACACGGTCGCACCGCACAATACCGCCAAAGATGTTGACAAGGATCGCCTTTACCTTGGGATCTCCAAGCAAGATTCGAAACGCCTGCTCCACTGACTGTGCACTGGCAGCACCACCAACATCGAGAAAATTCGCAGGTGCCCCCCCAACCAGCTTGATGAGATCCATGGTCGCCATTGCCAAGCCTGCACCATTGACCATGCATCCAATTGTCCCATCCAGTCGTATGTAATTGACGTTATGCCGGGAGGCCTCGACCTCAAGCGGATCCTCTTCATCGGTATCTCTGAGTGCAGCATGATCTTTGTGTTTAAACAAGGCATTGTCGTCAAACGTGATCTTTGCATCGATAGCGAGGAGGGTACCTGTATCGGTCAGGACAAGGGGATTGATCTCAACTAAAGAGCAGTCTTCGTCATGAAAGAGGCGGTAGAGATTTCGCAAGATGCCGGTCAATATGCCAATAGGTTCGCCATGAAGCCCGAGTCGGCCAGCGATCCTCCTTATCTGAAATGAACGCAGTCCAACGTAGGGATCAATAATCTCACGATGTATGCGTTCAGGTGTCGCTTGCGCGACCTCTTCGATTTCCATGCCGCCTGCCTGAGAGGTGACAAGTACTGGTTTGCTTGTTGAAGGATCTACGAGCAATCCCACATAGAGCTCTCGATTAATTGCGACTGCCTCTTCCACCAACACCTTGCGAATGGACCTACCCTCGCTCCCTGTTTGTGGCGTCATGAGCTTGGTGCCGAGTAATTCAGAAGCTGCGCGCTCCACCTCTTCGAGGGTCTGAGCAATCCGCACACCACCACCTTTCCCCCTTCCACCCGCATGTACCTGTGCCTTGACCACCCACCTGTCCACCTGTAGTGCCGAGGCAACGGCTCTGGCCTCTTGTCCACTAGCTGCCACACGACCCTTTGGGACTGGTATCTGGTAGTTTCTGAATAGCTCTTTAGCCTGATATTCGTGAATCTTCATATGTTTCCCCCTCACGATACAGAAGACAATGACCGCTAGAGCCTCCGCTTGACCACTTCTCGCTTCAATGCAGATATCGCATGGGTCGGATTCAACGACTTGGGGCATGCCTCGACACAATTGAAAATAGTGTGACATCGCCACAATCCGTGGGGATCATTGATAATCCTGAGGCGATCGCCTGTATCCTCGTCCCTAGTGTCGAACACAAAACGATAGGCCTTAAGAAGTGCCGCAGGTCCGAGAAACTTCTTGTCTGCCCAAAAAGACGGACACGACGAGGTGCAACATCCGCACAGTATGCATTCATACGAGCCATCGAGTAGCTTTCGCTGCTCAGGACTCTGAGGCCGTTCTTTATCCGTGGGCGTGGGTCTGACCGTGATGAGATACGGCTTGACAGCTTCGTAACGCTCATAAAAGGCGCTCATATCCACCACCAGATCCTTTATCACTGGAAAGGACCGTAGGGGTTCGACTTCTATCTTCGCTGTCGTTAGGTATTTGATCTGGGTTTCACAGGCAAGTCTGTTGTGGCCATTTACCGTCATTGCACAGGAACCACAAATCCCATGGCGGCATGACCGCCGATACGAGAGGGTACCGTCAAGATTGCCTTTTATGAATCCAAGGACATCGAGCAGCGTCGTGGTCTCTTCAATTGGCACACGATATTCCTCGTAACGATGGTGCACGTCCCGCGTCGGATCAAAACGCCTGATTCTAACTACTCGCTCCTGCATAAAGGTCGCTCCTCGAACTACTACCGTATCTCACACCTCGTGTTTCTTCTTCTGGTTTCTGCTACCAGTTCCTCGTATTCCTCTCATCGGCTCGTACGCACTATCAATAGGCACGCTCCTCAGGAGGAAACCTCGTGATCGCGACCGGCTTGTAAGTCAGTTTGATCTTGCCCGATTCATCCCGTCGTGCGATGGTGTGTTTCAACCACTGAGCATCGTCCCTTTTCGGATAGTCCTTGCGACTATGCGCTCCTCGACTCTCGGTACGGGCAAGCCCACCTTCGACGATAACCTCACAAAAATCAAGGCTGTGACCTAGCTCAATAGCCTCGAGCAGCTCGGTGTTGAAGCACGTGCTCCGGTCCTGAATCCCGACATTTCTGAACCTTTCCTTGAGCTCACGGATCTTCTCTAGGAGTTCAGCCATACCCTTGCCGGTACGAAACACACCCATATGACGGGTCATGGCCTCCTTGAGCTCGTTTCTCAGTTCAAAAACACGTTCAGGACCGCTTGCCTTCAACGTATCGTGAATCTTCTTTTCCGCCCGCTCTACTGCCTCACTCGGCGGTTGTATATAGTCTGCTCCAGAGGCAACGTACTCCCTCACCCTTCTGCCTGCCCTCCTACCAAATACCGAACATTCCAATGTGGAATTGGTACCAAGGCGATTCGCCCCATGCACGGAGACACAGGCACATTCCCCAGCAGCAAAAAAACCAGAAACAGGGGTATTCTGCTCGTCAGCGAGCACCTGACCGTGGACGTCAGTAGGGATGCCACCCATCGCGTAGTGAGCGGTCGGTACTATGGGGAGGGGTTTCTCGCAACAATCCAGACCGACGAACTTAATGCCCATTTCATGGATCTGTGGCAGCTTTTCGAGGATGAGCTGTTTTCCAAGATGCCGTAGGTCCAAATATACATAGGGTCCTCCGCCTATACCCCGACCTTCGTCTATCTCGGTCTGCTCTGACCTCGACACAATGTCTCTAGGTGCTACCTCCATCTTGCTCGGTGCATACCTCTGCATAAATCGTTCACCGCGATCATTGATGAGATAGCCTCCCTCGCCACGAGCGCCTTCGGTTATGAGGATCCCTGAGGGATATAGTCCTGTGGGATGAAACTGAACGAACTCCATGTCTTCGAGGCACAAGCCTGCTTCGAGCACAAGACTCAGCCCATCGCCTGTATTTGCAAGGCAATTCGTATTGACTTTCCACACACTCGCATAGCCTCCGGTTGCAAAAACAACGGCCTTGGCACGAAACAGGTGCAATCCACCTTTGGCAATGTTCCATGCTACGATACCTGAACACGCAGTGTCCTGAACAAGCAAAGAAAGCACGAAAAATTCAGAATACACCCTGACCTGGTTCTTGATACAATGCTCATAGAGGCAATGAAGGGTTGCGTGTCCGACGCGATCTGCTGCCATGCACGCTCTTCTTACAGGCGGGCCCTTTCCGTACTGACTGAAGTGGCCCCCAAAAGGCCTCTGTTCGATCTTCCCCTCAGGTGTCCTGCTGAAGGGTACCCCCATGTGTTCAAGACGATAGATCACCTCAGGGGCTTCGCGGCAGAGAATCTCCTGGGCGTCCTGATCTCCCAGAAAATCGCTCCCCTTGACCGTATCGTACCAGTGCCACTGCCAACAATCCTCTTCCATGTTGCCTAATGCTGCTGCTGTTCCACCCTGGGCTGCAGTGGAATGGGACCGTGTCGGGAAAATCTTGCTCAGTACCGCAGTATCGCAACGACTGCTCGCTTCAAGTGCTGCCCAGAGCCCCGCTATCCCCGCCCCTACAACCACCACCTCGTGTTCATGTGTAATCATTGGTGCTCACTCCACAAACCCGTTAGTTGATCGCCACAGAAAAGGCAAGGATCGTCACCATGCCGAGTACAAGCACAACGAGGGCTGCCATCGATAATACTATGCTTAAAGAAACCCTCACCCAGCCTGTATGTACGTAGTCACATGCAATCATCCATAGGCCGTGCATCCCGTGAAAAAGCGCACACACCAGGAATACGATCTCAACGGTCTTCCAGATCGGATTGACCAGTGTACTACCGACCGACTCGTAGGTGAGCTGTCCCATCTGAGGATCTTCTGCCCACATGTGCTGATACACAAAGTGCCCCAAGAGAAAAACTGCAAGGAAAAGACCTGTGATCCTCTGAAAAAACCACATCATGGCACCGGTATCACTTGATCCCCTGAACGTATGCGTCGTGTACATTTGCATGTCTCCTGAAATCCCAACGTACGTAAGCTCTCGTCACTTACAACAGTTGGGCCTTCTTGAGGAAGGATACAGCCAGCGGATAGCTTCCAATCATCCAGAGCACTAGGCCTATTGCAACAACAGCCCAAAAGAGCTGTTTTTGATACTTGACCCCTGGTCCGAGATCGATCAGCAGAATTCGTAATCCGTTGAGCGTATGATACAGAATGACACCCCACAACCCCACTTCGAGTATCTTGAAGATAGGCAAGGCCAATAACTTCATAATTTGATTGTACTGATCCTCGCCTCGCGCGATGTGGTGATTTACCCAGACGTGGACAGGTAAATACAACGCAAGAGCGATCCCGCTTAACCGATGTAGGAGCCAGGCAATTGCCCCTGTACGCCAGCGATACATCATGACGACATCTCCGTTGCAAATGTAGGTTGCCCAGTCACCCAAGGTGCTTACCTAAGGCCTCTCTGAATGCCTTTTGGCCCTGCTCGTAAAGGTCTCCTCCGTAGATGTCATTTATCACCACAATAAAAAAGTCCTCCACAAAAAGCCTTCTGATGGCTTCGGGTCCCAGATCCTCGTATGCCACCACCTCGACGCTGCGAACAGCTCTTGCAATAAAAGCGCCCACTCCCCCTGTTGCTCCAAAGTATACACACCCGTACTGCTTCATTGCCTCTTTGACCTGCACGTTCCTACTTCCCTTGCCAATCATGCCGCGCAAACCATGCTCGATCAGCACAGGGGAGTAGGCATCCATTCGATAACTCGTAGTCGGACCCACAGAACCGGTAGGATTACCTGGCCGAGCAGGCGAAGGGCCGGCAAAATAAATGACTTGTCCTTCAAGAGGGATGGGCGAGGTCCCGTCCTTTTTGAGTGAGGTTACAATCCGTCTATGAGCCTCGTCCCGTGCCGTATAGATCACCCCAGACAATGCAACCCGGTCTCCACAGCGAAGACGTTCCACATCCTCTCTGCTCAAAGGCGTAACAAGTGGAATGATGCGTTCAGTCGACACTTCTTCAACCTCCTACCACACATCCGCTATCCTGGCAGCGCCAGAGGCGCAAGAGAATCTACTCGTGGGCACTCGTACCCTTTGTATCGCGACATCAGAGTATCGCCTCTTTATGACGAGCACTATGACAGTTGATGTTCACTGCAACAGGCAAGCTGGCAATATGGCACGGGAAAACTTCAACATGGACCCCAAGAGCGGTCGTTCTCCCTCCATACCCTGCTGGGCCGATGCCAAGAGACTGGACCTCCTCGTAGATTTCTTGTTCTAATGCTGCAATCTCTGGATCAGGGTGTCGTGCCCCGAGCTGCCTGAGAAGAGCCTTTTTGGCCAGAAGAGCAGCTTTTTCCAACGTACCACCCACCCCTACCCCCACCACAATAGGCGGACACGGATTGGCTCCTGCCTCTCGAACCCTTTCCACCACAAAGCGTTTGACCCCTTCTACCCCTTCTGAGGGCGTCAACATAGATGCCCTGCTCATATTTTCACTGCCTCCACCCTTTGGCACCACCACAACTCGTATCTTATCTCCCGGAACAATATCAATGTGCACCACTGCAGGGGTATTGTCTCCTGTGTTCTTACGCGTGAACGGGTGGCAGATAGAGGTTCTTAAAAAGCCATCCGTATAACCCCTCCGAACCCCCTCCTGGATAGCCTCGTTCAGATCACCCCCGACCACATGCACATCCTGTCCCAATTCGAGAAATACCACGGCAAAACCTGTATCCTGACACAGAGGAAATATCTCCTGGGCAGCGATCTTTGCATTCTCAATGACTTCTTCAAGAATGGCCTGTCCCACCGGGGATGGTTCCAGTTGCTTGGCCTGCTCAATAGCAGTTATCACATCGTCGCCGAGATGGTAATTTGCTTCTACACAGAGCTTTCTCACCATATCGGTCAGAACGCTGGCGTGGATTTCTCGCATGCACGCCTCCTTCTCGTACATCAGGTAGTCGCCACGAGCCTTTGTACTTCAATGACAAGGAACGCCTCTGCTTTATGATTGCTCATCTCTCCACTTGTTTCTGGAGTGTGAACGAAGAGATCCGCATCTTAATAGAACCTTGCTGGGGCCTTCATCGCAGACACAATTGAAGACGGTTATGGGCTCATATCTTGAGTTCCTCAATGCTTTTCCTCACCGCCTCTGCCGAAATCTGGACGCGTCTTTTTTCTTCCTCAGTCAGCCTAAGCTCTATCACGGACTCAACGCCGCCAGCCCCTATCTTTGCAGGCACCCCGAAGTAGATACCGTGAATGCCATATTCACCCTCCAGATACACTGAGCAGGGAAGGATGCGCTTCTTGTCTTTGAGTATTGACTCGACCATCTGGATGGTCGAAGCCGCTGGTGCGTAAAAGGCGCTCCCGGTCTTTAATAGTTTTACGATCTCAGCTCCACCGTCCCTTGTCCTCTCACAGATAGCTTCAATCTTTTCTTGAGACATGAGCTCAGAAAGCGGAATTCCAGAAACAGTGCAATACCGAGGCAAGGCAACCATCGTATCGCCGTGGCCGCCTAGTACCAGCGCCTGTACATCTTCGACCGAAACCCCAAGCTCCATTGCTACGAAGGTTCGAAACCTCGAGGAATCCAATACCCCTGCCTGGCCGAGCACCCGGTTTTTTGGAAATCCACTTACGTGCTTCGCAAGATAGGTCATGGTATCAAGCGGGTTGGTAACGACAACAAGAACTGCGTCAGGGGAAGCCGTGGCACATCGTTCTACGACCTCAGAGACGATCTTCTTGTTTGCTTCGAGAAGATCTTCACGACTCATACCCGGCTTTCGTGCCATGCCAGAAGTGACAACCACTACGTCCGAACCGGCAGTCTCTTCATAGCTGTTCGTACCGACGATCCTTGCATCATAGCCGTTGAGTGGTCCGGCCTGAGCAAGGTCAAGTGCCTTGCCGTGGGGCATCCCCTCAATAACGTCAACGAGAACGATGTCCCCTAATTCTGCAGCAGCAGCCCAATGAGCACAGGTCGCGCCGACATTTCCAGCTCCGATGATCGATATCTTAGCCCTTCGCATGGAGCACCTCCTGCATTAGTCAAGATTATTGCACACAGCCTCACCGAACTGAGAACACCGGAGAGACTTCACACCTTTCACACCAGCTGCTCTAAGCTGCCGCTCGAGGTCATAGGTAACGCAGCGATCCAGGATGGTTCTGGCGATTGCACGCCGAATCATCCCAGATGCCTCACGCCAGCCGAGGTAGTCAAGCATGGCCGCACCGGATAGAATGAGGGATGAAGGATTCACCTTATCCTGACCCGCATACTTGGGAGCTGATCCATGGGTGGCCTCAAACAGTGCCCTATTGTCCCCTATGTTCCCACCAGGCGCCATGCCAAGCCCACCAATAAGTGCTGCACAGGCATCTGAAAGATAATCGCCGTTAAGGTTCGGGGTACAAATAACATGGTAATCTTCTGGTCTGAGAAGGATCTGCTGGAACATTGCATCAGCCATTCTGTCCTTGATGATGACCTTGCCGTGGGCCGCTTCGGTGTGTGCGTTCCCTTCCTGTTCCAGGACGACCTTATCTGCATATTCTCTGTGCGCCACCTCGTATCCCCACTGCCGAAATGCGCCTTCGGTATACTTCATAATGTTTCCTTTATGAACCAACGTCACACTGGGCAATCCTTCCCGGAGAGCATACTCTATCCCCAGACGCACGAGTCTCTGCGATGACCGCTTGGTGATTGGCTTGACCCCTATCCCGGCATCAGTGCGAATCCGTTTGCCTGTTCCAACGAGCAATTCCTCATTGATAAACGAAATGAGTCTCCGTGCTTCTGGGGAACCAGGCTTCCATTCGATCCCCATGTACACGTCCTCTGTATTTTCCCTGAAAATTATCATGTTGATCCGTTCAGGGTAACGGATAGGACTCGGCACCCCCTGGAAATAGTAGATCGGCCTCACGCACGCATACAGATCCAACGCCTGTCGAAGCGTCACATTGATGCTGCGGAAGCCTCTCCCTACCGGGGTGGTCAGAGGGCCTTTGATGGCAACCCTAAGGGACCTGAGCTTTCGTACTGTATCGGGTGGCAAGGGGATCCCGAACCGCTCCATCGCCTCTTCACCTGCATAGAGAGGTAGCCAGCAAATGGAACGTGTACCACGGTAGGCCTTGTGAACAGCTGCATCTAGCACCATCCGCGTCACAGGCCAAATATCCACACCAGTGCCGTCGCCCCGAATGAATGGAATGACAGGATGGGCTGGAACTGAAAGTTCCCCATTCTTATCGACGGTAATCGGACCGGCACTCTTGTCCTGGGTGAGGTCACTCACATCGATAGAGCCACTGCACGTAGTGAGTCCGTTTGTCCCCTTCATTCCTCCGCATACCGTCAACAAAATGACTGAGGAACATACACATGCAAAGCACCTGGCACAATATCGAAAAGAGCAGGCAACCTGCCCGGTTGTTCTCCGTCTACGTCCAATAGCACCCTTTCAGAAGAGCGTGCCTCCACGCTCCGTGCTCGAACACACGTCACCTTCGGATGGGTAGTATGGGTACCTCGGTATATCTTCATACCGTCGCGTATAGCCTCCCACTTGCTGAAATCTCCCAGTATGATGACATCAAACAGGCCATCATCGACTGCTGCAGCCGGAGCTACGTGCATACCTCCGCCAAAGTATTGCCCATTGGCGACAGCAACATCCACTATTCTCATCTCCTGCTCGGGCTGGTGATCGATCGAAAGTGTCACGGCCTGATTCTCGTACTGCACCAGCGTTGAGAGGGTCGCCCACATATACGAAAGCAATCCCCCGAATCTCTTTGAAGTCGAATTTACCTTTTCATCCACAGAGCCACCTATGCCGAAGCTCGCAATATTGACAAAGTACCGTGTGACATGCCTGTCTTCATTGTCGACGAACACAATCCGCCCAAGATCGATAACATGCCTTTTACCTGTCAGCAGCACGTCAAGGGCACCTTCAGTATGCTTCGGGATCTTCAAGGTCTTGATAAAATCAGATCCTGTGCCACGGGATATGCAGCCAAACGTGGCCTCCTGGCGGATGGGTGTGGTACCGTCAAAAAAACCATTGATTATTTCGTTATTCGTCCCATCACCTCCGATAGAAAGGATCGTGTCATACCCTCTCAACAGCGCTTCTCTGGTAATATCTGTTGCATGTCCAGGCCCCTGGGTAAGCTGGGCGTCAAAAACACCGAGACGTTGTCTAAGGATGGTCTTCATGGATGGCCACTGTCTTCCAGCAGCTCCGCTGCCAGAATGGGGATTGACAACAACCATGATCTTGCCAAGGTCGTTCACGGTCCCTCCCGTACTTGCCACCCCACCAATTCTCCATGCCCACCTAACCATCTCGAGTCCGCACGTGTGCCCTCGCTCCATTAGCTCCACAGCGGCCGACTGGGTTGCTATCCACCGTCGAGTACGCCCATAGCCCGCTCAAGCGTTGCCAAGGCTATGTTATAGTTACTTAGGGCACTGTAGTAATTGAACTGGGCTCGCGACAACATTGTTTGGGCATCGAGTACATCGGTGGTAGTGGCTACATGCTCCTTGAACCTCTCATCCGTGATCCGGAAATGTTCTTGGGCCTGTTCGATGCTCGCTCGAGCCACCTCGACGGCCTGCTTCCACTCTTGCACAGTAAGGTAGGCATTCCGAACCCTGAGCTTTACTGCATCCACGGTCTGTGTATACAGCGCCTGAGCTATGCTTTTCTGGGTTTCCATCTGTTTCACCTTGTAGTGGGTGCTCCCCCATTCCCAAATATCCCATCGTGCCACGATCGATGCACTCCAGCTCTTTCCAGCCTCTACGAATCCCCCTTCCTCGTGCAGCAACGCGCCCACCAAAGAGAGGGTAGGAAAGAGTCTACTCCTGGCCAGTACGACACCTTTTTTCGCCTTCTCGACATCCGAGGCTGCTCGGAGAACCTCAGGATTGTGTTGGAGTGCGATCTCCATGCATTCCTCTACAGTCTTGTCGAAATCCTGCATGGTAAGCTCATCCGTAAGCACTACGGCAGAGGTAATATCACGATGCAGCAGTGTATTAAAGCTCGACCTTGCAGTATCGAGCCTGTGTACTGCTTCGATACGCTTTTGTTTTGTATTGGCAAGCTCCACAAGTGCCTTAAGGGCGTCGCTTTTGGGAATCATACCTGCAAGGTAAAATGCATCTGCGACTTCAGCATGAGACTCAAGCTGTTGTACCGCCTGCTCGGCAACCTCAAGTAGCTTTTCCGCCACGAGCACGCCAAAATAAGCCTCATGCGTCTTTAAGATGAGGTCTTGCTTGGTTGCCTCTGCAGTGATGTATGCCTGGCTCTTCTCGAGTTCGGCCAACTTGTATTGGGAGGTCAGTGCAAAACCAGTAAAAAGAGGCTGTCGCAGCGAGGTTGTGACCGTCAGCTGTTTGTCACTGCCCGCATCGAGCTTCCTTTCTGGAATGGGCACCGTTCCCCCTATCACACCATGGGAATCGACCACAGGAATCGAAGGAGTCGGTGGAAGCGTGATCTGCGGAAGGTCTTTGAGAAGTGTGTACTGAAACTCGGTCGTAAGCGTGGGTAAGAATGCCCCTCGTGCAGATAGCCGCCCCTTTTCGGCTGCCTCTATTTCCCGCTGGGCTACAAGGCTCAATGGGTTTTCTTCGAGCACTGCCGCCACTGCCTGTTTGAGTGTAAGTCCTGACATTTCCCCAGCCTCGACCTTCGTGGCTGGTATCATTACCACTACTGTACATATGATTTTCAGTGCGCCTCGAACTAATCGTAGCGTTGTCATACGGACGCCTTCTTTGGTGCGACAAAGCGAATATGTAGTTCTTTCAGTTGCATAGGATCCACTGGTGAAGGGCTCTGGGTAAGAAGACACGTACCCTTTTGGGTCTTAGGAAAGGCAATCACATCCCTGAGTGATCGGGCCCCTGCAAGCAGCATGACGAGTCGATCCAGGCCAAACGCAATCCCACCGTGTGGGGGGGCGCCATAGGAAAGAGCTTCCAGAAGAAACCCGAATTTTTCCTGGGCTTCGTCTCTTGATATGCCCAATATCGAAAACACCTTGTTCTGGATGTCTTCCTGGTGGATTCGGATGCTGCCTCCACCGACCTCGACACCATTGAGCACCAAGTCATAGGCCTTTGAGCGGCAACGCAAGGGATCTAGGTCAAGCCACGCGAGATCTTCATCCTCAGGCGCTGTGAATGGATGATGTTTTGACGTGATCCTACCCTCTGCATCTCTTTCAAAAAGAGGAAATGAAGTAATCCACACAAACGCATCGCGGCTCGTGTCCACAAGCGAGCAGTATCTGGCAAGTTCGATCCGGAATCTCCCCATCAGCGGCGAGATATGAGCAGCCTCGTGGGCCATCATGAACACGACGTCACCAGGGGCAGCTCGAAGATCCTCATCGATCCTCCTCTGAAGTTCAGATGGGAAAAATTTTGCGAGAGGTGACTGCCAGCCTTCTTCAGTACATCGTGCCCATGCGAGGCCACCAGCACCCAAGTCCTGAGCAATTCCTCCTAGGACATCCAATTCCCTGCGACTTAATTTCTTGGTGGCCTCGGGACATCGAATAGCCTTCACAAGCCCGCCTTGATCCAGTATCTGTCTGAACACGGCAAAGGCACTCTCACGAGCGAATTTCGATATATCGTGGATCTCGAGCCCAAACCGTATATCAGGATTGTCGAGACCGTATGCTTCGATGGCGTCAGCATAGGAAAGTCTAGGAAACGGTATGGGAAGCTCTATCCCTTTAATCTCTCGATAGAGCATAGCAAGCCAGCCCTCGATAAGGTCAAATATATCCTCAGGCTCCACAAATGACATCTCCAAATCAACCTGCGTGAATTCGGGCTGACGATCAGCCCGCAGATCTTCGTCTCGAAAGCACCGTGCAATCTGGAAGTAACGATCGATCCCTGCAATCATTAGCATCTGCTTGAAAAGCTGGGGCGACTGAGGGAGCGCATAACAGGTGCCTGCAGTGAGTCGACTCGGAACGAGGTAATCCCTTGCACCTTCAGGCGTGCTTTTCGTCAACATTGGGGTCTCTACCTCGTAGAACCCTTGCGCATCGAAAAAATCACGGGTACGTTTTGTCACCTTGTGTCTGAGCACGATGTTCTTCTGGATCGAGGCCCTTCTCAAATCAAGGTACCTGAACCGCAACCGAACCGCCTCGTCTACGTCACCACTGTCTTCTTCCTCCAGCGAAAACGGCGGTGTTTTAGAGGTGTTGAAAATACGCAACGCACGAACCATCACTTCAACCGCGCCCGTCTTGAGCTTTGGGTTCTCCATACCCTGTGGTCGGGGCATCACAATTCCTTTGATACCGATCACATATTCGTTACGCAATGCCTGTGCTTTATCATGAGCCTCAGCGCTCTGCTGTGGGTTGAAGACAACCTGGACGAGTCCCTCTCTGTCCCTCAGGTCTACAAAGATTACCCCACCATGATCCCTACGGCGATGCACCCATCCTACCAGCGATACTTCGGTATGCACACATTCCATACCGATTTCGCCACAGTAGTGTGTTCGACGAAAGCCCTTAAACGGATCCAACTCACCCATATCGCAGTCTCTCGTGAGTCTACACAGGGAAGGCGATCAATGTGTCAAAAAGAAACTGGATGGCAGGATTCTGACACTGTCAGCCTCTGTAGCTCCTCTGCTCCTGGAGACAATCCACGTCCGTACAGTAAACGGTATGTAGTAGCAAAGAGACCCAAAATATAGCTCAGGCACCCCATAGGGTCAAGGCCGCGGCGCGTCTCAGCCCGAGCACCAAGATACCATCACGATACCATGTCCGGTAGGACACGCTGCAGAACAAGAACTCACTGGCAGGTCAGGCGGCCGCGACGGTCTGGTAGCCACTCTTCATGGTTTTCGTTCTCCAGTACGAGCGCTCCTGGTTCACCGCAGCTTCCCTATCACGTGTGCAAAGAACGGTATCATGAGCATCGATACAAGACATTGCAGCATAAAGGTAACTGCTGCAGACAGGACCATGGTAGCCTGGAACTTGAGACCGATCATGGTCCACGGCAGGCATCCCACAGCCGCAAGTACACCCAGAAACAACACTACGGACTCCCTTCCTTCGTGGGTACGCTGCGATGACCATTGCATCGGTGCAACGTACCTCCGTCTATCTCGTGGGCTCCATAGGAGGTAATATCCGAATATGCTACTAAACCCCGTACCCACCACAATCCCAGGAATGAGTGCCAAGCTCACGGGCATGCCAGCGACAGCCATGATGGCCCAAAGCAGCGCGTGAGCGAGAACAAGAGGAAACGTGATGCAGACAGCCAGCAGCAGTGATCGTGTCCACAAGACACTGATGATGGCCACAGCCGCACAGGCCAGTACCATGGCCTTCCCGTAGGATGACGTGGTAGCATCGTTAAGCACTTTTGTCATCCCCAAAAGACCTCCGCCAATACTGAACGTGACGCTCTCAGACCCTGACTGCGCTATGTACCGCGCTATTCGATCCACATACGTGTCGATATGTTCTTGCTCGCACGCAGGAAAAAACGGCGAAAGGGTAGCCTGAGTAAAGGTCTTGTCGACAAATTCCTCTACGCCACCTTGCTCTACAACGAGCCCAGCGAGCCTCTCAATCTGTCTGCGAGAATTCGGTAGGGTCTGCCACTTGGGATTTCCATCCATAAGGGTTACCCGTGCCATGCTGATCATCATGTCGAGCCCAATACTGTCACGCGCACCACAGCGATCTTTAAGGTAGGTAGTGAACTCAGCCATTGCAGTAAGTACCCCAGGATCAAGAAGACCTCCTTGCTCCTTGGCCTTTACATACACGAGTAGTTGATAAGGTCCCATAAACTTACGGGCAAGCACACTGAAGCACTGATTCCATGGATGCGATGGTCTCAAAAAGGAAGTACCTGGCGTGTTATCCCCAACAGGGAGCCTCTTGACACACATCCCACCAATAGCACCAAGCAATAAGACAAGACCAATTACAGTGTACCTGAGCGGACCATACGTTCCGGCCTTGGCTTTACCTATGGATAGTGCCTCACTTCGAACAAATCGAACCTTGGCCAGCCGCTGGGACGAGCATACTGTCAGTATAGCCGGAACGAGACACATCATAATTCCAACAGCCCCTACACCCCAGCAAAGGGCAAGCACACCTAGCCCACGAAACATTGGTACGGAACAGACGCACAAGGCTATCGCTGCACATCCTACAGTACAGATCGACTGCACAATGGGGAGATCCCTGTAGGCAAATGCAATGGTTTGTGCTCGAACTGGCTGTGATCCATCCTGCTGGGAGTAAGCCTCGACGATCATACTTGCATAGCCGAGCGAGCATACACTCAGCACCACCGGGAACAAAAGCCCCATAGGATTGAATGCCAAGCCCAGGATTGCGTACACACCAAGTGTCCAGACGAGCGATAGGAGGAAAGCGGCTAGAGGCACAATGACGCCGCGGACGGTTTTGAACCGTAATGCTAAAAGTGCCACAACAGAGATACACATCGCCACAGCAGCAACTGGGATCTGCCATCTACCCATTGCTGTCATCTGGGCTCGAATGATCTGTGGTCCCATGAAATAGAGCGTGTGCTGCCCATCATCTTCTGTGCGCTTAAGCTCATTGAGGGAAGCCAGGAGGCGTGCCTCGAATGCGTCAGATTGTGCTGCCTTGAATTTGTGCAGCGTGGTCGCCTTCTTTCTATGATCGGGAAGATCGGCAAATGCCTTCTCTGCGCGCTTTTCAATGTCGTCAAGCGCTGCGGTGATCATGGCTGCACTGCCGTCGTAGGCTACATATCTGCCAGGTCCCATTGGGTTTACTGCTACCCGTCGCTTGAGGAGGTAACACTCCTCTGGTGTTTCAGGCCATTTTTTGCCAAGGATGGGCTCTATACTCATCCCGTCAGCGCTGTTTTCGTAATGATCGAATCTTCTCGTCAGTGACGTCACACTATCAGGAAGGACGCCATCCATACCCATGAGTGTTTTGGTAATTCGATCGATTTTTGCAATGGTCGAGGGATTGTAAATGTCCCCATGGGTTCTGTCTAAAATGACAATGAGCAATCGTGGTTCAGGTGCCATACTGCCTATTGCCGTAAGTACGGGAATGAAAGGATGGTCAGCTGGATACATATCTCCGAGAGGGTCTTCGCACATCCTCAGATGCCATAGGCCGGCTCCTGCAGCCACGGTAAGAAGCGTTGCTAGCACAATGACGATGGCCCGATGTCTCGCGCAACCTTCGATCAACCTGGAGATCCAGTCGGACGTACCCGTGCTATACGCTGTCTGCTTCATAGGTAGTATCTCGTCCCTATGGCCTAACCTGCCAGATCACGTTGTCTTCGATAATTCGGCCTATGGTCCCATGTTGACCGACGATGACTCCTGCACCGCCAGTACCTCGGCCTGTCTTGGCGAGCGCTACCCCGCTGAGCCAGCATTGGGTAACTCGCTCAGGAACAGGTATCGTCTTCCAGGTCTTTCCGCCATCCACGGTCGTTAAAACGTATCCCCCTGAACCCACCACATACCCAAGACCACCGATCATCTCGACCGCATAGCATTCTGGCTGAGGGAGACCTAATTGACCTTCTGACCATGTTCTGCCGCCATCCTTTGAGTACACAAAGGCGGCGTCGACGCCCACACCGTAGAGCGTGCCATTGTCGTAGGCAAGGGAGTACATAATCCTGCCCTGATCTGTCGCCCTATCGTAGAGAGGAGAGTCGGCTTCGTACCACGTCTGGCCGCCATCCTCTGAAACAAAAATCCTTCCCTTCTCACCTGCAATACAAATGTGCTCACGATCCATCATCACAACTGCAAAAAGGTTGAGCGCTTCTCCTTCCTCTGCTTCATCCGCGGAAGGCACTGACGTGCGAGGCCGGAGCACACACTGCTGCCAGGTAGCGCCTCCATCTACTGTTCTAAGCACAGTAGAATCCGTACCAACTACAAATCCGTGGCGAGTATCCACAAAATCCAGGGCCAGCAAATATTCGTCAACATGGGAGTGTTGCACATGCCACGTCGCTCCCCCATCTGAGGAGTGGAGCACTACGCCCGCCTGTCCACATGCCCACCCATGGGTACGATCGACAAAGCATACATCTCCCAGGGGTTGAGATGTTCCACTTTGTATTCGCTGCCACGTACTTCCACCGTCACGAGACAGAAAGATCCTGCCCCGATCCCCCACTACGACGTATTCTTGAGGCGAGAGCACTGCTGCAGCAAAAAGATTACTGCTGCCCACGCCGTAGTCTTGGCCGACGGTCTCGGACGCGTACAAGAGAAGCACACATACAAAAAGGCAAGCCACGATTCCATAGAGAGAAGTCCGTGGCTCCTTCTTTGCGTTCGATGAGCGTTGGAGATCACCGACTCTGGTCATTTGGCATACTTAAGAAAGCCATCAGGGGTAAAGATCTTTTGGTTGATATCTTTGACCAAGATTTTCTTGTAACCGCCCTTCCATAAAAACTCCGGATATGCAGAGCCATGATCACGCTTCATGTCCACAATTACCTTGCCCGTAAAATCATTCAGGCGGTAACTACCGTCAGGTGTCTCAAACGCAAACACCGGGTGATAAAAACCTTTCCAAAGCCTTCCGTTCGGGTCGGTGATCCTTTTGTAACAATGGGCAAAGGATCTGGTGTCGATCCAACCCTCGCATGGTCCGTACGCATAATTTGGATCTGTGCTTCTTGACTCTACGACATACACCTTTGTCTTTACCCAGACGAGATTTGTCACATGCCACGGAGCACCTTTCCAGCCCGGCGTCGCATAGCCCATCTTGCATTCGATGCCGGTTGTGGCTGGCGAGAGCTCGATTTCTCCTTTCTCGTTGTAGTTGACCTTTACAGGGCTCTCCTGAAAATGGGGCACAATGGCATCTCTTTCTCCTAGGAATTTGTACATGCCTTCATCTACATTGGTCTTGGGACCACCTGCCCACGAATCGTCTGGATCTGCTGCATCGAACCCGAAATGCGTGTCAGAACCGGCCAGTCGCGATGACAGACGCTTCATCCTTCGAAGTTCAGGTGTATAGGCAAAACGTACACCCTGATTCTTTGGATAGAGAGGGTACATGGCCAGGGTACCTACACCTGACATGTTGAACGGCTCCCGGAACACGTTTACCTGCGCATAGTCGTATTCAGACTTTGTAGGATCCTGGATATAAACGAGATTTTCCACGGCGTAGACCTTTTCCAAACCAGACCGACTTATAGAGAGCCAATAATACAACGACTTGTTGTTTCCCTGCTCAAAGTATTCGTGAAACAGGTTGTTCCACATGAGCATGACTGGAAACCGTGGATCGTTCGGATCGGGTTCTGGAAATGCCAGTCCCTTTATTCCGGCCCGTGCAGGCTTTCCTGTAGCAACCTCGATAATTCCATTGTGCTCGTCAACATTGGTCTTCCAATGCTCCCTTGTCTCCTTTGGATAGAATTCCCTGGGATCGTAAGTAAGCTGGCCTATCTTCATTGTCATCTCGCCGTGTTTAACCCAGAGGAGAATATAGTCAGGGACAAGTCCTTCAATTTTTTGGTAGTTACTGCTGTCGATGATGTCGCCAGGGCTAACCTCAGCCGCTACATATCCGCCAATAGCCCACAAAACCAGCCCTATGCTGACACTCAATAGCTGTTGTTTTCGAACCATAATAACACCCACCTTTCTTTCCGCTGTCTCACCAAAGGAACGTTACAGCTCTCCTCTAGCGAGCATATTTCAAGAACCCGTCTGGCGTGAAGAGCTTCTCGTTCATCCCCTTCATCATGATCTTCTTGTATCCACCCTCCCGGTATGAAAACGGAAAGGTAGAACCATGATCACGCCGAATATCTACCTCCACATAGGCAAAGTTATCCATCATGGCAAATTTCATATCCTTGGATCCGAAACCATGGAGGAGCGCATACGTTCCCTTCCACAGCTTCCCGCTCGGATCGGTAATACGTTTGTAGCTATGCGAAAAGGTCCCTTTCTCAATCCATCCTTCACAAGGACCGTATCCGTAGTTTGGATCTTTGCTTCGGGATTCAATTACATAACAGCGAGTTTTTACCCAGATAATATTCGTAAAGTGCCATGGGGCCCCTGTCCAGCCCGGTGTCTCGAAACCGACGTTAAGACGGATGCCGGTCTTGGCATATCCAAATTCAAGTTCACCCTTGTCATTCCATGCAACCAGTGTAGGGCTCTCAGCAAGATATGGTATCACTGCATCCCTTTCACCTATGAAACGGTAGACCCCTTCATTGAGGTGGGCCTTTGGTCCGCCTGCCCATGTATCATCTTCGGCATTGTCAAAGCCAAAGTGCGTATCAGATCCAGACATCTTATCAGAAAGACGCTTCAATCTGCGCAGCTCGGGTGCGTACCCGTACTGGATGCTGGCGTGCAGAGGGTAAAGGGCCTTGTTGATCAGTGTACCTGTGCCTGCCATGTTAAAAGGCTGACGGAATACGCTGAGGTTTGCCCACTCGTACGGAGATTTTTCAGGATCGTACACATAAATCAGATTCTCCATCTCAACGATCTTTTCCAGCCCTCTTCGGTTCAGGGAGAGCCAGAACTGGTTCTCTTGAAGGTTCCCCTGGATGACGTTTTCTATGATGAGCTTGTTCCACATCAGCATGACAGGCATGGTAGGATCTGACGGATCTGGTTCTGGAAATGGAAGACCTTTTATGCCGTGGGCCGGTTTGCCAGTCGTCTTGTCGATAATGCCGTTATGTTCGTCGACCGAGTACCGCTGGATATTTGCTTTCCACGTATCACGTATCTCCTGCGACCAAAATGTCTTCGGATCATAGGAAAGGGCCCCGATCTTCATGATGAGATCGCCATTTTTGACCCACTCGAGGATATAGTCAGGTACCATACCTTCTATCTTCTGATAGGTACTCTTGGTGATGATATCCCCTGGCTGGACATCGGCAATGGCCGACTGCACGAGAAAAAAGAGAAAAACCACACCTCCACTACAGAGGTGACGAGCAGGCTTCATATCACATCTCCTTTGTGCCCATGATGCAGCCCCCCCAGGAAGCTGGCCCTAAAAGTTATACGTAAGACTCACCTGGACCTGATCTCGTGACTCGAGCATACCCAAGGTCCCTCTGTACGAGTCAGAGCTGGTAAATTGGTAGTTGACGTCAAGCGCCAACTGCCGCCACTCATAATGGATTGACGGAATGAGCGAGATCGCCTTAGGTTCAACCTCGTAGAGAATGACGAGCTGTGGTGTAAGGTTTCCGTTGAGGTAATTCGTCTGCGCGATAAACACAAAGGTATTACTATATTCAGGCTCGTAGAGGGTCTCGCCATTCGGCCCCTGCCATGGTTGCAAAATATAGCGGTCCCGATATCCCAACGTCTTGCGACCAATGTATTCGGCGATGAGCGTAACGTCCTGGGTGCTCACGTATGGTAGCTTCATGAATTTATCCAGACCAATCCCCCAGTTCCAGGTATCGAACGTGGCAATCTCGCCTGTGGTGAATGGCAGGGCAGTATCTCCCAGCATAGGGTTTAGATCAATCCCCGAGATCAAGGGTCCTAGCGACTGGCCATTGATATGAATCTTGTGTGCCAGGCCTCTGGCTACCTCGTTGATATTGCCCGGTGTCATCTTTGGTACATTTCTGTAGTAGGCAATCTCTGCTCTGAGCACAGTATCGATGAGCTCCCAATGATAATTAAAGCTTCCACCAAACACATCTACTGGCTCGAGTTTGAGGATTACATTGAACTTTTGGTGCCCGAGCAGCGTCCCGAGTGGATCTTCTTTGAGGAGTTTGACAAGGTTTAAGAGGTAGGGTTTGGGTACCTGCACATACACAGGACGGAACGAAGCAAGGTCCAGCAGGGGGACCGGTGTCTCAGAGTATCTGCGGTAATAGGCAAGGTTCAGATTGAGTCCTCCCCACATAAGACCAAGTTTTGCGCCGCATCTGTACTTCCGTATGTCGTCTTCCACCTGC
>FWPU01005892.1_pt1 | contig 25598 bp, 20 predicted proteins | sample 2228361 | NCBI WGS metagenome assembly FWPU01 (sample SAMEA103939777, study PRJEB20133) | metagenome | reverse complement strand
CGCATTCCCGGGACCTCTACCCTGAGCCGCATGCTACGGCACATCACGGCAGCGTGTGTGGCGCGTCTGCGCACCCTGCTGCGGAGCATGATCCTGGAACGTCTGCGGCAGTCTGGGCTGGCCCGAGTGACCTTCGATTTCGACGGGACTGTGCAGTCAACCCGGCGCCATGCCGAGGGTACGGCCGCGGGCTACAACCGCAAATACCGGGGAAAACGCAGCTATTACCCGCTCTTCTGCGTCCGACGCGCGCCGCGTGGTGGTATTTCACGAAGGGCGTGGGTCGCAGGAGCGTTTGTTTGGCGAACTGAAGACGGCCTGTCATCTGGAGCACGTACCCGTGCGAAGGCTTCACGGCAACCAGACATATCTCTTGGCGGGACTATTTGCGCACAACCTGACGCGCGAATTGCAGATGACGACCACGCCGATGGTTCACCCAACAACCTGGGGGCGCGCCGCACTTTGGGCGTTTGAGCAGCTCGACACCTTCCGCAGGACAGTGATTCAGCGCGCCGGCAGGCTGACGCAGCCCGGCGGCGTCTTGCAGCTTACCATGAACGCCGCCGCGGCCGTCAAAGAGCGGATTCTTGCCATGCTCGCCGCTCTAAACAGGGCTAGCTAGAGCGGCGAGTTTTTGCAATGTTGAGGTGGAGTGAGGCAGCGTGGCGTGCGTAGAGCGCGCGTCTTCGCTTGCTCCGGCGGGCCGAACACCTCTGCCGGCGCGCACAAGCGGGGAGGCTTGTGTTACGAGTACGTCAGGTACAGGCGTCGCCGCGCGTTGTTGCGCAGTACTTGAATGCGGTTGAGGCACGAGTTTTTGGGGTGAGCAAACGCCTTGACGGCCGCATGCAAGAAGGTTTTTAGCGGTTGGTGGGTGTTCTCGCGCGAGACGCTGCCTGGCCGGGCAGCAGGCCCTCTGTCCCGGCCCCGCTGCCCCATCGGCCGCACAAGACTACTCCAGGCTGCCCAATAGCCGGCTCGCGTACGCGCCCGGGAAGTATAATGGCGGGCACGATGCTTGCTTTACCAAAACCGATCTTTCACTCATGAGTCCACACGCACGCGGAGAGACGATCGCTCGCCGAGATTTTTTGGCCACGACCGGTGCCGTCATGGCTGCTGGACTGATCTTGCGGCACGCCGCGGGCGATGCGGAGGGGCGGGCGGCAACGGGCATCCCCCCGACCGGCCGCTGTACGTGGAAGGCATTCATGCCTACACCGATCAGGTAAGCGTGCATGCGGGCGAAGTCATCCGCGTGCACGCCAGCAGCACGCTGCCCTACCAGCTCGAGCTGGTAAGGCTTGGCCAGAACGTAGATGGTCCGGAGGGAGACGAGGTGCTGGCTGCCTGCGAGGTGGCCGCGCCAACGGTCCAGCCCATCCACCCCGGCTCATACATCCACGCACCGCCGCTGGAAAACGAGCCGCTGGCAGCCCTGAGCGTGGAGTGCTGGGTGCGCCTTTGGGACTTGGCGGACGAGCAGTGCATCGTCAGCCAATTCGACCGCACGCAGAGTGCCGGCTTCGCGCTTTCGGTCAATCGGCAGGGGCAAGTTTTCTGGTACGGCGGAGACGGCGGGCCGTTCCGGGAAAGTTGGCGCTGCATCAGCCCGCCCGGCACCCTGGTGCGCACGCAGACGGCAGAGCCCTCTGTGCCCACACCCGAGCGTGTGGCATTCGGAGGCCGCGGCATTCAGCTTGCGCCGTGGCATCACCTGGTCGTGGTTTACGACGGCCGCGTCTCCCGTCTGTGGGTCGATGGCCGAGCAGCCGCCGAGTGGCCCGCGCCCCCGGCCTTGCGGCCGGGTACGGCCCCGCTGCGCTTGGGCGCTTGGGGCAGCGACGGCCAGGCTGAAGGTTTTCTCGATGCCGACCTCGCCATGCCGGCGATCTACGCACGCGCCTTGAGCGAGGCCGAGATCCAAGCACGCTTCGAGGCGAAGGCACTCAAGCTCCCCCCGGCAGACGGCTTGCTCGCCTGCTGGCCGCTCGACGAAGAGCGGGGCGATCGCACGGCCGACATCGGCCCTCAACGCCGCCACGGCCGCATCGTCAACCTGGGCACATGGATGATCGGCGGGCCCGCGTTCAAGGCAGACATCGACCGCTTCGCCCCGTACGACCCGTCAGCAGACGCCACGCGAGGCCACGGCCTGCGGCTGGCCTCGGACGACCTTTATGATTGCCGCTGGCAGCCCACCCACGAGTTTCACATTCCCGCGAACGCGCCGTCGGGCATCTATGCCGCACGCTTTCACGTGCAGGTCGACGGCAGGCCGCGAATGTACCACTCGCTGTTCGTCGTCAAGCCGCCGCGCGGCGCACGCCCGGCACTGCTGGCTTTCCTCGCCGCGACCAATACCTGGCTGGGCTACTCTGGCACACCGTTTTGCGAGACTTGGGATGGTCTCGGGCAAGCGGTCGGCCATGCGTACGTCAACAGCCCGGGTAGGCCGCCCGAATTCTCCCACTACTGGCAGCATTACGCCGGCCAGGGCGGCTACCAAATGGGCCTCCGCATGCCCTGGCCCGTTGCTGGCCCCTATACATACCATGCCCACGAAGATTGGCGATGCAGCCACCTCTGCCACGCCGACCGCCTCACCCTCACCTGGCTGCTCTGCAGCGGCTATCGCGTCGATGTCTATGCCGATCTCGACTTACACCAACAGCCAGACTTGCTCGCGCGCTACCGCGCCCTTTGCATCGCCGGACATAGCGAATATTGGTCTCGCCAGGCCTACGACGGCCTGGTCCACTACCTGGAGCATGGAGGCCAGGTGCTCTGTTTTTCCGGGAACACGCTGTTCTGGCGCGTCTCTTTCGACGATGCCTGCTCGGTGATGGAATGTCGCAAGGTCGATGCGCCGGGGGTCCCAATGCCCCCCACCCTGCGCGGCGAAGCTTGGCACAGCCAAGACGGCGCTCGCGGCGGCATGGCCCGCGAGTGCGGCATGCCCGCCTGGCCCGTGTTGGGTCTGGAATACATGTCTGTGTTCGACGTGACCAACGAGGGAATCGGCCCTTATCGTGTGGCTGAGGACCACCAGCTCTTTCATGAACCGTATGAGACCGGCCTTGCACCTGGAGATGTGTTTGGTGCGTCGCCCACGGGCCGGCCCGAGCTAATTGGACACGAGGGAGACGTGCGTATTTCGACGCTGGCGCGGGTCTGCTTGCAACCCTTGCCGCCAGGCGCTGTGCATCCCACGGACGATCCTCCTGGCATTGTCCTGCTGGCGGGCGGGATTGCCGACTGGAACCGCGTGGAGGGTGCGCCCTGGGACTGCTTTCAGCGGCCGGCGATCGCACCGCCGGAACGCACGGCCATCAATGTGGCGGCGGAGATGATCTATTGGGAGCGTCCCGATGGGGGCAGGGTGTTCCACACGGGCAGCGTCTTTTCGGGCCACGGCTTTGCCAACGACCCGAGATTCGACTTGCTGGTGCGCAATGTGCTGCACAGATTCGGGATCGAGCCCGGGGCCGAGGGGCTGCAGGGATAACGCGCGCATGCCAGACCAGCTCTGGCAAGCCTAGGCGGCCATGCTCGGCGCCTGCCGGATGCGGCGCAGGCCCCACCACTCGCTGAGCAGCTTCACGGCCACGCGATCCTCAAGGTTGGGGCGGAAGATGGTCAGCAGCAACAGGGGCAGGTACCACGCCAGGTAGATGCCCCCCCCTTGGGCATGCCAGAATTGCACCCCCAGCATCAGAGCGGCGGAGCAACTAAGCAGCGTGCCCAGGTTCTTCTGCACGGGCCACAGGGCAAACCCCAGGCTCATCACCACGAACAGGGCCATCACTACCAGCCGATACGGGTATGCCGACTCTTCAAACTGCCAGAAGCCGCTGACCCCGGCCAGAGAAAAGCTGGTCCAGCCGAGCATCTGCCTGGCCTGCGCGAAGAAACTTTCGAGGCTGGAGGAGGTAAACACCAGCGAGCCCAACAAGAGCGCCAGGGTGGTGAAGAAGCCGATCAAGAACCTCCAGCGGCCTCGCTCCCAGTAGAAACCCACCCACAAGGGGAGCAGGAAGATGGGATAGTAGATGGTTCCTGTCGCCAGGCCCAGCAGCATGCCAGACAGGAGCGGCCGGCGGTAGCACTGCACGGCCCATACGAGCAGCGCCGCGGGCAGGACGTGGTCCACACGGCCCGTCATCTGCGCCGTGTAGGGAAGCAAGAGATATAGCACAGCGGCTGCAATGCCGGTACGCACATTGTCGAAGTGGCGCAGGCCGATAACCACCAGGCCGATCACCACGGCCAGATGCGAGAGCGCGGCCATGGCGCGGGCCGTAGCAATGTAGACCATCAGCCGGTCCATGTCGTCGGGCTGGGGCTGGTCGGGTTTGACCAGCCGGCCCATGGAGATCCGTGGCAAGAGATGCAGCCAAATGTACCCTGGGCCCCGACGCGAAAGGCCCATGTCGTCCGCCGACAACTCCGTGCGCGCCAGCATCTCGTCCAGCCGGCGGGCCCCCTCGAGATCTTCAGGCAGCACGTCGCGCGTGGCTACGTTCACCATCAAGAACACCAGCAGGCAGCACCCAAGAAAAGTGAGTCCGCCGGTTGATAGATTCGGCTCCAGCAGCGGCCTGCGCACCATTCGCGGGTCGATCAGCAGCCGCAGCAGAAAGAACAAACCCATCACAAACAGCCACACAAAGCCCCACACCCGCAAATCGCCGTTCTGGTCGACCAGCAGCAACCCCGGCGCAAGCAGTACCAAACCCACCAGATCCAGGTTGCGTATGCTCCAGAAACGCCCGAACTTGAAGTAAATCGCCAACGTGAGCAGCGACGACAGGTAGATCCACGTCGTCAGATTGAGCTGGTATTTCGGGAGGATCTGATCCATACGAACCGGCCGCCTTACCAAGGACTGCTATCGCGCTGTGCACTGGCCTCGCACCACGACCTCACGCCATATTGGCTCTGGACCCGCGCCACCATGCAACATACGCTGTTTGCTGGTGTTTGCAAGAGTTTAGGAGGCAGACAAATGGCCACTGCCAGCGTGTACGATCGGCTGATTGCCCTACTCTCCGAGCATGGCGCTGCGTTCGAGGAGCTGTGCCACGCTCCTGTCTTTACGAGCGCGCAAGCGGCTGCGGTTCGGGGCACGGCGCTCGCTAGCGGTGCCAAGGCCCTGCTTTGCAAGGCAGACGAAGCCTTCTGCCTGTTTGTATTGCCCGCCGACAGGCGGCTGGAGAGCCGGCTGGTGCGCAAACAGCACAGGCTGCGCGGCCTAAGATTTGCCTCAGCGGAAGAGGTTGTCCAGATTACGGGGTTGACGCCCGGCGCCATTCCACCGTTTGGCAGCCTGTTTGGGGTGCCCACGTTCTGCGACCTGGGCTTGAGCGAACACGAGACCATCAACTTCAACGCCGGGGACCACTGCCGCTCGCTGGGCTTAAGGACTCAAGACTATCTGCGCATCGAGCGGCCGACGCTGGGCCGTTATGCGACCAGCTAAGTGCGACGTTCGTCAGGTGCCACATGCCCAAGGTGCTGCTTCCCATCGGAGATGCCAGCGAAGTGTTGGACACGATGTATCCGTACTTCCGCCTTCCGGAAGACGGCTTTGAGGCGGTGGTGGCCGGGCCGCAGGCGAGGCTCTACCACCTGGTCTTGCACGAGATCCCGCCTCACAGCGAGCCGCCCTGGGATATTACGCGAGAATTGCCTGGCTACCACCTGCGTGCAAGCGTGGCATTTTGCGATGTGGATCCCGCGGAGTACGTGGGGCTGTTCATCAGCGGCGGGCGAGCCCCGGAGTACCTACGGTACGACGAGCACCTGCTGTCCATCACGCGGCATTTCTTTGCTGCCGGCAAGCCGGTGGCGGCGGTTTGCCATGGCATCGAGATCCTTACGGCGGCAGATTGCATTCGGGGGCGCACGGTGACCACCGTGGCCAAGTGCGCGCTCGATTGCCAGCAAGGGGGCGCGCGATACGTCGACCGCCCTGTGGTGCGAGACGGCAACTTGGTTACGGGCCGCACCTGGCACGACAACACGCCCCTATTGAAGGAGTTCGTGGCCATGCTCCGCGCGGCAGCTACATGCTAGCGTGCGGCCGATGTGGTAGGGAGCCTGCGAGGGGGCTTCGCCGGCTTGCGCAGTTTTCCTGCTTGCACGAACTGGGGGCGTGCTCACACGGCATTTCCGGCAGGTTTTACCTTTCTTACTCAACTAGCGCGCATGGCATGACCGATACTACCGGCACGAGCTTCGCATCGACTCTCCGCCGTCGTGGAGTGGGCGGGCGGAATCTCTTGCAGCAAACCAAGGTAGAGACTAGCGATGTCGCGCAACCGTACCAAGACATGGCTGCTGGCCTGGGGAGTGCAGTTGCTGCTGGCCTGGACGGCGGTGGCTCAACCCGAGACAGAATACGCTCGCGGAGTGCGGGACGTGCAGTTGTTTGGTCCGGCCGATCTCAGCGAGTATGGCAGCGGGCCTCGGCCGTTGGGAGGATGGTTTGGGGGCATCGAGGGCTTGCATTGGACGGTGCAGCGGCCCGACCGAACCACGGTGGGTGCGGAGGATTTTCATCCGCTGGCCTTTGACGGCCAGGGCTTCGTTGTGCAGCCCAATAGCGTGGATACGGGTTTCATCGAGTCCGATCCCGTGACGGGGCAGCGCGTGGAGTTCGGCTTTGTCGAAGACCAGCGCGGCTGGTTCTTCAGCGGCTTCAAACTGAAGACGATCACCTCTCGCATCTTAGCATCCCACGCGGGGGTGTCGTTCAACTCTCCGTTTGTCAATGGTATCTCCATTCTAGAGGGCTTCGTCGACATCGAGGGATTCGAGGAGGGCACCGGCGCTCCGATCGGCCCCGACGGAATCGACGACGATATCAACCGCAACAACGTCTTTGGCCGAGACGGCATCGACCTGGGCGTGCCCAACGATAACCCGCCGCCGGCGTTCATTCCGCCGCTGGATCGCGTGCCGGACGTGCCGGCGCCCACGGATTTCGGCGATATGGTCTTCTTCCCCGTATTCTTCGACAAGTTGTTCGTCACCAATCGCACGAGCGTGCACAGCGTAGAAGTCAACCGCATCTTCCAGTCGAATCCGCGGCGGCAGGGCGGCGTGTGGGAGCTGTGGACGGGCGTGCGATACTTCCGCTTCCGCGAGAACTTCAATGTGGTTGGCGTGGCGCGTGCGTTGCCGGCGGCCGACGACGCCGACCCGGCCTTCCAGCGGTTCTCCGACGTGCTGGCCGATAGCCGCTGGGATACCACGGCAGAGAACAACATCGTGGGACCGCAACTCGGGGTGCGCGGAAGCTGGCGGCGCGGCCGTTTCCGGCTGAACGGCGAGGGGCGGTTCCTTGCCGGGGCCAACTTCCAGTCGGTCCGGCAGATAGGAACGATCGCCGACCGGGCCCGCGCCAACCTCGGGGCTGTCGTCGATGACGCCCAGGCCACTGGCAACCCGAGCCGTGTGAACAACGCGCCCTTGAACCTGTTCCCCACAGGCTTCTCGCATTCGTTCCACGCCACGGAGTTCGCCCCGCTGGTGGAGATGCGCTGGGATCTGAGCTACCAGGTGTGGCGGTCGGTGGCCCTCAATGTAGGCTGGACCGGCATGTGGGTAGACGGCCTGGCCAGGCCAGCGAACATGATCGACTACACGCTGCTGGACATGGGAATCATCGACAACCACAACCAGCAAGACGCCTTTATCCAGGGTCTCACGTTCGGGGTAGAGATCAACCGCTAGCAGACGGCACTACCCATACGACTGGCCGGCAGATGATGGCTCCCCTGGCCGCTGGCCAGCGTACCCGGCCTTCCACTGGGCCTTGCTGCGGTCCGGCGTGTTCGCCCTAGCTGCGCACTAACCCCCATTGCCCCGGGGGCCGCACGGCGTGCTGCCGCTTACACGGCGACACGGTGCAGCTTGCGCAGCTCTTTCAGTTCGTTTTCCAACCTGTGGCGCAGCGGGCTTTCTGGACGCAGGTTTTCTAGCAGCTCTTCCGCTTTGCGGAAGGTCTCTTTCTTGACCTCCTTGGTGCGAAACAACTGCCGCCAAGCCTTCGCGACTTCGTGCTCCGTTAACAAGTTAGTCACCCTTGCCGAGAACTGCGAAACAGCCTAACTTCCATCATTGTAAAGCGTTTAGGTTTTGGTGCAAGTCGTGAGTACCCCTGCCAGCTCGCCGGCGCGGTGTTCAGCGGCAACCGCGGGCGTGGTTGTGCGTCCGGTGCGGAGTCGCCGCGAACTGGGGGTCTTCTTGCACTTTCCGTGGCGGGTGTACGCGAACGATCCGCAATGGGTGCCTCCGCTGCTGGCGGAGCGTAGGGCATTTGTGGATCCGCGGCGGCACCCGTTCTACCTGCACGGTGCGGCCGAGAAGTTCTTGGCGTTGCGGGGCGGCGAACCGGTGGGCCGCCTGCTGGTGAGCGACGACCCACGCTATAACGCAGAGCAGGGCACGAACCTGGGGGCGTTTGGCCTGTTCGAGTGCCTGGACGACCCGGCTGCCGCGGCGGCGCTGCTGGATGCTGCGGCGGAGTGGCTTGCGGGCCGCGGGCGTACCGCCATTTGGGGGCCGCTTGATTACTCTACGAATTATCCTTGCGGCCTGCTTGTGGAGGGGTTCGATACGCCGCCCCGAGTGATGATGAACCACAATCCGCCTTACTATGAGCGGCTGCTCGAGGGCTGGGGGCTGGAGCGCGCCAAGGACTTGCTCAGTTGGTGGTTTGAGGACGAGTTGAACATGATCGACCGCTGGCGGGCAAGGGCTGAGCGGCTGGCGAAACGAGGGCACATTCGTATTCGCCCGTTTCGAGTGGATGACCCTGCGGCGGACATCGAGGTGTGCAAGCGCGTCTACCACGCGGCCTGGCAGAAGAACTGGGGCTTCGTACCGATGACGGATGCGGAGTTCGACTACCTGGCGAAGGGGTTATTGCACCTGGCCGTGCCGGAACTGCTGTTGCTGGCAGAGGTGGATGGCGAAGTCGTGGGCTTCTCCATGACCCTGCCCGACTTCAACGAGGCCATACGCCCGCTCAATGGCCGCTTGTTCTCTTGGGGAATTCCCTGGGGCTGGTGGCGGTTCCGCCGCAACTGCAAGCGGATCAAGACGGCGCGCATGGCAGCCCTGGGAGTGATCGAGCGCTATCGCCGCCGCGGCGTGCTGGAGATGCTCATCTTGCACACGCTGGACTATGGCAAGCACGTGCTGCGCTATACGGGGGCTGAACTTGGCTGGACGTTGGAAGACAATGACACAGTCAACCAGATCATTGCGGCCGTGGGCGGCCGCCTCTACAAGCGTTACCGCATTTACCAGCGGCAGATTGGCTGAGGGCGGGGAGGGCTGAATCCGCCAGCGTTGAAAGGGATGCATCGGAGACGAACACTCAAGCCGCGTTCATCTCAGCGAGCCGGTGACCAAGCTGATCGATGTGGGGGCGCGATGCATCGTGGATGAACACTCAAGCCGCGTTCATCGCCCTCGTCCGAGGCGCAGCAAAGCGGCGGGGAATCTGGAGCTGAGAGCCGTTGTCTGGAATCCAATAGCTGAGATCTCAGGTGCGGGTCTGCTTGGAAGGCAACCACGTACCCCATCGAGCTGAGGCCCGATATCTGAAATTCCATTTGAGATCTCAGCTTGTGCCCCGCCAGGAGCGCGAACGCGTCCTCAGGGCAGAGCGGCCCCGTCGCCCCGCGGGCGCTGCGTACGCCGCCGGGGAAGCGCCCACTCGGGCAAAGGGGGCAAGGCACCGCCAGCCAGGCCGCGGCAGAAGCGGCAAGCCGTCCACGCAAGGCAAAGCGGCCCAGCCGTGCCGTCAGCGATGCGTGCGCCGTCGGGCAAACCCCTACGCGGGGCCAAGCGCACCAGAACCCAGGTGGAGGGCCTTCTGACGCCGTAGGCGCCCCGCCTCGTACCTGCCCGCCTAATCAGATTTCTCTGCTCATGCCTCGGAAAACCGCAGAGATTCTGGCCCGCTTAAGGGTCTTGGCAGAGCGTCTCAAGGGCAAGATGTTGGCGGTGGTGCTGAAGCCAGCGCGATGCCCCAGCATCTCTGAGGACAAGGCGCGGCTAGCCTTCGACCATCTCCAGTACGGCGCACAGCGGTATTCCTGCCCAATGGGGCCTAGCGGCCAGATCGTGGTGCAGTTCGTGCAGGGCACGCTCCAGCAAGAGCAGGTCCAAGAGTGCTTGCAGTTCTTCTGGTTCGGCAGGCAACAAGTCGCTCTCTTGCATCTTGAGCAGGTAGGCTCGCAAGAACGCCGCCGCCACGTAGGCGTACCAGGCGCGAGCCCACGGCTGCAAGGTCGGCAGATCTTCGGGACGGATCATGCCGGGCACTCGGCCGCGCGCATTACCATCCCCCAGCAAAGCCGCGCATGCCGCGTAATGGAACGAGCGGATCATCGAAGCCGCGTCTCGCAGCGGAGAGCGCTTGACGCGCTGGTCGCCCAGCGAGCGGCCGGGTTCTCCCCCGAAGTCGATGATTACGAAATCTTTACCTGTGAACAGCACCTCGAAAAGGTTGTACGATCCGTGAAGGCGGATCCGCTGGCCCCTGAAGCGGCGCTCCAACAGCAGCCGAAAGCGAGACAACACGCGCTCCGCAGCGTCGAGCGCCCGCTGCGCATCTTGCTGAAAGGCAACGGGAAGCTGTGGCATCTGCTGCCGCAGGCGGTCGAAGGCCCGGCGGTGCGTGTTCCGCATCGACTGGTAGACCGACCTCTGGTAGAGCTGGGTGAAGGGCTCCGGGGCAAAGGCGGGCTCGTCGCGGGCGGCTGCCAGGCACAGGTGCAGCTCGGCAGTGCGCATGCCCAGCAGGCCTGCGGATTCCAGATACCTGCCTGCCAGCTCCTGGATCACGGCCGGGGCAGGAGAGAGCGCCAGCGTGCAGAGGCTGCCCGGGGCGCTGGGAGCTTTTAATTCCGCGGCGGGCAAAGTCAGCACCCTCTCAAAGTACCGGCTCAGTTCGTCGAGCGTGTACTGCCAGGCCGTGCCCTCGTTGGGCACGTACCCATGCAGCACCGCCAGGCTGATCGACTCGGCCTTGCGGGTACGGTATTCGACGTAGCCCAGCATAGGCGCTACGTGCGCATAGGCGGCCTTTTCGGTGAGATAGCGGCCGCATTCTACTTCGGGGTGCGTGCCTGCCTCGACTTTGCGGAACGCCTTGAGGACCATGCGGTCTGCAAACAGCACCGATGTGTTCGCCTGCTCTTCGCCGCAGATCGTGGAGGTCAGGGGGGGGTGCGAGGGGGGGCCGGCCTCGCGCAGGACCGCGCTGGCCACGCCGGCCAAGTAGCCCTCGCCGATCGAGTGCACGCGATCCTCGGCGATCGTTCGCACGATCTCCTCGCGGAAGGCCGGGTCTTGCAGGGCATCGTAGAGTAGGCCCTCTGTCCCCGCCTGCACGCGTGCGACCACGGCTTCTTTCGCCTGGGCTTCAAGCTGGCGGGCCTGCTCGCCCGCGCAGAAGGTCAGCGGCAACGCGAGCATATCCGCCGGCCCTTCGGAATACTCGACGTCGACAAAGCACAGGAACGCCAGGCGGTTGGCATACGGCAGGCGAAGCGCCTCGCGGATCATGGCCGATTGGATGCTTGCTGCGCGTTCGCCCAGAAGCCGTGCTCGCCTCAAAAAGCCGGGGAGGATGCCTTCGAGAAACCGCTTTTGAGGGTATTGGAACAGGTCTTCCCAGCGCTCGGGGACCGCAAGCGTGCTAGGAGCTGTTTCCGCCGCGGCGATGCGCTCGCCTGGCCGGCCTTCGCGCAACGGTTCGAGCGCGAACCAATAGAAGCTGTGTGGGCCCAACGTGAGCGGGTAGGGCTGCTTGCTGACGGCGGGCAGAGGGTTGTGCCCGAACAATTCCACGGGGATCATGCCGGCATAGGCGGCCAGATCCAGCTCCACGTGCTGGACGAACCGAGACAGATTGGCCACCACCAGGATGTGCTCGTGCTGGTATTGGCGCAGGAAGGCGAGGATCTTGCGGTTGGCCGGGTGGAGGAATTCCAGGGAGCCGCGGCCGAAGGCTTTGTAGCGCTTGCGCAGGGCGATGAGTCTTTTCATCCACCACAGCAGGGAGCTGGTATTGTTTTGCTGGGCTTCGACGTTGACGGCTTCGTAGTGGTATTCGGGGTCGATGATGACGGGCAGGTACAGTTTTTGGGGGTTGGCGCGGGAGAAGCCGGCGTTGCGGTCGGCGCTCCACTGCATGGGGGTACGGACGCCATTGCGATCTCCCAGGTAGATGTTGTCGCCCATGCCGATTTCGTCCCCGTAGTAGATCACGGGCGTACCGGGGAGAGAAAAGAGCAGGCCTTTCATGAGTTCGATGCGGCGGCGGTTGTTGCCCAGCAGGGGTGCGAGGCGCCGCCGGATGCCGAGGTTGACGCGGGCGCGTTCGTCGCCGGCGTAGGCGCGGTACATGTAGTCGCGCTCTTCGTCCGTGACCATTTCCAGGGTGAGTTCGTCGTGGTTGCGCAGAAAGAGGGACCATTGGCAGTTGTCGGGGATCACGGGGGTCTGCGCGAGGATGTCGATGATGGGGAAGCGGTCTTCCATGTGGATGGCCATGAACATCCGCGGCATCAGGGGGAAGTGGAAGGCCATGTGGCATTCGTCGCCGCTGCCGAAGTAGGCGGCAGCGTCTTCGGGCCACTGGTTGGCCTCGGCGAGCAGCATGCGGTGGGCATAGCGAGCATCGATATGCCGACGCAAGGCCTTGAGAAAACCGTGCGTTTCCGGCAGGTTTTCGCAGCCTGTCCCCTCGCGCTCGAACAAGTACGGCACCGCGTCCAGCCGCATCCCGTCGACCCCCAGCCCGAGCCAGAAGTCCACCACGGGGAACAGGGCATCCCAAACAGCGAGATTGTCGAAATTCAGATCCGGTTGATGCGCGTAGAAGCGGTGCCAGTAGTAGGCCTTGGCCACCGGATCCCACGACCAGTTCGAGTGTTCGAAGTCTGGGAAGATGATCCGCGCCTCCCGGTATTTCTCGGGCGTGTCGCTCCATACGTAGAACGCCCGCTCGGGGCTGCCCGCCGGCGCACGACGTGCACGCTGGAACCAGGGATGCTGGTCCGATGTGTGGTTGATCACCAACTCGGTGATCACGCGCAGGCCATGACGGTGCGCGGCATCGAGAAACTCCTGAAAGTCGCGGAGCCTGCCGTAGTGCGGATGGATGTCGGTATAGTTGGCGATGTCGTAGCCGTCGTCCTTGAGCGGAGAAGGATAAAACGGCAGCAGCCAGATGGCGGTGACGCCCAGGTCTTGCAGATAGTCGAGCTTTTGCGTCAACCCCCGGAAGTCTCCCATGCCGTCTCCCACGCTGTCGTGGAACGAGCGCACGTGCAGCTCGTAGATGATGGCATCCTTGTACCACAGCGGATCGTCTTGCAGCATGGCTCCTAGTTCCAAGTTGCGAGTGCACGGCCGGCCGGTCCGTGCGTCCGGCGCGTCACCGCGGGGCGGTTGCGGGCGAGCGCTCGTACGCCGCGGTCAGCTCGGCAAGCTTGTCCAGCACGCTCTCGCGCAGCATGTGCGGCGCGAATCGCCAACGCCAATTGCCGCGCGGCTGGCCCGGCAGGTTCATGCGTGCCTCGGGCCCGAGGCTCAGTATGTCTTGCAATGGGGCAATGGCACAATCTGCCACAGATGACCAGGCCAGGCGGATCAGGTCCCATGCCGGGCCGTCTCCCGTGCCCGGCACGTAGCGGCGGAAGTTGCGATGTTCTTCCGGCGTCAAGCGGCGGTACCAGCCGAGCGTGGTAGCATTGTCGTGCGTCCCCGTGTACACCACCGTGTGCCGCTCGAAGCAGTGCGGCAGAAAGCGGCTTTCGCGCGCACCCCCGAAGGCAAACTGCAAGATGCGCATGCCTGGCAGGCCCAGTTGCTGCCGCAAGGCATCGACCTCGGGCGTGATCACGCCCAGGTCTTCTGCCACCAGCGGCAGCGAACCCACCGCGGCGCGGCAGGCCTCGAACAACTCGGCCCCCGGGCCCGGCACCCACGCCCCCTCTTCGGCCGTGGGATTGCCCGCAGGCACCTCCCACGCCGCCTCAAATCCCCGAAAGTGGTCCAGCCGAATGCAATCGACCAACGCCAGCGTGGACCGCAGCCGCGCTATCCACCAGCGATAGTGCGATTGCTGGTGCACCTCCCACTCGTACAGGGGATTGCCCCAGAGCTGCCCCGTGGCGGAGAAATAATCCGGCGGCACGCCTGATACGACCCGCGGCCTACGCTCTGCATCGAGCTTGAACAGCTCGGGCTGCGACCACACATCTGCCGAATCGATCGATACGAAGATGGGCATGTCTCCCAGCAGCCGCACGCCGCGGCTGTGCGCGTACGCACGCAACGCCTGCCATTGCCGAAAGAACAGAAACTGGCGAAACTTGTGCAGCTTGGCCTGGTTGTGCAATGCGCGCTGCGCGGCGGCCAACGCCTTCGGCTCCCGCAGCCGCAGCGGCGGCGGCCACTGCTGCCAGCTTATTCCGCCCTGGACCTCCTTGATCGCCATGAACAGCGCGTACTCTTCGAGCCATGCCGCGTGTGCGCCGCAGAACGCCTCGAACTCATCGGCCAGTGCGCGGGAGGCTCCCGCGCAAAACCGCTCCCATGCCAGGGCCGTAATCCGCGATTTGTGGGGTATCACACGCTCAAAATCGACGCGCTCCAGCGGAAAATCCGCCCCCTCCAGGTCGCCAGGCTGCAACAACCCGTCCGAGACAAGCAGCTCAGGACTGATCAGCAACGGATTGCCCGCAAATGCTGAAAAACACTGGTATGGCGAATCTCCGTACCCCGTAGGTCCCAGCGGCAACACCTGCCACCACGTCTGAGATGCTTGTGCCAGCACGTCGACCCAGGCATATGCCGCAGGCCCCAGGTCGCCAATGCCGTGGGGAGACGGCAGCGACGTGCAATGCAGCAGAACGCCGCAGGTGCGTACGGATGGTTGTGCCGCGCCGGTCCCCGGCTGCGCCCCGCTGGAGACAGTCTGCGTTGCACCGGACTGGCCGGCAGCAGTTGGTACCACAGAGCTGGGATTGCACTCGGCTTGCCGCGCCGCCGTGGAATCGGGCCGGCCGGAGCGGGGTACAGACATGGGCAAGTTCCTGGCGATGCGATATGGTCGGCGGTGCAGCTCTGCACCGCGAACCAGCACGCCAGCAAACCAAGTCAGGCGCTTGTGGTCAACCCGAGGTCGTGATCCAACTGGCTCCCTCGCGTCTTCTGCCGCACGCTTACTCGCCGGCGCGACGGGCGCGCAAGAGCCACGCGCCTTGCTGCTCGGGCGGCAGGAACTTCAACTGGTCTCCGTAGGGCAGGATCCGTAGTCCAGCGATAGCCCCACAAACTGCCCGTACCATGTGCCAGGGCGTGTGGCTGCGGATTCTCATGCGGCCCCGGGCAGGCGAGCCTTACCCGCCCGCCAGGGGGCGCTTGAGCTGTTCCTGTGCCGGCACCCCTTGCGCCGTACGCACGTCTCGCACGTGCTTGTGGCATTGTACGCAAGAGAGCGTGAGCTGCACGTAGGCCAGAGCCGCAGTGTCGATATTCTTGTCGCGGGCACCCTTGCTCATCTGGCGTGCGGCATCGACGAACTCGCGGCTGTAGAGGGTATACTCTTCCGTCTCATAGACATTCCAGCTTGCATCGGCGGCCAGGGAGCGTAGTTTTTGCGCCCCCCGGGCGATCTGGCGGAAGTCTTCGGTGGCCAGCCCTTCCAATACATCCTGGGCATGCGCTAGCTTGAGCCGCATGAACGCCTGCAAGGTGGAGGTTTCTGGGGGTGTCTGGTGGGCGGGAGGTTGCGAGTCCGCTTGCTGCTCATTGCCGCTTGGCTCATCCGCCGCGGGCGATTGCGCAGCTTGCTCATCCGCCGGATGGGCCAGGGCCAGCCAACCGACCAGAGCCGCCGGAACCAGCACCATCATCGTCCAAAACCGCATCTTGTATCTCCTTTTCTGCGGCAGGGAGTGCACGCAGCGCTGGGGCGACAAGGACCTTGTGCACGGCTATGACTTGGCGGGGGCGTGCTCGGTCGCCTTGAAAGTGAGCACCGGGCAGGGTGCACGGCGCACCACGGCCTCGGCAACACTGCCCATCAGCAGCCTGCGGAGGCCGGTCCGGCCATGGGTGCCCATCACGATCAGGTCAGCGCCCTGCTCGGCTGCAAAGCGCACGATGGCCTCTGCCGGGTCTCCTGTGAGCAGATGGTGCTCGTAGGCGACGTCGGGCGTGGGCGGCACGACGGCCTCGAGCATGCGCGTGATCTCGTCGGTATCGGGCTCGGGGACGCCGTAGTACATTTCTCCACCTGCATAGGCCAGCGGGGGCTCCTGTACGTGGAGGATCAGCAGCCGGGCCCCCGACTCGCGTGCCAACGCCGCCGCGTGTGCCATGGCGCTGTCGCTAAGTGAAGAGAAATCGGTGGGAAACACAATTTTCTTGACGTTCATGGCCTGGACTCCTGGGGAGGCAAGTGATGCCCGCCGTGCTACCTGAGTGTGCTGCAACTGCGGTGCCAACCATCCGGAGAAGCGAGGTGCGGGCGTCAGCGTGCAGACGTAGCGTACGGATCCGCCCTTGGCATGCGGAGCAGCAGGTTTTATTCCGGGCGAATTGGCACAACGGCAGCGTCCGGGCGTGCCCTTTCGCACATCCACTTACCCTTGTGAGGCGCACCGGTACACAAGCTGCAGCGGCTGTGGGACGGGGGCGGGCTCCTGCCCAGCGCGGCTTGCAGGGCATGTCTATTGGCCCCGAAGTCGATCTGTGCTTTCCGCAGGCGTTGCAGCGCGGCTTGCAGTGTAGCGGCGCGAGCGGCTCCTCTCGCGTGCTGCCCGGCACGTGCTGGTGGTAACCAACCCTGTTTGGCCTACCGCGGTGCGTCAACGGTACGGCCGCGCACGCGCTGCAAGTAGGCTCGCATGGCGGGGGCCAGCAGGGCCTCGACGCCCGTGGCAATGTAGCGGGCGCCGCGGCCAGCCCATTCGACGGCTGCTTCGGCGTTCTGTACCAGGATGCCCAGGGCCTTGTCGCTATTGGCCACCTGATCTGCAATGCGGCGCATCACGGCCTGAACGTCGGGATGCTGCGGCTGGCCGGGATGCCCCAGCGAGTGCGAGAGGTCCGTGGGGCCGATGAACAACACGTCGACGCCATCGATGGCCAGCATCTCCGGCAGGGCCTGCACGGCCTGCGCGGTTTCGACGTGCAGGACGACGAGAGTTTCGGCATTCGCTCGTGCCACGTACTCGGCCAGGGGCACGGTCTGGCCATAGTCGGCGGCGCGCACGGCGGCCAGGCCGCGCTGGCCGCGCGGCTGGTATTTGGCACTGCGCACGGCGGCCTCAGCCTCCGCAGCCGTGTTCACCCAGGGTACGTGCAGGCCGTGCGCACCGGTATCGAGATATCGTAGGATGATGGCTGGTTGATTGGCGGGGACGCGCACCAGGGGTGTGACTCCGCGGAGTTCGGCAGCGCGCACGAGGTGCTCGCAGTCTCGAGGTTCGATAGTGCCATGCTCGCCGTCGAACAACAGAAAGTCCCAGGACTGAAGAGACAACACCTCGGCCAGCGTGGCATCTGCGTAGCGAACGAAGCAGCCGTACACGGTCTCGCCATTCTTGAGCCGTGCCTTGGTGGCGTTGTGCATCACGGTGTAGCCTCCCGAATCAACTGTGTGAGCCGCGGCCAGCACTCAGCCAGCCGCACAGCCGAACCAGCCAGCAGTTCTCGGCCCAGGCGGCGCACCAGCTTGCGCTCGGCCTCGTCGCGAATGTATGCGATCTTCGACTTGCCGTCGATGCGTGCCAGCAGTAGGCAGCCCAATTCGCGCAGCGTGCCTCGCTCCAGTGCCGCCAGGTCCCACGTGGCCGGTCCCTCTGCCAAGCCCGCGCGGGCGGCCTGGACCGCTCTCAGCGCGCCCAGGTACGTCTCCCAGAAGGTGCGTGCCAGGTGCAAGTAACCCTCTGCCAAGCCAGGTACGTGCGCCGCATGCAGCACGAGATGCGTCAGGCAAAAGGCCGCGTCGAACGACGGATCTCCCAGGTGGGCCACCTCGAAGTCGAGCAGCAAAACCCGGTCCGAGTACACAAACATGTTCTTCGGACTGTAATCCCCATGAACCAGCGTTAGCCGCGTGGCCAGCATGCGGGCGATTTCCTCTTCGACCAGCGGGGCCAGATCCGGATGCCAGCGCAACATGGTGCGGTGGTACGGATCGAGCCTTCCCTGCCAGAACACCGTGTCGTCTGCAAACTGTTGGGCGACCCGGCGGTCGCCGGCCGCCCGCACGTGGAGCAGCGCCAGCAGTTCTCCTGCTAGCCAAGCAGTCCGCGCATCGATCTGCCGCTCGAGCAGAGCCTGCTCCCATAACACGCCGCCTGCAGGAGCACAGCTCATGGCGAGGACGAAGTTCTCCGCATCGCAGTCGCGCAGCTCGGGTACTGAACCGGCTGGCAGCAGCTCCCCCAGCAGCACAAGGCAGTCTCGCTCGACCAGGATGCGCCGGCGGTCGAAAGGCCAGTCTTCGGCCACGCGCAGGCGCGGCAGGCTCTGCTTGACTACAAACGCGCCCTCGCCGCAGCTCACCTTCAGCACCACATTCGAGATGCCCCACCCCAACTCTTCGATCTGCACCCGATCTTCCTGCCTGATGAGGCCGCGCGAGGCGAGGTACTCGCGGGCCGTGGCGGCCGCCAGCTCGATCACAAGGCAGGCTCCCCGCGCCGCGGCGGCCAGCTTTCAGGATTCAACAGATGAGACGGCCGCTCGCCGCGGAGCACCTGCAACACCTGCACGATGGCACCCTCCCAAAGCCGCCGCCGGCCCGCGGCCGTGGCAGAGGCCACGTGAGGCGTAGCGATCACGTCGTCGCGCGCAAGCAGCGGATGATCCGTAGGCGGCGGCTCGGGATCAAACACGTCCAACCCCGCGCCCGCAAGCTGGCCGCTCTCAAGCGCCGCCAGCAGCGCGTGTTCGTCCACCAGCCCGCCGCGGGCAGCATTCACCAAGTACGCCCCTCGCTTGAACCAGGCCAGTGTGCGCGCGTTGATAAGATGCCGCGTCTCCGGCGTCAGCGGAGCGTGCAACGAAACGACGTCCGACTCGCGCAAGAGCGCCTCCAGCGTGGGAGCGAGTTCGATGCCCAGCTCGGCGGCCCGCTCCGCCGTGACATACGGATCGTAGGCGCTCACCACCATGCCCAGGCCTCGCGCAAGCTGCGCCACGCGGCTGCCAATGCGGCCCAATCCCACTAGGCCGAGCCTCCGGCCGAATACCTCCAGCGCATCGTGCGTGTTGAGGTAATCGATGCGGCTGCCGGCCTTCAATTCCGCCTGGGCACGTTTGAGCCTCTTGACCGCGGCCAACATCAGCGCGATGGCGTGTTCGGCTGTCGAGATGGTAGGCGCATCGGGCGTGTTGCACACGCAGATTCCTCGGGCCGTGGCGTCGGGCACGCAGACGTTGTCGTAGCCTACCCCAGTGCGTGCGATCACCTTCAACCGGGGCGCGCGGTCCATCAGGGCGCCGTCGTACCGCAGCCGTGCGGCGGCGATGATGGCGTCGGCCAGTGGAAGCGACGCTAAGGGGTCGCCCCCGTCGGGCGCGGCGGCGCCAATCGGCCGGGCTGCGCCCTCAATTAGGTACCGAAACTCCTCGGGCAGCGCACGTTCGAACCAGATGGCAAACATGCCAGCGAGCGTACCCCCCCGCTGCTGTTGGAGCAACTCCCCCGTGGATTCTCTCTGCGTGCCACGCGCCACTACGAGCCGCCGGCTTTACGCCGGCGGGGCCGCATGCAAACGAGCCGTTGCCTTACGCGTGTACGCTTTGCAATTGCGGCCCCGGTGTTGACTGCGGCGATGGCGCTACGAGCCGCCGGCTTTATGCCGGCCGGGGTTGCATGCAAACGAGCCGTTGCTTTATGCGCGTACGCTTTGCGATTGCGGCGCAAGAATGCCGGCCCGGTGTTGGCGGTGGCGAGGGCGCTACGAGCCGCCGGCTTTATGCCGGCGGGGGTTGCCATGCAAACGAGCCGTTGCCTTATGCGCGTACGCTTTGCGATTGCGGCGCAAGAATGCCGGCCCGGTGTTGGCGGTGGCGAGGGCGCTACAAGCCGCCGGCTTTACGCCGGCGGGGGTTGCCATGCCGGCCCGACGGGGTGAAACCCCGCCGCTCGTATGCATACCGCCACGAGCCGATACGCGCCGCCACGCGCCGCTACGAGCCGCCGGCTTTATGCCGGCGGGGCCGCATACAAACGAGCCGTTGCATGAGGCGAATACGCTTTGCGATGGCGGCGCAACAATCGTGGCCCGGCGGGACCTCGCTCACTGCGCGGCCGATTTGCTGCCGTCTGGCGAGCCGCCGATGGGCTGGCCCTCAGGCAAGGGCCGTCCGGCCACTGTAAAACCGGCCAGGTAGAGATCTTCGCGCAGAGTGCGAAAGACGGCAAAGCTGTCTGGGTAGGTCCAGAGCGTGACGGTGGTCTTGCGCGGAACCAAGCCGGCCAGCCGGCTGCGAAAGGCAGACTGCGGCGCGCGGGCCTGGGCCAATGGCTCGCCCAGGTCTCCGGCCACCGGCAGCAAGATGAACTCCCGGAGCCGCCCCACCATGCCAGCATGGCCGAGCGCCATTTGCACATCGGCTGGCAGAGTGATGCGTTCCATGGTGTATCGCATGCGGAAGCCTTCCAACGGTCCCAGCGTTTCTGTGAACTCGGGTTCCGTTTGCAGGCGGTGTGCGTGCTTCAGGGCGTGCGCCTTGAAGGCTGCCACCAATTCATCCATGGGAATGTACGCCACGCGGCCGTGCCGCAATTGGAAGTGGACCTCTTTGCCGAACACGGTCTGGCTGAGAGGCGTGGGGTAGTTGACGACGCGCGCCGTGCGATCGCGCTTGCGGGCCTCGAGCTGCTTGAGGTCGGCTTCGGCCCGGGCCAGCTTTCCCTCGGCAATGCTCAGCTTGCGGCGCAGCTCGAATGCAGCTTGAGATTCTTGATCGAGCTGTGCCAGTTTCTGTTGCTGTAGTGCCTGCCGCTCAGCGAGTTCGAGCTGCAAGGCGTCTCGGGTTGCGCGGGCAGCGGCGGCCATTTGCAGCGCAAGCTCGATCTCGCGGGAGAGGCGCTGATCGTCGCGCTCGAGGTCGTCATGTTCCTGCCGGAGTGCGGCCAGCTCTTCGTCCGAGACCGCCTGGCCGGCGGGAACGGAGACTGCTGCGCGTTCTGCCCTGATGCCCACCACTAGCACGAGGATGATGAGAATGCCCACGATGTTCGTCACCACGTCAGTGAACGAATCGCTGCCGATGCTCTCGGTTTGCTGCACATGCGTGCGCGACATGGCCAGGCCGCTAATCGGGGGTCTGTGTGCGCGGATAACTCGCGCGCCGGTCGGCGGTGCGCAGCGGTACGCGGCGGATGTCCAGCCCGCTATCGGCCAGCAGGGCTTGCAGTTCTGCAAACCTTGCCTCACCTCCCGGCGCCACTTCCACAACGAGCAGCGGACGCCAGTACATGCCCCGGCCCGCCATGCCCCAAGTCTCCACGCGCTCCGCCACTGCGGCGGCCAACTCGTCTGCGGCAGCCACCATATCTTCGCCCAGCGGGATCACGCGCTGATCGCGGCCCCCAGGGTTCTCGCCCCTCACCAACATCCGTTCGGCTTCGACGCGCAGCTTGATGGGACGCGTTACCGGCGTGGCCCGCGCCGCCTGGCGGGGCAGCCCCCAGTCTCGCCCGCGCCGCTCTGCCAGGCTCCGGCGCGGAGAACCGAGAGTCACCTCCGGCAAGCTCGCCAGCGGCGTCTCGGCTGGATCGCCAACCGCCGATGCCCCTGCAGCGGCCGATGGCGCCCCTGCTCGCGTTGATGGGGATCCTGCGGTCGATGTATCTCCTGCTGTCTGCGGCGGCATCGCTGCCGACGACGCGTCTGCTCCCGACGTAGCATGCGCTGCTGCTGCGTCTGGCGAATCGTTAGCGGCCAGACTTCGGTTGGGCCAGTTGTCTTGTGTCCCCACCCCGCGCTGCCCAGGGTATTCTTGGGGCTCATCGGCCGAGAACCATTCTTCCCCCACGCCAGTATCTCCCTGGCCGCCTGCCCCTGTAACACTTTGGTTTTCTGAGGTCCCTCCAGTTTGGTACCCCGCGGCTGCTGCACTCGGCCCAGCGTCAGCAGCAAGAAAGCTGCCCTCGCGCCTCCCGCCCCTCTGGCTGCGCGAGCTTGCGCTGGTCCCCGCGTTCGAAGGCGTACCGGCACCGCCTGGAACACCGCCAAGCAAGTGCGGGCCGCCTTCCAGGTCAACGGTGTCTGGCAACATTCCCTCCCCACCGCGTGAATTATGGGGCGATGTGCCCGAACGCCACGCACGTCGGGGGCCTGAACCATCGGGTTGCGGCTCTGCCAACCCGCTCTCACTGGGTGGAGACTCTCCCGGCAGCGGCACCTCTGCGTACGGATTACGCTCCGGCTCCGGTCGACCGGCAAGCAGGCCGGCCGTTTCTCCTTCGATCCAGCGGGCCCTAGAACGAAGAGTTCCCCGCCCGCCGGCCCTGCTGCCGGCAGATGCAGTTGGTTCGTTCGGGGCATCGCCCAGGCCGTCGCGAGCGGCTCCGAATCGGGGCGCCTGGAGGCCCTTCATGCGCCGGGGAGCCATGGCCACGAGCGTTTTGAGCCGATCTCGCGCCTCGGCCACGGCAAGCTGCATCGCTTCTTGCAGCTCCGGGTCGGGCGGGGGAAACTCGAGGTTCCAGTCTGCATCGATCAGCTCGTACCCGAACTCGTTGCCCCATTCTGCCAACGCACTGCGAGCCGCGTAGTAGGCGCCCACGCCGTCCGGCCGCACCAGTAGCAAAGGATAGGGCTGGCCGGCCGATTCTTGCCGCAAGTTGCGGCGGGCGTAGACCTCGTTTGCGGCACGCAGGGCGCTGGCCAGAGGACTTGCAGGCCCGACGGGGAGCAGAAAGTCTGCCTCGGTGAGTTCGATACCTTCGGGCTGCAAGAGCACGCTGTCCGCGCGGCACTCGATGTAGATGGGGCGGCGGCGCGTGCCATGGGGCCCTTGGTAGGGGATGATGGCGAAGGCTTGCTGTGCGGTCTGGTCGGCGAGGGAGCGGATCTTGCGGACCGTATTCTCCAGGCGGGCCTCGGCTGCGGCCAGCTCGGCGGTTAGTTGTGCGCGGGTCTCGCGATCGGCCGATTTGCGGCTGGCAAGCTGGGCCTCGTTCTCTGCGAGGGCGGCGAGTTCGCGGCGTAGGCGGCGGGCATGGGATTCGAGGTGTGCGAGTTCCTGGCGGGCATCGGCCAGTTCTGCCTGTGTGGCCTGGTGCGCGGCGCGGAGTTGTTCGATGCGCCAGGCGAGGTCGTCGCGGGCTTGCAGGCTGGCATCGGCGTGGGAGGGCTGTGCGGTGCGTGCAGCTTCGAGGGCCTGCTGCCGTGCATTGCGTGCGATGGCCACCAATACCACGAGCAGTGCGCCCATGGTGCACATGAGCACTGCGAGAAAGGGAAACAGCGAGATACTGGCCGTGGTGCGTGGCCCTGTGCGCCTCATGCAGCCTTGCTCTTGGGGTGCGGTTTGATCTCCACCTGCGGCGCGGCCAAGAGTTGACCGAGGCGGGCATTGAGAAGCTGCACAGCCGCGGCGAGCGAGACGAGCGTCTCAGAAAGCTGCTGGGTGGCGGCCAGGGAGGCGAGATTGGAGTTGAGGGCGTCCTCAAGCCGTTGCACCTGCCCGGTGGCTTCTACGACTTTGAGCAGCACCTCTCCCTGGCGGACTAGTTCTGCTTGCTGGGCCGCCAGTGCCTGGGTCTGGGCAGCCACCGTTTCTTCGAGGCGGAGCACCGCATGCCTTTCGCGTTCGGCAGCGGCTTGGCTTTGTTCTGCCAGCGTGCGGGCATGGACCTCCAGGCTGCCGCGCAGGGCGGATGCGAGGGCCGATTCAAGCTGCTGGCGGCTGGCATCGGCCATGCGTGTCCAGCGATCTTGGGCCGCTTCGAGGCTTGCTTGCCAGAGTTCGGCCTGGCGATGGACGAGCCGATCGGCGGCCTTGACGACGGCCTCGGCCATGCGGCGTACTGCTGCGGTATGTGCATCTCCTCGGTCTGCGGGCTCGATCAGGCTGGCCAGCCGCTCAGAGGCCAGTGCATCGACCCGGGCCAGGAGGCGTGTTTCCATGCGTTCGACGATGAACTGTACGAACATCAAGACCATCGACAGGGCCAGGGCCAGCGCCGTGGTATCGAAGGCAGTGCCTAGGCCGCCGGTGACCGCGGGGAGCGATTCTTCTAGTGCCTGAGGCGAGAGGCTGGCAATCGCCAAGGTGATGCCGATGACGGTGCCCAGGAATCCAAGAATGGGGATGGCCCACACGATGATCCGCACTAGGGCATAGCCAGATTGGGCCCGCTCTGCGTCTGTCGCTGCCAGGTGTTGCAGATCCTGGTCCAGACGGTCGGCCGTGCCATGCCGAACTACAGAACTTAATGCCTCGCACAGGCGGTTGGCCAGCAGGCTGCTGCGGCGGTCTTCGGGCAGGGTACGCAGTGCGGCCAGCAGCTCATGAGCCGGACGCGGCTCGCCGCCAAACACCAAGGGATCCTGCAGCGCATGCGCCTGCGCCAGCACGCCAAGGGCCTTGATCACCAGGGCTGCCAGCCCCACGCAAAAGAGCGCCATTTCTACGTATTCGACCCAATGCCCCATGAAATACCGCTGCACAAGGGGGTGGTGCCACAGGCCGGCCCTCAATGGCGCATAGAAGGCCAGCGCGGCTAGCAAGCCCCACAGCAGGGCTGATCTGAAGATGGTCTGAGCCAAGCGATTGGGAGTGCTCACGTGCATGCTCTCCAGGAGAGATTCTCGGCGGTCTTTTACCATCGACCTTCCGACGGCGCAGGATGAGCAGAAGGTAACGGATTCACCTCGGCTGACACCGGCGCGCCGCTACGGCTGCGTATCGTTACTCCACATCGTGTGACGGAGCCGTGCAAGGTCTCGCCCCTTTGCCTCTCGGAAGCCGACACGGCCCATATAGGAGACTGGCGCCGCAAGGGCGTGCCCTGCGCGTGCCGATAGCCCTATTGCGGAATGATCGCGACGCCCCGGCTCACCGCTCGGCTTGAAGGCGTGCCCGAACAACCCTGGGAGGGAAGCAGTCCGGACGAGGTTGCCCCGCACACCTCTCCGGACTGTGTGTTTTTCGGGCAACGCATGTGCGGTGTAGTAATCAACCGATGGCCCATGCGCCAAGGGCAGTTGTAGGGCGACAATCGAGCCATTAAGAGCCCCCTACGAGCCGCCGGCTTTATGCCGAACGGGGTTGCAAGCAAACGAGCCGCTACGAGCCGCCGGCTTTATGCCGGCGGGGCCGCATGCAAAATGCCGGCGGGGCCGCAAGCAAACGAGCCGTTGCTTTATGCGAGTACGCTTTGCGATGGCGGCCTGGCGATGGTGGCCCGGCGATGATGGCCCGGCGATGGTAGCCCGGCGTTTGTTGCGGCGATGTCGGCCGGGCGATGGTGGCCCGGCGGGGTGAAACCCCGCCGCTCGTATGCACTGCTAGCGAGCCGCTAC
>FWPU01005891.1_pt1 | contig 25600 bp, 20 predicted proteins | sample 2228361 | NCBI WGS metagenome assembly FWPU01 (sample SAMEA103939777, study PRJEB20133) | metagenome | reverse complement strand
GTAGCGCCGTTGCGAAAACAGGTCCCCGGCCACGAGGATCACGGACAGGGTGTCGAGCGTGGCCTTGCCGGGACCCAGGGCGGTCAGGGCCCCGCGCCACTGGACATAGGCGTCGTACCACATGCCGCGCACCCGGACCCGGCGGCCCTGGTCCTCCTGGGCCGGCGCCTGGTCCACCACGAATCCCTTGAGGTCCGGCATGGCCTCGGCCCGCATCCCCTGGACCGGCAACCCGGAGCGCACGAACAGGACATATTCCACATAGACGGGTTCGCCCACGTAGAGCGTGCGGTCCGGCACGCGCACCCACAGGAATGCCTGGCGCCCCGCGTACTGGTCGGGCGGCCCTGGCGCGGTCGGCTCGGGGGATGCCTCGTCCCCTGCCGGTGCCGGGACGGGTCGCGGGGCGGACGGAGCCTGGGAGGGCGGGCCCTGAGGAGCGGGAGGGGCTCCCCCTCGGTCCGAGACCTGGACGGTCAGGGGTTGGGACGCCGCGACGACCTGGCCGTCGGACAGGAGTTCCACCGGGCCGATGCGCAGGCGGCCCGCGCGGCGTGGGACCAGGGTCAGGTCCACGCGCTGCTCTTGCTGGACCACGCCCCCGATGACGGAGATCGAGGTCCCGGTGCTCTTTCCGACCACGTCGAAATCGGGGAGGTCGGGGCCCCGCACGTCGTCGAAGCGTCCCTGCATCACGATCCGCAAGCGCAGGGATTCTCCGGTGGCGAGGGAGGTCCGGTCCGGGGTCACAGTGACGGACTGGGCGATGGCGAGGGTGGGGGCAAGAAGAAGGCAGACGGCGACGATGAGTGGCCACGAGCACGGGGCGAACCCGGATGGATGAGACGGGAGTCGCGGAAGAGGGTTGGACGCGAGGAAATGACTAACGCAAGCAGGGGCTCGCGTCCCCAGGGGGGGCGGTGACGCAGGTGGGACGCGCTTCTGAAATGGGGCGTGTCTCTTGAGACGGAGACCTGGCATCACCAGTCCTTCTCCGGGACGTACTCGCGCGCCGGGAACTGCCGGGCCGCCTCCCGCGCCTCCAGATTCTCGTCGTTGCGGTCAATCGCGTCCAGTTGCTCGTGCATGGTCTGGCCGCCCCGCGGCCTGGGCCGGGGCTCCCGGGATTCCTGGTCCTCCTGCTGATCCCGCGACTGGTTCTGGTCCTGTCCTCCCCCCTTGGGGTCCCGGATGGAGAGTGAGTAGAACCCCTGGTTCCCTCCGCCGAAGACCCGGATGGAGAAGGGAGCGTCCTGCTCCGCCTTGGGAAGACGGGCCACGAGGACCGTGCCCCCCTCCCCGGACCCGGACCGCGTCACGTCCAGCGGGGCCCCGTCGGCCAGGAAGACTTCGACCTCCAGCGGTCCCTCGCCCTCGGGCACCTGGAGCGCCACCTCCTTCTGCGCCCCCTTCTTCTCCGTGTACACAAACCAGTCGTCGTCGGACGGGCAGACCCGGAACGAGTGGTCCCCGTCCTCCACGGGGCGGGCCGCCTCCCGAGAGTCATTGTCCTCGCCGCCATCGTCCCCGGCCGGGCACGGAGGGATGAGCCGGGCGTCGAGCACGTACGGGATCTCGTCCTCGACCTCGCCGCCCTTCGCGGGGCCCGTGACCCTCAGCAGGACCTCCGTTGCCTCCCGCGCGGCGAGGCGGGCCTGCTTGCCGGTCGGGGCGAGGTCGCGCTCGCCCCGGTCCAGGAGTGTCAGGTCCACCGCGGCCGGCTTCTCCGCGGGCTGTGCGGGCGTCGCACCGCCGGGAGGCGCGCCCCCCGCCTGGGGCTCCAGGACCCGCGCCAGGAGGGTCTCCCCTGGCTGGAGCGGCAGGCGGAACCAGTCCTGGTTGTCGGGGCACAGGACCAGGTCCTCGTGCACGGCCAGGTCGTTGGGGTCCGGGGTCAGGAACGGGGCCTCGGCCGCTGTGTCGTTGGGTTCCCGGCGGTCGTCCACCTTGCGGCACGGCGGATACGCGGCCATCGCGGCCAGTTCCAGGTTGCGCTGCGTGTCCGCGGCATCCGGGGCGAGGGTCAGGGACTCGGTGAGGGCTTCCAGGGCCTGCCGCCAGACGGTCCGAACCTCCCGGGGGGCCTTCTTCTCGCCCTCCATGCGACGCGCCCTGTGCATGAGGATCGTCCCCTTGGCGTGCAACAGCCGCGCCCGCGACGGCCAGTCTGGCCGGGGTTCGCGGGCCCGGGCCAGGGCCGAGAGGGCCTGGTCCACGACCCCGGCCGCCTGCTCGTGCTCGCCCGCGGCGTCTCTGGCCAGCGCGAGGTCGTACAGGAGGTCCGGCCGGTCGGGCATCTCCGCGACCAGGTCCGCGAGGGCCTTGGCCGCGTCCCCGGCCTGTCCCGCCCGGAGCATCTCGATGGCGTCCTCGACGCCGCCGTGCGCCTTCTCAAAGAACCCCCGGGCCTGGGCGGAAGGCGACACGACCGCGAACGTCACGGCGGCCATGGCGGCGGCGGCCCTCCGGCCCGCCCCCCCGAGCAGCAAGAAGGCGATTGCGAGAAGCACGATCCCCGCGGCGAGTGGATACTGGAAGCGGTCTTCCAGGAGTTTCTCGACCCGGGCCCGGTACTCGGACTTCTCGATGGCCGCGACCTCCTTGAGCAACTCGTCGGCCACGCTGCCCACGGAAGTCAGAGCGAAATAGCGCCCGCCGGTCTTCGAGGCGATGGTCCGGAGCAGGTCCTCGTTGAGTTTCGACAGAATGGGGGTCACGCCGTCCTCGGCGCGCGCCGTGCCCGTGACCTGGCCCTGATCGTCCAGGACCGGCACAGGCTGGCCCGCGGGCGTCCCGACCCCGATCGTGAAAATGCGAACTCCCTTTCCGGCGAGTTCCTCCGCCACCTTGACGGGCTCGCCCTCCTGGTTCTCGCCGTCCGTGAACACGAGGATGACCTTGTGGGCGCTGCCGCGCGTCCCCTCGCGGTCCAGGCCCAGGGCGCTCGCCGCCACGCGCAGGCCCCGCCCGATCACCGTGCCGGGGACCGGGATGTCCGTGACCTTGAGGTTCGCCAGGTATTCCTTGACGACCTCGTGGTCCAGGGTCAGGGGCGTCTGCACGAACGCGAGCCCCGCGAACGGGACCAGGGCGACGCGGTTTCCCGGCATCCCGTCCAGGACCTTCCCGATCTCGAGGACCGCGGCGGTCAGCCGGTCCGGCACGATGTCCGCGACCTTCATCGAGCGGCTCGCGTCCAGCACCACGGCCACGTCCACCCCCGCCCCCGCGACCGTGACCTCCTTCAGGCCGTAGCGGGGTCTCAGACCCGCCGCCACCAGGAGTTCCAGGCCCAGGGTCACCAGGATCGCCACGGCCACACGCCGGCCGGGCGACCGGCCCTCGACCATGGCCGGGACCAGGCCCCGGGCCGAGAAGGACCGCGCCACCCGCCGGCGAAAGCGCCACGCCCCCCCGTGGAGGGCCCCCAGCACGACCGGGGGGACCACGAGGAGCCACCACCAGGCACCATGTTCCCACCGGATCTCGGACAGCGACACCATCACGGCCACCTTCTGAACACGGTGAGCCCCAGGACCTCGCCGAGGAGCGCGAGCACGGCCGCAACCCCGACCGGGGCGAGGTACGCCTCGCGCCAGCGCTGCAAGGCCGGGGTCCGAAACGCCGTCTTTTCGAGGGATTCGAACTCGCGGCGGAAGTCGTCCTCGGTCGCGGCCTCGTGGTACGAGCCGCCCGTGGCCTCCGCGATGGCCTTCAGAAGCGCCGGATTGACCGGGAATGGCTCTCGGGGGTGCTCATAGACGCGGAATCCTTCCGGGGTCAGGATGGGTTGGCCCGTGAAGGGGTTGCGCGCGGGCATGAACGTGTTCTCGCCCGTCCCCGCGAGGAACGTGAAGACCCGCACGGGCCGGTCCTTCGTCTCGCTCGCGATGAACTTGGCAACCTCCTCCGGGGCCACGCTGCCCGCGTTGTTGTCCCCGTCCGTGATCAGGATGATGTTGCGGCTGCGCGTGTCCGAGTGCTCGACCCGCTTGTAGGCCCTCCCGAGCGCGTCGCCGATCGCCGTGGCCTCACCGGTGATCGTGCACCCGTTCAGGCACGTCCCCTCCGGTCCCCGGACCCCGTCGTCCAGGACGAGCCCGTCCAGGATGCGGAGCATCGCGTCGCGGTCCAGGGTCAGGGGGAACTTGACCCAGGCCTTGCTCGAGAAGATCACGAGCCCGATGCGGTCCTGGGCGCGGTCCGCGATGAAGCGCCGCAGGACCTCTCGGGCGGCCTCGAAGCGGTTCGGAGGCTCGCGGCCCTGCTGGTGATACGCGATGATGCGCTCGGGCTCCAGGTCCACCGCGTTCATGGAACCCGACATGTCGAGCGCGATCACGAAGTCCGCGCCCTCGCCGGTGATCTCGGAGGTGTCCTCGACCTGGGGGCGAGCCAGGGCGACCACGGCCAGGACCAGGGCCGCGCCCTGGAGGACCCGCGGCGCGAGGTGCCACCGTCCCCACCACGCCGGGCGGGCGGCCCGCACCGTGGCCAGGGTCGGGAAGCGCAGCACCACGGACCGGGCGCGGGTCCGCCACAGGCCGTAAGCGACTGCGACGAGGACCGGGGCCAGGGCCAGGAGCAACCACGGGGATTCGAACCTCATGCCGTCCCTCCTGGCGAGGCCAATAAGGTCCCGATGCGCTCGACCAGGCCGCGGGCCCGCGGGACCAGCCCCGCGGCCTCGTCCGGCGTGGGGCGCCACTTCGCGAACTTCACGAGGTCACAGAACCCGAAGAAGTCCTCGAGTTCGGGGAGGGTGACACGGCCCAGGGGGCGGTCCCGCAAGGCGGACATCACCTCGTAGGTCGTGAGGTCTGTTCCTGGGAAATCATAGGTGCGACCCAGAAACTCCTTCATGACCTCGGAGACCTGTAGGGCAAGCACCTGGTACTCCTCACGCTCGATCAGACCTTCCGCGTCGAGGGCCGCCAGGCGCTCGAGCGCGACCTCCAGCGGCGGGCGGGGCGGAGGCGGGGGACGATGGGCCTCGCGCCAGCGGCGCCACGCGCGGTAGGTCAGGGCCCCGGCCAGGGCCGCGGCCAGGGCGATCCCCAGTCCCGCGAGGGTCCAGATCAGGACCGTGTTGGGGACCAGCACGGGCACGGGCTCGCCGGCCGGGGCCGGTTCCGGGCTGGCCTCGTCCCCCAGGGTTCCGCCGACCTGGATGCGGACCTCCGGAGTCCTCGCGACACGCGGCTCGCCACCCGCGGTCACGTACGGGACCTCGATGGGCGACAGGACCGACGTGCCGACGCGCACGGGGAGCAGGGTCAGGCGGTGGACCTCGACCTCGCCGCTCCCCGCCACGTGGGGGACCTCGCGATCGTGCGCGAGGAGTCGGAAGGGGGCCGCGGGCGGGGTTTCCGGGAAATAGACGCGGGTTCCACGCGGGGATTCGACCTGGAAGGTCACGGTGACGCGGCGACCGACCACGACGTTGGTCGGGGCGATGTCCACGCGGATCGTGGGTTCCCCCTCGCGCAAAGGTCCGCGGTCCTCCGCGTTCGCAAGGCCTGACCAGGCGGCCAGGGCCGCGACCACGAGGTGTTGTGCGTGTGTCCGCCTCGTCATAGGGCCTTGCTCTTCAACCGGGCAAAGTGGCGCGCCAGGGCCCGGTCGTAAGGCGCGTCCGTCGTGAACCGTGTCCAGGGGACCTTCAGGCGATGAAAGACCTGGGCGACCTCGGCCTCGCGGGTCCGGGCCGCGGCCTGAAGCCGGTCCCGAAAGGCGCGGGTCATCGGCACGAACTCGACCTCGCCGGTCTCGGCGTCGCGCATCGGGACGAGGCCCCCGAGCGGCAACCCCTCCCCGTCCTCCACCGGGTCGCGGACCATCAGGGCGTGGACGTCGTGGCGCCGCGTGGTCACGCGCAGGGCCGGTTCGAAGGGCGGGACCTCGAAGTCCGACACGATGAAGACCGCGGCCCGTCGCTTTATCACGCGCCCGAGGTACGCGAGGGCGGCAGTCAGGTCGGACGGCGACCCCTCGGCGCGCATGGCCAGGACCTCGCGGATGACACGCAAAGCGTGCTGTCGCCCCTTGCGGGGCGGGATGAAGGTCCGCACCGCGGCCCCGAACGTCACGAGCCCCACGCGGTCATTGTTGATCTGGGCGGACAGGGCAATGGCGGCCGCGACCTGGGCCGCGAGTTCGCGCTTGGTGTCCTCGACGCGCTCGACCCCGCCCAGGCGCCGGTACTCGGCCGCGCACAGGCCGAAGTCCATCGAGGCCGAGGCGTCGGCCAGGATCAGGACGGTCAGTTCCCGCTCCTCGACGAATCGCTTGACGAAGACCTCGCCGGTCCGGGCCGAGACGTTCCAGTCAATCAGGCGGACCTCGTCGCCGGGGGCGTAGGGCCGGACCTCGTCGAAGGACATGCCCCGGCCCTTGAACACGCTGTGGTAGCGGCCGCTCAATTGCTCGTTGACCAGGCGCTGCGCCGTGATCTCGATGCGCCGCACCCGCGCGAGCAGGGCCTTCAGGTCGGTCGGGTCGGCTCCGGGCATGGTCGCTTCCCCGGCGCGAGGTCAAGGTACCTGGACCGACTCGAAGAGCCGGCGCAGGAGGTCCTCCGCGGTCAGGTTCTCGGCCTCGGCCTCGTACGACAGGATGATCCGGTGCCGCAGCACGTCGTAGCCGACTGCCTTCACGTCCTCGGGGATCACGTAGCCGCGGTGTCTCAGGAAGGCGTGGGCGCGTGCGGCCTCGTTCAGGTAGATGCTCGCCCGGGGCGAGGCCCCGTACCGGATGTACTCCTTGAGCCCCGGGATGCCGGCCTCGTCGGGCCGGCGCGAGGCCAGGACCAGGTCCACGATGTACTGCTTGACCTTGGGGTCCATGTAAATCTCGGCCATCACCGAGCGGGCGCGGTCCAGGTCAGCCACGGACAGGACCTTGTCGGGCCTCGGGGGCGCCGCGAGCACCATCCGCTCCATGATCGCCGTCTCCTCGTCGCGGGTCGGGTACGTGACCCGGACCATCATCATGAAGCGGTCAATCTGGGCCTCGGGCAAGGGGTAGGTCCCCTCCTGCTCGATGGGGTTCTGGGTTGCGAGCACCAGGAACGGCTCCGGCAGCCGGAAGGTCTCGTCCCCGATGGTCACCTGGCGCTCCTGCATGGCCTCGAGCAGGGCGCTCTGGACCTTGGCCGGGGCGCGGTTCACCTCGTCCGCGAGCACAATGTTCGCGAAGACCGGGCCTTTCTTCACCGTGAAGGTCCCGGTCTGCTGGTTGTAGATCTGGGTTCCTGTCAGGTCCGCGGGCAGGAGGTCGGGGGTGAACTGGATGCGCGAGAAGGACGCCTCCATCACGTCCGCGATGGTGCGCACGGTCAGGGTCTTCGCGAGACCCGGCACGCCCTCCAGCAGGACGTGGCCCCGGCACAGGAGGGCGATCAGGATGCGCTCGATCATCTCGCGCTGGCCGATGACGACCTTGGCGATCTCGGCCGTCACGCGGTCCACGAAGGCGCTCTCCTTCTTCACCATCTCGGTCAAAACGCGGACATCTTGCTCCATCGAGTCACCCCCGAAAAAGTCGTGCAGGGAAACGGCCCCGCGGGCGGATTATTCCACGAATCCTCGGCTTCCCCTGGCCGCGTCATTCGGACAGGATCTCGGGGTGGCCGGTCGTGAGCGCGGTCCACAGGAAGTGGGCCGCCTGCCGGCGCGTCAGCGCGATCTTCGGGTCGTCAGGGGACTTCACGAAGGCGCCGTGGATCACGCCGTCCACCTGCCACAGGCCCGAGGTCGCCTCGCCCGCGGGAAGCACGTCGAGGCCGGGCACCAGGGAGACATAGGGCTGCAACAGGGGGATGCCCCCGAACCGGGCCAGGAGTTCCGTGGTCACGTTCGGGACCGTCGTGTCCCCCATGTGCTCGTGGACGAGGACCGGGTGGCCGGTCCCCTGCAGGGGCTCCCGGAGCAGGAGATGCGCGAAGGACACGCCGTCGGCCGGGTACAGGAGGTGTTGGGCGAGGTGGACCATGCCCATGATCTCGTACATCCCGACCATGCCTTCCGGCACCACGTACGACTCGACCATGTGGGTCAGGCCCACGCCCCCGACATTGATGACCGCCGGCCCGACCCGGTCGGAGAGGGGGACGAAGACGCTGCCCACGATCCCGCCCAGGGAGTGGCCGAGGAAGCCGACCCCGGACCCATCCAGGTCGCCGGCGCCGTCCGGAGCGCCCGCCGGCAGGTAGTCGAGTTCCAGCGAAAGGGCCTCGACCAGCAGGGTCAGGCACGCCAGGTCCACCGCGGCCTGGCGGACGTTGTCGCGGATCTTGGCCGGCCGCGTCAGGTCGAGGAAGTCCACGCCTCCTCCGCCCCGGTCCCCGTGTCGCGGCAGGTCGAAGCGCAGCGTGGCGAGTCCGGCCCGGGCGAGGTCCCGGGCCACCCCGCACAACTGCGAGTGGTCCGCGTTGATTCCGTGCGCCATCAGGACCACGGGCGCGGGGGCGGCCGCCGCCGAGGACGGAACCATCAGCCAGAATCGCACCTGCTGGGGCGGGAACTCTTTCCATCCGCCGTCCGCGGTCCTCACGAACTCGTCGTCGGGCCCCGTGAAGTTCACCGGCTCGAAGAAGCCCGCGACCCCGTAGGCTGTCTCCTCGGTCTCCGGCGGGCACTCGGCGAAATCCGGGCCGAAGAAGACGTCCGGCTTCCCGTCGCCGTCCCCGTCGAGACCGTACGAGACCTTCCCGTAGGCCTGGCCCCTCCAGAAGCGCTTCATCAGGTCCACCGTCTCCGCGGCGGCGGTGCCCGTGGTGAAGTCCACGGCGGCCACGACGCGGCCGGCCTCCGTAAACCCCGCCACCAGGGGACCGAGCCGGGCCTTCTCGCGCTCCACCAGGGCCGCGCGCGTCGGGTCCCCGGGCCGGACGGGGACCTGGCCCAGGACCTCCGCGAACCCGCGCGACCGGCCGAGCGATCCACCGCCGGCCTCGCGCAACCCGTCGGTCGCGACGAACAGGTAGCGAGTGTTCGGCCGGAGAAGGGTCGCCGGGAGGGCCGTGACCAGGTATCTCGGGCCATCCTGGGCCTCCATCGCGCGGTACTCGACCCGGATCGGGACCGCAGAGGTCGGGTGGCCGTCCCCGTCCAGTTCCAGCAGGCGCACCGATGCCCCCGCCTCGAGCGACGCGGCCTCGTCCGCCGGCAGCGACGACGGGTCGAGCGGCACGGACGACAGGAACACGAGGGGGGCGTAGGTCGCGAACCCGTCCATCTGGGCGGCCGCGTCCAGGAACCCCTGGAAGGTGTCCACCATCGGCAGCATCACGCTCGAGAACGCGCCCGCGTCGAGCACCAGCCGCCCCGTCGTGGGGTCGCGGTAGTGGTCGTACGGGAAGGGGGCCTCGACCGGCGTCGCGAACAGGTCGAAGAGGACGTGCGCCGGGTTCTCCTGGAAAGGAGGAAGCGCCGCCTCGTCGCCCGGGACATCGCTCGGGACATCGCCCGGGACGTCCCCCGCAGGGTCGAGCCCGCCGTCCCCATCGGGCGGGGCCGCGTCACCAAGGTCCCAGGTGTCCGCGAGACCCGCGTCCGTTCCGGTCCCGCCGCCTCCGCCGCACGTCGCCAAGACCGCCGCCGAGCACGCTGCCCACCACGCTGCTTTCATCCGCTCCACCTCTCATGGCACCAGCACCCGCACGCCCAGGCGCGGAATCGTCACCTGCACCTTCCCGGCCGTCACGGCCACGGTCTGTCCGGTCACGACGTCCGTCAGGGTCGCCGGCACCCCCGCCAGCCCCGAGACGTCGAGGGTCAGTGTACGCTCCGAGTCCCGGCTGAAGGCCGCGATGACCACGTCTCCGGGCGCGGCCAGCGCGTACGCGAGCGCCTCGGCCTCGCACACGAGGCGCCGGAACTGCCCCACCCGGGCCGCGGGATGGTCGCGCCGGGCCCGGGCGAGCAGCCCGACCGCGGTCCGCACCGATTCCTGGACCGGCGAGAGCCCCTCGAAGGTCATGGGCCGGCGGTTGTCCGGGTCCGCGGCGCCGGGCATCCCCACCTCGTCTCCGTAATAGATGAGCGGCACGCCAGGCACGGTCATCAGGAACGCAAAGGCCATGACGAGCCGCCGGTACGGGTCCTCGGACTGCGGCGCCTGGGGCGGGTCGTTCCACCCGAGCCACTTCACGGCCGGGTCGTTGGGGTTGTCGCTCGGGATCTGCCCAGCTGCGTGCGACAGGAAGCGCGGCACGTCGTGATTGCCCAGGAAGTTCGACATCACCGCGCTCGGGCCGTATGCCGCGCCGGACGCCTCCAGCGCCTCCGCCACCGCGCACAGGCCGGTCTGGTCCCGCGCGAACGCCCCGAGAATGGCCCAGTACAGGGGGAAGTCGAACTGCCCGTGCAGTTCCACGTCCGACACGTATTCCTTGACCTTTTCGATCCCGTCGAAGGTCTCACCCACGAGGTAGAACGGGACTCCGCTCGTCTCGAGGCGCGTCGCCACCTTGTGGCGAAGGGTGCGGCCAAAGTCGTGGACCATGTGCTTGACCGCGTCCACCCGGAACCCGTCCAGGTCGGCGTCCATCGCCCAGGCGACCGCCGCCTCCGTGACCGCGTTCAGGGCGTCCAGGTTGCGGTAGTCCAGGTCCGGCAGGTACGGCTGGAACCAGCAGTCCAGCGGGTGCTTGGTCCAGTTGTCGTCGTCCCCGCACATGATGGGGTTCGCGTGGAACCAGTCCTTGTGGAGGGACCACAGGGGCGAGTCCTCGTGCACGTGGTTCGCGGCGAGGTCCATCAGGACCCGGATCCCCCGGGCGTGGGCCGCCGCGGTCAGGGCGCGCAGGTCGTCGAGGCTCCCGAAGTGCGCGTCGGTCTGGTCCAGGGACACCGGGAAATAGCCGTGGTACGCCGTGTATTGCAGCCCCAGGTCCCCGGGGAAGCAGCCCGCCGGGTTCGCGTTGGCCGGGCTGATCCAGATCGCGTTGACCCCGAGTGGGTCGAAATATCCTTCCTCGATCTTCTTGCGGATTCCGGCGAAGTCGCCGCCGAGCCAGTTGGCCTTGTGCCCCTCGGGGAGGCAACCGGCGGGCTGGTCGTTGCCGGGGTCCCCGTTGTGAAAGCGGTCGGTCATGGCGAAGTACAGCACGGCATCTCGCCACGAAAACGGCTTCTCCTCGAGCCAGACCGGTACGAACAGGGGGACGGCCTCGCCGTGCGCGTTCGCCGCGCGGAACACGAAGGAGTGCTTGCCGGGCGGGACATCGGCCAGATGGACCTTGAAGCGCTGCGACGCCGGGTCGAACCAGTTGCCAGGAAGCGTCTTCCCCCCCTGTTCGACTCGCAGGCTCGCGGGGTCGAGCGGCTGGCCCGAGACCCCGGTGTATGCCTGCACCACGATGTCAACGGCCCGCTGCGACCAGTCGGCCGCGGCCGACACCACGGTCAGCAGCGGCGCCTCGCAGTCCGGCACGATCAGGCGCGAGTTCTCCGTGAAGTCGGCCCCCACGTACTTGACGAGCGGGTTGTCCGGGTCGAAGACCCACGTGGCGCCATCTACGAGGAACTTGTACCCCCACTCGCCCGGAGGGGCATCGTCCGGCCCGAGCGTCACCTCCCACGTCCCGTCGTGGTCGTCATCGTCCATCGGGTGCGCGGCCTTGTCCCACCCGTTCCACTCCCCGGGTACGGTCACCGAGGACGTGGGGGTCTGCGGGCGGTAGGTCAGCGTGATCGCGCAAGGGCGCGGGATCGGGTTCCCGGTGGCGTCGGGGCCCCAGTCGTGCGCCAAGGCGTCGTCGGTCGGGATGTCGGCGGGAGCCAGGTCCGGTGCCGCGCCGTCCGGGGCGTCCACGACGACGTCGGGGAAACCCGAGTCGTCCCGGCCCTCGTCGGCGATGAGGTCGAGCCGGTCCCCGGTCCCGAGATCACCCCTCTCCGACAGGTCCGCAACGACGGAATCCGGCACGTCATCGGGGATGTCCGCCCGCGAGTCTGGCCTCCCGATCGGGGACAGACTGCGGCAGGCAGCGAACGCGGTTGCTATCGTGATGACCGTTGCTGCTTTAGTCATATCAACAAATGAAATCACGGAACGCCAGACCAGGCTTCCTCCCACACCGGGAGGACCTCCGCGGCCTCGCCGACCGGGCGGCCGTTATAGACGAGGGCCCCGTCGTAGAGAGTCGCCTCCGCGAGGTCCGGCAGGGCGTCGCGCGGCACCCCGACCGCCTGGAGGGAGGTCGGGAGTCCGACCGAGGCCGCGAAGTCGCGCAGGGCCCGCGCGAGTCCCGCGCCCAGGGCCTCGGGGTCGTCCGGAAGCGCCGCCCCGAACGCGTGGGCCACCTCCCGATAGACCTCCCCGCACAACGGGGCGTTGAAGCGGATGACCGGCGGCATGCAGATCGAGTTCGCGAGCCCGTGGTGGACCCCGAACCGCGCCCCCACGGTGTGGGCCATCGCGTGCACCAGCCCGACCTGGGCGTTCGAAAACGCGGCTCCGGCCATGCACGCCGCGACCAGTTGCTGGCCGCGGGCGGCGAGGTTTCCTGGCTCCCGCACGCACAGGGGGATCGCCTCGCGCAGGAGCCGGATTGCATGCGTGGCGAGCGCGTCCGCGATGGGCTCCCGCTGCAGCGAGTGCAAGGCCTCGATGGCGTGCGACAGCGCGTCCATGCCCGTGGCCGCGGTCAGGTGCGCGGGCAGGCCCACGGTCATGCCCGGGTCCAGGATGGCCGAGTCCGGCAGCAGGTGGTAGTCCCCGAACAGGAGTTTGCGGTTCGCCGCGTGGTCCTTGATGACCGCGACGTAGGTGACCTCGGACCCGGTGCCGGCCGTGGTCGGGATGGCGACATGCGGCGCGACCTTGCGGGTCAGGTTCTGGAAGCCCTCGTAGTCCCGCAGGCATCCCCCCTCGCGCAGGAGCAGGCAGATCCCCTTGGCGGTGTCCAGCACGCTCCCGCCGCCCACGGACACGACCCCGTCGGCGCCGGCCTCCTGCCCGGCCGCGTATCCCGCCTCGACCGCCTCGACGCCCGAGTCCGACGGCACGTCCAGGAACACGGCGGCCACGCGACTCCCGAGCACCCCGCACACCCGGTCCACGAGGTCCGTGTGCTCCTTCAGGACGCGGTCCGACACCACCAGGACGCGCCTCATGCCAAGCCGGTCGGCCTCCATCGTGGCCTCAGACACGCTGCCTGCCCCGAAGATCACGCGGGTTGGGTTGTTGAAGACGAACGACAGGTCGGGGTCGTAGCGCATGGGGGGACCTCCTCTCTCGCGCGGGAAACGACGACCGGGGCATCCTGTCAGGATGCGGCCTCGTCGGGGAACACGGTCGGAACCATCCCCGCGGACTCGACCAGGGCCTTGCTCGCGTCCACGAACCGCACCACGGTGGGTAGGTCCCCCTTCAGGCGCAGTTTCCCCTGGAGCATCCCCGTGATCGGGTTCAGTTCCTTGCGGATGACCTGCTTCCACCGCTCGTACTCGGCCGTGATGCAGAAGGGGGCCTTGCGGGCCTCGTCCGCGGCCACGACCCGGGCGTCCCGACACACCCCCTTGTGGAGGTCGAGCCAGATCCCCACGTCCTCGGGGATGCCGATCTCGGGCTTTGCCTTGCAGATGAGCGACACCACCCCCTTGTCCCAGTTCGCGCCGCCCACCTTGTACGCGGGGTTGGAATTGATGGCCTCCCGGTAGTGCGCGACCCATTCCGCCGAGGGGAATCTGAACATGGCTCCTCCTTGTTCGCGTTGGGACCTGCGGCCGATGGTAGGGGCCGCGGAAGAGGTTGTCAACCGACCATTTGACTCGCCGCCGGCCACGTCCGATACTCGCCGGGATGAAGCGGCCCGACGGAATGCGCGTGATCGGCCTGACCGGGGGGATCGGCGCGGGCAAGAGCGAGGTGGCCCGCGTGCTCCGGCGGGCGGGAATTCCGGTCGTCGACACGGACCGGATCGCGCGCGAGCAGATGACGAGCGGACAACCCGTGCACGACGAGGTCGTGGCCGCGTTCGGGCCCGAGGTACTGGGTTCGGACGGCGAGGTGGACCGACGGCGCCTCGCGCAGGTCGTCTTCGCGGACCCCGAGCGACTGCGGACCCTGAACCGCATCACCCACCCGCGCGTCGTGGCCGAGGTGGAGCGGCGCCTCGCGGTCCTGGCCGAGATGGGGCACGCCGTGGCCGTGGTGGAGGCGGCGTTGCTCGTCGAGACGGGGCTTCACGAATCGCTGGACGGGCTCGCGGTCGTCACCGCGCCCGAGGAGGACCGGGTGGCGCGCGTGGCGACGAGGGACGGGGCCGCCGCGGACGAGGTGCGGGCCCGCATCGCGGCGCAGGTCCCGGACGGCGAGCGGGCGCAGGTCGCGACGTGGGTCGTGGCCAACGCTGGCTCCCTGGACGACCTCCGAGGACGGGCCGTGCGCGTGGCCATCGCCATCGCCCGGGGAACCGGGGAGGATGTACCATGACGAAGGCGGCCGAGGCCCACCTCGTGACGGGGTTTTCGACCTTCACGGCCCGCAGGCTCGCGCGGCTCCTGGCGGAGCGCGGGGACAAGGTCTTCGTCCTGTGCCAGAAGAAGTTCGAGGACACGGCCAGGGCCTTCGCGAAGGAGTGCAGCGACAGCGGCTTGCCGGGCCCGGTGGAGGTCCTGGTCGGAGACGTCCTGGACCTGGACCTGGGCCTGTCCGGCCGCGAGATCAGGCGCCTGGCCCGCGAGGTCACCCGAGTCCACCACCTCGCGTCCATCTACTACCTCGGAGAGACCCTGGGCCTGACCGAGCGCGTGAACGTGGGCGGCACCCGGAACGTCCTGGGCCTCGCGGCCGACCTGCCGAGGCTCCAGCGCTTCGTCTTTTTCAGCACGGCCTTCGTGGCCGGGGACCGGACGGGCGTGATCCTCGAGGACGAGTTGTGGGAGGGCCAGCGGTTCCGCAACGCATACGAGCGGACCAAGTTCGAGGCCGAGCAACTGGTCCGCTCGCGGATGAAGGACCTCCCGATCTCCGTGATGCGGCCCTCGGTCATTGTCGGGGACTCGCGCACAGGCGAAATTGACCGCCTGGATGGCCCCTACTTCCTGATGCGGACCCTGGTGCACATGCCGGTGGACCTGCCCCTGCCCCTGCTGGAAGGCGGGGTCCACCCGCTGAACATGGTCCCGGTGGACTACGTGGTTGCCGCGGCCGACGCCCTCGCGCGCGACCCCCGCGCCGCGGGCCTGACCTTCCACCTGACCGACCCCAATCCCCTGTCGGCCCGCAAGGTCTTCGACCTCGTGGCGGACCTCGCAGGGCGGCGCCGGCCCAGGGGGTCGCTCCCCTCCGCGGGGATCCGCCTCGCGATGAAACTCCCGGGGATCGAGCGCTTCCTGCGGCCGCAGCGGCACTTCATCGAGTACTGCTCGCGCCTGGTCATCTACAACTGCATGAACACCCTGACGTGCCTTGCGGGGACCGGGATCGGGTGCCCGCCGTTCCCGACCTACGCCCCGGTCCTGGTCCGGTTCATCCAGGAACACGGGGCGCCGAGGGTCACGGAACGCGGCCCGGACCCGGAAGCCGAGGAGGATGCGTTCACGTGACAGGGGGGACGCGGGAGGTCCGGCGGCGGCGGGCGTGACGCCCCGGTCATTTCTCGCCGTTGATCATGTGCTTGAGGCCGAGACCGACCTTGAAGAATGGCAGGCGCTTCGGGGGCACGTGCACCTTCTCGCCCGTCTTGGGGTTGCGGCCGGTGTAGCCGCCGTACGACTTCACGACGAAGTTCCCGAAGTTGCGAATCTCGATGCGCTCCTCCCGCTTCATCGCGCCCACCAGTTGAGCGAACATGGTATTCACGACGATGGCGGCGCGATCGAGCGTGATCCCGCTCCGTCTGGCGACCGCGGCGATCAGTTGCGACTTGGTCATGGCCTTGGTTCTCCCCTCTCGTCCCAGGACCGGAACCCGATGATATCGAATCGGACCCACCGGTCAAGTTGAATTTTTCGACACGGCCTGATAGGGAACAGGCGGGACTGGAACGAGGCGGAGCCGGCATGAGAGGGCAGGGGGGCGGCACCGCGGCCGAGGGCTCCGGGACGCTGTCCTTCCGGGTCCTCGGGTCCTGGCCCGATGCCCCGGACGGGGAGGAGACGCGGGTCCGCGCCGTGCTGGAGCGCCTGCTCGCGGACGCCGGAGGACTGGCCTCGTTTCTGCGGCTCCCGTCGGACCGGGCCGCGGAGGAGGCCGTGGCCTCGGCCGTGGCCGCTGTCCCCGCGAGGTTCCGGCGCGTCCTGGTCCTGGGGATCGGGGGGTCGGCCCTGGGGGCCCGGGCCGCGATCGAGGCCCTTCCGGCTTCGAGGTCCCCGCGGGCGGCCCGGGACGTGCGGTTCCTCGCGAACCTCGACCCCGCCTCGGTTGCCGACGCCCTCGAATGGTTTCATCCCGACGACACCCTCCTGGTCGTCATCACGAAGTCCGGCGCGACTGTGGAGACCCTGACCCAGTTCGCCCTGTTCGCGGAGCGGATCCGGGCTTCCGGGGGCGCCGCGGCCCTGCGGGAAGGCGTGGTCGCGATCACGGACCCCCGGTGGGGTGCGCTGCGGCGCATCGCGGGGTCGATCGGGTGCCGGACCCTGGACGTGCCTGCGGACGTCGGGGGCCGGTTCAGCGTTCTGACCGCGGTCGGCTTGTTTCCAATCGCCCTGGCCGGACTCGATGTCGGGCGGATGCTCCGGGGGGCGGAGGACGTGATCGGGGCGCTGCGGGACACGGCGGACCCGCAAGCCCATCCCTCGGTCGCGAGCGCGGCCCTTCACCACCGGGCCTGGGAGCGGTCGGCCGTGAGGGTCCTGTGGGCCTACGGCGACCGCCTCGCCGCGTTTGGCGACTGGTTCTGCCAGTTGTGGGCCGAGTCGCTCGGGAAGGTCCGGGCGGACGGGGTGGCGGTCGGACAGGCGCCTGTCCGGGCGATCGGCTCGACGGACCAGCACTCGCTGTTGCAACTGGCCATGCAGGGGCCAGCCAACCTGTGCCTGACATTCTTGACGGTGGGCGGCCCGTGGCCGTCGCTGCGCGTGCCGGACGCGGGCGCCCTGGATGCGGAGATGCGGGAGTTCGCGGGCCGCGACGTGCACGAGGTCTTCGAGGCCCTGCGGATGGGGACGATGGCGGCGCTCGTGCAAGCGGGTCGCCCGCTGGTGCACCTGCATGTCCCGCGCCTGGATGAGGCCGCGGTCGGGGCCCTGTTCGCGCACTTCGAGGTCGAGACCGCGCTCGTGGGTTTCTTGCTCGGGGTCAATCCCTTCGACCAGCCCGGGGTCGAGGTGGGAAAACGCTTCGCGCACGGGCTCCTGGGGAGGGAGGGGCACGAGCGGGACGGGAGGGAGGCCCGCGCCCTGCTGGGACTGAAAGGGAGGCGAGGATGAGCGAGGAACCACGCCTGGTCTGCCGCGAGGTTGTTCACCGCTACGGGCCGCGGGTCCACATCCTGGACGACCCGGTCATGCGGACCCTGCTTGCGGAACTCTGCATGCCCACGACAGTTCAGCCCCGCCTGAACTGGCTCCTGGAATCGCTGTACGACGGACTGCTGCGCGCGGTCCTGGCCAACGAGTTCCCGAGGCGCGAGCGGACGGTCGTCACCCGCATGGGCGCCGAGTACCGGGGGGAACTCCTGGACCCCCACACCGAGGTCGTGGCCGTGGACATCGCGCGAGCCGGTATCAAGCCCGCGATGATCTGCTACGAGCGGCTCTCGACCCTGCTGGACCCGCGGGCCGTGCGCCAGGACCACATCATCATGCAGCGCGTCACGGACGCCCACGGGACCGTGACCGGGGCCGCGATCTCGGGGACCAAGGTCGGCGGGCCGGTCGGGGGGAAGGTCCTCCTGTTCCCTGACCCGATGGGCGCGACCGGGTCGTCGCTGTGCGAGGTGATTCGCCACTACCGCGAACGTGGCGAGGGTCGCCCGGCGGCCTGGATCACCCTGAACCTGATCGTGACCCCGGAGTTCATCCGCAAGGTCCTGCGCGAGGAACCGGATATCCTGATCTACGCCTTCCGCGTGGACCGCGGCCTGTCCCCGCCGGACGTCCTGGCGAAGGTCCCGGGCGAGGACTGGGACCGCGAGCGGGGACTGAACGACCACGACTACATCATCCCCGGGGCCGGTGGGCTCGGGGAGGTCCTCAACAATGCGCAGACCTGACGAAAGGGGTGGGCGATGGAAGGAGAGGATCGGTTCGAGGTCCTGTTGACCGAGGCCGAGATCCAGCGGCGCGTGCGCGAGATAGGGCACGAGATCACGCGCGACTACGAGGGTCGGGACCTGGTCATGGTCGGCGTGCTGAAGGGGGCGTGCCTGTTCCTGTCGGACCTGTGCCGCCACGTGCACCTGCCCATTGCGCTCGACTTCCTGGGGCTGTCGTCGTACGGAGACAGTACCACGACCTCCGGGGTCGTCCAGATCACGCAGGACCTGACCCAGCCCATCGTGGACCGGGACGTCCTCGTCGTCGAGGACATCGTGGACACCGGCCTGACGCTGCACTTCCTCCTCGAGACCCTCCGCGTGCGCCAGCCGAGGTCGGTGCGCGTCTGCACCCTGCTCCACAAGCCGTCCAACACGGTCCGCGACGTGCCACTAGACTATGTCGGGTTCACGATCGAGAACCGCTTTGTGGTCGGCTACGGGCTCGATTTCGAGCAGCGTTTCCGTAATTTGCCCTATGTCGGGTACGTCCGGACGCCGTGAGGGGCGGACCGATCAGGGGGACCCATGGCGGACGAGAATGTCCGGTTCGAGACCATCGAGGAGGCCAACCGCCTCTTCGCCGCGGTCGAGCACGCCAAGCGCGAGTGGGAGACGACGTTCGATGCGATCGAGGACGGCATCGCGATCCTGACGCGCGACGGGGTGTTCAAGCGCGTGAACGCGGCCCTCGCCGGGATGGTGGGGATGGACGTGCGCGAGATGCCCGGCCGAAAGTGCTGCGAGGTCTTCCCCTACCACCTGGAGATGGGCTGCCCGGCCCGCCTGACGACCGGGCACCGGGTGGTCGAGTTCGAGGTCAAGACCCCGTGGAAGCGGGCGTATCGCGAGACCTCGTACTCCGTGCCCGGATTGAACTCCGTCGTCGCGATCATCCAGGACATCACGAGCCAGCGCCTGGCCGAGGACCGCATCCGGCGCCTTGCCGAGGAGGCGGTCGCGGCCAACCGCGAACTGGTCGAGTCCATGCGCGTCCTGAAGGCGACGCAGGAGCGCCTGGTCGCGAGCGAGAAACTCGCGTCCCTCGCGACCATGGCGGCGGGCCTGGCCCACGAGATCAACAACCCCCTAGGCTTCGTGTCGTCCGGCTTCAGCCACGTCCGGTTGTGGTTCGAGCGCGTGCGCGGGTTTGTGGACGCGTTCTCGCGAGGAGCCGAGCGGCAGGACCTGGAAAGGCAGTACCGAGAAGGGTCCCTGTCGCGCATGACCCTGGACCTCGACGCAGTGCTCGCGGACATCCAGGTGGGGCTAAGCCGTATCCGGCGGATCATCCAGGCGATCGAGTCCTTCGTGGAGTCTGGCCCCCTGGACATGGGGCCGGTGGATATGAACGAGGTCATCCGCGAGGCGGTGGAGCAGGTGCGCGAGGGGCTCCCGCCCGGGGTCGAGGTGGTCACGCACCTGACCGAGGTCCCGGTCGTGCAGGGGTCGAGGGTCAGTCTCCAGGCGATGCTGGGCCAGTTGATCGAGAACGCGCTGTTCGGGGTCACCCAGGCCGGACGCGGGGGGCGAGTCGAGGTCGCGAGCATGGAGCGCGACGGCCGTGTCGTCGTGTCCGTGCGCGATGACGGGATCGGCATGAGCGTGGACGTCCTGTCGCGCGCGGTGGACCCGTTCTTCACGACGCGGGCACCGGGGCCGCACGTGGGGCTCGGGCTGACCATCGCGCAGGCGATCGTGCGCCGTCACGGCGGGGACCTCGTGCTCCGGTCCACGGAGGGCGAGGGGGCGACCGTGGAGTTCACGCTCCCGGTTCGGCGCCCGGACGGCGAGGGGACGGGCGAGGCCCCTGCCCCGCTCGGCGACGAGGTCCGCAAGGCCCTGCGAACCTAGGCCCCATCAGAACCTGAATTCGAGATCCGCGCGAATCCAGTGGGCCGGATTGGGCGAGCGCGTGCGCGTGGATTCGCGGTCGTCGAGCCAGGCATAGACCTCGTAGCGCAGGCGGGCGGAAAGGGCGCGGCGGATGCGGACCGCGGCCTCGACGTGTCCCCACAGGGATTCCTCGAGGTAGGCGTCGTCCGAGGGGTCCTCGTTGAGGTAGCGCACACGGGCGCGCAGGCGCAGCCAGTCCAGTGGACGCCAGGCGACCGAGAGCCACGCGATGAGGTCCTGCCGGAAGCGGTCGCCGAACACGTAGGTCCGGGTGCCGGTCGCCGGGTCGCTGGTGGTCCGGTTGTCATCCACGAAGCGGTGCTGATACTTGGCGCTGAACGTCAGGCTGCGGTGCGGGAGGAAGCGCAGGACCAGCCCGGCCTGGACCCGCTCGCCCGAGCAGGGGACAGGTTCGCCCTCGAGGGTCTCGTAAGGGACCTCGTAGCAGGCGCCTCGGCCAGAATGGCGCAGGTCCCGGTCCTGGTATTCGAGATAGACGCCGGGACGGAACCAGCGCGCGACCTTGTGGTCGGCCCGGGCCGCGAGGCGCATCTTCAGGGGACCGTCGAGGCTCGTGGCCCAGGTCCAGAGGTCGACAAAGGAGCGCAGAAAGAGGTCTCGGACACGGCCCGAGTACTGGAGGCGGAACCCGGCCTCGTCGCGGGCGCGCAGGCCATCGTACTCGTCGGCCTCGGACGGGGGGCGGGCGTAGGGGTTCGCGTAGTCCAGGCCGTAGTAGCGGACCCCGGCCTCGAACTCGTGGTCCCCGAGGGTTAGGGTGGCGCGCAGCAGGCCCGCGTAGCCACCCCCGGCGGGCTGCGAATCGAACGAACGCGCGACTTCGGCGGCGAGGTCCCACGGTCCGACCCCCCAGGACGCGTCCACGCCCACGGCCCCGAACGGGCCTCCGTACGGGGTGCGCGACCATTCCTGGAAGTCCAGCGAGACGCCACGGGTCAGCCACCGCACCCCGGCGCCGTATCCCGTGACGCCGACGTGCGTGCGGGAGTCATGGAAGTACGAGACGTTGCCCCCCGCGGTCCACTCCGCGAACAGGTCGGGGAGCGTCTGGTAACTAAAGCGTGTGGTGGGGGCAAGCGGGTCTCCGCGCCATCGCAGGACCGGTGGCGCGGAGCAGGCTGGGTTGTCGTCGTCGGTCGGGTCCGGGCAAACGTCGCGGTCATACAGTTCGTATTGATAAATTCCGTGCGCCTGGTACGAGGCAAAGGCGTGGACCTCCATCCACCCGCCGCGGCCCACCGGCAATGACTTCAGGGCAACGGCCAGGCCCCGGAACCGGTCGGTCCAGCGGAAGTCCGGGGTCTCGTAGGCCGAGCCGGACGCGCCCGCGCACGGGCCCGGAAGGTCCCACGCCGATTCGCGGCAGGCGGTGGTCAGGTCGTACTCCAGGGCGATCAGGTCGTCGGGGCGCGCGCCGTTCGGGCGCGCGACCCCCGTGTTGTCGAGGGTCAGCCGCTGGCCGAACCCGATCCGGAAGGTCCCCGCGATCACCCGGAAGCGGTCCGCGTCCCACTGGACAAAATATTTTGGTACATAGAACGTCATCGCGGGCGGGTCTGCGAACAGGGTCTGGCGGGTCTCGTCGAACTGGACGTTCGATACGCGGTTGCGCGACACGAGTCCCGCGACCCCGGCCTCGACGTCGCGCAGGGTGGTCACGCGGGCCTGGACCAGGAGCGGGGGCGCCGCCTCGTCCCCCGCGACCCAGGCGGTCGCGGTGCGCACCCGGCCGTGCGTGTCCCACAGGGGCGGGGATGGCGGGCGCACCACCACGAACGGGCGCAAGGCGCGGGCCTTGTCCGGGGCAATGACCCGGGCCGCGATGAGGTCGTCGAGGGCCTGGAGGACCTGGACTTCGTCGCGGTAGGCCAGGATCGCATCCACGTCCGCGTAGGTCAGGTTCGGCAAGGAGTACAGCACCTCGCGGCCCGCCTTGTTCAGGTCCACCGGGTCGTGCAGGATCTCGAGCAGGGCCTCGTAGGCGTCCTCGTCCATCTCGCCCGCGTTCAGGAGTTCCAGGAGGTCGTCCTCGTCCGTGATGGAGACGAAGAGGCCGTAGTCCGCTGCGCGGAGGGAGGCGGGCGCCACGAACAGACCGGTGACCGCGATGAGCGCCCAAAGGGTCCTACCGGCCACAGGGCACCTCCGTGCACACGCCCCACAGCCCGCGCCGGGCCTGGACGGCCTGGTCCTGCCACGCCCGGAACTCGGCCTCACGGGACTCGCCCGCCGGGGGAAGGGCATACACGCACGCGTATCCCTGCTCGACGAGGAGCCGGTTGACCTCCCGGCCGTCCACAAAGACGTACGCCAGGAGGCGGCCGTACCGATCGCGGCACGCGGCCTCGTCGTAGGTCAGGGTGACCTCGCGGCCCCCGACCTGGGAGGCGTTGAAGTCCGCGGCTTCCTTGGCGTAGCAGGCATCGGGCATCTCCGGGGTGTCCACGAGGAGGTAGCGGACCTTGTCGCCGCCTTCGATCTCGATGGTATCGCCGTCCACCGGGCGGGTCACGAGGGCGCGCGTCGGGCCGCAGGGGGGGGACGCGGGCCCGGGGTCCCCGCCGCACGCGACCAGGGCCGGGAACGCGATCGCGGCGAGCGTCTCGCGGCGGCGACCCCGTGGCAAGGGACAGCGGCTCATGTTCCCTCACGGGCAAGCGGGATTGGCGACCCCGGGCGTGCCGAGGTCCCCCAGACCATACGGCGTGGTGGCCGCGCACCAGTTCGCCTGCTCGTCGTTGGCCGCGGGGTCCAGGTGCCCTGGGTCCAGGGACGCGGCTGCTCCGTCTTGCAGCCACGCGCTCTCGTAGGTCACCTGGTCCACGACCTCCCCACCCACGGCCAGGATCAGGAGGTTGGTCCCCGTGTTGTTCAGGCCGAACGGGAGCACGCCCGCCACGCCCTCGACCCCGCCGTTGACGGTCGCGTCCGCCTTCCTCGCGAACAACAAAAACGTCCCGGCCGCGGCCCCGCGGCACGCCCCGCCCGGGACCAGTTCCTTCAGGTCCGCCGGGTCCTTGCCGACCTGGAGCCCGTTCACGTCCACGTCCGTGAGGACCGCGACCTCGACCCATTCCCCGACCGTGTCCGACACGGCCTTGGGGTTCGCGTGGAACTCGTTCAGCACCAGGGAGCCAACCCCGGGGACGCGGAGCGGCCGTACCTTCGTCCCGTCCCAGCACGACCCGGCCGGAACGGACGCGGCGCACGCCTCGTTGGGACCCCCGGGCGAGCCCTTGTTCCCGGGTTCGTATTCCACGGTGGCGGCGCACCACGACGCGGAATCGTCGTTTCGCGTCGCATCGGGCGGTTGCGAGCCGTCGAGCGACCACGATGCCGCGGCCGGGGCCTTCGAGTACACGACCTCGTCCACGACCACCTCCCCGCACAGGGCCAGGAGGCGCCGGCCGGTCGTCTGAGGCAAGGACCCTAGCGCAGTCGCATAGGGGGAATCTACCCAGGCCGGGGCCGCCGCGGGCATGGCATTGCCGAAGACGAAGTACGCCCCGACCTCCATCGTGACCGCGCCCAGCGTGATCCGTTTCTCGTCCGTGCCGTCCGGCCTGGACGACGCGATCACGACCCCGTCCATGTCCAGGGCCCGCCCGCTCGCGTTGAAGACCTCGAACCACTCGCGGCCCTCGTCCGCGTCCTTGGGGTCCGCCATGATTTCCGTGAAGACCAGGTCCCCAGGTTGCAGGTCCGCCCGGCACTCTTTCGGAGCCGCGCCGGCCGTGGGACGCCCGGAACAACCACCCAGCGCCAGGACCACCGCGCCCCACGCCCACACTCGCGTCCTCACCGTGCCCCTCCACCCCCGACGCTCCCCCTCTCTACAGGCAAGGGCGCCCCCCGCACCTGGTCCGGCCTCGTGACTACGATCTCCAGATCCTCCCGGCCCTTGCGGCGCGGGTCGCGGTACAGGCGGACCTCGCCCTCGACGCGCACGTATTCGCCCTCGTGTTTTTCGATGCGCGACTTCTCGAGGACATCGAAATCGAAGAAGACCAGAGGGAAGTCCTCGCCCTTCCGCCACGCGAGCCACACGAGCGCGACCCGGTCCTTGCGTGCCACGCGCATGACCGACCCCACGACGACCGCCTTGCGCCCGACGAGTGAGCGAAGCCGTTCCATCGCGTTCCACCGCGTCAGGAACACGAAGTCGTCGCGGCCATCGGCCTCCCGCTCCATCTCGCGCAGAAAGTCGGCCCGTGCGTTCCACCACGCCAGGCGCTCGTCGTAGTCCGGGTAGTGCTGCCTGGCGGGGTCCCAGATGCCCCGGCGCGCGGCGCGGGCCTCCTCCTGGGCCCTCGTGAACTCCTCGTGAAATCGTCTTGAATAACTATATTTCGTGAAGTATGGGCTCATGCCGGCGCGGACCGCCTCGATGTTGTAGTTCACCCACTTCCCGTCCTTCTTCGCGAAGACATACGTCAGGAAGCGCCCGAAGTACCCGCGGACCTCCTCGGGGTGGTCCCGCTCCAGCCGGACCGACTCCACGCCCCGGAAGAAGTCTTGCGCGAACTGCTTCGCCTCCTCGCCCATCGGGGTCCCGAACTTGACGGGCCGGGGCGAATCCCCCCGCTTCGCGCGGCCGTAGGCGCCGAAGTCGCGCGAGGCCTCCCGGCGGTCGTCCTCGTGCTTGAAGGTCTCCTCGGCGTCGATCCCGATCAGGCGCAACGTCTTTGGCAGCCCCACGACTCGCAGCGTGTCGCCGTCGAGGACTGCCCGGCGCGCGAGCCGGAATTCGCCCAGGACCAGGCCCGGAGTGTCGCCGGTGGCCGAGGCGCCGGGTACGCCGGAGGTCTCGACCGCGGGGCGCGCCTTGCGCGAGCGGGCCTCCGCGGACCGGTCCCCGTCCCGGGGCCACGCGGCCCACGCGGCCAGAGCCAGGGCCGCCACGAGCGCGGGCCATCCCGCGAGCCTCATCCCCCGGATGCGTCGCATTCCCGATTCCTCTCCCCCGGGGTCCCCGGGTATCCGCGGTCCGCCTCCGCCGCGTCCACACACCAGGACGATTCGTCGTCGTTCGCCGCCGCGTCCGGCGCCACGCGCCCGTCCAGGGACCAGGTCCCCCCGTCCGGGAGGTCCCGATACACCACGCGGTCCACCACCTGGCCGCACGCGCGGACCTCGAGGACCGCCGCGTCGTACAGGCCGCTCGCGAGGTCCCACTGGTCCGAGAAGTCGTAGTCCGCATGGTCCGGGAGCGCCAAAGTCGCCCCGTCCGGGCTTGCCTCCGTCGCGTTCGCGTCCTGCAGGTCTTCCGACTGGCTCCCCGCAAACAGCCCGAGCACGGCGCACCGGCCCGGGTCCACCGCGAGCGCGCGGTCGCGCACCAGGACCTGGCGCTCCCCGCTGCCGTCCAGGCGCGTGAAGGCGAGGACTACCCCGGCGAGGGGCAGCCGGGAGGCGGTCGCGTTGCAGACCTCGATCCACTGCCCGAGCGGGTCGGAGGGGTTCGTCTGCTTG
>FWPU01005890.1_pt1 | contig 25600 bp, 19 predicted proteins | sample 2228361 | NCBI WGS metagenome assembly FWPU01 (sample SAMEA103939777, study PRJEB20133) | metagenome | reverse complement strand
CCCCCCGGCCCACCTTCCCCTCCCCCAACTTTGGGGGAGGGGAAGGGGGGTGCAGGGGGGTAGGAGTGGGGGCTTCCACCATCTCCAGGCACGCCAGCATCTTGGCCAGATCCATGGCGTCGGACAGCCCCGGCGGGCTGTTGAACATCATCTGCGCCACGTAATCGCGCACGCCGCAGGCGCGGGCGTTATACGCCGACAGATAGGCGGCGACGACGAAGGTGACATCGCTGGCGTCGCGCATCCCCCAGTGATGCGGCTCGTTCAGCTCGACCGGGATGCCCCGCTGGCCATACCAGCTCATCAGCTCTTGGTGAGCGCGGATCGACGCCTCCAGACTGTGCGGGCCGCGCCCGTCCATCGCGTTAAACCAGAAGAGCGGCACGGCGGCCCAGGCGATGTGGATCGTCTCGACGTACATCTCAGCCAGGCGGATGAAGTCGTCGGTGCCCGAATAGGTGCGCAACAGCGGGAAATTGCCGCGGCGCGAGGCCGCGTAGAGGGATCGGTAGTTGTCGGGGGTGCGCACGGGCACGCCCCCGGCGCCCGTGCGACGCGGGTCCTGCCGCTCAGGATGGAAGAAGTTCTCCTGAGCATCCTGATCGACCCCCAGCGAGATCACGTCCAGGACGCGCGCCTCGGCGATCTGCTCGATGCCCTTGCGAGTCGCCTCCAGCGTGGGTAATCCGAAATGATGGCGCAAAAGCGGATAGGGCGCCTTCCATTGAATGCGCTCGACCAGGGACTGCGGATAGTCGGCGACCGTTGTCGAGCGCGATGAACCGCGCAGGTAAGCCAGGACCTCCTCTGGCGGCTCGGAGCCATCGAAAATCGCGTCGAAGAAGCCAGCGAGCGCCCGCGCGCGTTCTGCCACAGGCGGCGTGCCGCCGAAAGCGAAGCGCACCCCCTGGACGCGCAGGTCATCGGCCGCCTCCGCGAACTCGGCCAGCAGCCGTTCCCCCGTCTCCGGGGTCAACCGATAGGAGATCCCCACCAGCGCTGCGCGGTGCTGGCGCGCAGCCTCCAGCACGCGTTCGACGGGCGTGGCTGGCCCCAAAAACAGCGTCTGCCATCCTGCCTGCTCGGCCAGACGCAGGAAGTTGATCACGCCGGCGACATGGACGCATTCGCCCAGGGCGGCGGCGACGACGAGTTTGCGCTCACGATCGTTCATGATTTTCACTTCCTATAACCTCTCAGCCGCTGTCGGCTCGACCGCAGTCTCCCTAGGGGGCAAACACGTCCAGCCGTTAGCGGCGTCTGACCTGGCGCCTCTCCCAAGGCAACGAACTGCCGCAGGCCATAGGCCCTCCGCCGGGCAATCCCGGAGAAGGCCCGAGCCATAAAGATTCGAGAAAGGACGAGGGAGAAAACGTCAATCAGGGAGGGTCGAACCATTCACCAGTGGCTCGACCTATCTCCAACCGGGTCCGCAGTCCACGAGGAGGACCAACAACACTGCATGGAACAGGATCGCTTTGGGCATAGCGGGAGTGGATGGGAGTCGAACCCACCGTGGCCGCTGCGAGCGCCCACCGCCGGTTTTGAAGACCGGGAAGCCCACCGGGACCTAACCACCCCCATTGGTAGAGCTATTATACCATAAATCTCTGCGGGGAAGAGTCACTTGCCTGCACGCCTGATCTCTCGTACAATGGAATCAAGCAAATCGCTCAAAGGGTCACCTGGCCAGCATCTTTGAGCGTGGCAGGCAGCGATGTCTCGATTTCCTGGCGGCCAACGTTCCTCTTTCATTCGTTGGGTTCAGTCCCGCCGACTGTTGCGCCAGGCCCTCGCGCTGATCGCCCTCTACCTCCTGGCCGTCGGCGACCTCCCTCCCGCGGCGGCGCCTCCCTCGCCGACGCCCATCGCCCCTACCGTCGAGGCCACCGCGCCAGCCGAGGCCGACTGGACCGTATCGGCGCGCGCGGCGATGGTCCGCGACACCATCGAGGCGCGCGGCGTCGCCGATCCCGATGTGCTGCGCGCGATGCGCACGGTGCCGCGCCACGCGTTCGTACTAGAGGACTACCTGAAGCAGGCATACGCCGATCATCCCCTGCCCATCGGGTACGGGCAGACGATCTCACAGCCTTACATCGTCGCCCTGATGACCGAGTTGCTGGAGCTGAAACCCGGCGACAAGGTGCTCGAGATCGGGACTGGCTCCGGCTACCAGGCGGCGGTTCTGGCCGAACTGGGCAAGGTGGAGGTCTATTCGATCGAGATCATCCCCGAGCTGGCTGAACAGGCGGCGCAACGGCTCGCCGCCCTGGGCTACGACGAGATCCACCTCCGGCAGGGGGACGGCTACTTCGGCTGGCCGGAGCACGCGCCCTACGACGCCATCATCGTCACGGCGGCGCCCGATCACCTGCCCGCGCCTCTGAGTGAGCAACTGGCCGAGGGAGGACGGCTGGTCATCCCCATCGGCCCACCCGGCGGCTATCAGACGCTGTGGAAGTTCGTGAAGCAAAACGGGGAGATGAAGGCGTACAGCCAGGGCGGCGTCCTCTTCGTCCCGTTGACGGGCGGCCCATCCGCACGCTGATCCCCGGCTGGCGACGCCCATGCGTCCGGCGCGTGGACATGTATAACACGTATGTCCCATACACTCGTAGAGACGTTGCAATGCAACGTCTCTACGATCGCGGCGCCATCCTCCCCCACGCCCACCATGCTCCGGCGTAGCAGGCCGCGCCCATCCATAACACGCAACGGAATCCCCAGGAAAGGGCAAACAGCGCCGCCAGGATCGACGCGATCACCGACGCCGCGCCGTTCACGCCCCAGACCCAGGGAACCAGGCTCGCTGCAACAGGCTCCAGTCGCCGCACCCCCGCCGCAAAGGGCGTCCCCATCAGAAAACCAATCGGAGCCAGGACCAGCGCTGCCATCGCTGCACGGGCCGCCCACGGCCAGCCCAACGTCGCCGCGAACAGCAGAGGAAGCCCCCACGGCAAACTGAGGACGAGCAGGACCAAGCCGACGATCGCTGGCCGCACAGGGAGCCAGGGCGCCCCCACACAATGGCTGCCCAGGCCGGAGAAGAAGAGCAACGTACACAAGACCACCGTGAAGGCATACGCCGGTTGGTCGAGATACAGGATGAACCGCTGGATCAGGGGAATCTCGACGAACAGAAAGGCCAGACCAATCAGACCGAAATACGCCAGGGCGGCAAGCCGCAACGAACGCGGTACGCCGAGCGCAGGGAGGCCCACCTTGCTCGCCCGCCCGCGCGCCCAGACCACCACCAGGGGGAACAGGATCAACATCCCCGCGCCCAGGCTCGCCAGCGCCAGCAAGACCAGCAACGCGAAGTACCCCGCGCCGCCGAAGGGTTGCCAGGTCTTGCCCAGCTCGGCGACCAGTTGCGACGCCTGCGACCATTTGAAAAAGTGGCCGAAGAACGGATGGTCATCCGTCGGCGGCGCGACCGCATACGGGTAGGCGGCATACCACGCTGCGCGCGGCTGTGCGGTCAACAGTCCCGTGAAAGCCTCGAAGTAGACCGCCTCGGGCAGGACGTTGAAGCGGTTAGACTCAGCGGCAGCCAGGCCCGGCGCGTAGATCAGGTCGAAGGCGCGCTCCTCGGCGAAAGCGCGCACGGTCCGGATCTCCTCCTCGGTGTACGGCCGTTCGGCGATGAGCAGCGTGGCGGTGTTGTAGCCGCGCAAGGCGATCAGGCGCGCGCCCGGGTCGCGGCCGGAACGCTCCAACGCGGTCACAGCCAGCGCGAACGCGCGCAGTTCCTCGCTGGGCGGCAACTGCAGCCAGCGGGTGACGACGAAGAGGCCGCCAGGGTTCAGACGCGCCAGCGCAGCCGCGAACGCCTCGACCGTGTAGCGATACTCCTCGCTCAGGCTGTAAGCGCCAGAGCGCACGGGATGATACCCGCTGGCCAGGGATAGAACGATGACATCGAAATGATCCCGGCTCCGATTCAGGTAGCTGCGGTCGGATTCGATGACCGTATGCACCCCAGGAAGGGTGTAGATCGGCCGTGCGGCCGCGACGATCAGCGGATTGGCCTCCACAGCCGTCGCCTGCCGGGCGCCCAGGGCCAGGGCCGTGAGGATATCCAGCCCGCCGCGCGGCTCCAGGATGAGCGCCGTTGCCTGCGGGCGCAGGATGAACGCCACCGCGGCCGGCAAATGGGACGCGAACGTCAGCCGTTCAACGGGGTAGGGGTGCGAGCCATCGGCAGGACGGATGATGGGGCTGAGATCGTCGCCGTCCACTAACAGGCCGTCCTGCGGCGGCGGCGCCTCCAGGAAGCGATAGCTCAGCCCGGGCAACGAGCGAATGCCCGCGCTGCGCACCACATCGACGCGCGCGAAGGCATTCCACGCTCGCGCGATCACGTGAGCGCCCGGATATTGCAGGGCATAGCTCAGGCCCTTGTACGGCGAGAGGCGTAGATCGAACAACGCCGCGCCCGGCCGACCAGCAGCTCGCAAGCCAAGGTCGAACAGGCCAGCCAACAAGAGAAGGAGGGAGACCAGCCGGATGAAGATGGTCGAGCGCGCCGGACCGCTCCGGGCGGGCTGGCCGGACACGCTCGTCGCCGTGCTCATCGCCGTGCCCGTTGCTGTGGCGCGGCTGGAGCTGACGGCCGCGAGCAGCGCTGCCCCAGCCGCAATCCAGGCGCTCAGGATCACCACCCCTTCCCCACCCACCACCTGAGGCGCCGCCAGCGCCGCCAGGCAGCCCGTCGCCGAGCCAGCGAGGTTGATCGCGTAGGTCTGGCCGGCCCTGTGAGGAGCCGCGCTCAGCAATCGCCCTACCGCCAACCCGCTGAAGAAAAAGGGCGTCGCCAATCCGAGCAGGTTCAGGGCGAGCACGCCGACCTGACGCCGATCCCAGGCGATGCTGAACGAATCGAAGGGGAACCAGTTGATGAGCAAATACGCCCCGACGACGCTGATCGCCGTGGCCAGCGCGAGGGGCGCTAGCGCCTGCCGCGCGCGCGCGCGACGTTCGGCGGGGTCCTGCGGCGACGGCCAGATCGCCAGGACGCTGCCGCTGACGCCAAATCCCAGCAGGGCCAGGCTGACGATCAGAAACGCGAAGTGATAGAATTGAGCGACCGAGAAGAGGCGCGTGAGGTTGACTTCGAAGAGCAACGTGGCGCAGGAGAGGAGGAACAGGGCCAGAGATTGCCCCGGCTCCAGGAACGGCGCGTCGCGTCGGCCTGGGGGCCAGCGCAGCGCCCTTACTCCACGGCTAAGGAGATCAAGCATGAGTCAGGGGTCTACGTATCGAACAACACGGTCGCCGTCCATCCCTGCGGCGTCTCTTCCACACGCAGATCGTGATAGGTCACTGCCTTGATGTGCGCCTTCTCCCCCATCCCTGCGATCGCGCCGACGCGCGCCGACAGGGCCTCAGCGCTGGCGTCGTCGATCACGAAACGCGTGTACGATTCGTTCCCCGTCTCGGACAGATAGAGAAGCTCGCTCAGCCACATCACCAACAGGGCCTCGCGATCGGGCGCCTCGACCACTACCTCACGCCATCGCTCCGGCTCGCGCGCCAGAGTCGCGCCCTGTAACGCGAACATGGCCGCGCCCGCTTGCGCCAACAGATCCGCCCAATCGTCGCCCCACACCCGCATGCGCCAGTCAGCGGTGTGCTCGACCTCCTCAAATCGCGGCGCCCCCGGCGCCAACGCCCGCCGCGTGTTGGCCACGTCGCGCCGCACCTGGGCGATCAGCGCATCGACGTCGGCGAAACGCCGCTCCGGCCGCAAGCGCAAGACGAACTCCAGACGCAGGGTAACTCCGTAGAGGTCCCCCTCAAATCCCAGGAGATGCGCCTCGATCGAGGCCGTCCTGCCGTCGAAGGTCGGCCGCACGCCGACGTTCGTCGCCGCCGGCAGCCGCTGCCCTTCCACCCAACACCATGCCGCATAGACGCCGTTGGCTGGGATGACGCGCTCAGCCGGCAACGGCAGATTGACAGTGGGCAGGCCAATCGTGCGCCCGCGGCCGGAGCCCGACACCACCACGCCCGTCAACACGTAGGGGCGCCCTAACAGGCGCGCCGCCTGGTCGACCCGCCCCTCCGTCAGCGCCGCGCGGATAGCGCCGCTGCGCACCTCGACGCCGTCGACGACGATCGGCTCTAATGTCGCCACCTCGAACCCCAATTCGCTGCCCAAGCGACGCAACATGGGCACATCCCCTTCACGGCGCCGCCCCAGCGCGAAGTCCGGCCCCACCCACAGCCGACGCAGCCCCAGTCGCGCCGCAAGCTCGCGCATGAAGTCGGTTGCCCCCATCTGAGCGGTCTGCGCGGTGAAAGGATAGATGATGACGGCATCCACCCCTGCTGCCTTGAGCAGGGCCAACCGCTCCTCGAGCGTGGTCAGGGCCAAGAACGACGCATCAGGGCGCAGGACGCGCATCGGGTGTGGATCAAACGTGAGCACCCCCGCCCAACGCCCGCGCGCGCGCGCCGCCGCGACCGCACGTCCGATCAAGGCCAGATGGCCGCGGTGGACGCCGTCGAAGTTGCCGATGCACAACTCGCAACCCGGGGTCGCGCCCAGGTCAGGCAGGCCACGATGGATTTGCATCGTCTCAGTGTTCGTGAGGTTGCAGGCGCTCAGCTCCAGCCAGTTTCCCCTGCAGGCGCTCCGGATGATGGATCAGCACTGGCAGACATTGGGGGCAGATGTAGGTCAATCCGTTGCGGCTTTGCACGTGCAGCAAAGGGACCTCTTCCACGTTGCGCTCGCAATAGACGCATTGCGCCGTCGCTGTCGACTCCATCGAGCTACCTCCCGTCAAGATGGTTGCTTCTACAGAAACACCTTCTCCGGACGCCACATCTGTCGCGCCGCGTCATAGCGCAAAATGGCAGCCAGCTCTCCCGTGGCCGTCAGGCCCGCTGCGATCTCCCCCGCTGACGGATCAGCCTTCGACAGCGCGGGGATGACGATGGGTTGCCCATAGGCTACTGCTCGCAGCGCCTGCTCATCCAGGCGCGCCGCCGGCAGATCGGCCGCCGCCGCAGCCAAAGGCAAGATGCGCCTCTGCCATGCCGCCGGCGCGTCCTTGTCCAACGCAGACCACGCGACGGCGTCGTCCACCGTAAAAGGGCCGGACGCCAGCCGTCGCAGGGCGATCACATGGGCGCCGCAGCCGATCGCCTCGCCCAGGTCGTGCGCCAGCGAGCGGATATAGGTCCCCGCCGAGCAGACGATCTCCAGCCGCAACTCAGGGCTGGACCACTCCAGGAGCTTCAATTCGGCGATCTGGACCGTGCGCGCGGGCAAGTCGATCGCCTCGCCGCGGCGGGCGCGACGATGCGCGGGGACGCCGCTGCGCTTGACGGCGGAAAAGGCGGGAGGGCGTTGCTGGATCACGCCGCGGAACCGCTGCAAGTAACTGGATAGCTCCGCCGATGTCAGGGGGGGGATGGGCGCCTGGCGCACCACCTGGCCATCGGCGTCGAAGGTGTCGGTCGCCTCGCCCAGGCGCAACGTCGCCTGGTAACGTTTGGGATGAGCCTGCAGATACTCGGCCAGCCGCGTCGCGCGCCCCAGACAGAGCAGCAACACGCCAGTCGCCAGCGGATCGAGGGTGCCCGCATGGCCGACCTGGCGCTGCCCGCACAGACGCCGCACATGGGCGACCACATCATGGGACGTCATGCCGGCTGGCTTATCGACGACGAGCAGGCCTTCCACCACAGCGCCTATGCTCCGCTCTGCCTGGCCAGCGCCTCCTCGAGAGCGATCAGAACGCGCTCCTGTACTGTTTCGAGCGGTCCGCTGAGCGTGCATCCCGCGGCCTGCGGATGGCCGCCTCCTCCCAACGCCAACGCCACCTGGCTCACATCGTACCCGGGCTTGGCGCGCAGCCCCACCTCGATCTGATTGTCGTCCCGCTCTACGAAGAGGGCCGCCACCGCAGCCTCATTGGCCGAGACCAGGGCGTTCACCAGGCCGCCATCGCCGTTCTCGTTGACTCCCGTCTCGACGCGCATCTTCTGGGTCACAGCCGACCACAGGATCGGCCCGCGCGTCTGCATGCGCGCCAGGGCCATCCCCCACAGGCGCAGCACCGCCAGCGGCCGCCGGTTGAGGGTCTGCTCCGTGATCAGCGTGAGATCGGCCCCCGCCTCCATGAGCCGCGTGGCGATCGCCAGCGAGCGCGGCGTCGTGTTCGACGTGCGGAATCCCAGCGTGTCGGTGACGATCCCACACAGTAGGCATTCCGCCACATTGCGGTCGAACGGCGCCCCCAGCGCGTTCACCAAAGCGAAGATCATCTCGGCAGTGGCGGCGGCGCGAGGATCCACCCAATTGACGGCCCCGAAGCGCAGATTGGTGACGTGATGATCGATGACGATCGTGGGCGCCTGGCTCTGGGTCACACGCTGCCACGGCGCGCCGAGGCGTTGGGCGTCCGAGGCGTCGAGGCCGATCGCCAGATCGAACTCGCCCGCTGGCTCGCGCGTGATCTGCTGACGGCCGGGGAGAAAATAGAACAGCGGCGGCACAGGATCGGCGCAGGCCAGCACGACCTGCTTGTCCAGGGAGCGCAGCGCCCATCCCAACCCCAACAACGACCCGATCGCGTCGCCGTCGGGAGAGACGTGAGTGACCGCGACGATATGCTCGGCGCGCGCGATCAGGTCGATGATCTGCGCATCCACCACGCGATCCTCTGGCCCAACACACTCCATCCGGGTCGCCAGCAGGCGCGGGGCAGCGGCGGTTTGTTCGTCCACGTCGTCGCCTAACTCTCTTCTAGCCTACAACGACTCCAGGAACGATCAGAGACCCTGGAACCTTTGCTCGTCAACCCCACTCCCGACTCGCTTACTTCTCTTCAGCAGACGAGGCAGGGCCAGCGGAACGCTCGCTGCGCAGGCGTTCCAGGATCTGCTCGACCCGCGCCGCCTGCGCCGGAGTCCGATCGATCTCGAAGGTCAGTTCGGGCACATAACGCAGGATCACCCGTTCGCTCAGCCCGCGCCGCAGATAGCCGACGGCATGGCGCAAGGCGGCCAACACCTGCCGATCCTCTTCCGGCGGACCATCGTGGCTGACGAAAACGCGAGCGTGCCGCAAATCTGGGCTGACCTTGACGGCGGTAACGTTCGCCGTCTGCAGGCGCTCGTCCCGCATCTCCAGCGTCACCATGATGCTTAACTCTTCTTTGATCAGTTCTGCGATTCGTTCCGGACGATGGCCTGGGCTCATCTGCGCCCTCTTTCAGAAGGTCCTCGCTCAGCGGGCAGGCGCCGCCTCCGCGTACACCTTCTCCACTTTGTAGAACTCCAGGATGTCTCCTTCCGCATAGCCATCGAACCCCTCGATGGCGATCCCGCATTCGAAGCCCTGGCGCACCTCGGCGACGTCTTCCTGGAAGCGCTTCAACGAGCTTAACCGACCGGAGAAGACCTCCTCTCCGCCGCGCCGCACGCGCACAAGCGCGTTGCGCGGGCAGACGCCGTCGAGCACCTGGCAGCCTGCGATCTTGCCGCGCTTAGACAGGCTGAAGATGCGCCGCACCTCAGCATGCCCCAGGATCACCTCCTGTAGCTTAGGTTCCAACATGCCCTTGAGCGCCTTGTCGATGTCCTCGATCATGTCGTAGATGATGCGGTACTGGCGGATCTCCACCCCATCCGCCTCGGCGATCCGCTGCGCCGCCGCGTCCACGCCCACGTTGAACGCCAGGACGATCGCTTTCGACGCGAAGGCCAGGGTGATGTCCGATTCCGTCACATTGCCTAGGCCCTGGTGCAAGATGCGCACCTGGACCTCGCTGTGTTCCTGGTTGAGCCGCTGTAAGGAATGGACGATCGGTTCCAGCGATCCCTGGACGTCCGCCTTGAGGATGAGGTTCAGCTCCTTGGTGTGTCCCGCCTGAATCTGGTTGAAGATGTCTTCCAGGCTGACCGCCTTGGTCGTTGGCCGCATCTCGCGCTGGCGTCGCTGCTCGGCGCGCTGTCCGGCGATCTCGCGCGCCGTGCGCTCATCGCTCACCACCTCGAAGCGTTCGCCGGCCATCGGCGCATCCGAAAGCCCGGCCACGCGTACCGGCGTCGCAGGCGTTGCGGCCTTCATAGGACGGCCGCGTTCGTCGAAGAGGGCGCGCACGCGGCCCCACACCTCGCCAGCAATCAGGGCGTCTCCCACATGCAGCGTGCCGTTCTGGACGAGCAGCGTCGCCAGCGGTCCCCGCGAACGATCGACGTAGCTCTCGATCACCGTGCCGATGGCTGGCCGATTGGGGTTGGCCTTGAAGCCTTCGATCTCGGTGACGAGCAGGATGTTCTCCAACAGATCCTGGACGCCTTCGCCGATCTTGGCGGAGACCGGGACGACGATCGTATTGCCGCCCCATTCTTCCGGGATCAGGCCGAGATCAGCCAACTGCTGTTTCACGCGCTCGACGTTCGCGGTCGGTTTGTCGATCTTGGTGAGGGCCACAATGATGGGGACCCCGGCGGCGCGGGCATGATCGAGGGCCTCGCGCGTCTGCGGCATGACCCCATCGTCGGCGGCGACGACGAGGATGACGATGTCCGTGACCTGAGCGCCGCGCGCGCGCATCGCCGTGAAGGCTTCGTGCCCCGGCGTATCGAGGAACGTGATCTTGCGCCCCTCCAGCTCGACCTGGTAGGCGCCCATATGCTGCGTGATGCCGCCTGCCTCGCTATCAACGACATGCGTGTGGCGGATCGCGTCGAGCAGGGTCGTCTTGCCATGATCCACGTGCCCCAGGATCGTGACCACCGGCGGGCGCGGTTGGAGATCTTCGGGGCGCTCCTCCTGAGCGACCTGTTGCCAGATCGTCTTGGGGCCTTGTTCCACCACCTCCGGCGCGGCCGGCTCCGGCGTCTCCACGCGGATCGGCTTGACTTCGATGCCCAGCTCGCTGCCCACGATCGAAGCCGTATCGAAATCGATCGTCTGATTGATCGCCGCCATCACGCCAAAGTTCATGAGGACTTTGATGATATCGATTGGGCTGCGCCCCATCCTCTCCGCCAGGTCGCGAACGCTGATGGCCTCCGGCACCTCGACCTCGGCCGGCTGCTGAGGAACGCGCCTGGGAGTTTCCTCGATCGGCGCGGGGGCGGGTTGTGGCCGGGGAGGATTCCGCCGGTTCCCATTGGGGCGATTGCCTGTTTGTGGCCTCGGCGGACCACCCTTTCGGTTACGTACTGATGTCGATTGGGCCATTGTCTCATCCCCTTTCTAAACGCCTCGCCCCATCACCCGTTGCGTCGCGCTGCCCATCGTCTTCGCTTACAGCGATCGGACGGCAAGGGCGCAACTCATCGTCAGCAAGCGAGCGTATCTAATCATCGAATCAATGCATAGGCTCCCTCGTCATGAGCCTCAGGAGGCTGTCTGGCCCTCCGTCGCCTCAGAGGGCGTCGGCAGTTGGGCTGGCAGGCCGGCCGCTGCCTCCTGCAATCGTTCGATCGCCTCAGGAGGAAGGTCCATCCGCAGAGCCTGGCTTAGTCGCCGTCCATTGGCAGCAAGAGCTGCCTGCCAGCAGACCTGCGCGCGGCACAAATAGGCGCCGCGCCCGGATCGTTTGCCGGTAGGATCGACCACGATCTCCCCTTCCGGGGTGCGCACCACGCGCAGCAGATCGCGCTTGTTGCGCACCTGGCGACAGGCGATACAGGTTCGCTGCGGGACATGCCAGCGCCGCGCCATGGCCTCCCCTTAGAAATCGTAATCCTCTTCGGACCAGCCGCTGCGCGAGGGTTTGCGACGACGGATCGCCACCACCTGGCCAGCGTCCTCATCGAAGATCAACTGTCGCTTCTTGCTCTTCTTTTGATCGCGCCGCCGCCGCTCCTCTTCTTCCTCGTAACTCCCTTCTTCGACCTCGCCAACGGCCTCGAAGCTCTCCGGCGGAAGCGCCTCCTGCGCTGGCTCGGTGACCGCAAGGTCAGGCGCTGGGGCCTCGACGACTGGCGTCTCCATCTCGATTTCCGCAGCCGCCAGAGGTTCAACAGGAGCGGCCTCCGCCTCAGCGGGAGGCGCCTCTTCTGCGACGGCCGGCTCGACGGCAGCCGCGGCAGGCAGTTCGACAGCTTCAAGCTCGGCAGCCTCGGCCGCCAGCTCCTCTTCCGCCGTCGTCGGGCGCGTCAGCCCCTGGCTGAGCACAGCGTCCAGGGCGGCGTCGAACGCCTGCGCGCGCAACAGCTCCTGTTGGTTGGCGCTCGACTGGCGCAAGATCTTCTCGGCCACCTCCAGCAGGTCCGCCTCCGCGCCGGTGCGCACCGAGTCAGCCAGGCGACGACGCTCGACGGCCAGGCGATCCAATCCTTCCGCGGCCGCCTCCGTCTCGCTCTTGATATCGATGCGCCAGCCCGTCAATTTGGCGACCAGCCGCGCGTTCTGGCCCTCTTTGCCGATCGCCAGCGAGAGCTGGCGGTCGGGGACGATCACAATCGCTGTGCGCCCCTCGTTCGTCTCCTCCAGGAAGACATCCGTCACCTTCGCTGGGCTGAGGGCGTTGGCGATGAACGTAGCGGTGTCCGGGCTCCACTCGACGATGTCGATCTTCTCGCCGCCCAGGTCGTTGACGATCGCCTGAATGCGCGTGCCGCGCATGCCGACGCACGAGCCAACCGGATCGACGCCGGGCTGCGTCGCCGCCACCGCCACCTTGGAGCGCTGGCCAGGCTCGCGCGCGATCGCCTTCAGCTCCACGATGCCCTGGAAGATCTCGGGCACCTCTTTCTCCAGCAGGCGCCGCAACAGATTGCGATGCGACCGCGAGAGGCGAATCTGTGGGCCGCGGTTGCCGCGATGGACCTCCACCAACAGCGCCCGCACATTGCTGCCCGGGCGATACCGCTCCGTTGGGATCTGGTCCTCCTTCGTCATCACTCCTTCGGCGCGATCCAGGTTGACTGTCACCGTCCCTGTGGCGTAGTCGACGCTCTGCACTTTGCCCTGGACGATCTCGCCGGTGCGCTCCTCGAAGTATTGATAGACCGTCTCGCGCTCGGCTTCCTTGATGCGCTGCAAGATCACCTGCTTGGCGGTCTGGGCGGCGATGCGGCCGAAGTCTGCGGGCGTGCTGTCAACGACGACGATCCCCCCCACCTCAGCCGTGGGATCCGCTCGACGCGCTTCCTGAAGCGTGATCTCCGTCTTCGGATCGGTCACCTTCTCGACGACGGTCTTCTCGGCCAGAACGTGCATCTCCCCCGTGTCGGGATCGATGCGCGCGGTCACATTGTTCGCCGACCCGAAGTTGCGACGATAGGCCGAGACGAGAGCTGCCTCGATCGCCTCCAGGATGACCTGTTTCGAAAGCTCCTTCTCGGCGGAGATCTGATTGATGGCCCGGATCAACTCGTTGTTCATACGCTCCACGCCCTATGGTTACAAATCACGTGAGGCCCCCTTACAGCAAGAAAAGTGGGGGCTGCCCACTTTTCCGATGCACTGCGTTTCTGACTACGCAATTCTACCATAAGAGCGGGATGTTAGGCAAACCCGCTTCTGGCCGCTTCACTCCCTCGCCCTCCTCACTGACCCGCCCTCTCGCTGATTCGTTCTCTCGCTGACTCGCCCCTCCTCGCTGACTCGCTGACCCGCTGATTCGCTGCCCCACCCTCCTCGCTGATTCGCTCTCTCGCTGATTCGCACCCTCGCATCACGCCAGCCCATACAGCAGATGCACAAGCGCTTCGATGCCGCGACGCCAGGTGGGCACATGCAACCGCTCGTTGGGCGCGTGGACCTGATCATCCGGCAGGCCGAAGCCGATGAGGACCGACTCGACGCCCAGGATCCTCTGCATCTCGGCCACGATGGGGATGCTGCCCCCCTCCCGCTTGAAGAGCGGCGGCCTCCCCCAGGCTGCCTCCAACGCGCGGCGGGTCGCCCCCACCCAGCGCGAGTCGCGCTCAGCCAGCGAGGGCGCGCCTCCCTGCATCGGGATCAGCTCCCAGCGCACCGTCGGAGGGGCCTTCGCTTCCAGGTAGCGTCGCATCTGGTCAAGGACCGCCTCCGGGTCCTGATCAGGCACCAGGCGCATCGAGATCTTGGCTGCGGCGTATGCCGGGATGACGGTCTTGCCGCCAGCGCCGGTGAAGCCGCCCACGATGCCGTTGACCTCCAACGTCGGACGCGCGCCCACACGCTCGACTGGCGTGAATCCCCGTTCTCCCCACAGCGCTGGCGCGCCCGTCTGCTGGAGATAGAAGGCCTCATCCATCGGCAAGCGCGCCAGCTCGGCGCGCTCCTCCGCGCTGAGCGGACGCACCGCGTCGTAGAAGCCCGGCAAGGTGACGCGGCCCTGCTCATCGTGCATGCCGGCGATCAACTCGCACAGCGCCTGCGCCGGGTTATGCACGACGCCGCCGTACAGGCCCGAATGCAGATCATGGTCCTGGCCGTAGACGCGTATCTCGCAGTAAGCCAGGCCGCGCAGCGCGTACGTGATCGTCGGCAACTCTGGGCCGATCATGCCCGCATCGGGGTTGAGGCAGAAGTCGCACGCCAGCAGGTCTCTATGATCGGCCAGCCAGGCGCCCAGATTGGGCGAGCCGATCTCTTCCTCGCCTTCGAGGAGGAATTTGACGTTGACGGGCAGGCCGTCGCCGCGCGCGGCCGCCTCCACCGCCGCCAGCGCCGCGAGGATCTGCCCTTTGTTGTCGGAAGCGCCGCGCCCGTAGAGGCCGTCGCCCCGCTGCTCCGGCGCGAACGGCGGCGATTGCCACAGCTCGAGCGGGTCGACCGGCTGCACGTCATAGTGGCCGTAGATCAGCACGGTGGGGCGCCCCGGCGCCCGCGCGGCCAATTCGCCATAGACCACGGGATGGCCCGCGGTCGCAAAGACCTCGACGCGCTGCGCGCCCAACGCGCGCAGGCGCGCGGCGAACCACTCGGCGCAGCGCGCCATGTCGGCCCGGCGCGCTGGATCGGTGGAGATCGACGGGATAGCGACGACCTCGCGCAGCTCACGCAGGAAGCGATCCCCCTGCTGGCGAACGTATTGCAGCGCTCCCTCAAGCCCCGTTGACATGCTCACGACCTCCCTCGTGTGAAGCCATGCGTCCCCAGCTTGCCGCCCAGGGCGCGATACTGGCCGAACATATAAGCGACAGCGTCCAGGCGATCGACGTCGATCTGGCCGTCCGGCAGCAGCTTGTCGGCGTCGACGTGTTGAGCGACCCTTCATCCCCCCACCCCCAGATCGCGCTGCGCCGCCTGGACGATCCGATCGATCTCGCGCGCCAGGGCCGGGTCGATCGGCGACGGCTCATGGATGGCCAGGATGCGCTCGACCTCGGCGCGCGCCCGGTCCCCCATCGTCTGCCGCCCTTCGCTCTCCCAGCCGTCCCACGTCTGGCGCGTCCAGGCCGGCCCCGGCAGCCACGTCTCCTGACGAAAATGGCGGACGGTGTGTTCTTCGGCCAGGTAATTGCCGCCCGGGCCGATGGCGTCGATGACGTCGAGGGCCAGCGTCTCGGCGTTCACCTCGCACCCGCGCGCGACGCGCCGGGCGTAAGCCATCAACTCGTCGTCGACCACCAGCCAGGGCAGGCTGGCGCCATGATCGGTCCCGCAGATGCCCGCGTGGCCGAAGGTGTCCGCGCCCGCCAGGATCCCCGCCACCATCGTCGCCCCCTTTTCGATGCCCGCCTGCACATCGAGCGTCTTGGCGTCCGAGATGCCCACATTGATGTAGACCGGGAACCCATAGGCGCGCGCGATCTGGACCATGGCCACCCCCATCACCGCCTGCTCCGGCGACCCGAAGGAACAGATCGACGTGCCCGGATCCATGATGTGCGGGATGCCGCCGTAGGTCACCGGCGTGCCCGGGGCCAGCAGTTGCGTCACGACGATGCCCGCCAGCACCTCGGCGTTCTCCTGCGCCAGCGTCCCCGCCAGCGTCGCCGGCGCCGTCCCCGACGCCATCGCCATCGGGCCGAAGCTGGCTGGCTGGCCAGCACGCACGAATTCAGCCAGGACATCGAGGCCATCGTGCGGCAGTTGCAGAGGGCTGATCGGCTCCAGGAACGCCTCGACCATCGGCCGCGCGCGCAGCGCCGCGTCGCCGCCAGCCACAGTGCGATAGATCTCCAACACCCAACGCGCCGTACGCCCATTGGCCACCCAGCAACGCGTGGGCTTGGTGGTGCCCTTGACCAGCTCCGCCGTCTGCACCACCTCACGATAGGCGACCGGGACATCCACAGGCACCGCCATCGCGCCCACGATCGTGACGTTGGGCAAGGCGTCGCCCAGGCGCACGGCGTCACGCAGGTCGGCCAGGGTGGGCGGACGCCGTTGCCAGGTCTGCGGGTCGATCCAGGCGAACTGGCCGGGGCTGGACATCAGCACCTGATCGCCGTAGCCGAAACGCGCCGTGCGCGCCGGGTCTCGCCCGTACAACACGTAGCGCTTGCCGGCGCGCGCCACGCTCTCGAGGACCAGCGCCTCCGGCAGGCGCGCGATCCTGCGCCCGCGATCGACGATCGCCCCCGCCTGCCCCAGCAGGTCGAGGATCCCCTCGTGGTGGACGAGGACGCCGGTTCGACGCAAGATGCGCAGGCTGGCATCCTGGATGGCCGCGATCTCCTCCGCCGACAGGAACTCGATGCGCATTCTCGACATAGACGGGATCCTCTCAACGGAACTGCGGCAGATAATCCGCCTGCGCCTGCAACATGGCGTCCAAAATCCTGGCTGCGGTCGCCGGATCGGGCACCAGGGGGTCGATCATCAACCCCTCGAGGGCCGTCTTACGATCCCCTGTGACCGCCGCCTGGACGTTGAGGTCCATGACGGCCAGTTGCAGCTCCATGAGCGCGGCGATGGCTGGCGGCAGGTCGCCGATGCCCAGGCCATAAATGCGATCGGCGCCCACGATCGCCGGGATCTCGACCACCGCATCGCGGCGCAGATTGGTGATGTAGCCGTCGTTGGGAACGTTCACCGACAGAACGTAGCGGTTGCCGTTATCGAGCAACGAGAGGATGATGTCAAGGGTCTGCCAGCGGTAGCCGCGCTCGACCATGAACTCTTCCAGCTCGGCGGCGTTGAGCGGCCCCGAGCCGGAGGCGAAAGCCTCGAGCTTGGCAGTCGCGGCGTCGACGCTCTTATCCCCCTCGAAGATCCAGTTGGTGTAGCCGGCCGGCATGAACCTGGACGCCCAGCTTAGATACTCGCAGACGTGATTGTCGGCCGGGCCGGGGAAATAGCCGAAGCGGCGCAGGCACTCGCGCGAGAGGGGCTGCCAGGCCGGATCGATGGCCTCGATGCGCTCACGCACGGCCGGTGCGAGATCCTCGCCGGTCCCCTGGCGGCGGATGTCGAGCACCCAGTGGCAATGGTTGATCCCTGCGGCCTTGACGTCAACCTCTTCCTCGGGCAGGCCCAACACCCTGCTGGCCAGCACGCGCCGCGTGATGTACGCGCCCAGGCAGACGCCGACCGTCTTGACTTTAGTGTAGCGAGTGATGGCCAGCGTCAACCGACTCTCTGGATTGCTCATGTTGATGAACCAGGCGTTCGGGCAGAGGCGCTCGATATCGCGCGCGATGTCGAGGGTGATCGGGACCTGGCGCAGCGTGTGGAAGAAACCGCCAGGGCCGCCGTTCTCGCCGTATAGCTCGCCGCAGCCGAGCCGGCGCGGGATGTCGATATCCATCTGCCATAATTTGTAGCGGTCGCGCTCAACCGCGCCGACCACGATATCGGCGCCCGGCAGCGCCTCGCGGCGATCGGTGGTCGCCCAGATCTTCATCTCGGCGCCCCAGGTGATGTTCAGGCGCTGGGCGAGGCGCGCCATGCGATCGAGGCGCCGCTCATCAAGGTCGACGAGCACGATCTCGCTGCCCTTCAATTCCGGCGCGGCGATCAGATCGCGCACCGTCATCGTGCCAAATGACAGGCTGCCTGCGCCAATGACGACGAACTTGGCTTTCATGGGATGGAAGCTCCTTGCCTAGAGATGAGATTAGAATCTACCCGAGAAGTTTCGGCATGGTCTCCTGACCAGCCAGAGCCGTTTTTCGGGTAGGCTCTTAGCCGATGACTGCCCGTCGCGCGGCCTGGTAGAGGCGTTCGATCTCCGCCCGCCGTGCGGCGTCCAGCTCGAATTCGTAAGCTGCCAGGCGTCGACGCGCCTCCGCGCGCAGGCGCTCAGCCAGGCGCGGTTGGCCCGCGCTGAGCCAGCCGCCCACAGCCCCGCGCTCGAACAGGCGAGGGTACCAGACGTGCCGCGCCGAGCCGCTCTCCTGAGGGCGATAGTAATCGAGCGTGCTGTCGAGGCCCATGAAGCCGCGGTCGAGGCCGGCTCGGATCTCGGCCAGCCAGTCGTCCACGGCCTCCTCGCCCAGCCACATCCCCTGGATGGCGCGCTGCACCCAGTCGCGGATCTCGCAATCGAGGATCAGTTGCGTGGGGCTGAAGATCTCGTCCAGGCTCAACGTCCCCACCGCCCCGAAGTGGCGCGCCCCCAGGAAGGCCCCGACCGCCATGATGGCCGCCTTGTCCGCCGCCGACTGGCAATCGGGCATCTTGGACATGACGTGCGTGTTGCCCGGCGCGCCGTGATCCTCCCAGCCATAGAAACGGTTGAAATCCGCGCACATCATCTGGTAGAGCAGGTTCTCAGGCGAGCCGAAGACCATCGCTCCTGTGCGCAGATCGAAAGGATAGACGCTCGCGCCGAAGGTCGTTGGCTTATCGGTGAGCAGGCGCATGATGAGGGCGCCGCCGATCACCTCCGCGGCCGCCAGGGCCAGCGCGCTGAACGGCTGCAAAGGCGCGGTCCCGCCCGTGGCGGGCATACTGGAGACCGCGATGTGCTCCAGGCGGTGGGCGCACGCCAGCACCACCTCCAGCGACTCGCCGCCGAAGCGCAACGGCGTCGGGATATAGACAGGAAGGCTGCGGATGGGCCGTCCCATCACCTCCGCCATATCGAGCAAATGGTGGACGGTCCTCGCCGAGGTGGGATCGACCGGGCTGGCCCCCTGGCGGGCGTACAGGGCCGCGATGCGATACTGCGCGATCGGGTGGAGGTCGGGCGGCTCGTCCATGGGGATGCCAGGCGGCGCGCCCAAGACCCCCTCGTCCGCGAACGTATCGACCAGCTTGCACATCTCGATCAGGCGCTCCGTGGTGTAGGGGACCACGCGATCGCTCTCGAGGTCGTGCACGTACATGGAGTATGAGCTGATGCTCAGCGTGAGGCGGCCATCGTCGGCGGTCGATGCAGCGGCGGCGCGCCGTCGCGCAGAGGCGTTGGCGACGATCCAGCGTCGCTGCTCGTCCACCAGCGCATCGACGACGGGCGGTTCAAAACAGACGCGATCGCCGCGGGTGCGGAACCCCGCGCTGCGCAGACGAGCCAGCGCCGTCTCGTCGCAGACTTCCATACCGATCTCGGCCAGGATGCGTTTGGCCAGCTCGTGGATGCGCGCCGCTTCGTCGGGCGAGACCATCGCCTCGCGGCGGAAACGGAGAGGAGACATCAGTGACATGAGTGGGCGACCCCAAAGAGAGATGGGAAACGAGCTACACGAGTTTCACGTGATCAAGGGACTCGTCTGCGATGCGAAAGCCGATCGGCTCGTAGAGAATGAACAGGCGTCGTTGCCAGCCGACTCCACGGGAGACGCAACTACCAGCGGTACGCGCGCGCTGCCTCATACATTGCCGCGATGTTCTCCGCCGGGCAGTCGGGCAGGATGTTGTTGGCCGGCAAGACGAAGAGCGCGCAGCGGCCGACCAGGGCCTCCAGGATGCGCGTGACATCCCGCCGCACCGCCTCCGGCGACCCGAAAGGCAATGTCGTCGTCACCGACGGGCCGGCCCACAAGACCAGCTCGGCGCCATCGATCGTGCGTTGCCTGGCCAGCTCAGCCAGATCGATCCCGCACTCCTCCTGAAACCCCTGAAACCCATCGACGCCGCAGGCCAGGATGTCGGCGATCAGCGGGCGAAAGTCGCCGTCGCTGTGCCATACCAGCCTGACCCCTGCCTCGCGCAGCGGCTCGAGCGAGCGTCGCACGTGCGGCCAGTAGAACTGACGCAGCAGGCGCGGCGCGATCAGCGGCCCGCCGCTGCCGCAGATGTCCGTGCCGATCAGGGTCATCGGCGCCAGATCAAGCTCGCGGTACAGCTCGGCCATAGCTGCAGCCTTGCGCCGGGCCACCTCGACCTCGCTGGCGAACAGGCGATCAGCCGCCTCAGGATAAAGCTGGAGGAAGATCAGATACGGCTCGTAGCCGAACTCCCAATACCACTCGAAGCGCGGATGCACGACCTCCCATAGCGTGGGCAGGTACACCATGTCTCCCATGCGCGCCTGCAGGTCCAGGATGTGGGCGCGCTGCTCTTCCTTCCAGGCCTGGGCGTCGAACGCGCGGGCGGCCTCCCGGGGATCGGGCAACGTCTCCACGAAGGCCAGCACATCCTCGGCGGTGCGATAGCGCGTCTGGTACGCCTCGAAGCGCTCGCGCGTCAGGTCGCCGCGATAATCGCCGGGGGCGCGCGGCACATGCACCGCGATCATACCGTCGACGCCGAGGGCGCGATGCGCCGCGATGACGTAACGAAGGGGATCGCGCCAGTACTCTGCGGGCGTGCAGCCGGTTAAAGCCTGATGCAGCGCGTCGCCGAGCACCCAGCCGCCCAACAACGGCACGCGATCGACCGCCTCACGACGGAGCATGGCCAGCAGCCGCGCGCGCGCTTCCATCATCCCTTCACCCCCGTGATCACGATCCCCTGAATATAGGAACGCTGGGCGATAAAGAAGAGGATAACCGGCGGCAGCATGGCGATGAAGGAGACGACCATTAGCTCAGCCCACAAGACCCGATAGGTGGCGCGCAGGTAAGAGAGGGCGATCGCCAGGGGGAAAGTCTCCATTTTGCTCAGGTAGATCAGCGGTCCCAGGAAATCGTTCCACGCCCAACTGAAGGAGAAGATGGCGGTGATGCCGAGCGCTGGCTTGGCCAGCGGGAGCATGATCCGGAAGAGCAGGCCGAGCACGCCGCAGCCGTCGATGCGCGCCGCGTCGTCCAGCTCGCGCGGGATGGTGGCGAAGAACTGACGCAACAGGAAGATGAAATAGGCGCTGCCGAAGAACGCCGGCACGATCAGCGGCTTGTAGGTGTTGACCCATCCCAGCTTCGAGAAGAGGATGAAGAGCGGGATCATCGTCACCTGCCCCGGCAGCATCATCGTGCTCAGCACGACCAGGAAGAGGACGTGGTTGCCTGGGAAGCGCAGGCGGGCGAAAGCGAAAGCCACCACCGCGTTCGACAGCACGGTGCCCACCGTCGTGAGCAGGCTCAGATAGAGAGAGTTATAGACGAAGATCCAGAAGGGGATCGGAAAGATCGTTACCGCCGTCACATAGTTCGACCAGACGATCGGGTTGGGGATCCAGATCGGCGGGAAGACTTTGATCTGATGCGGCGGCTTGAGCGAGGTTGAGATCATCCAGGCGAAGGGGATGAACACGATGACGGCGCCGATCATGAGCACGAGGTGCGTGGCCAGGACCTGCAGACGTCGGACCTTCCCCTTGCTCTGGCGAAAGGCGCGCCAGGTACGCAAGGCTGCTGTCATGCGCGTTTGCCTCCGATCTCGGTTTCGTAATACACCCACAGGCTGGAAGACTTGAAGATGAGCAGTGTGAAGAGCAAAATGATGACAAAGAAGACCCATGCCAGCGCGCTGGCGAAGCCGAAGCGGTACTGCTTAAAGGCCAGATTGTACAGGTACAGCACGTACATCATCGTCGAGTTGGCCGGTCCGCCCGCTGTCATGACATAAGCGTTGGTGAAGACCTGGAACGACCAGATGAGATCGGTGACGAGGATGAAGAAGAGGGTGGGGCTGATCATCGGGATCGTGATGTGACGGAAGCGCTGCCAGGCGCCAGCGCCGTCGATCGTCGCCGCTTCATACAATTGCGTCGGGATGCCCTGCAGGCCGGCCAGGAAGACCAGCATATTGCCTCCCGCTCCCCAGACGCTCATCAGGATGAGGGCTGGCTTCGAAGTGCGCGGGTCTTGCAGCCAACGCAATCCCTCGATCCCGAACCAGGATAAAAACCAGTTGAGGAGGCCGAAGTCGGGATTGAACAGCCATAGCCACAGCAAGGAGACCGCGATCGCGGGAAGCACCGAGGGCAGGTAGTACACGACGCGATAGAACGACTGCCCGGAGATATTTTGGTTCAGGAGAAGGGCCAGGAAGAACCCCACGGTCAGATTGAGGGGGATGCTCAGGAAGACATAGTAGGCGGTATTGTAGAGCGCAACCCAGAACAGCGAGCGCGTCGTGTCTGGGTTGAACAGAGTCACGAAGTTGCGGACGCCGACGAAGCGAGCCGTCAGCATATCGGTCTCGAAGAAGCTCAGCCCCAACGAGGCCAGCATCGGGCCGAATGTGAACGCCAGAAAGCCGATGATCCAGGGCGAGATCAACACATAGCCCCAGATCGCCTCACGCCGCTGCGCCGTCCACCAGCGCGGCGCGGCACCGCGCGCCAGACGCGCCCCAGCCGACATGTTCAGCCTACCGATCCCCATGAGGACATCTCCTGGCCATCCCGTAACCGAACGTTGACATGGTGCGCCGTTGACACGGTGTGCCGTCGTAGAGACGTTGCAATGCAACGTCTCTACCGATCGTTGACACGGTGTGCCGTCGTAGAGACGTTGCAATGCAACGTCTCTACCGATCGTTGACATGGTGCGCCGTCGTAGAGACGTTGCAATGCAACGTCTCTACCGATCGTTGACATGGTGCGCCGTCGTAGAGACGTTGCAATGCAACGTCTCTACGATCACCGCCTACAGGCTGGCGTAGTACTCGTTGATGCGGTCGGCGATCAGGTTGACCCCCTCCTCCAACCCCATCTCGCCGGTGACCCAGATTTGCTGCCAGATCGGGTTGAAGATCTCCTGAATCTTCTGGCTATCCTTGAACTCTGGCATCAGGCGAGCGTAGTCCATGATCCGGCTAAAGGCGGCGACATCATAGCCAGCGCGCGCGCCCATCGACTCTTTGTCCCATACGTCGGTCAGGCTGCGCCGCGCCGGCTGCAGGCCGAGGATGCCGATGCACATCTGCCGGGCTGCCCATGGCGAGGTCAGGAACTTGACCAGCTTGACCGCCTCCTCCGGATGTTTGGTGCCCTTGTAGATGGAGTAGCCGTTGGTGAAGGTGAGGCCCGCTCGCTTGCCGCCGCGCCCGGTGGGCAGGTCCGTGAAATCCCACTGGAAGGCGTTTTCGCGCATGTAGTTGGTGACCGTCCAACTGTGCGATTCCATGAACGCCACCTTCCCCGTCGAGAAGACGTTCCACCAGCCGAAGTCGGCAATATCGCCTGGCTTCGGCGCCACCGGCTCCGGGCCGTAGATCATGTCATAGTTGAAGCGGAGCGCCTCTAGCGCCTTCTCCTCGCGGAAGAGCGGCTGAGTCCCGAAGAGGTCGCCGTCCATCCATTCGCCGCCATTCTGCCACACCCAGTGCGGCAGGTAGTCATGGGCAACGTAGGTGCCCCATTGGATGATCTTGCCGTCGGCGTCGCGCTTGGTGCACGCCTTGCACGCCGCCAGGTACTTGTCCCAGTCCCACGTGCCGTCCGGATACTCGACGCCGGCCTCATCCAGGATGTCCTTGTTGTAGGCCAGACAGATGGTGGAGATATACTTGGGGATGCCGTAGAGTTTGCCCTCGTAGAGCTGGCCAGCGATGTTGCCCGGGAAGAAGTCGGACATGTACTCTTTGTCGAAGTAGTCGTCCAGAGGCAACAGTTGTCCCTTCTCCATGAGGCCGCCGCTCCACCAGATGAAGAAGGCGTCGGGCGCGTCCCCGGCCACGGCCTGCGTGTACAGCTTATCGGTGTAGTCGTCCGACTCAGCCGACTCGTACACCACTTTGATGCCGGGGTTCTCCAGCTCGAAGCGGGGGATGATGTCGTCGGTCCAGAACTTGATCCCCTCTGGGCCGACCCAGCTTCCCTCGGCCAGGCGCAAAGTCACCACCTCCGCCGCGGGCGCCGCTCCCTCCGTCGCCGGCGCTGGCGCGGCCACGGGCTGACAGGCTGCCGCCAGCGCGCCAGCAGCCGTCACTGCCGACAGACGCAAGAACTCACGTCGACTGAACTGCCGTTGCATCGATTCCCTCCTGTCCTAGAGTATTGCCCTCATCACGATATGCGCGCCGCCAGGCGTAAGGCGGCCGCAACCACCGCTTCCCCTGCCTCGGGGGCCACAGCGGCAGGATAGCCATAATATTTGTAGGCGTCGTTGATCTCGTAGCCGCCGCGCGCGTAGGCCGCGCGCGTGGGCAGATAGCCGATATCATCGTTGGCGTAGCCGCAGATGAAAGCGGAACGAGGCTGCAGGCCCCGCTTGATCGCCATCCCCAACTCGACGAACAGCTCGCCGGGAACCCCCACCAGCCATGTGCCGCCGACACGAAGCACCTGGGTCTCGGCAGCGACCGTGCGCGCCAAGCTGTTCAGGCGTAGCCCGGCCAGCGTATCCTCCGCCCAACCGAGCATAGCCCGGTGGACGCGGGCGAGGACCACTTCACCAGCAGTTTCCGCCGCCTGCAGATGGGCGCGGCTGGCGTCCGCCGCCCGCTCGAGCTCACGCAGAGAAGGTAATGGCAACAGAGGCAATTCGAGCACTTCTGAGGCAACCGCCACGCGCGCTTCCGCCTGACATTCGATCTGCGACAGGACGGCCAGCGCGGCGTCGGCTACGGCGCCACCCAGCGCCTCCGCGGCCGCGTGCCCGCCGACCTGAATTGGGCCGACATCGCCAACTGCGCCGGTCAGGAACAGCGCGGGCGCGCCGGTCGCCGCTGCGACCTGGCGCGTTGCATAGCCAGGATAATCAGCCGAATAAAAAAGGTTATCAGGGCCTAGGGTGGTCGGATGACAGGCGAAGTTCAACGCAACCGCCAGCGGGCGCCCATCCGCGCGATCGACGCGCAACACGCCGACCTCCGGGTCCATGACATCCCCTAGCTGACGACGGTTCTGCGAGCGGTCGGCCAGGCAGCCGCGCCCGAAGCCCACGCGCGCCGGCTGCAAGTCCTCCAGCGCCGCCGCCAACGCAGCGACCAGGCGACGACGCAGCTCTTCCATCCACGCGCGGTTGACCTCGCCGCAGTCGCGCAGGAAGATCGTGGCCGGCCCAGCGTGAGTGTGCGTGCAGGCAATCAGCACATGGGCGCCGGGGAAGCCGGTCTGGCGCTCGATGGCGGCGCGCGTCGCGGCCACAAAATGGCGATCGAAGGCCAGCACGTCGCAACTGATGAGCGCTGCTCGTCGTTGGCCATCGTCGAAGACGAGCGCTTTGGCGTACAAAGGGTCGTGCGCGCCCATCGCGTGGCCCAGGCGCGCGATGTAGCCGGTCATGGCCAGACCCGCTGGCGGCGTGATGTCAATCTGCGAGACCCCCGCGCGCAACGTCATGGAGTCGCCGTCCATCTTCCCCTCTTCCCTCCGTCTAGTACTTGATTTCTCAAGTTATCCGACTATACTTATGGCCTGACACCCGAAGCCACATGGGGAGGAAGGCCATGAAAGTGCACAAATAC
>FWPU01005889.1_pt1 | contig 25605 bp, 26 predicted proteins | sample 2228361 | NCBI WGS metagenome assembly FWPU01 (sample SAMEA103939777, study PRJEB20133) | metagenome | reverse complement strand
ACTCGGGCACAGCGACCTTTGCGTTGTGACGGTCTCTCAGACCATGACACAATCGGCCTGCTGTGCCCTATTTTTATATCATACTAGACGCAAAAGGCGCCGAGAATTAGCCATAAAGAACGCTGCACATTCAGCGGTTTAGCTTTTAGGGGTTTCAATTATGGTATAAAAAGAAGGTGCTAACTTCTATTGAAGTCCCCTCCTCCTGGAAAGCTTTGCAGCCGAGCCGTCTAAATGGCGTGATCATGGTCATCGGCGCACCCGACTCGGGAAAAAGTACTTTTTGCCGCTACTTATATTCTGAACTGCTTGCCACACGCCGAACTTGCGCCTATTTAGATGGCGATCCAGGACAGGCTTTTCTAGGCCCTCCTACAACGCTCAGCTTAGCCACAGGAGACTTAGAGCAGCCCAATAAAATCTGGCGGCGTTTTGTCTCGACCATTTCTCCGCGGGGGAATATGTTGACCATGTTAACGGCTGTCTCACGTCTGATGCGCCGAGGTTTTCGGTCTACCGCTGAGGTGATCGTCTATGACACCGATGGCTTGGTCGATTTCCAGCAAGGCGGCATTTATTACAAGTTTTCTCTGATTGAACTCTTACAACCCCAAACGATCTGTTTTCTCTCCTTGGAAAATGAACTTCAGCCTTTACTGAATTACTATCAAAGGCATAGCCGCTTTGCCGTCTATCACTTTCGCGCCTCATCTGCCGTTCAACCCCGCCCGCCACAGATGCGTCGTCAGTACCGCACGGATCAGTTTCTGGCATACTTTTCATCCGCTCGCCAAATTGACCTGTGCTGGCGCGAACTGCCTATTTGGCCTTCACCTCGCTTTTTCCCTCACCAACTTCTTGCTATCGAAGACCGCAACGGCTATTGTCTGAGCCTAGCAATCTTGCTCGACCATCAGCCCGAAACGAAACAATTGCGCTTATTGACCCCTCTGCCCACCTTAGAGCCGATTGGAGGCTTACATCTAAGCCGCATCGCACTGGATCCTCAAACGTTTCAAACCCAACTCAATCTGAATGAAACTACAACATCCTAAAATTCAGAAAGTACTCGCTCTAAAAATCAGCGGTTCGTCTCCATCGTGACCAGCTCAATTCCCAAACGCTTGAGCTGACGGAAATTTGCTCCTTGACGTACTCCTTGGAGCACGGCGTCGATTTCTCGCACCAACGATCCGGATAGAACGTGAATGTCTAACTCGAACAAACGCGGTGTGAGCGGCGTGCTTGGCCCAAGGAGCATCACTTTGGCATCCCGACGACGCAGTGCGAATAGGCTCTCGAATGTCCCATTGATCAGCGTTGAAGAGGTAATTGCCAAAACATCTGCTTGGGGGATGATTTCGCTTGCCTGATCGGAGGGTAAATCGCCGGGACGGGGCTCTAGCTCTAAAACCCATAACCGAGCCACGCGACTCCGCAACCAGTCCACGAAGGGAAAATGGCCGATCAAGGCAACGCGGATCTGCTCACCCTGACGGGCGATATATTCTTCAGCAGCTAAGGTAGTTTTTTGGGTGGGTTCGGGGAGTAAGGCATTGATGGTAGCCAGCCCGATTGCCACTTCCGTTAGGCTTGCGGAGTAAACCAGTTGGGTCAATTCGGCGGGACTCCACGTTTGAAGTTCGCCGGCGTGATTCACGGCGGGCTGGGAATGGGATTGCCCGACACCTTGATGGGTGGCAGCTAAACCACAACGCACCCCCTGCTTGCTCTCGATCACGACAGCGGTCCAAAACAGACCGACATCAACCGAGTGAACCTTTCCGCTTGGCAAATTTTCGGTGAGGAGATCAAAGAGGGACATTGAGCGTCCTTTCCCTTTCACACGATGATTTGGTTGATATGAAAAAAACGGCCAAAGATATTGATGGATAATTTTACGGGCTTTTCAGGTTAAGTTCGAGACAACGGTTTGCGCTGATCCCTTTTCCCAGTTTAAGGAATCTTTGTAGGCTGGACTCTCCTGCTTGGCAGCCCTTAGGAGGATTTCTTGCGCAAACAATCCAGTCGATAGCAGTGCCAGCCAAAACCAAGCACACCCACTGCTGCCAAGCCGAGCAGAACCCAAGCCACTGTTTTCCAGATCGAAGCAGGCTTCTCCTGCAAGAGGGATGGAAGTGCGCCTTCACCCGTCAAAGCTGCAACTTCGACCGTTCCAATCGGCAGTGGGGTTTTAACCCCGGCTTTGGCAACAAAAGTCGCAATGTGTTCTTCCCAATCGAGAGGATGACAGGTCTGGCAAGCCGAACGGTTGTGAGCAATGGGATTCGCAATCAAGTTTTGATGAGCGACTTCCATATCCACGCTACCTACGACGCCGCCGTGGCAGAAAGAACATCGAGCGCGGTTGGCACAGAGGCAGTACCATTTACCTGTATCATGCAACATGTATAGATTAGCGTGACATTTAAAACAACTTTCATCTTGACCTGGTTTAGGTGTTTGCGCTTGTCCGATTTGGACGGCAAAACCAAGTTGCCAAAGGATAAATCCAATCATCCATAGGCAAAAGCATCTGAACCGCAACGGTTTCATGTCTTACCTCCATGCCCGCTTGAGCCAGGGGCCGGACTCTCTGAGAGGATAAAATGCCGCTCGTGAGGTCGATCGCGCTCATCCGATGGACACAGGATTAACAGCGAGCGCGAAGGCTGCGAGCTAAAATTACCCCAGCGGTGGGGAAGATGAGCCTCGAAGATTAAACTGTCGCCGGGATTCAAGTTGTAGCGATCTTGTCCGACTATATAGGTCAAACATCCCTCCAAACAATAAACGAATTCCAAACCGGTATGGACAATTGCTTCCTCACCGCTGGTGCTACCTGGGTTCAGGGAAACCAACAACGGCACCCCCCCATGAATAGAGAGCCCTCCCCCCAAATCTTCCAGTGAACCATGCTCAAAGGTCACTCGGCGACGCTGTCCAAAACGTTGGAAAACAACGGAGGAATATTCTCGCCCTAGCTCAAAAAATGCGGTGATCGGCACCCGCAAGGCTGTAGCCAAGCGTTGCAAGGTGCTAACGCTGGGTGAGGTTTTGCTGTTTTCGATCATGCTCAAGGTATTGACATTCAAGCCGCTCATTTCTGCCAGAGCGCGGATGGATAGACCCTGTTGAGTGCGGATTGCCCTTAAGCTTGCGCCTACGTTGACCTCCGTCATCTCCTCGGCAAGCATCGAGATAGCATTGGCTGCTTGAGGTTTAGGCTGACGGGTTTTCCGTCTGGGTTGGGAGGGGTTCGCGATCATAGGAAGTACTCAACTCCTTGTTTTACCAGTGATTAAAGATGGGTGGTTTGAAAATGGTGGAGCGGGTCGCATTGTGCTCAACTATTATTTTATATCATTTATCTGATTATGTCAAGTTATTGTCATATTATATTAGTACAACTAGGCTAAAGGTACCTCGCCCTACCAAGGACTGATCGATTCATTGAGAGTACAGAGAAAATAGGGAGTTCCCCGCAAGACAAGGAATTTTCTTTGGGGCAAAATCGCCGTATGGAGGTGAAAAATGAAAAAGTGTCCATTTTGTGCGGAGGAAATCCAAGCGGAAGCCGTTGTATGTCGCTACTGTGGGCGTGAGCTGGTTGGTGACGTCATTGCCCAGCCCACGGCGACATCGCAGGCAAGCCAGCAGGAGCAAAAAACAAGTCTGAGTGGGATAGACCTTTTGGTAGCTGCCCTAATCCCGGTGGGAGGGTTGATCCTCGCCCTTGTGTATCTCTTGGATGTGAAAAGCCGCGAACGCGGATTGTATTTGATTGTCGCCTCGATTGTTTGTTGGGTTGTCTGGTGGGTGATCTGTAGCCTGACGGGCGGATTTTGGTAGTGGGTTGGAGCACCCGCACCCTCGACCTGCGACCCTCACCCTTCGACAGGCTCAGGGCGGCGCCCCGGTCGCTCGCCCACGAACGGGCGAGGAAAGGCTGCCCTCACCCCCTGCCCCTCTCCCACGAACGGGCGAGGGGAGTCGTCTCACTTCCCCCGACGCGGGGGAAGGGCCGGGGATGGGGGTCGCCGGTTGCGTAGCGAGGGGAGTCTGCCCTCACCCCCGGCCCCTCTCCCGCGCTGCAGGAGAGGGGAGTCGTCTCCCTTCCCCCGCGTCGGGGGAAGGGCCGGGGATGGGGGTCGCGGCTTGAGTGGCGAGGGGAGTCTGCCCTCACCCCGGCCCCTCTCCCAGCGGGCGAGGGGAGGCAAGCAGGGGATAAGGGTTGCGGGTTGAGTAGCGAAGCGGTTCGAATGATAACTCAAAACTCCTAACCCAAGACTCATAGCCCTCCACCCAAAACTCAAAACGCATCGCATTAAATTTGCTATAATTCAATTAATAAAAGGATATCTCTGGGTACACAGAAACGCCCTTGATCAATTTCATCCTTTTTACTCATAAGCTATGAACCCCGCTCCGCCACGTGCTGTCATCGTCGGTCGCCTACAAAGGGATTTTATTCTCTTGCCAGACGGACGAGCCTTTGAGGATCAAATGGGTGGGAATGCGCTCTATTCGGCAGCAGGTTGGTGTGTGTGGCAAAAGGATCAACCCGCCGGCATCGTTGCGCGGGTCGGAGAGGATTTTCCAAGCGAATGGCTGCTGGAAATGGAGCAAAAAGGCATCGATGTGCAGGGCGTGCGGGTGGAAAAGCGCTCCATCGATATACGGGCTTTTTATGCCTATCATAACTTAGAGACTTTCTCTTGCGAGGATGCCATCCTCCACTACTCCCGCCATCGCTTACCCTTTCCCAAAGCCTTAATGGGAGTTCAACCTCCATCTCAGCATCTTGATAGCCGCACTCAAAGTCAACCCATCTCTTTACGTTCAACCGATCTGCCCAAATCCTATTTGGATGCTAGCGCAGCCCATATTGCCCCAGTAGATTACCTAACCCATAACCTTCTGCCCTCTCTCCTTCGTCAGGGTCTGATCACGACACTTACCTTGGCGCCATCCCCTGGCTATATGTCGCCAACTTTCTGGTCTGATATTCCCCAAATCCTGCGCGGTCTGACCGCTTTTTTACCCACCGAAAATGATCTGCGCAACTTGTTCAAGGAGCGTACCCGCGATCTATGGGAAATGATCGAGGCAGTGGGTGAATTTGTCGAGATCGTAGTTGTTCGGAAAACCGAGCAGGGTCAATTCGTCTATGATGCCCGCGCCCGCAGTCGTTGGTTTATCCCACCCTATCCAGCCCGTACGGTGAGTTACCATGGCAGTGGAGATGTGTTCTGCGGCGGGTTCTTAGCCGGATTTTGCCAGACTTTCGATCCGTTGGAAGCGGCATTGTACGGCAATGTTGCCGCATCCATCGCCTCGGAGGGCATCGGGGCGTTTTACGCCTTGGATAGCGAGCGTCGTTTGCCTCAAGCGCGCCTGGACTCGTTACGACAGGCGGTGCGTAAACTATGAAGTGGGTGCCCTCGCCACCTTTCATCGAACGCGTCCTTAATCTCGCTATTCAGATTCAACGCATCCCGGCGCCCACCTTTCACGAGCAAGAACGCGCCCACTTCATTCTGGAACGGTTCAAAGATGAAAAAGTTGACTCGGTCTTTATCGACTCCATCGGTAACGTCTATGCCCAACGAAAAGGGAAAAAAGGGGGGTTGCCACTGGTCATCACAGCCCATTTGGACACGGTTTTCCCCTTAGAACTGCACCGTCCCGCCGTTTGGAAAGAAGATCGCATCTACGGTAGCGGCATCGGAGATAATGCCTTGGGAGTAGCAGCGCTGTTTGGCATCTTGTGGGCGATGGAGGGGATGCCGCTGGCTCTCGCGAGCGATGTTTGGTTGGTTGCCGATGTCTGCGAAGAGGGATTGGGGAATCTGCGGGGAATGCGCGCCGTGGTCGATCGCTTTGGTGAACAGGTTAAGGCATACGTGATTCTTGAGGGCATGTCTTTAGGGCAGGTGTACCATCGCGGTTTGGGAGTGCGCCGCTACCGCCTGCAAGTTGAGACTGCCGGTGGACATTCGTGGGTGAACTTTGGCAACCCCTCAGCCATCCACCACCTTGCCAAGCTGATTTCAGGTCTGGATTCAATTGATTTGCCCACTTCGCCACGCACCAGCTTGAACGTCGGGGTCATTTCGGGAGGGATTTCGGTCAACACCATTGCCCCCTTCGCTACGGCCGAACTCGACTTGCGTTCGGAAAGCGAAGCGTGTCTCGTTCAACTGACTCAGCAGGTTCTTCAACTGGTCGAGCAAAGCAAATCAAATGGGGTGAAGGTAACCGCTGAACTGATCGGTTCTCGGCCTGGCGGGGAGCTGGCGGAGAGTCATCCGCTGGTACAAGCGGCGATCGAGTGTCTCGATCAAGTTGGGGTCAAAGCAATCTTGAACATCGGTTCAACCGATGCCAATCTTCCGCTGAGTCGGGGTTATGCGGCAATCAGCATTGGATTGACCTACGGAGAGCACGCACATACGGTGAACGAGATGATCTACACCCCTCCTTTGCGCCAGGGATTGATGCAGTTAATCAACTTGATTGCCAAGCTAGAGGGGTAATCGGATATAATCTGTCCATTCCAAAACAGCATCGCACTTCAATACCGATGCAAACCATCGTCTAGAAGGAACACTTTGATGCAAAAATCTGCTCTGATGCTTGCACTGTTGTTGTTGATCGGTATGATCGCTGTAACCTCTCCTTCTGTCCAAGCCCAAACGGAGGAGCCTAACAATCAGAGACATCTTCGCGCCACGCCAACCCCGACGCCCCCAACAGAGGGGATGCAACCGCAAATCGTCGGTGGCAACCCTGCCGATGATGGAGAATATCCCTGGCAGGTGGCAATCGTGGAGGCCGGGCAAAGCAATCCCTTTTATGGTCAATTCTGTGGCGGGTCGTTGATTGCCCCGGCTTGGGTGTTGACTGCTGCGCACTGCGTGCAAGACGATGGCGTTGTTGAAAGCGCGGCAAATTTGGATGTGGTTGCCGGCATCAATCGCTTGAGCCAGGGCCCGACGTCTGGCTCTCAAGGGCAACGCCGCAAAGTGAGTCAAATCATTGTTCATCCCTCCTACAATGAAAACAATTTTGACAACGACCTAGCCTTGCTGCGCTTGGTTGCGCCTTTTGATTTGGGTGCAAAAATTCAAACCCTCCCCTTTGTTACACCGGCAGATGCGGCTCGCTTTGCAGCAGGTGAGATGGCGACGGTGGCCGGCTGGGGGCGCATCAATCCGCCACCGTTGGAGCCGATCCAATGGCCTGATGACCTTATGGAAGTCGATGTACCCATCGTAGCACAATCCATTTGCAATACTGCTTACGCAGGCGGAATTACCGCGAATATGATCTGCGCTGGCTATGCTTCAGGTGGGAAAGACTCTTGTCAGGGGGATAGCGGAGGGCCTTTGATCGTCCCCGATGGCAGCGGTGGTTGGCTGCAAGCCGGCATCGTCAGTTGGGGAGATGGTTGCGCTTTACCCAGTAAATACGGCGTCTATACACGACTTGCCAATTATACGGCATGGATCAATTACTACTTGAACCCACCCTTTGTGGCTTATTTGCCTTTGGTGATTAAGACCGCCGCTGCCACTCCAAGCGGGATACCCAACGGTGATTTTGAGCAAGGGCGTACCGCGTGGACAGAATATTCCTCAAATGGATATCCTTTGATTGTTCGTCGCACTCAAATGCCTTCGGGAATTTCTCCGCACGGTGGAGATTGGGCAGCGTGGCTCGGTGGTGATTATGATGAACTCTCGCGCCTTTATCAGACAGTTACAATTGACAATTCAACTCCCTATCTGGTCTTTTGGCACTTGATTGACTCATTAGACCCTTGTGGCCTGGATGTAGCTGGCGTCAAGGTGAACAATCAAACCGTGAAGCATTACGACTTGTGTCAACCCAAAAACACGTCTTGGAAGAGACAGGTCCTCGATCTCAGCAGCTACACAGGTCAATCGGTGCAATTGGAGTTCTTTGCCCAGAACACCGCAATGACCGACAGTTGGTGGTTTCTAGACGACATAACGCTACAAGCCGTACCCTAAGTGAGAAACCCCTCGCCACTCTAAAGGTCAACGGTGGACGAGAAAGGCCTGCGATCGCGCAGTCGATGTCCCTCTTATGCATTAAGACTGAGGTTCTGGAGCAATAGTTCTACGGCGCGCTGGATGCGCGCTTTGCGATCTTCTTCCTTCTTTGCACTCTCGATCCACTCAACATATTCCTTGCGGTGGGTATAAGCGAGCGCATCAAAGGCTTCCTTAGCAACCGGGTTGGCTTCCAGAGCTTGGGCGAAGTCGGGCGGTGGAATGATCTGGCGCACTTCACGATCCGCTTCGAGGCTAACCTGTACGGTATCGCCCACGACTACACCGGCTGCCACCCGCGTGGCGTGGCTGACGATCAGATAATGGGTGCCGTCCCCATGTGGCATTGCCTTGCTGCGAAAAGGTACACCATTCAAGGTGCCGCGTACGGTAATCTGACCTTTTTTGCCAAAAATAGCATTGAGGTCGAGGGGAATCTCGACATAAGTCCATTTGCCCACCGTTTCGGGTCGCTTGAGAATACCTTGAAAGAAAAAGGATGGCATGGCGTCCTCTTATCCCAGCAAACTAAAAGTGGCTGGGAAATATTATACGCCAGTTTTAAGACAACGACTTTCGATCTCGGTAGGATGAAAAATCGATGATGCGCGTGCAGACGCGTTCGAGAAGGGGTAAGTCGTGGCTAATCACCAATATGCCGAGTTGTCGTTGAGCACCAACTTGCAACAAAACCTGCCAGATTTGCGCTTGGGTGTTGGCATCTAACATAGTAGTCATCTCATCGGCGATCACGTAACGGGTTGCCGGAGCAAGAGCGCGGGCGACAGCAACGCGTTGCAATTCTCCATTGCTCAGTTCGTGAGGAAAACGGTCGAACCAGTGCTGGTCTAAGCTGAGCGCAGTTAACAAGCTTTGCGGGGGTTGATAGGCTTCACACAGGGCTTTGCCGATTGGCCAGCGTGGGTTGATTGCCAATTCGGGGTGTTGAAAGATCATCTGCACGGCACAATACCCCTTTCGAGGAAGAGGTTTTCCGTCTACCTCTACCCTACCATCAAGGGGCTGAAGATAACCTGCGAGAATGCGCCCTAGAGTGGTCTTGCCACAGCCGCTTGGCCCGTAAATTCCCACTCGCTCTCCAGGAGAAAGAGATAGTGTGAAGTCCTGTAAAATCCATGGCCGATTAGGGCGATAGCGAAAAGAAATCCGTTCAGCCTTGAGCATGGATGCACCTCACTTGATTTTGAGCTAGGGTTTGCATAATAGGACGCTCCGAAGTACAGTTGGATGTAACCAGCGGACAGCGTGGCGCAAATAGGCATCCACTCGGTAGATCATGTGGCGATGGCTGCATACCCGGTAAAGGAAGGAACTCATTTTGGGGTAAAGAACGCCACAGGGCTTGGGTATAGGGATGGAGTAACCTTTCCCCTCGCCCGGAGAAAGCGCTGGCAGGAGCGATCTCAACCGTGGTGCCGGCGTAAAAAACAGCAATCCGATCGGCAACCTGCAAGGCAGCGTGGATATCATGGGTAATCAAAACGACTCCGCGCCCTTCATCGGCGAGTTCGCGTAAGTGACCTAATGTCTCTTGGACAACCTCTGGATGTAAGCCCGGGGTAGGCTCATCGGCAAGCAGCAGTTCTGCCTCGCCTACCACCGCCATGGTAACTAACGTGCGCCGCGCCATGCCGCCCGATAATTGGAAAGGATACCAACGTTCCGCTTCTAGAGGCAATTGATAGCGTTGGAAGATGGCGCGTTGGGCAGTTAAAGAATGTTGATTCTTACCGCTCAAATGTGCTGCGCGGCGCACTTGCGCCCCAACCCGCATGAGCGGATCCAGAAAGCCGATGGATTGGGGAATCAGGGCAATTTGGCGTCCGCGAACTTCACGCTGCCTTTGCGGAGTCAAAGAGTGCCCCTTGAACCGCATTTCCCCTTCAACCTGAGCATTGGGTGGCAGGATCCCTAGCACTGCATGGGCAAGCAGGCTTTTTCCTGAGCCACTCGAACCGACAACAGCAACGATTTCACCCGCATTGACCCAAAGGTCTAAATCTACCACCGGCGTAAGAACGGTGCGCCGTAATCCTTGGGCATAGCGAATAAAACGAATGGATAGATTGCGCACTTCTAACATCTTCATTACTCCTGAGCGGTGCGCGGATCAAGCAAAGCCCGCACGTTCTCTCCCAATATATCAAAGATCTTGACCATCACCAGCAAAGCCGCCCCTGGCAATACAGCCAACCACCAATAGCCGGTGGAGAGATGGCGCATCGATTCGGCGAGGATGATCCCGATCGCAGGTTGATGAGGTGACAAGCCAATCCCGATAAATGTGATGCCGGCCTCGTGTAGGATAGCATGGGGAAAGAGCAGAATCAAACCAACCAGAAATTGTGGCCAAACATGCGGCAAGATGTGATGTCGGGCGATCCAAAAGGGAGAACGGCCCAATTTTGCCGATAAGCGCACGTAATCGGCAGAGCGCACTTGATACACTTCAGCCCGAATCACGCGTGCCAATGAAGGCCAATGAGTCAGCGCAACCGAGACGACCACGCCGGTCAAGCCGCCACCGCTTACGAAAGCTAAGAGAATCAACACGACCATGTGCGGTAAACTGAGAAAGACATCGATCCACCATGAAAAAAAGGCATCAATTTTTCCCCCGAAGGTTGCCGATGTGAGACCGATCACGAGACCGATGAACGAACTAAACAGGGCTGCCAGAAAACCCACTCTCAAACTCAAGCTCAATCCCGACCAAGTACGCACCAACATATCCCGCCCCAGCCAATCAGTACCAAAAGGATGTGTCCAAGAAGGAGCTTGATTTCTCTCGCTGAGGTTGGTGCGATTTGCAAGCGCAGCTTGCCTACTTCCTGCAAGAACCACAGCTAGGCAGGTTACGCAGAACAAAATCAGCCATAGCGTTTGATGACGGCGGGTGAGTCCCCGCTCACGGATCAGATTGATTGCGTTCCGGCGAGTTGAGGATTGGGAGATTTCGAGGTTCACGATTCCCCTCCTAGGCGAATGCGAGGGTCAATCAAATGGTATACAATATCTGCGAAGGTGTTGCCGCTAAAGACAAACAGCGTGGAAAACAAAACAATTCCCAGCAATAAGGGGACATCGCCGCGCACCCCAGCTTGCACGGTCGCTTGCCCTAAACCTGGATAGGCGAAAACTTGCTCAGCAAGAACAGAGCCCCCAAAAAGCTCGCTGATCGAGGCAAACTGCAGGGTAATCGCCGGCAAAGCGATGTTGCGCAAACCGTGCTGCCAGAGGATGCCCCCTAAATGCTCTCCCTGCGCTCGAGCAAACAGGACATAATCGCTGTTGAGAACTTGGATCAGCTTTTGACGAGTATGTAAGGTAATGTTAGCAATACCGATTATGCTCAGGGTCAGAGCTGGCAGGGCGAGATGATGTAGCCGTTGAGCAAGCGTGACTTGTTCAGGCAAAACACCTGGCGGGGTAGCACAACAGATAGGCGCCCATTTCAAAACAACTGCAAAAATGATCAACAACAAGAGTGCTAGCCAAAATGTAGGTGTCGAAGCCAAAAGGTAGGCGTAAAATCGGATTACCTGATCGATCCAAGAACCCGCTCTAGCGCCGCTGAGAACGCCGAGGATGAAACCAAAAATACCTGAGAGCAACCAAGCACTGCCCATTAAGCCTAACGATGTCAAAAAACGTTGCCGTATAACCTGACTGACGGGTTGATTGTAGATTGCTGAGACACCCAAATCTCCCTTCATCAAGCTGCTTAGCCAGCGCATATAACGCGTTAGAGGTGGATCATTGAGCCCCCAACGTTCGGCAATGCGCTGGCGCTGTTCTGGGCCAATGCGCATCATCTCTGCGCCGACATAGGCTTGTACAGGGTCAATCGGAGATAGGCTGACCAAAGTAAACGATAACACCGACATCGTGAACATCAGCAGGATAAGACGCAACGTCTTGTTCACTAAATATCGCAAAAACTTCATAGGAATCCCTCAAGACGAGAATTGGGCGGGTCGTCTCTTGAAGACGACCCGCTAAGGAAGGAAGGGAGGGGATTTACTTACAGGTCCATTTCCAATCTGGAATGTTGAAGGTGATCGGCCAGCCGTGACCATGCGGTTGAATTTGCTGCTTGCCAACATCCAAACAATCCGAGACAAAAAAGACATGCTGAAGATTGACCAACCATGCCCAAGCTGCATCGCCTTTGGCTGTGAAACCAACTCCTTGCTTGTCCCATTGCGCTGCCCGCCAGTAAACCAACGCTTCTTCTTCGGAGGGAGCGCCCATCGCCATATCAAGGTAATTATCCACTTGTTGGTTGGCGTAGAAACCGGTGTTATACCAGCCATTTCCCCGCATAGAACTATGGTACAAATTGTACATTTCGGTTTGATCGTGGCTTCCCCACCCGAATAACACGGCGTTGCTATGCATGAGGGTTTCGATTTCATCCCAACTGGCGCCGCGCAACTCGATTTGAATGCCGATGGGCTTAACCATGTCAGCTACGGCAAGGGCGAGCGATTGGCGAGTGCTATCCGATGCCGGGTAGACGAGGGTAAAGGTGGCTTGTAAATCGTCCTTTTCGAGAATGCCATCTCCATTGGTGTCTTGCCATCCCCCCTCCATCAAGATTTGTTGTGCCGTTTGAGGATCATTGTCCTGAATAGCCGATTCAGGTTCCCACCATGGAACGTAATCGGCGGGACCGTACGCAGGGGCGCCAAAACCTTCTAGAACTCCTTCTACCAATACATTGCGATCGATGACATAATTGATGGCGCGGCGGATCGCCAGATCAGCGGTGACGTTATTCCCAATCGGGTAGCCGTCTTCGGTTTTCTCACCCGTATCAGGGATGAAAGGAAACATGATGCCGCGGTTATCGATGGATTGAACGGGTAAGACTCGCATGCCATCTACAACCTGTTTGCCAAGCGCAGGAGGAACCGAGACAACTTGTACCTGCCCGGCTTTGGCGGCTGCAAAACCGGCGTCCTCGGAGGTAAACAGAAAAACGACGCGTTCAAATTGAGGTTTTTCACCATAATAATAAGGATTAGGCTCAACGATCAGTTGCTGACCTTCATCCCATTGAACCAATTGATAGGGACCACTGCCAATTGGGTTACGTGCATATCCCTCTCCATACGCATGTTCGGGCACAATGCCCAAGGAGATCAGACGGTTGACAAAGGTGCTGGCGGGTTGTTTCAAACGCAGTTCCACGGTATCCTCATCGATGACAACGGCTCGATCGAGGATGGAAAGATCGGTCAGCCCAGCGCTCTTCGCTGCTTGGTTATAGGTAAAAGCGACATCTTTTGACGTCAAAGGTTGACCATCGGAAAACTTGACATCGGTGCGGATATCTACTCTCCAGACCAAACGATCTTCACTAACCGTAATTTGGGTAGCCAAATCATTCACAATGTTAAGGTCGGCATCACGGCGCAAGAGAGTGCTTTGAAAGAGAGGCGATCCGTAACGTCCCCAGCCAAGGGTGGGGTCGTAACCATCACTGCTTTCGCCACCAATGGCAAGGGTCAACGTTCTCGGTTGGATTTCAAGGGGTTGCTCAGCAGCAACAGTCTCTGCAGGAACGGACGGCTGATCAACGGGGGTTGCAGCCATAGGGCTAGAGGGTGATGCACCTTGAGTCTGACAGCCGCCAATGAGCATGGAAAGAATAAGCAAAACAACAGCTGCTTTGAGTGAGGCTTCCTTCATGACGAATCTCCTTTGAGGTAAAATGATAGAGAGACTTTCTACTCAAAGTTGGCCTTATCGGTAAGGCATTCTCGCCGATAAAAGGGTCTCTCGATTGCGTGAAACGAATTATAAACGCAAATAATTGAAAATGCAAGGATTTGCATATATAATTTTGGAAAGGCTGAGATGAAAACGAGTTCGGTGGAACTGATCATTCTAGATTTATTAAGCCATGAACAAGCGCACCTTACTGCGCAAGAGATCTATCAGCAACTAAAGCCTCGTCTACCGGCGGTAAACCCCTCGACCGTTTATCGGGCTTTAGAGCGCATGGCACATGCCGGTAAAATTTCCGTCTCCGATATGGGAAGGGGAGCAATGGTTTATGAAGCCGTAGGTGGAGAACGGCATCATCATCTGGTGTGTCAAGATTGTGGGGCGGTGATGACTATCGAGGATCAACCAGTCAGCGAATTATTCCATACCTTAGAAAATCAATACCATTTCGAAATGGTGACCAATCACCTGATCCTCTTTGGTCGCTGTCAAGATTGCCGTGCCACTTCTCGGGCAGACCAGACCTAGACGCAGTTGCGCCTCGGTCAGAAATATTTCCCCTTTTTTCTACCCCAGTTTTGCAATAGCGGCTTCAATCTGTTCGACGACCTTTTGAACATCTTGATTCAATTGATCGATTTGATTGGATAGTTCTCGGGCGGAATCAACGGACGCACCCATGGTTTGAGCCACCACCCCAAATCCTCTCCCGTGCTCCCCGGCGCGAGCCGCTTCGATACGGGCATTAATAGCCACGATTCTCATCTCGGAAGCGATCGTCTGGATACCCTGAACTAATTCATTGATTTGGCTTAGGCTCTGCATTATCCTTGTCTGGATCTCCGTAATCTCGGTAATTACGGTTGATTGGATGGATTTGGTTCGTTTCTCGATTGCCGAGAGAATTAGGAAAGCTGCATTGTGGGGAACCAATGCAAATTGATACTGGGCAGATAGCTTGATTAAATCCTCTGAGACCTCCTCAGATTTCGTCACTTCGAAAAGGATATCCGTCTGATGCTGCTTTAGAGCCTCTTTATAATCTGTAAAGGCGGGAATCCCCGCCTCTTGCGCTTTGAGGATGGCAGGAGCTTTGGGATCAAGGTCGGCAAGAAAGATAATTTGACAATTTGGAAAATCTCGCAATAATTCTAACAGCAGACAGCCGGCTTTTCCACCCCCTACGATTGCAATGGAAGCGCGCTTAGAAAAGTTTATTTGTTCCACGTCTATGAATCTCCTATGCATGAGGTCAGGTAGCATTGGATACACAATCTAAATTGTCCGAACGAAAAAAGGCACAACGTTAGTCGTAGCAGTAAAGTCTGTTTGCTCTTTCATTTCCCCGCGTATCTTTCTCGGGCAGCCAAGTTTAGCAGGCAATAACCTAAGGCGAGGCTACGCTCTAAAAGCTGGATTTCTTGATCGGTTAGGGGGACCTCGCCTTCGTAACGCTCCAAGAAGCGCAACAGCGAGCCGCGCACGCCGCTTGCCTGATGCGCCCAGTACGAGTCGGCGGACAGCCGCTCAAGACGATTGACCAGCAGAGCAGCCGAATCGATATAGCGAGAGGGATCACGCGCTGCACCAGCCATCAGAACAAACCCTTTGCTCTGTTGAAGTCTTGTTCAATAGAGTTGCCCTGATCGAGCTTGAAACAATGGAAGGCTAGCTCGCCATTAGCTAGCCCTTCGTCCGTAAGGTAGAGCGGCCGCCATCCACGCCGATGATCTGCCCAGTGATCCAATCCGCTTGTGGCGAGAGCAAAAAGACTGCCAAGCTGGCAATGTCCCGTGCCTCGCCGAGACGCTGCAGGGCGTGTAAGGCAGCAATCGAAGCTGCCATCTGCTCGCTGCCCAGCAGGCTTTCACCCAGCGGCGTGCGGGTCAACGACGGGGCAATTGCATTGACGCGCACTTTCGGCGCCAACTCGGCTGCCAAGGAGAGCGTCAAAGCTGCCACTGCCCCTTTTGCCATGCCGATTGAAGCATGGTTGCTAAAACCTTGCGTGGCGGCGACACTGGAAAACAACACCACCGAGCAGACGTGTTCGCTTTTCTTCAGCGCAGGTAAGGCGGCTTGCACAGCGAGCGCCGCACCGAGGGCATTAACACGGAAATCATTCAGGAAATCGGCTTCTGTCAACCGTTGAAGGGAGCGAATCGTAATCGTCCCTACCGCGTAAACCAGTCCGTCTAAGGGTTCGCCTGCCTCCTGCGCGACACGATTAAGGAGCGCCGCTTCGGTCACATCACCGGCGGTATAGGTCGCGCCGAGCTCTTCAGCGAGAGAGGCTAACTTGCTTGCTGTTCTGCCGACCAGATGCAATTGATCGCCTTGAGCATGCAATAGGCGGCAGATTGCCGAACCGATCCCTCCACTTGCTCCATAGATGAGAAACCGTCTGGTCATCTTTCCCTACGCCTGCGCAAACGTGTCGATTAACAGTTTGACATCGCCGCCAACTGAGTAAAGGATGGGGCAAGTGCAGCCGTGTTTCCGATACTCTTCCACTTTGGCACGCGCTTCCTCTGGGGTGCCGGAGGCAGTGATGCGATGGATCAATTCCTCGGGCACCAAATGTTTGGCTTTGTTGATTTGCTCTTTGGTCGCCGGCCAGCCGAGGATGGATTGAATTTCGGCTACCACCTCTTGGGAGACGCCGGAGGCTTTGGCGATGTGCGGCTGTTGGGCAAGATACTGGGTGAGCAACATGCGCGTCGAGTCGATGGCTTTATCGTGATCGTGATCGACCGAGCAGACGATCAACTGAGGGCGGTCAAGGTCATCGAGGCTGCGCCCGGCCTTTTTGGCGCCTTTCTCCAGCAATTCAAGTGCTCGATCATTGTATTCAGGCGGCACACAGTAATTCAAAACCGCACCATCGGCAAATTCCCCCGTCAATTCCATCATCTGATCGCCGGTGACGCCAATCATGATGGGGACGTTGCGCGGTTCGCGCCGCCCGTGGACGACATCCAGCTCGATGCCATCCACATGGACAAACTCACCGTGGAAGGTCACCCGTTCCATGTTCAGTAAGCGACGCAGGATGGTGACAGTCTCGCGCATAGCAGTCAGTGGCTTTTTGCGCTCGATGCCCACGTTGCGTGCCAACGGATCCCACCAAGCCCCAATCCCGCAGATGATGCGGTTGGGAGCGAGATCATCGAGGGTCAGGAAAGTGGCTGCCAGCAAGCCGATATTGCGCGTCCAGTTGTTGATTACCCCTGAACCGACTTTGATGCGCTCGGTCACGGCGGCGTACGCTGCCATGGGGACAATTGCATCGCGCACCAAGCGCGACTCGGCTTGCCAAACCGCTTCAAAGCCGCGTTCTTCGGCATAACGGACATACTCTAACCCCTCACGCAAATCGTGAGCGTCTTGAAGATAAAGTGCAACTCGTTCGGTCATGGATACCTCCTTTGGGGATAATTTTATCCGATAAATGCCTCTCTCGCTAAAAGTCGGTTGAGAGGAAAGGGGTGCTTTAGCCGGTATTTTGCAAGCCGGCGGCAATGCCGTTAATGGTCAAGACGATCACTTCAAAGACAGCTTGAGCTGCCTGGCTCTCCAAATTGGTGAAGCGACGCCACCTGCCGAGCATCTCAATTTGCAGGTAGTTCAAAGGATCGATGTAGGGATTGCGCAGGCGCACCGCACGTTGGGTGATGGGTTCCTCTTCGAGCAGTTGACGATGTCCGCTGGCTCTGAGCACCCATTCGACCGTGCGCTGATATTCGTCATGGATGCGTTGATAAAAGCGTTTGCCTAGCTGCTGATCGTTGACCAATTCGAGATAAAGAGCGGCAATCCCCATATCCGCCCGCACCAGCGAATTTTCGGCGTTGCTGATCAAGGCACGGAAGAATTGCCAGCCGTTATACATCTCTCTCAAGCGGGCTTCATCGCCTAGCGCGGCGAGACCGCTGCCCAACCCATACCAGCCTGGCAAGTTGTAGCGGCTTTGCATCCATGAAAACACCCACGGGATGGCACGTAAAGCCTCCAGAGACTCTACTGCTTGACGGGCTGCAGGGCGCGAACCAATTTGCAAGCGCTTGATGACATCAATAGGGGTTACTGCCCGCCAGAAATCCAAGAAAGCAGGTTCTCCGCGCACCAGTTGACGATAGGTATGGAAGGCTTGTTTTGCCATCTCGTCCATCGCAGCCCGCCATGCTGGGTCAACAGTTTCTTGACCGTTGGGAGCCGAAGCCAATAGAACGGCATGCACCATCTGCTCGAGGTTGCGATGAGCGAGGGCAGGGTTGGAATAGCGGGAGGCGATGACTTCACCTTGTTCGGTTACCCGAAAACGGCCTCGGAGAGTGCCGGCCGGTTGGGCGCGAATGGCGCGGTTGGCAGGCCCGCCGCCGCGCGCAACCGTCCCCCCCCGCCCGTGAAAGATGGTCAGTTTGATGCCTGCTTCTTCTGCCACTTTCGCCAGCTCTTCTTGGGCACGATACAACGCCCAATTTGCCATCAACAACCCCCCATCTTTGTTGCTATCGGAATAGCCGATCATCACCATTTGTTCGTTATTGCAGCTTTGCAAATGGTTGCGATAAACGGGCAGGGCAAACAATTCTCGTAAGATGTGTGAGGCGTTTTCTAAGTCGGCGATTGACTCGAATAGAGGGCAAATTTGAAGCCCAGCCTGGCATCCTGTCCAGCAGGCTAACAACAAAGCGCTCAAGATGTCGGCTGCAGAATGAGTCATCGAGATGATCAAGGCGCCGATCAGCTCTTCCCCGTAGGTGTTGCGCGCGCGGTTGATCAACGAAAAGAGCGCCCATGTCTTTGCAGTGTCGGCTGTGATGCCCGGATTATCTGCTAAAGGTGGCACGGGCGAAGCTAACACCTTGGTGAGCACTTGCAAGCGTTCATCAGGCGACAAACTTTCGAAGGCTGGGGTGATCTGCAAAGCACGCAGCACTTCACCCACACTGCGGTTGAGCATCCCCGAATCTTCGCGGATGTCTAAACGAGCGGCGTGCAAGCCGAAAATCGCCAATCGCTGCTGCAATCGGGAGAGTGCCTTTTTCTGCAAGAGGGGAGGTAAGGCATCTTGAATCCACCGTAGAGGGCGGCGCAGATGTTCGACCGTGATGCGCGACGGCTGAGGGCTTGGCGAGAGCAAGTTCGATTTCATATCAGCTTGGGAAGCCAGAGCGAGATCGTTGGCTAGAAGAGAGAGAATCAGGCGATAGGGTTCTTGAGCATAGCGCTTGGCGATATATTGGCTGTGTTCGGGGAGGGGTTGGCGCTCTTCGAGCCATTCTTGTAAGGGAGGTGGCAGTGGAAAACGGCGCGCGCTGATACTGAGACGGCGGGCTTGCTCGCTGAATTCGCGGCGGAATTTCTCAATTGCCAGACCGCGATGCAGGCGTAAGGTTTCGATCGTCACTTCAGGGGTGACGTTGGGGTTTCCATCTCGATCTCCGCCGATCCATGAAGCCAACCGCAGCCAAGGTCGCTCGACCTTTATGCGGCGATAGTGTTTGGCTAAGGCAAGTTCCAAGTCGTCATACAAGCGGGGTAGCGTATCCCATAAGACGTTCTCGATGTAATAGAGACCGGTGCGCACTTCATCGGTCACCTCATATTTGCTGACGCGGGCTCTTTCGGTCAGCCATAAGCTGGTGATCTCGGCAGCAATGGTCTGAATCAGTTCTTCTTCCTGAGTCGGCGTGCAGGCAAATTGGGTTAGCTCTTCCAATGCCATGGCAATGCGTTGCAATTTGGAGAGAATGGTGCGCCGCCGCGCTTCGGTGGGATGGGCGGTGAGGACGATCTCGATAGATAGCTCTTGGAGCAATTCCGCCATCTGCTCATCGGTTACGCCTCGCTCTTTCAACAGAGCAATGGCTTCGCCGATCGAGTCATGTTCGGGGCGGGGATAGATTTCCCGCTGGCGCTGACGCAGCGTGTCGAGGCGGGAACGCTCTTCGGCTAGGTTGACCAAATCGAAGTAAGCAGCAAAGGCAGCGGTGATAATTTGCGCCTCCTGGGGCTGCAGGCGTTGGAAAAGGGGGCGCAGCAGCGAGTCGGCTTGTTCATCGCCGGCGCGGCGCGCTTTGGTGTAAGCGCGAATGCGCTCGATCATTTCGAAGAGTGCCACCCCTTCGAATTCTAAGATCACCTTTCCCAACAAATCTCCCAATAAGTGGATGAGTTGGGAGAGCTCCATTGGCTTTCCACAGGGGATTTCAGGCTCGTTAGAAGGGGATTGAGCAGCCATGAGAATGAATGATCCTAGACCATATAGAGAAATTTGGTCGATATTATAAATGAATTTTGACTTTCAATCGGATTCAAGTCGCCGTGTAACTGCAAGGTGATTCTGTTCCCCTTTGCACCCATTCTCTAAAAATGTTAATGGTTGATGAGCTAATTGCTGTTAAAGCGGCTGAGTTGAGATCGATTGCATCAGTTTCCAGTCTTCCTCGTCGTCCAAATCGAATGCCAACTGGGGCACCTCGATCACCACGCACTGCCGCCCCAGTTGAGCGGCTAGCTCGCAATGCGCTCGAAAGGAGTCCTCTCCAAAGCAAAAACGGGGCAGCGTAGGGGGTGCTAGGTAGAGAGCATTGGTACCCCGTCCATGGCGGTCGGGAGCGATGGCAAGCCGCGGTCCATCCCCTTTTGCGCCGTCCAAGAAGGTCTCAAGCGCAGCTTGGTTCAGAAAAGGTAAATCGGCAGGCAAGATTAAGGCAGCCGATGCTCGGCTGCGCTGAGCAATGAGGGTCGCCGCCAGCACAGCTCGATTCAAGCCATCGGGTTTGTTTTCCAGTAACGTGCGCGCGCCTAAAGAGCGCGCTAGCGCGAGGGCTTCATGATCGCGGCTGACGACCATCACCACACCCACGCGCGAAGATTCTTTCAACACGGCAACGGTATGACACAACAGACGCCGATTCAAATCCCAGCGTTGTTCGCGGTCTAACACTTCTGCCAAGCGCGATTTACCCCGTCGCAAAGGCTTGAGCGGCACAATTGCCCATAAGGTCATAAAATTTCCCGTTCTATAAAAGAAAGCATCTCTGTTGCCAATCTTTGACGATCGGCAGGGCTTTTCATGACGGTATCCGTGATCAACGTCTTTAGACCGAGCGAGCGAATTTCGAGCTCCTGATCAGCATCCAGCCTATCGAACACAAAACCGCTCAACAGCGAGCCATAGTGCAAAGCGACCGCCTGAGCGGAAGGGGGAATGCCGATTTCCTCGAACATCTTGGCAGCCGGCCCTTTGAGCGCCTTTCCACCGACAATCGGGGAGACGGCGATGACTTTAGCGCGCAGCAAAGCTTGACGGATGCCAGGCACGGCGAGGATTGGATCGATGGAGACCCACGGGTTGGAGGGACACAAGATTACCACCTCGCTGCTTGTGATCGCTTCCAACACACCCGGAGCCGCTTGGGCTCGCTCAACGCCTTCGAAGCGAAAGCTGCGCACGGTGGGTTCAAAGCGATGCTTGACGAAATACTCTTGAAAGGGCAAATCTCCAATATCGGTTTCGACAATGGTTTGAATCGCCTCATCGCTCATCGGTAGAACACGATGTTCGATCCCCCACCTTTGGCAGAAGAAGCGGGCAATTTCGCTGAGCGTCTCCCCTTCGGCTAGGCGGCGGGTGCGTTCCAGATGCGTGGCGAGATCCTGATCACCTAATTGAAACCAAGTGGGTGCGCCAAGAGACTCCAAGGCTCGCAGGGTGTTCCAGGTTTCCCCTGCCCTGCCCCAGCCAGTTTCGGGGTTGGCTAAGCCGGCGAGCGTATAGCAGACCGTATCGAGATCCGGGCAAATTTTCAAGCCAAAGTGAATGAAATCGTCGGCGGTGTTAACGACGATGGTTAAGTCTTCGGCGGGCAGCGAGCGCGCCAGCCCATCGGCGAGTTTGGCGCCCCCCACGCCACCTGCCAGAGCAACGACTTTCATAGGTAGAGCATCACCTCCGCTAAGGATTTGCGCGGCGGCGGAGCAGGCCGCTCAGACGCGTAACCGACCAGAATTAACGCTTGCGCTTTCCATGAAGGGGGTAGGTCCAACGCCTGTTGCGTCGCCTCGGGAGCAAAGAGCGGCGCGCATAGCCAGACGGTTGCCAGACCCAAGGCATGAGCGGCAAGTTGAAATTGGCCGCCCGCCAGAGCAACGCTTTGAATTGCCATCTCTTGTTCCCCTTGGCGTTGTCGCTCGGTGCTGCCATGTGGCACATCCTCTTCGCACAGGCACAACAAGACTGCAATTGGAGCAGATAGAATGCGTTGCCGCGAGCGTTCGAGGCGTTGATGGATTTCTTCCAAGCTAAACCCCTGTTCCAATAGATCATGGCGAAAAGTTTTGCCTAAGGCTTCAGCTAAACGTTCTTTTACGTTGAGGGAGCTCAAAACGACAAAGCGCCAAGGTTGTTGATTGTGGGCAGAAGGCGCCCAACATGCCAGCTCGATCAGGCGCTCGATGACCTGGCGCTCAACCGGGCGGTCCAGAAAACGCCGCACCGAGCGCCGTTCGGTCAGCAGGCGCAGGCTCTCTGGGAGGCGTTGGATGCAGATAGCCGTTAGCCCTATCTGCGAATAAAAATCGAGCACATTCTGAAGTTCCGTTTGGCTGAGCCCAACCGCTAAGCTGCGGTTCAACTCTAGGTTATGCTCGTCTGTTGCCAGCAGAATCCCTGAGACCTCTGAGGAAGATTGGCTGCCCTTCCAGACATCCATCTCTTCACCGGCTTCACTCTGCGGCAAGGCGAGGTAACCGCAGTCTACGGGATAACGCACCTCAGGGAAACAGGCGTGTATCATCCCTCGCGGGCGATCGAGGATGACTTCACCTTCACTCAGAAGGCGGTCTAATGACTCCCAAAAGGCTTGCCAGTTTTTCTGCATCATGATGTATATGAAATTTGGTAAATCACTCTATAACCAGTCCGACCTATTGAATTTCTCCTGAATCCAAAAATTGGATAGGGATAAATCAAAAATCATTCCTAAGACTTTCTATCATTTTTTATAAAATTTTCTTCCATCTTCCCGTACTTACGTGTTCGATAAAACCGAGCTTTTGTAGGACTTGTAACTGTTGTCTAATCTTGGCTCTGATATTGAGATTCAGAGGATAATGCCGTCGAAATTCGCTCTCTTTTTGATAAATTTCCTGATTTGTAAATTCGTCTTCCGGAAGTGCATTGTAAACTAAGCCAAGCCATCCAATTAGGTCTGAGTTAGTTCGCTTTGGACGTTGAAGAGTATTCGCTTTATGGTAGAACGCGTCTCTTAAGTCTTGAAATTCGGAATCCCTACCTAAACTCCTACCTAGATCTTTGTCACGTTTACACAACATTGTAAATCGATCAATCAATTCTTCATCAGGAACAACTCTTTTGGGATGATACTTCAGTCGAATGTACGTGTTATAAACATCAGACATGAAATCCGATTGAAGATTGTCTTTGATGACAACGTTCACTTCGATATTTGTCCGCAATCCTTTGCGAGTCAAGTTTGATGACCCGATGATGGCTGTTGCATTCAAGTCATCTCTAGCTAGATACATTTTGGGATGGTATAGGGGCGAGGCATCTCTAGAAACAAAACAAAGTAAAGACACACGAGGTGTGCTAATTGAAAGAGAATATAGCTCTCTTACTGCAACAGGATCTGTAGCGCTAGGTTCCAATCCCACTAGGAATTCAACATAAGCATCTCTCTCAAGTGCTTCCTGTATGGAAGGTAAAATTTGCCCTAATCCATCCCTTGTGATAAATGCTACGGCAAAACGTACATCAGATGCGTTCCGAATTGCATCTCTGAGTACTCCAATGGTTTTTCGCTCTGCATTATCTACGATTTGGATTAACATAACGCCCTTCTCTATAGTACATCTGATCGCAACCTGTCATGGGTTGAGGGTGCCTAAAAGTTGCCTTGAAAAACAGTGCAATTGTATTGCTTTTCACTCTATCTCTATTTTAGCTTAGCGAAATAAATCTTGGTCTAATGGCCGTAGAAGTTCTGCGAGGCTCGCCTCGCGCAACGGGTATGGAAAGCCGCGCACATGCACCACCGGTGTCCCCTCGGCGGCTTGTCCCATCACCAGCGAAGCCGCCGCCGCTAGCTCATCGCCGGCGCCCACCTGGGTGATGCGCAATTGATAGCCAAACAGATCGGACTTGCCGCGCAAATCCACCACGCCAGGCACGCCGGCTAAGCCGATTGCCACCCCTACCGTCCCCAAACGCCAAGCGCGCCCATGCGAATCGATAATCATCACGCCGATTGGAACCCCAAAATGCTGTTCAATTGCGGCGCGAAGGCGCCTTGCGGAGGCATCGGGGTCTTCGGGGAGGAGTAAAACCCATTCTTCCTCATCGGTTCCCTCTCCGGCGACGTTGGAATGATCGATGCCGGCGTTGGCACAAACGAACCCGAGACGGTGCTCGACAATGATCGTACCTGGGCGGGTGCGCAGCACTGCGCGGCTTTCTCTCAGAATCAACTCTACTAGGCGTGGGTTTTTGGCGATCTGTTGCGCCAGTTCTTCGGCACGTTGGGAGGGGGAGATGGTTGCCAAATTCACCCAGCGTCCTTCGGCTTTGGAAACGATCTTTTGGGCAAAAACCAGAATATCCCCCGCCTGCAAGGTGATGCCATTGGCTGAGAGGCAATTTATCACCAACTCGACCAGATGATCACCGCTTTTGACCAGAGGAAATCCTTGCAGGGGAGTTAGGGTCAGCGGCATCTAACCAGCTTCTTTCATAAGATCATCTCGAGCAACCAGCTCGACTCTATCGAGCATTATACCAATTCTAGATCAAACAGAATGGGCTGAGTCAAGGTTATTCTAACCCAGCCACGCGGATGCTGGCGGTTTTGGTCTTGTAATGTTTGTTCAGGCTGATGAGCAAGGCGGTTAGCCCTTCGACGACCACCGCATTATCTAGCCCGCCGGCATAGTAAGCCTTCATGCCGCCATCTTGGGCAAGCTGAATGACCGCTTCGGCTGCACTGAGGTCATCGGCGCAGATCAAGACATCACTATGCAGGGGTTGATCGAGCTTACGCAACGCCGCAGCAGGGACATTTTGAAAAGCAGCCACCACCCGCACCCCTTCTCCTAAAAGGTCTTGGGCTTGGCGGGCAGCCGCCGGCGGTTCAGGGGGCTTAGGGTCGCGGAAATCCACGCGCGCAGTGGCATCGACCAAAATTTTGCCTTGCAGGGCTTCCTTGAGTCCGTCAAGCGCTTCCAGATGGGCTTCTTGGACTACCGTCAGCACACAAATCTCCGCCTGCCGCGCGGCTTCGGCATTTTCATAACCCTTCACTGTCTGGATGCCAAGGGTTTGGTTAATTTCTTGAGCGGTATTTTGGGCTTTCTCTGCCTGTCGGGAGCCGATCAAGACGGTGTAACCGGCATTTGCCCAACGCAACGCTAAGCCAGGTCCTTCTTTCCCTGTGCCGCCCAAGATCGCCACAATCGGTTTGGATTGATCCATTCATCACTCCTGTTTTGAGATTCTCTTCAATGATAACCCAATCGAAGACGATTGCAGTGTAAGAAGTGCACAAAAATATCTATCGGGTCTCGATACGGGCTGACACCCTACTCGACCCGCGTATCCCTCACCCCCGGCCCCTCTCCCAGCGGGCGAGGGGAGTCTACCCTCACCCCCAGCCCCTCTCGCAGCGGGCGAGGGGAGTCTACCATCACCCTCAGCCCCTCTCCCAGAACGGTTCAAGGGCGGACAGGTGGGGTAGAAAAG
>FWPU01005885.1_pt1:17500-25612 | contig 25612 bp, 19 predicted proteins | sample 2228361 | NCBI WGS metagenome assembly FWPU01 (sample SAMEA103939777, study PRJEB20133) | metagenome | reverse complement strand
CAGGCGTTTGGGGCCGTGGGCGGTTCGTCCCCGGCGCTTTCATCCTCGCCCGGGGCAGGGCTTGCCTCCTGGGCTGCCGGGGGCGCATAGGGTGCCGGTGTCAGCGAAGGCCTGGCCACGGGGAAGGGATAGGCGTGGGCCAGCTGGCCGAAGAGGTGATACTCGTACAGGTAGGTGACCAGGGTCCCCAGGGGGACAGTTACCACCAGGCCCACCAGACAGAGTAAGGTGCCCACGACCCCGGCCACCAGGCTGATCAGGATGCTGACCACCAGGTAGACCAGGGCCACCACGATGATCTGGCCGATGTGCTCCACCGTCCACTCCCAGATCTCCCGGAACTGGAGGCCGCTGCGGATCTCCTCATCCGTGGCGAAGGCGATGGAGAAGCCGGGGGCCATTACCGCCAGGAACAGGCCGTAGAGCATCATCAGGCAGCTCCCACAAAGCATCAGGGTAGTGCCGATAAATTCGCCTGCGCCGCGGCTGTCGGCCATGGCCCCGCCGATGACCACCGGGATCCAGAAGAGCACCAGGGGCAAAGCCCAGACCAGCACCACCACGAAGAGCTTGAAGCCCCGCATCAGGTCGTCGCCCCACTGATCCCATTCGGGCAAGGGGTGGGGCGCGCCGTCGCGTACGTTCTGCATCAGCCGCACGCAGTAGCCCATGACAATGAAGAAACCTAACACACCGATCAGGACGATGGAGAGGATGGAACTCAGGAGGATGATGCCGGTGCCGATGGCGACCTTTTCCTGCCAGCGTTCGTCTTCGGTAATGAAGGTCAGGGCCTTGCCGTAATCCATGATGCCTCCTCAATGGACGTGGTAATCGAGAACAGAGCGTTCCTTGTCAGCGATTGTAACATACCCCCCAGGGGCCAGCAATCCAGGCCGGAATCCGGGTTGACGGCTGTCACCGTAACTGCCACCGTAACGGTGATATGCAAACAGTGATACGCAACCCGGGCCCCAGGGTTTCAGGCCGCCGGCCTAGCCATCCGCCCCCCGGACGGAAACGTCCCCGGCATTGAAGATATGCCGTCGACCCGTCCGGTCCACCACCACCAGCTCCCCCTGGGGGGTCACCCCGACGGCCTGCCCCACCAGGGTGGGCTCCTGGTCCAGCCCCCGGGTGTAGACGCCCACGGTCTGCCCCAGGGTGACCAGACGCTCCTGCCAGGCCTGGAACACCGCCGCCGGGTCATCCATCAGGCGGGCGGCCAGCACCCGGCAGAGCCCGATGAGGAGCTCCGTGCGATCCACCAGCCGGTTCAAGGCCAGGCGGATGGAGGCGGGTTCTGGCGTAGGTGGGGCGACCGAGGGCAGTTCGTGGCGTGCCTGATTGACGTTGATCCCCATCCCCAACACGGCGTGGTGGAGTTCCCCCTGCTGGAAGGCGGTTTCAATCAAGATGCCGGCCACCTTGCCGGCCCGGGCACCCTCTGCCCCCAGCAGCACGTCATTGGGCCACTTGAGCCAGACCTGGGAGGCCAGGCCGGGATCCAGGCCGGCGATGGCTTCCAACACGGCCAGCCCTGCCACCATGGGCAGTTGGGCCGGCGGCAGCCGCAGGTGCGCCTCCTTGAGGATGACGCTGACCAGCAGGGCCGTCCCCGGCGGCGTTTCCCAGCGACGGTCGCCCCGGCCGCGGCCGGCCGTCTGTTCGTCGGTCACCACCAGGGTTCCGCTGGCGGTATCCGGCTGCCAGGCCAGCTCATGGGCAATGGGCATGGTGCTGGGGACGCTGACATGGTAGTGGATGGTGTGGCCGATGGGGCTGTGCCCCAGGGCCTGCCGGAGCCTGGCCAGATCCAGGGGTGGCAGGGTGGATTGGGAGAAACGGAATCGGGACATGGGGTGCCTGTAGTATGGCCCTGGTCGCTTGTACGGCCCTGGTCGATCGTGTAGAATGGGCGCACCGAACTCGACGGCCCCGGGGGCGTCTGCCCCAGCCTGTGGAGGCTGTCGACTCTGGCAACCCACCGCCACGTGAGGGCCTGAATGGCCGCGTGAATGACGACTTGAATGACGAACCGTTCGACCCGTACTCTGTTGACAATCGGGTGGCAGATCTGGAACCGACCGTGCCCATGGCGCTCTGGGAGCTGGAAGCGGAGCTGACGCCGGCGCCGTCCCTGGTGGTGGTCCTGGGCAGTGCCCTGGCCGGCATTGCCGGCGGCGTACTGAGCCTCTATGTGGTGTACGGACTCTTCCGCTGGCCCATCGAGCTGAGTATAGGCGCGGCAACCTTCACCCTGTTGATGGCGCTGCTCATCAGTGGCGTGATCCTGTCGGCCCTGGTGGACAGTCGGGCTCTGGCCGCCAATTTGCTCTTTAGCTGTGGCCTGGTGGTTGCCGTGCTGCTCTTTTTCACCTGCTGTATCCTGACCGGCGCCCTGGCTGCCGTCCTGTTGCTTGCCTGGTGAGCCGACCCGCAACCGGCAACTTCCGTGGCCGGGGCAAGGGTCCGGACAGAGGAGCACCTATGTCTGACGAGCTGAACCCACCCGGCCCTCTGCCGGCATCCGACCGGCGGGCCCGCCTCACCATCACCGCCACGCCGGACGAGCGCAACAGCCTTGTCCTCTGGCATCGCCATGTCTCGCCCTGGCGGGCCCTCCGCAACGGTTTCGTCATCGTCCTGTCATATCACATGCCCAGCCTGGCCGTCAAACGGTGGCTCTATCGCCGTCTGGGGATGGAAGTGGGGCGCCACGTGAGTTTCGCCTGGCAGGTGACCCCGGATTTGTTCTATCCGGAACTGATTCGTGTGGGCGATAACACCATCATCGGCTATAATACGACCATCCTGGCCCACGAATATCTGCGGGCGGAATGGCGGACAGGGCCGGTGGTCATCGGTGCCAACGTGACCATCGGCGCCAATTGCACCATCCTGCCTGGTGTCGTCATCGGGGACGGCGCGGTGGTCAGCGCCATGAGCCTGGTGAACAAGGATGTGCCGCCCGGGGCCATCGTGGGCGGTGTGCCCATCCGGCGGCTTCGATAGGCTGCGTCGGCCGGCAATCGGCAGGTGCTCCTGGCGATGGCGCACGGATAGGGGTGAACGCGAAAGGAGGGCATCCATGTGGAGTCGCACCTGGTGGCAGGGTCAGATTGCCTGGCTGCACAGCCTGATCGCCCGGCCCGAGCTGCTGACGCTGTTCCTGGCCATCGATGTGGCGGCCTACTTTGGCGGCCTGCTCTACTGGTATGGATACGTCATGGCGGATCCATCCACGCCCCTGTGGGTGTGGCCCTTCATCCCGGACTGCCCCCTCTTCGGGCTGCTGGGAGGGATCGGGCTGCTCGTGGCCACGGCCCATACCCGCTGGTCGCCCGGGGCCCGGGCCCGGGCCAGCCGGAGCCTCTGGGTGGCTGCGGGCGTCTCGGTCGCCATCTGGCTGAGCACCTATCTGCCTGGCGCGCCGGCGGGGTGGCGCCAACAGGCGGCCCTGTTCGGGGTGTGGAGCTGGAGCCTCCTGGTGGCTGCGCTGACCTTTCGGCAGGCGCCTGTCTGGCTGCTGAGCCTCTTCGCCTTCGGGCAGATCAAATACGGCGTGTGGACGGTCACGGCCTGGCTGGTCTTCTGGCGGAACACCGGGCTGGTCTACGGCGCCCCCCTCTTCACCTTTGACAGCGTCTTCATGACCTTGACCCACCTGGGCCTGATCGCCCAGGGGGCGGTGCTGCTCACCTACTTCCGCCCAAACCTACGCGCTACGGCCATCGCCTTCCTCTGGTTTGCCCTGAGCGACTTTGTGGACTACGGCCTGGGCTACTACCCGGCCATCCCCGAGCAGTTCATTCCGCTGCCCATCATGCAGTGGAGCACGGTGGCCATGACCGGGCTGCTGAGTGCCCTGTTGGTATGGCTGGCGCGCCGCCCGGTTGAGGATCCATGGGGCGGGATGGAGCACGCAGGTGCGTCTCAGCCCATTGGATAACAACTTGGGCTGGATTTCGGTGTTATACATTCTTGTAAGATTTTGGCAGGGGTATGCAGGCTGCCATGGAGATTGCCCCGGCGCCGGCGGGTCCCTGCCTGTGGGAGGGAGCATGGGCTCCTGGATGAACCATGCGTGATGATCTGAAGGACGATTTGAACGGGACGCGACCACCGGCATCTAGAGCAGAAAGAAGAGATTCATTGACTCAAGAAGCCATCAATCCAAAAATTCGAGAGCTGCGCGAACGTAAAGCGGCTGCCAAGATGGGAGGTGGCGAAGAACGGATCGCCCGCCAGCATGCCAAAGGGCGGATGACGGCCCGGGAACGGCTTGAACTGTTGTTGGACAAGGGCAGTTTCCGTGAGCTGGATGTCTTCGTCACCCACAACTGCAACGATTTCGGGCTGGCCGACCAGAAGATCCCCGGCGACGGGGTGGTGACCGGCTACGGCACCATCAACGGCCGCCTGGTCTTCGTCTATTCCCAGGACTTCACCGTGTTCGGCGGCAGCGTCAGCCGCAGCCATGCCGCCAAGATCTGCAAGGTGATGGACATGGCCATGCGCAACGGCGCGCCCATCATCGGCCTAAACGATTCCGGCGGCGCCCGCATCCAGGAAGGGGTCTTCAGCCTGGCCGGCTATGCCGAGATCTTCTACCGCAACGTCATCGCCTCGGGTGTGGTGCCCCAGATCAGCGTCATCATGGGGCCATGTGCCGGCGGTGCCGTCTACAGCCCCGCCATCACCGACTTCGTGATCATGGTCAAGGACACCAGCCACATGTTCGTAACCGGGCCTGATGTGATCAAGACGGTTACCCATGAAGACGTCACCTTCGAGGAGCTAGGAGGCGCCTTCGTCCACTCCACCAAATCAGGGGTGGCCCACTTTGCCGCTGAAAACGAGGAGGATGCCCTCTTCCTGGTCCAGCAGCTCATCAGTTACCTGCCCGACAACAACATGGATGATCCCCAGGTGCTGGCCGCCCAGGACGATCCCCTGCGCCAGGATCCAGAGCTGGACACCATCGTGCCGGACAACCCCAACCGGCCCTACGATATGAAGGTCATCATCAAACATATCGTGGACGACGGCCAGTTTTTGGAGGTCCACGAGCACTGGGCCATGAACATCATCGTAGGTTTCGCCCGGCTGGGTGGCCGTTCGGTGGGCATCGTGGCTCAACAGCCGGCCGTGTTGGCGGGCGTACTGGATGTGGACGCCAGCCAGAAGGCAGCCCGCTTCGTCCGTTTCTGCGACGCCTTCAACATTCCTCTGATTGTGCTGGAAGATGTGCCCGGCTTCATGCCCGGCCTGAACCAGGAGCACGGCGGCATCATCCGCCACGGGGCCAAGCTGCTCTACGCCTTTGCCGAGGCCACGGTGCCCAAACTCACCGTGATCGTGCGCAAGGCCTACGGCGGCGCCTACTGCGTCATGAACCCCCGCCACATCGGTGCCGATCTGGTCCTGGCCTGGCCCAGCGCCGAGATCGCGGTCATGGGGCCGGACGGTGCCGTCAACGTCATCTTCCGACGGGAGCTGGCCCAGGCTGAAGATCCAGTGGCCCGCAAGAATGAGCTGGTGGAGGAATATCGCCAGCGGTTCGCCAACCCCTATGTGGCGGCGTCGGCCGGCTTCATCGACAACGTCATCGAGCCCCACGAAACCCGTCCCCGGCTCATCAATGCGCTGGAGATGTTGCAGAACAAGCATGGCAGCCTGCCGCCGAAAAAGCACGGCAACATTCCCCTGTAGACGGCGTGGGCCACGAAGTATCCGTCAACGGGGCATCCGTCAAGAGGCACCTGTATGGCACTGACTGAGATTGAGTTCGATCTGTCGGCCCAGCAGCTGGCGCTGATGGACTATCCCGCCCTGGTCCAGGGGCAGCCCCTCTCCGTGCAACTGGATGCGGGGTTGCTTCTGCCGGATCCGGGGAGTGAATCCTGGTTTACCGTCCAGAAAGCGGCCTGGCCGTCCTGCTTCATCCAGGTGGGCCGGGCCACCTATGCCTTCAGCGGGCAGATCCTGGAGGCGGAACTGGAGAAGCAGGATGGGATGGAGACGGCCACCCTGCTGGTGCAGTGCGGCGAGGTGCCCCTGCGGGTCACCTGTGGCCCCGGCCGGGATGGGCGCCTGCCCGAGGGGACCTGGGAGACCCGGTACCTGGCCGGCGTGAGCCGGGTGCACGGCCTGGTGGAGGATGACTACGCAGTGCCCATCGGACGGCCCGTCGGGGTGACCATCTGGCAGTTTCGGCGCCTGCGACTGCAGCCGGGCGATCCCCTGTTCGGCCAGTGGCATGTGAGCGAGACATTGCCGCCGTCGCCCCTGGGCGTCGACCGGCTGGTGGTGGTAGCCCGGCTGCATCGGCCCAGGGTGTAGGGTTGCCGGTTGAAGACCCATCTATCCCATGGGGGTGATGAGCCCAGGCTGAAAAGTCACAGGGGGCATTGTTCCTGGCTGTGGCTTTTCCCATGTTTTTTGTGGTGATTGGAAAAAACGCATGTTCAAAAAGGTATTGGTTGCCAATCGCGGTGAAATCGCCGTGCGTGTGTTGCGGGCATGCGAAGAGCGGGGCATCCCGACGGTGGCAGTCTTCTCCGAGGTGGATCGCTCGGCCCTGCACGTTCGCTATGCAGACGAAGCGTACTGCATCGGCCCCGCGCCCAGTCGAGACAGCTATCTGCGCATCGACAAGATCATCGACGTGGCCCGCAAGGCGGGCGTGGACGCCATTCATCCTGGCTATGGCTTTCTGTCGGAAAACGCGGCCTTTGCCGCAGCCTGTGCCGATGCCGGCATTACCTTCATTGGCCCCTCGCCGGACGCCATCGAGCGGATGGGAGACAAGGTGGTGGCCCGGCAAACGGTGGCCCGACATGGCGTACCCCTGGTGCCTGGCTCTCCGCCCGGCCTGCGGGATGAAGAGCTGATTGCCTTCGCCAAAACCATCGGCTTCCCGGTCATGATCAAGGCCAGTGCCGGGGGCGGTGGCAAAGGAATGCGGGCCGTCCAGGAGCCGGAGCAGCTGCCCGACATGTTGGCTGCGGCGCGGCGGGAAGCGGCCAGCGCCTTCGGCAACGATGAAGTCTATATCGAGAAGTTGATTCCCAACGCACGCCATATCGAAATCCAGATCTTGGCCGACAGCCATGGCAACATTATTCACCTGGGCGAGCGAGAATGCAGCATCCAGCGCCGCCATCAGAAGCTGATCGAAGAGGCCCCCAGCGTGGCCGTGGAGGAGAACCTGCGCCAGGAGATGGGGCGGGTGGCCATCGCCGCGGCGGAAGCTGTCAACTATGTCAATGCCGGGACGGTGGAGTTCCTGTTCGACAGCCGGGATAACCGGTACTACTTCCTGGAGATGAATACCCGCCTCCAGGTGGAACATCCGGTGACCGAGTTTGTGACAGGGATTGACATCGTCAAAGAGCAGATCGCCATCGCTGCCGGTCGGCGTATGCGGTACCGCCAGGAGGACATTACCCCCAAGGGGTGGGCCATCGAGTGTCGCATCACGGCGGAAGATCCCTTCAACAACTTCTTGCCCAGCACCGGCATCGTGACCTTTCTGCAGGAACCCACCGGCCCGGGAGTACGGGTGGAAAGCGCCCTGTACCGGGGCTTTGAAGTCACCCTCTATTACGATCCCATGGTCGCCAAGCTGGTTGTCTGGGGGGAAACCCGGGCCGAGGCAATTTTGCGGATGCGGAGGGCGCTCAACGAATATCGCATCGGTGGCATCAAAACCTCCATTCCGTTTCATCAGTCCATCATGGACAACACGGAGTTTATCTGGGGCACCTTTGACACCGGCTTCCTGGATCGTCTGCGCCTCAACCGGGAGATGAAGCGGGCCAAGGAATATGAAAAAATAGCCGCCGTGGCCGCTGCGCTGGTAGCCCATGAAGAGGGCCGCAAGGCTGTGCACATTGGAAACGCACGTGCTGACAGCCGTCGAAATCTGTGGAAGCAGGCCGGGCGCATTCGGGCGGTGAGGGGGCTGTGGTGAAATATTACGCACGAGTAGGACAGACGGAATACGAGATCGAAATCGACGGTGACGCCATCTATGTGGACGGCGAACGGCTGGAAGTGGACCTGCGCCAGAGCGGCGTCCCCGAGCTGTACAGCATGTTGTTCAAT
>FWPU01005885.1_pt1:0-12500 | contig 25612 bp, 19 predicted proteins | sample 2228361 | NCBI WGS metagenome assembly FWPU01 (sample SAMEA103939777, study PRJEB20133) | metagenome | reverse complement strand
TGGACATGTCTGAGCCCGAAGAGGCCGCAGAGAAATGGCCCTATCGACTGTTTACCAAAAACACAGGTCTGTGCGAAGTCGCAAGACGAAGTATACAGGCTGACGCCTGCCCAGTGCCGGAAGGTTAAGGGGAGGGGTGAGAGCCCTGAACTGAAGCCCCGGTGAACGGCGGCCGTAACTATAACGGTCCTAAGGTAGCGAAATTCCTTGTCGGGTAAGTTCCGACCCGCACGAAAGGCGTAACGAATGGGGCACTGTCTCGACGAAGGGCCCGGTGAAACTGAAGTAGGCGTGAAGATGCGCCTTACCCGCAGCAGGACAAAAAGACCCCGTGGAGCTTTACTGTAGCTTGACATTGGGTTAGGGCTTAACTTGTGTAGGATAGGTGGGAGACTGAGAAGCTGGGCCGCCAGGCTCGGTGGAGTCGTTGGTGAAATACCACCCTGGTTAAGTCTTGACTCTAACCCTGGCCGTAAGCCGGTGAGGGGAGAGTGTCAGGTGGGCAGTTTGACTGGGGCGGTCGCCTCCTAAAGGGTAACGGAGGCGCGCAAAGGTTCCCTCAGGCTGAATGGAAACCAGTCGTAGAGTGCAAACGCAAAAGGGAGCTTGACTGCGAGACGGACGTGTCGAGCAGAGACGAAAGTCGGCGTTAGTGATCCTATGGTACCGAGTGGAAGGGCCATGGCTCAACGGATAAAAGCTACCCCGGGGATAACAGGCTAGTCTCTCCCAAGAGTTCACATCGACGGGGAGGCTCGGCACCTCGATGTCGGCTCGTCACATCCTGGGGCTGGAGTAGGTCCCAAGGGTTGGGCTGTTCGCCCATTAAAGTGGTACGCGAGCTGGGTTCAGACCGTCGTGAGACAGGTCGGTCTCTATCCGCTGTGGGCGTAAGGGAACTGAGGGGGTCTGCCCCTAGTACGAGAGGACCGGGGTGGACAGACCGCTGGTGTGCCAGTTGTCGTGCCAACGGCATAGCTGGGTAGCCAAGTCTGGGCTGGATAACCGCTGAAAGCATCTAAGTGGGAAGCCGACCCCGAGATAAGTTCCCTCGCAGGGAAACCTGGTAAGTGCGCTGGGAGACGACCAGCTGGATAGGCGGCACGTGTACGGGCAGCAATGTCTTGAGCGAAGCCGTACTAATGCACGAGGGCTTAATCTTCTCAGGTCAGAGGGGAAGGGCTGAGGTTTTTGGTGAGGGGGTTCCTAATCCTAGTCAGTTTTTAATGTGTCAGCGACCTGCCGGACGTTTCCGGGTATCTACGGATATCTGGTGAAGGGGTGGCAGGGGAGCGGCGGAGGTTGGTGATAGAAGCGGTGGGGGTACACCCGGCTCCATTCCGAACCCGGCAGTTAAGCCCACCAGCGCCGATGGTAGTATGCGGGCGACTGCATGCGAGAGTAGGTCATTGCCAACCCCTCTCTTCCCTGCCCCTTTAATTCCCTCCCAACCATCACCCCCAGCTATCCATAAGAAATTTTCCCCAAAACAGATCTGCTTTTTACCTGCCTCCATTTTTATGCTATAATGGCTCTGGCTGTCGTGCATCATAAAGTGTTCTTTGCAACGATTAATGGACGACGAAAACCCGCCGCACTCTACCAACCGTAATTCCTGGCGCGCCCAGGGCGCAGTTCATTTCAGCCGTTCCATTGGGATTATCGCTATGATACCAGGCCGCCGGCCATAGGGGTAGGCGCGCCTGGTTTTTCTATGCCTGCGCCCTGTTTCTCCCAAGTGGCAGTGCAGGCATTACGGCTGAACCATCCATGTGGACGCACCAACGGACAGAATCCCAAGTTGTTTTACAAGGAAGATCTCCCGTGCAATTTGCCAGCGTCATTCTTGCCGCCGGGTTCGGCACCCGTATGAAGTCTGAGCTGCCCAAAGTGCTGCACCCTATCCTGGGACGGCCCATGATTGCCTGGGCAGTGCAGGCCGCCCGCGCCGTGGCTCCCCACTTTCCCCCTGTGGTGGTGGTCGGCCATGGGCGTGAACTGGTCCAACAGGCCCTGGGAGATGAAGTGCTGTACGCCGTCCAGGGGGAACTGCTGGGGACCGGCCACGCGCTCTTACAGGCGCAGCCTCTCGTGGAGGGCCAGGCCCATGCAGTGCTGGTGACCTACGGAGACATGCCCTGCCTGCGGGGCGAAACCCTCCAGGCCTTGATGGAGCTCTATCAGCAGGAGAGGGATCGGGAGCCCCGGCTGGCATGCGCCATGTTGACAGTCACCCGGGACGATCCCCAGGGCTTTGGACGTATCCTGCGGGATTCGCAGGGGAATGTCCAGGCTATTGTGGAAGAGGTCGACTGTACGCCGGAGCAGCGGGAAATTCGGGAGCTGAATCCCAGCATTTTCTGCTTCAACGCAGCCTGGCTTTGGGAGAATCTACCCCGGATTCCCCTGAGCCCCAAGGGGGAGTATTACCTGACCGACTTGATCGGGATGGCGGTGGGGCAGGGTTGGCGTGTGGCCACCATGCCTGTGGCGGTGGACGAAGTGCATGGCATCAACACCCGGCTCCATCTGGCCCAGGCGACCGACATCCTGCGCCGGCGGATCCTGGAACGCCATATGTTGGCCGGCGTCACCATCGTGGATCCGGCGACCACCTACGTGGAGGATACAGTGACCATCGAGCCAGATGTCACCCTTCTCCCCGGTTGCTTACTCCAGGGGGCGACCCACATCGGCCGCCACTCGGTGATCGGGCCCTACAGCCGGATCATCCACAGCCAGATCGGCGAAGGCTGTCGGGTCTCCTACTCGGTGATCGAAGAGGCGGTCATGGAAGAACATTGCGAGATCGGCCCCTTCGGCCATTTGCGCAAGGGCGCTCACCTGGCTCCCGGGGTTCACATGGGGAATTTTGGCGAAGTGAAGAACAGCTACCTGGGACCAGGCGTCAAGATGGGCCATTTCAGCTACATTGGCGATGCCCAGGTGGCCAGCAATGTCAACATCGGCGCAGGCACCATCACCTGCAACTACGATGGTCAGCGTAAGCACCAGACCATCATCGAGGAAGATGCCTTCATCGGCAGTGATACCCTGCTGGTTGCCCCGGTTACCGTGGGCGCAGGGGCCCGTACAGGCGCCGGCGCAGTGGTCACCCGAGATGTGCCGCCCCACACCCTGGTCTACGGGGTGCCGGCCCGTCCCCCGGCATCCCAGCACCCCACCAGGGAGGCGGACACCGGTGATACGGGGGGGACCGATGCGGCTGTTGGGCCCTGACGGACGTCTTCCCATGTAGGTTGGCTGTGAGTGCAGTGAATCAGGAGTAGCCTGTGGAATCTGACCCATCCTCTTATCTGATATTCATCTTTTCCCTGCTCGCCGTCGGTTTTGCCGTGGCCTCCGAGATCAGTTTGACCAATGTGAGCCGCAGCGAAATTCGCAGGCTGAGCGAGGAAGCGGTGCCCCGTGCGATAACCCTGGATGGGCTATTGCGGGACACCACCCAGGTGCTGCTCACCTCTCTGTTGGTGAAAAGTGCCGGTTTGGTCGCTGCCGGTGCCGCCATGGTTCAAATGCTTCCCGTGGATGCTTCCCCCTCCCAGCTGGCCATGGCGTTTTTGCTCCTCTGGCTCGGCCTGGCCATCATCCAGGTAGGGGGGCGCAGCATGGTCCTCCCCAGGAGCCAGCGCATTGCTTTGCAGCTTGCCCCCGTGTTGACGGGCCTGGTCTACCTCCTCTGGCCCCTGTGTGCATTGCTTCGCCGGCTGGGTGCCCGTCTGGGACAAAACGAGCTGGAGCATGGCGAAGAGAACTTACTCCTCACCGAGGAAGGTATCCGCCTCCTGATCAATGTGGCCGATGAAGAAGAGAGGATACCGGAAAGTGAGAAGCAGATGATCGCCAGCATCCTGGAGATGGACGACACGGTGGTGCGGGAAGTCATGGTCCCTCGCATCGACATGGTGGCCATCAACGTGGAAATGCCCCTGCGGGAGGCCCTGGATGTCATTCTGACCGCCGGCCACAGCCGGATCCCGGTTTACGAAGGGAACATCGACCGCATTGTGGGGTTCCTGTACGCCAAGGATCTCCTCCATTGCTTCCGAGAGAACCGAACCGACGTGCCCATCCGGGAAATTCTACGGCCCGCCTACTTTGTGCCCATCAGCAAGAAGGTCAACACCCTGTTGCGGGAAATGCAGAAGCACCGGGTGCATATTGCCATGGTGGTGGACGAATATGGGGGCACAGCCGGTCTGGTGACCATCGAGGACATTCTGGAAGAAATCGTGGGGGATATCCAGGACGAATACGACGCCGAAGAGGACACCTACGTCTTGCCCCTGGGCGACAACAGCTACCTGCTCAATTCTCGCCTGGACATCTATACCCTTTCCAAACTGCTGGACGTGGAGCTGCCGGATGAAGATGCCGACACCCTGGGGGGGCTAATCTACAGCCTGTTGGGCCACGTGCCTGAACAGGGCGAGTCTGTCACCTTTGCCGGCTGGCATTTCACCGTGCTCTCCCTGGATGGGCGGCGGATTGATCAGGTGCGCGCCGATCCGGCCACCGAACCCGCCGATCCTGAGGAGGAGCTCACGGAACAGGAAGGCAGGCGCTTCTCGGACCAAAAACGCTCCATTTTGAACCTGTCCGCGTCGGAGTAAAGCCCTGCCTGCCCAGCGGCGGACACGAGAAGGGGCCTCCTGAAAAACAGGCCCGGCATGAAAGCGGCACCGACTCAACATCGATGACTCAACATCGATCTAATACCGACTCAACATAGACTCCACACAGGTGCAAGATGCCATCACCGCAGCAGCGCTCCAGGTTGGTGGAAGAGGCCTTGCAGGCCCGGCAACGGGCCTATGCGCCGTACAGCCGGTATCAGGTCGGCGCGGCCGTATTGACCGCAGACGACCAGATCTACGTGGGCTGCAACGTGGAGAACGCGGCCTACCCGGCCACCATCTGTGCAGAGCGGGTGGCCCTCACCAGCGCCGTGGCCAACGGCCAGCGGGATTTTGTGGCCCTGGCCGTGGCCACCGCCGATGGGGGGACTCCCTGTGGCATCTGCCGGCAGGTGATGGCCGAACTGGGCCCCGCCATGGAGGTCTACCTGGTGAACGGCCAGGGCCAGGTGGTCCAGAGCACCACGGTGAAAGCCCTGTTGCCGGATTTCTTCTCGGCAGCTAGCCTGATTGCCGGCGCGCCCGGCGGATGACTCCCGGCTTAGCCGAAATCTGGCCTGCTGCCTGCCATCCTCTCCCTTTGCATCCACCCTCCCCTACGTTATAATCCACCTTATGAATGTACCGGCACTCCTGGCCACCTACCAATTACGCCAGCGGGAGTATCTGCTACGCATTACCCGCGCCATGACGTCCCGCCTGGACCTGCCCAGCCTGCTCAAACTGATCTTGAGCAGCGCTGCGGAGCTGGTGGGCTGCCGCGCGGGGCTGATCGCCCTGGAGCAGGAACCGACGGAGTTTTTGCCCAGGCAGGCCATCCTCCCCCGCTTTCAGATCCGTGCCATCTATAACATTTCGCCCCAATCCCTGCCGGCTTTTGAACCCTTGCTAGATGCCATTCCCCTGATCGCCCGGGGCGTGGGTGAAGACGAAGGCGGGGACCCCCTGGACTTCTACTACCTGGATCTGCAGGCTCGGGTGCGCCAGGTGGAAGAGCGGCTGGGCATTCCCCTGGGGCAGGTGGTGGGGTTGCCCCTCTTTTTCGAAGACGAACTGCTGGGGATTATCTTTCTCTTCCGCACGGAATACGCCTTTACCGAAATGGACTGGCAGTTCCTGGAGGGCTTCGCCAACCAGGCGGCCATCGCCGTGCGCAACGCCCGGCTTTACCACCAGCTGGAGACCGAGCGCAGTCGTCTGGCCACCATCATTGAGAACAGCGCCGACGGCATCATGATCCTGAACGGGGAGCGCCGGGTCATGGTGATCAACCAGGCCCTGGCTGCCATGGTGGGCATGACCCCCGAAGAGGCCCTGGGCCGCCCCTGCCACGAAGTACTCACCCTGGAAAACGTCCAGGGGGATGACCTCTGTCAGGTGGAGTATTCCATGGAGATGTTGCCCCGGGAAGGCCTGCGCTGTGAGGGGGACCTGTACCGGCCTGGCGGCGGGCGCGTGACCGTCTCCGTCATCTACACGCCCCTGTATGATGAAGCCAACCGGCTGGTGAATATCATCGTCAACGTCCATGACATCACCCGCTTCCGGGAAGAGGAGGAGATGAAGTCCACCTTCACCTCCATCATCAGCCACGAGCTGAAAACGCCGGTGGCGCTCATCAAAGGCTATGCCCAGACCCTGGCCCGGCCGGACGTGGAATGGGATCAGGAAACGGCCAGGCAGGGCCTTCAGATCATCGAAGAGGAAGCAGATCGCCTGGAGATGCTGATCAACAACCTGTTGGATGTCAGCCGCATCCAGGCCAGCGGCCTGCGCCTGGACTACGCCGACGTTAATCTCCAGACCCTGGCCCAGAAAGTGGCCGAAGCCTACCGGACCCAGACGGCTACCCATCAGATCGAACTGGACTTTCCCCATGAGCTGCCCCTGGTCTGGGGCGACGAGGAACGCCTGCGCCAGGTGTTGACCAACCTGGTCAGTAACGCCATCAAGTATTCGCCCGAGGGGGGCATCATCCGTATCGGCGGCTGGACAGACCAGGGCGACGGCACCCAGCCGGACCAGCCCCGGGTCATCCTCTATGTGGCCGATCAGGGCATTGGCATTCCCCCTGAGGAAATTCCCCACATCTTCGACCGTTTCTACCGGGTGGACAGCAGCCTGCGCCGCAGCACAGCCGGTACCGGCCTGGGGCTGTTCCTGGCCAAGGCCATCGTCGAAGCCCACGGCGGCCAGATCTGGGTGCGCAGCGAACCGGGCAAAGGGACTACTTTCTTCTTTTCCCTGCCGGTGAGCCACGGCCAGGAGGCAGCCACCCAAACCATCAACCATCCCTGACCGATTCAGCCACCTTCATTTGGAGTAGATCCATTGGAGTAGATCCATGTCGAGAGAAAACGAAACGCGCCGCCCATGGAGCCTTGGACGCCTTGCTGCCCCGCTGATGGTCGCGCTGCTGGCCGTTGCCATCGCCTCGTGGCAGGTGGCCGCTTCTAGCCCCCGGCAACAGGGCGAGCCAGGAGCCACCCTGGATCCAGAAGTGCGTGCAGCCCTCCAGGCCGCTGTGGTGGAGGTGGCCACCCGGTTGTACGACCTGCCAGAGCCCATGCCTTCACCCCCTGCCGAAAGCCCCATCCTCCTGCCCACACCGACACCCCAGCCACCCGCCTCCCAGGAACCCTCCGCCGTTCCACCGTCGGCAGAGACCGGGGACGGGGCCTTCCAGCCCTACCGGGTGCAGGGGGTGACCCTGCAGGTCCCGGCTAGCTGGACGGTGTTGGAAGGGCGCTTTGGCAGCCTGCTGAACCTGGCCATTCCCGGCACGAATTTTATTGGCGTCCTCCAGGGGAGCATGGAGCAGGATCTACCCGGTCTGTTGGGGGTCCTCGTCCTCCGAAATCAGGCCCAGGTACTGGTGCGCCAGATCGATGAAAATGGGGAGTTGATCGGGGTAGCCACCCGGCTCACCAGCCAACGGTTGCCCCTGGTCCGGATCGACTTCCGGGCCAACTTCCAGGGCAGTGAAGGGCAGGGCGCCCTCTATCTCGTCTCGCCCGGTGCCACTGCCTACCTGCTCATCACCTTTGCCCCCACGGCCGAGTGGGAGGCCCTGCAGCCCACGGTGGATCTGGTCGCACGGAGCATTTTTTTCGACCCCTTCCAGATCACCCTGACGGCCGCGGAGGGGCGGGAGCTGGTCTACACCCACAGCGATGGCTCCCTGAGCCTGACCGTGCCGGTCAACTGGCAGGTCACCGAGACGGGGCAGGAGATGCCGGCCCTGTTGGTGGCCGATCCCTCCTTTGCCATCGTCGCAGCCATCGGTCGCGAGGCGCCCCTGCCTGCCGATCTGGCCGATGAACTGGGCCAGATTTTGCCGGCTGCCCCGCAGACACCCACCCTGGATAACGCGCTGCTCCAGGCGTTGCAGGAAGCTGTCCTCTCGGCGCTCAACATCCTGCCCGGAGAGTTCACGCTGGATGAGGCCGCAACCCAGGCTTTTGTGGCCGATGGACAGGTGACCATCCGGCTGGTGGGTACCACCGAACTGGAGCCGGGACTTCCCCTGACGCTGATGGCCTACGCGCGGGTTCACCAGGCTGGCATTCTGCCCGCCCTGGTTTTTGGCGAGCCGGCACAGATCTTGGAGCGGGAGCCGTCCTTGCTGGCCATCCTGAACACGGTGACCGCTACGCCTTAAGGCCGGTTCCCGGGCTATGCAGCCGGCAGGGGCCTGTACTCCGGAAGCCAGAGGGTGAATGTGCTGCCCTGCTGCACTTGACTTTCCACGGTGATGCGGCCGTTATGGGCCTGGGCAATCCATTGGGCAATGCTCAGGCCCAGGCCGCTGCCACCCATCTCCCGGCTGCGGGCTTTATCCGCGCGATAGAAACGGTCAAAGATCTGGGCCTGTTCTTCCTCGCTGATCCCAATCCCCGTATCGCTCACGGCCACTTTCACCCAGCCATCCCGATTTTCCAGGCTGAGGGTAATGACGCCGCCGCTGGGCGTGTATTTGACCGCGTTGTCCGTCAGGTTCAGCAACAATTGGCGCAGGCGCTCCGGATCGCCCAGGACCATGGCCTGATCCTCGCTGCCCAGGCGGATCTCCAGGGCCCCGACCCCTTTGCGCTGTTCGGCCATGCGTCGAGTGCGTCGGTAGACATCCAGGAGCAGGGTGTCCATCTCTACCGGCTGGAGCTGGAGCTGCAGGGCGCCGCTGTCCGCCTGGGCCAACAGCAGTAGGTCGCTGACCATGTTGCTCATGCGCGCGGTTTCGCTCTCGGCTTCGTTCAGGGTTTCCTGTAGGGTCTCGTGGAGGAGGGGGGGACGGCTGCCGCTGCTGGCCGCGGTGATGAGCATCCGCCGGAGCAGCTCCAGGTTCCCCTGCACCGTGGTCAGGGGCGTGCGAAGCTCGTGGCTCACATCGGCGATGAGCCGCTCTTGGGTGCGAAACAGTTGTTGAATCCGATCCAACATGCTGTTGAAGGTGGCGGCCAGCTGGCCCACTTCGCTGGCGTCGTTGGGAATGTTCAGCCGCTGGCCCAGGTCCCTGGCCCGGCTGATGCTGCTGGCCGTCTGGGTGATGGTGTCCAGGGGGGCCAGGGCCCGGCGGGCCAGGAACGCGCCCACCACGGCGGCAATCAACAGGCTCAGCGCGGTCCCCAGGATGAGAAACTGGCTCACCTTGGTTAGAGTCTCCTGGACGCCTCGCACCGGTTTGATGACCTGGACGGCCCCGACGATGGCGTTGTTGGCGATGATGGGCACGCTGTAGACCAGCAGAAGGGTGTCATCTTTGCTGATGGTATAAAATCGGTACGGTTGACCGGTTCGGACGGCTTCCAGGGCCTGGCTGTCGGTTTGGATGGACATGGGCCCCAGGTTGCTGCTGCGTTTCAGGATGGTGCCGTTCAGGTCGATGATCTGAACCCCCACCGAGCGGGCGAAGAAATCCAGCTCTGGGAATTGGATGCGGGTGGGGTTGTTACGGATGATGAGTACGTCGAGCTGAAGCTGCTGGGTCAGTGCGTTGGCCACCTCGGCGGCCTGGCGGGCGGCTTCCTGGTTGACCTGGGCCCACAGGTTGGCGGCCAGCGCGGAGTAGAAAATAACCGAGAAGAGGATGAGGGTGGCGCCCAGCAGGGCAGTATACCAGAGGGTCAGACGCAGACGAATGGTCATGGGGAATTCTGGACGCGCCGACAGAGGGGACCTGGCCCTGGCCTGGGCGGCTGTTCCATCTGGATGTTCGGCGTGGCGTGCTCGGCGGTCGTCCATGCCGCCAGCATACGCGGTTCAGTTGAGATGGATATGAAAGCCTGCTGAGAATTCAGTGAAAATGGGAAGGCGCCCGGGCACATGACTATGACGACTGTTCCCGCAGGGTATAGCCCACCCCGCGGACCGTCTGGATCAGGCGAGGTTTGCCGCCGGCCTCCAACTTGGCCCGCAGATAGCGCACATAAACCTCGATGATGTTGCTTTCCCCGCCGAAGTCGTAGTTCCAGATGTGTTCGTAAATCAGTTCCCGGGTGAGGACCTGGCTGGGGTGGCGCATGAAGAGCTCCAGGAGGTCGAACTCCTTGGCGGTCAGTTGGATTTCGTCCTCGCCCCGAAAAACCTGGCGGGTTCGGGGGTTGAGGGTGAGGTCGGCATAGCGTAAAACTTCCGGTGTGGCTTCCAGCCGATGCCGGCGGAAGAGGGCCCGTAGCCGGGCCAGCAGTTCATCCAGGGCAAAGGGCTTTACCATGTAATCGTCGGCACCCGCATCCAGGCCGGTGACCCGGTCCGAGACCGCGTCCCGGGCGGTCAGGATCAGGATGGGTACGGTGGAAGCCTTGCGCAGCCGGCGGCACACCTCCAGCCCATCGATGCCCGGCAACATGAGGTCGAGGATGACGGCATCGGGAACGCTTTCCCGCAGGCAGCGCAGCGCCGTCTCTCCATCCTCGGCTGTGTCTACCTCATAGCCCTCAAAGATCAGGCTGCGGCGCAGTAGATCCCGAATGCGCCGATCATCTTCAACGACCAATATCCGTTCTGCCATGGTTCCAGTGGTTCCCCAGCTCGCGTACAGGCCCCTTCCACCGCACCGTTCCTCTCTACCCCAGTGGTGGCGGCCACCTTCGATTGTAGGCCACGCCTGAACCGGTGTCAAATCCACCCGCTGGGGCAGGTAACGTGCAATCCCCGCGTAGGGGTGATACAATAGGCTCGAGCAATGCAATTTCCCCAGGGAACAGCGTGTCTGTTCCGGCTTCCTCAGGAACTGCACGGCTGTTCCAGGCAAAAGGAGATGGATAGAAAATGGCTGCAGAGAATTACCGAATCGAACGGGATAGTTTGGGCGAAGTGAAAGTGCCGGCCGATGCGCTTTACGGCGCCCAGACCCAGCGGGCCGTGGAAAATTTTCCCATCAGCGGCCTCCGCTTTCCCCGCCCCTTTATTCGGGCGCTGGGCATGATCAAGCGGGCTGCCGCCATGGTCAACCAGGAGCTGGGCCTCATGGAGGCGGACATGGCAGGGGCCATCCAGGCGGCTGCTTTGGAGGTGGAAGAGGGAAAGCATGATGCCCACTTCCCCCTGGACATCTTCCAGACCGGGTCCGGCACCAGCACCAACATGAACGCCAACGAAGTGATCGCCAATCTCGCCTCCGCCCGCCTGGGCCGTCGGGTCCATCCCAACGATCACGTGAATATGAGCCAGAGCAGCAACGACGTGATTCCCACGGCCATTCACGTGAGCGCTTACCTCCTGGTGACGGAAGAGCTGTTGCCGGCATTGCACCACCTGCACCAGACCCTGACCGAAAAGGCGGCGGCCGTGGACCACGTGGTGACCACCGGGCGCACCCATCTGATGGACGCCATGCCGATCCGCCTGAGCCAGGAGGTGGGTGGATGGGCCAGCCAGATCGCCCACGGCATCGACCGGATCCAGGCCAGCCTGCCCCGTCTGGCTGAGCTGGCCCAGGGAGCCACGGCTGTGGGCACCGGCATCAACGCCCATCCGGAATTTGGCCAGCGGATCGCTGCCCGGTTGAGTGAGCTGAGTGGCCTGCCTTTTGTACCCAGCAGCAACTATTTTGAAAGCCTGAGCGCCCAGGATGCCGCTGTAGAGCTGAGCGGCCAGTTGAAGACGGTGGCCGTCAGCCTGATGAAGATTGCCAACGACCTGCGCTGGATGAACAGTGGCCCCATCGCCGGGATCGCAGAGATCGTGCTGCCCGCGCTGCAGCCAGGCAGCAGCATCATGCCGGGCAAGATTAACCCGGTCATTCCGGAGGCGGTTGCCATGGTCTGCGCCCAGGTGATGGGCAACGACGTGACCATCGGGGTGGCGGGGCAGTCGGGAAATTTCCAGTTGAATGTGATGTTGCCCGTCATCGCCTATAATCTGCTGCAAAGCATCGAGTTGTTGGCTAACGGCAGCCGGGTCCTGGCCAACAAGGCGGTCCGGGACTTCACGGTGAACGAAGAGCGCATCGCCGCGCCCATACTGGCATTCTCGTTCGCCCCCGGCGAGCGCTTCAACCGCTGGATCCACCTGGTGCTCGACGCCGAGATGCCACAAGAATGGCGGGCCGGCCCGCGCTGAACCCCATCATCGGCTACGAGAAGGCCGCCCAACTGGCCAAAAAGGCCTATGCCGAAGGGCGTTCCATTAAAGAGGTGGCCCTGGAGATGACGGAGCTGTCTCCGCAAGAGCTGGACCGGATCTTGGATCCCCGGAAGCTGACCGAAGGGGGAATTCAAGCGGCCTGACCACCTGTGAAATCTGTGGTTTCTGCCAGAGCACTCACCCATGAAAAAGGGACCCGGTCTACAGACCGGGTCCCTTGATGTTTCCTGGCTGTCAGACGGAGCTGGGAAGGTC
>FWPU01005884.1_pt1 | contig 25613 bp, 17 predicted proteins | sample 2228361 | NCBI WGS metagenome assembly FWPU01 (sample SAMEA103939777, study PRJEB20133) | metagenome | reverse complement strand
ATTATGAAAGAATAATAGCTCGGCAGTGCTGTTCCTATTCCGGCCCCGACAAACTCCAACCCATAAATCCCTGCCTGTTTCCAGAATGATGTTTTCGGTTGTAAGCTTTCAGCCGAAGCTTGAGAGAATAAGAAAAGCGGAATATTACTTGCTGGTGAAATGTTGTTTGAAGCATAGAGGAAATGTCCCTTTATCCAACTCTCTTCTCCTGGGTAAGGTGATTTTAAGGCTACACCTTTCGGAGCTGGCAGGGCAATTTTGGAATTTTCCTTTAGCCAGATACTCTGTCCAAAACACAAACCTGCAACGATTACACAAAAGATAATCTTACCCATCTTGCCTCCCCTTTTAGTTTATTTGGTTTCCCTCGTTTATTTTGTTTATCTGGTTTTATATTAACCACCTTTCAAAATACATCACGGGGGATACCCCTGAAACCCCTCGGACAGGGACAAGCCCTGTCCCTACATTTTTCACCCTAACCTCAATCCTCTCCCTTCAAGGGAGAGGGAAGGGTGGGGGTCTCATCCAGTCTCCCCTGATGTATCTCTTCTCTTTTATTCTCCATAAACGAAAAATTTCATTATCAAATTATACCCAATTATACTCATGTATTTTTTTTGTCAATACCCAAAGTGGAGGGTGCTGAAAAAGTCCTCTTTTGTCACCCTAAACCCTGGCCTGTCGCCAGGACAGGCTCGTTTCAGGGTCTCGTAATGCATTGATTTATTAGATGCTGAAACAAGTTCAGCATGACATTTGACGATGGTTACTGACTTTTTCAGCAGTCTCAGTGCAGATTGCGTAGGTATAGAACTGACCTGCATCCAGCAAGCCTCTGAGATTATAAACCTTTATCATTTCTTAACTCCATTTTCAAAAATTATTAGAGCCCCACCCCTGCTGAGGCACATCTTTAGAGCCCGCCCCGAACTTGATTCGGGGTTTGCGTTATTTTAAGCTTTCATTCCTTCGCTTCGCTCAAGGACAAGTCTGAGCCCGCATTTATCATACCCCCTGTCATTCTTCGTCCGCCTCGCTATGCTCAGCGTCCTCAGAATGACAGAGAAGATGTATCTTGGGTCTGTTGTTCTATAATAAAAAATTCTCATTACAATACCTTAATACCCTATAGAATAACTGTAGAAAAATTCGAAACACGAAATCCGAAACAAATTCAGAATACAAAACAGAAAAACAAACCAAAAAGACCAGAAATGACAAGTCTGAAGTATTCCCTGATGAAAATCAGGAATCAGGGATGGACACTACAATATTTATGCTGCAGAATTGCAAAGCTTATTTTTTAAATTTAAATGGATTTATGCCGTATTTTTTCATCCTCCGAATCAAAAAGTTCCTTGAAATGCCCAGGGATTGGGCAGCCCTGGTTTGATTCCCATTTGCACGGTTTAATGCACTCTCAATCATTTCTTTTTCAAAACCTACCAACGCCTCTTCATAGGGAAGGGACTCATATGTTGGACTTGGTTTTATTTTCAGAGGTTCAAGTTGGATATCCTCTTTTCGCACCATCCTGTCCCTCGCAACGATGATTGCCTTTTCAATTGTATTCTTTAATTCTCGTACATTGCCAGGCCAGTCATAATTTAGAAGAAGGTCCAAGGCCTCAGGCTCTATTCCATCAAGGTCCTTGTGATACTCTCTTTTAACCTCCTGAAAAAAGTGCTCGGCGAGGGGTATGATATCTTCCTTTCTCTGCCTTAATGGTGGCAATCTGATAGGAAAGGTGCTAATTCGGTAGTATAGGTCTTTCCTGAAGAGGTTATTATTCACGAGTTCCAAAAGATTGGTATTGGTTGCTACAATCACCCTGACATCTGCAGTGATTTCTTTTTTACCACCGAGTTTTCTAAATGACTTCGTCTCAATCACCTTTAATAGTTTACCCTGGAGCACCAATGGAAGACTGCTTATTTCATCAAGGAATATAGTTCCTTTATGTGCCAGCTCAATCAATCCCTCTTTCCTCTTTTTTGCGTCGGTAAATGCCCCTGGTTCATATCCGAATAGTTCTGATTCAAGGAGTGCCTCAGGAATGGTTGTGCAGTCAATATCAATGAATGGTCCATCTGAGCGCTTGCTTATCTGATGGAGGTATAAGGCAAATAGCCCTTTACCGGTCCCACTTTCGCTTTCAAGTAGGATTGTAGAATCGGTCTTTGCTACTTCCTCACATTGTTTGAGTATCTCAGCCATCAGTAGGGACCTGAAAAGTATTGGGGTTATCTTTCCTTTGACCAAAACCTTCATCTTCTCTCGGTGGAAGTCGCGCTCTTTCTTAATGGTATAATTCTGCTGGGTCTGTTTTGTAAGAATCTTAAGCTCGGTAATATCAAGTGGTTTTAATAGGTAATTCAAGGCACCCTTTTCCATTGCCCGAACCGCATCTTTTATCTCTCCATAACCAGTAATTATGATGACATTCGTCTCAGGGTCAAATTCTTTTAGCTTTCCTAACAGGTCAATGCCGCGCATATCTGGCAGGAACTGGTCCAGAATCACAAGGAATGGATTGAGGCTTTTAAACTTTTCCCAACCCTCGGTTCCATTTGCTGCAGAGGCAACACTATAACCATCGGCTTCAAAGAGCTCCGTAAGCAGAATTCTTACTGATTCATCATCATCAATGACAAGGATTGTCCACACATTTGTATATTATGCGAAAAGAGGAGATTGTCAATACGATTGTGTTCCAAACACACAATTGCTTCAAAAGAGAACAGTTATGGCTAAAAACAGATCGGAATTTCATTGGTTTTCCAGGCATGCTTTTTGCACTTACTAAATTAAGGAGTTGAAATGAAAATCTTCATAAATTTGTTTACATGCATTGGTTTGCTTGTGGCAGAACCAAGTAAATCATTAATGCTCCAAAAAAGGGATATGGGAGAAAAAGAAATTGTTGCCTCAGTTCAGGTTCGGATTATCGTGCCAGACCGTCGCAAAACTCTCCGAGAAAACAATTCCATAGATTCGGATCCCGTAAATAATGATAGTATTTTAAAACCGAGTAACTCCCATTATATGACTAATGAGAGTGTAAAGGCTGATGAAGAAAAGTAGGCCTTGATTATCTAAAATAAATTGGTATAATCTGGTAGTTGACCTGATGAACAAAAGACACTTGATTTTACTTCGGTTCATTCTAATATTAGCAACAGTTCTTATTATGACCTATTCAAGAAAAGGGCTACAATTTGGTGAGCCAGGATATATCATTGCGCTGTTGTATTTTCTTACGGGGATTGCACTTACCCGTGTTCCTGAGAAATCATTGTCAAAACCCTGGTTTTCTTTCGCTACTTTTTTGTTTGACATTGTTGTTATTTCAATTGCAATCTACCTGGCGGAAGGTATAGCAACAGATTTCTATCTGATTTATTTTCTGGCAATATTTATTTCTGCAGTAAGTCAGACAGTCAATGTGAGTCTGCCGGTGGCAATCGTGGCAAGTATAGTCTATGCCTGGCTTATTCATCAGCAATATCCTGACCTATCATTACTTGATTCACAATTCTTGATTCGTATTCCGTTTTTCTTTATTATATCTTTGACCAGCAGCTATTGGGCAGAATCCACGCGCAGAGAATTGAGAAAGAAAGAAGAACTTGAGCGGTTTAACATTGAACTGAAAAAGGAAGTTGAACAGGTGGTCGCTCGAGAAATTGAGTTGCGCATTTATAATGAGCGCATTATTAACAGTGTGGCGAGTGGTATAATGGTTGTCAAAAAGGACGGTTTGATAACAACCGTCAATCCAGAAACAGAAAGGGCGTTTGGATATACAAAGGAGCAATTGATCGGGTATGATATCAAGAGCATTGAGGGATTTGAATTACTATGGCAGAAAATGGAACAGGCAATAAGTAGTGGTGTGCCTATAATTCGTGATGAGGTTGAAGTTCAGAACAAAAGTGGTGAAAGAATTCCGATTGGTTTTAATATTACACTTCTTGATGCGCCGGGAAAAGGCATATCTGGATGCGTGTTGATTTTTAAAGATCTTTCAGAGATCAGAAAACTGGAAGAAAAGGTTAAACATAATGAAAGATTAACATATCTTGGCAAAATGGCAAGCTGGGTTGCCCATGAGATTCGTAATCCTTTGACCTCTATTGATGGTTTTGCTCAGCTCCTTGTCAGTACACAAGATAAGGCAAAGCTCAATACCTATGTTGAGGAGATACGCAAAGGGACTCAGCGGATAAACCACATTGTGGATGATATTCTGACATTTACCCGTGCAAAGAAAATGGCACCACAAAAGGTAAACCTGCGAAAATTGATTCAGGATATCGTCCAGCATGCACATGTTAAGGTAATATTTGAAGGTCAGGAAGAGCCATTTGTCCACGGCGAAGAAGAATCATTGAGACGGCTTTTTGTTAATCTGGTCAGTAATAGTATTGAGGCAATGGCTGAAAATGGTGTGCTTAAAATAAATTTTACTCAGGAGGATAGATATATTTTGACTCAGGTGATTGATAATGGTAAGGGTATCAGTGAAAAAGATATGAAAAACCTCTTTACACCATTTTTTACAACCAAACCAAGAGGGACTGGTCTGGGATTGGCAATCGTAAAAAAGATTGTTGATGACCATCACGGCAGGATTGAAGTTACAAGTAAGGTGGGACATGGTACAACTTTTTCAGTTTATCTGCCCACCTGATAAATAAACTCAAAGGAGGAAGAAAATGAGAAAAAGAATCCTTGTATGCGATGATGAAGAGGCAATAAGGTTGTTGTTGCATGAGGCACTCAGTGATGACTATGATGTTGTTCTATGTGATAATGGGAGGGAGGCAGTAAAGCAAATCACAAAAGAAAATTTTGATTTGCTCATTACTGATATTAAGATGCCTGGTGGTGTACACGGGTTAGAAGTGATTGAAAGAATCCGTGAACGGAACAAAACCATTCCCATTATTATCTGTTCTGCCTACAAGTTGCTTGAGGATGATGTGGTAGTAAAAACCTCGGATATCGCAGCATTCATCACTAAACCCATTGAAATAAAACAACTAAGAGCAAAGATCTTTGAACTGATCGGTGTCTGAAGTATGCGTATTGGCGAATTGTTGATAAAAAGTGGTATTATTGACGAAAGACAATTGGCTAAGGCATTGGAGATTCAAAAAACAAGCAATAAGCGGCTGGGTGAGATCCTGGTGGAATTAGGATATTTGAATTTTCGTGATCTCATCTGGATTCTCAGTGAACAGGCATCAATACCATTTATTGATTTAAAGCCCGAAATACTTGATAGCAATCTTATCAGATCATTTCCTGAGAAATTATTATATGACTACTGTATGATTCCACTATATGAGATTGAGAACAAATTATATGTAGCAATTGGTAATCCTACTGACACACAGGGAATAGAAAAAATCAAGGCGCTTGCGAACAAAGAGCTTGTTGTTTCTGGTGCAGATCCTAAAATGATTCTCGGACTCCTTGACAAATTCTTTCTTGTTGAACAAACCGAAAAAATGCTTGTGAATGAGGATTTTGCGGGTACAGTCAATATCCAGATTGAAAAAGGCGAGGTTACTGTTGAAATGATTGACAAAGACGGGAACATTACCAGGTTTAAGGGTTTAAGCAGGGTGAGCATGAAAATTGAACACATACCTGAGGGAGAACAAACATGAGCGGGATAAAAGAGTTGTTGATTCAAACGGTCAATTCAAATGCCAGTGATTTGCACCTGAGTGCTGGTTCGCCAATTATGATGAGAATTCATGGTACAATGAAACGAGTAGATCGAACCGAAACTAACCCCGAGCTTATTCGGAAACTGGTTTTTGAGATATTGAATGACAGTCAAAGGGCAGTTCTTGAAAAAGAACGAGAACTTGATTTCTCCTTGCATATTCAGGAAATTGGCAGGTTTCGTGTTAATGTTTTTCATCAACGTCAAGGTCTTGGTGCGGTTTTTCGTGTGATTCCCGAGAAAATCCCAACCATGGAACAGCTGGGATTGCCGAAAGTCATTCAAGAACTCATTGACCTTGATTATGGATTGATCCTGGTTACAGGTCCGACAGGCAGTGGCAAATCAACAACCCTTGCTGCAATGATAGATTATATTAATACCAACCGAGATGGTCACATAATAACTATTGAAGATCCCATTGAATTCATACATCAATCAAAAAATTGTGTTGTTAATCAACGGGAAATCGGCAATAGCACTCATTCATTCAGCCAGGCATTACGCAGTGCGTTAAGAGAGGATCCTGACTATATTCTGGTTGGTGAAATGCGCGACCTGGAGACAATAAGCCTTGCCCTGACCGCGGCTGAAACCGGACATCTTGTTTTCGCAACACTCCATACCTCAAGTGCCTCCAAAACCATAACCCGGGTGATAGATGTATTTCCTTCTGATCAACAGGACCGGATAAGGGTACAGCTTTCTGAATCCCTACAGGGTGTAATTGCTCAAAGACTCTATCCAAGAAGGGATACGCCGGGGAGGGTCGCTGCATTTGAGATATTGATTGCGACGCAGGCAGTGCGCAATCTTATTCGTGAGCAAAAAGTGTATCAGATTGATTCAGTAATTCAGACCGGCAGGCAATTCGGTATGCAGGATATGGAACAATCAAAGAGAAAACTCGTAACTGATGGCAAACTTTCTCCAGATTATTTAAAAGAGAGACTCACTCTGTATTAGAAATTATTCCAGTCCCGCTGTCTTTTGTCAGCATTAGTTGTTTCAGAGCAGGTTGATCTGGCAAGGATTTGCGCTTTTTACGGGAATAAAATCCCTGCTCCCGGGGGAAAAGGCAATACAGGAAAATTAAAGGCAATTAAGGGCAATGTCCCTCTGAGGAGAGGGTAAGCGACTCATTGACAAAATAGAAAAAAAGAATAGACTATTTAATAGTGCAAAAGAATTTGAGGTATATTGCAGACTACAGAGTAAAGAAGATAATAGAGCAAGGCAATTACTCAATAGTTTATAAGGCAGTAGATAGGAACAACAAAGAGGTTGTGCTTAAAGTTGCCAAGGAGAATACGCCTGAAATCAATAGTCTGATTGTGCGTGAATTCAAGATTCTGTCGCAATTCAACCATCCCAATATTGCACATGTTTTTGACTGCAGTATCACAGAACACGGTGAGGCATTTTTTTGCCTTGAGTACATAAAAGGAAAGCCGATAAATGTCTGTTTTGATGATTTTACCCAGGATTTTATCCGGGCAATCCTACAACTTTTAAATGGCATTGGTGCATTTCATAAAAAGGGTTTTATACACAGTGATTTGAAACCAGAGCACCTGCTCTACGATAGCGAAAAAAACAGGGCAGTGATCATTGATTTTGGTTTTACCGGAATCTCCAGCAGACGCATAAAAGAATACGGGACACTGGGCTATGTTGCACCCGAAATCTTGAAAGGTATCGGCAATGACCAGCGCAGTGACCTGTATTCTCTTGGTGTAATAATCTACGAGGTTCTTGCAGGTACCAGACCCAAAATACCGTATCAACCCATAAAAAAAATTCCAGAAGCCATAAACAATTTACTCAAAAATCTACTTTCTGAAGAACCATCAATGAGACCAGCAGTTCCTGAGTTAACCGATGGTTTTGGCCAGTATCTAAAAGCAAAAATATTAGTCCCTGAATATGAAGTGCGCCTGCCCATTACTGGTTTTGTGAGGGATGATGAAATAATGAACCATCTCACGCATTTGAGTGGCAATACTGTGGTGCTCGTGGGTGAGACTGGTTCAGGCAAGACAAGACTATTACGGGAATTAAGATATGATTATTTGTTCGGGGATTACATAGTATTTCTATATACCGGTAATCAGAATGAATCTTTTCATGAGTCATTGTGCAAACTGGTGGGCTGTGGTGAAGAGGTTTTCGTTGATAAAGAAGACAGGTTTCAGGTTTATGCTGAGATATTTATGAGGTTATCAGAGTATGCCCGCAATAAGAAAATCATCCTTTTTGTTGATGATATTGATGGCTTGAATGATTATGAACTCGGGTTGATCCGCTATGTTGGCCATAATCTGCTCAATACTCAGCTTGCAATGATCTGTACTGCAAAGCCAGATGCCCGCATCAGTGATCTACGGTTTTTTGAGTTATTTCTGGAGCCATTCAATATTGAAAAAGTAAAAGAATTGCTGGAAAAGACATTCTTTGCCCTGAGAATAAAGGGCGACAATGATACAGCATTCTTTGTCCGTTGGTTGTATCATCACAGTGGTGGCAATCCGCTATTTATTGTTGAAATTTTGAATGAGTTATATCAGCGAAAAGTTCTTTATTATACTTTTAATCATTGGCAGATTGAAATTGATCGGCTAAAAACAATCCAGATTCCTGAAAAGATAGAACAAATAATCAGCCACAGACTGAAAGCTTTGAATCAATCAGAATGCAAGATACTGAAGGCAATTGTGCTTGCCAAGATTGCCCTGGATATTAATGTGCTACAAAAATCAATGGGTCTGAATGTGAGTATTGAGATTGAGGTCTTAAAATTGCTCGGATTAATAAAAGAGGAACACCATGATGGTAAAAGGCATTTTGGCCTTGCTAACCGGTTTGTCCAGATGCTTGTGGAAAAAGATATCAATGATAGAGAAGCATTTCAGATGATGGCGAAGATCGTCAGCATTTATGAATCAATGAAACTGCTTGAACCTGATATTTGCCTTGTCCTTGGAAATCTCTATGAACGAATGGGAAATATAGCAAAGGCTTTTGAATATTATCTTATGTCAGGGCAACATTTTGAAAAGATTAATGACCATGATCAGGCAATTCTTTATTACAAAAAACTTCTTGAATACTGTCAAGATATTGAACCTGATAAACATGACAGCTTTGTTTTGAAACTTGGTGAATTGCATTTGCTCTCCGGTAACGATACCGATGCAATTGAATACTATAAATCACTGATTGATGTGGCTGATAATAACACAAAAATAAAAGCGCTATACGGCCTGGGAAAGGCTCACTCAAATACGGGTGAACATGATAAGGCAATTCAATATTATCAGGACATACTCCAACTTCTGGAAAAAAGACAGGCAAAAGAGTATGTGGAGACAGCAAATCATCTTGCATATTCACTCTGTTTTTTGCAGGATTATGAAAGCGCAGAAAAATATCTTAAAAAGTCTCTGGCAATTGTCAGTAAGACAGGTGATCATGAATTGATAGCCGAGACAATGTATTATCAGGCAACCCTTGCCTGGTTTAAAAACCAGATAGCACAGGGCATTGGAATCTGCAAAGAACTGCTGGATTTCTGCTTGAAGCACAGATTGCACAGGCAACATGCCTATACTGCAAATCTTCTTGGTTCATTCTATATTCACACAGGTAACCATGAAAAGGGACTGGAATACATTGATACTGCAATCAGGGATTTTGAGAGGATGAATATACCTTTTGTCCTATGCTCGGCATTGAACAACAAGGCGTTTATTCTCTCAAAACTGGGCGATAATGGTAAAGCCCGGGTTGTTTGCGAAAAATCCCTGGCAATTTCTTTAAGCATCGGCAGTAAGACAAATCAGCGTATTGCTCTGACAGGTCTTGCATCCCTTTGTGCTGATACAGGAAAGTTTGATAGGGCAATTGAATATTATCAGAATAGTTTGAATCTTGAAGCTGATAATATCCTTGCAATTTATGGACTGGCATGTGTATATTATAAGAAAGGAGAAATTGAAAAGGCAACGGCTGTGCTTGAAAAAGGAATAGAACAAAAGGACGATATTCTGTACCAGACGGCACTTGGAAGAATCTATGCTGATACAGGCAACCCTGAACAGGCAGAAAAATTGATTGATACCGGTCTTAAAAAATTAGAAAACAACGCAAACCTGGATGCTTCATATATTATTGAGGCATATATGAATGCATGCCAGTATTATTATGAAAAAGGAGACTACAAAAATACGATTTATTATGCCCGCAAGATAAAGAATATGCCCCAGAAAACCTATATTGAATCAGTGCACTGTGATATATTTGCAAAAATGGCTGATTTCAGGTCAGGCAATACAGATAGTCTGGACATTGATAATCTTTTGCAGGCTCTGAAGACAAAAGGTTATATTTATGATTTTGCCTGTGTTAAGCGACAGTATATTGAATCAATCATTGATAGGGAAACCGAACCTGAAAAACTGAAGGATATAAGTGATGAACTTGAAAATATTGAACAGATTTTCAGCTCTATTGGCGCAAAACTTGAACTGAACCGCGTTAAGGATATTAAACTATCAAGGCTTTATCCGGTCTTTTACAAAAGTTTTATGCACGGCTCTGTTTCTGTGCAATACCTTGATACTTTTTCAAGACTTTCAGATATTATCAGCAGAAATCTTGGTGATGGTGATTTTGTAAAACATATTCTTGATCTTGTAATAAATGCAACCGGTGCAGAAAGGGGTGCGATTTTCATAAAGGGTGATGAGAAAATGAACTTTGTTGCGGGCCGCAATATAGATAAAAAGACAATAAAAGATGCGGGTGAATTATCAAAGACCGCAATTGATGAAATTGATAAAAACAGAATTGTCTTTGTGCCCAATGCCCTTGATGACCCAAGATTTAATATAAAAAAGAGTGTGCTTTTGAATCAGATTCGCTCAATCCTGTGCATCCCACTTGCTGTGGGAACGAATATCATTGGTGCAATATACCTTGATTCACGTATGATTGGTTCTATTTTCAGGGAGATTGACAAGAACTTTCTTGAGGCGACAGCAAAAATCCTTGCTGCGGTTATTGACAAATCCGAGGTCTACAAAAAACTATATGATGAACTGATTACCCTGCGAACAGGCGCAGTAATGGAGATTGGCAAGGGTTATCTAATGGGTAAATCAAAGGTAATCAAGAAGGTCCACAAACTGATTGAAGATGTGGCGCCGAGTGAAGCACCAGTACTGATTTGTGGCGAAACCGGGGTAGGTAAAGGAATGATCGCCAGGCTGATTCATATGAAGAGTAAGAGAAAAGCAAAGAAGTTTGTGAGCATAAATTGTGGCACGATTCCTGAGACACTTTTGGAATCAGAGCTTTTTGGTTACAAAAAAGGTGCGTTTACCGGCGCAGTCACTGATAAAAAAGGATTATTAGAAGAGGGTGAAGCAGGTACTGTATTCCTTGATGAAATTACCAATACAAGTCCGGCATTTCAGGCAAAATTACTTGAGGCAATTGAGGATAAGGTGATACGAAGGCTCGGCGAAACCCAGACCCGCACCATTGATGTAAGGTTTTTGTTTGCAACGAATAAAGACCTTGAAATTGAAGTTGAAGAAGGTAGGTTCAGAAAAGACCTTTATTATAGGATCAATGTATTTATGGTAAGGGTTCCCAGTTTAAGAGAGCGGATTGAAGATATTGCACCGCTTGCCCATTTCTTTCTGGAATTGAAGGCAAAGGAAATGAATAAAAGAATAACCGGTTTCTCGCCTGAGGCAATGAGATTATTAAAAGAATATCCCTGGACCGGTAATGTCAGGGAACTGCAGAATGTGATTGAAAGGGCAGTTGTGCTCACAAAGTCCGAGATTATCATGCCTGATGTTATTGGTTTTACAAAAGAGCGGGAAATGCTACCCATAAAAGATCTTACCAGGGAGGCAGTGATTACCTGTTTGAACCTGACTGGCTGGAGCATAAAAGAAACTGCAAAGATGCTCGGCGTGAGCAGAAGGACCATAGAAAGGTATATCAAAAAATATAACATTACAAGATAAGTCAGGGCAAATGAAGGCAGTCCTGTGGTGCAGGCGATTTAATGGTAACCAAGCAAGAAAAATGAAATAAGTTTTTTGGTATTGACAATTCCAGAAAAATATGTATATTGGAATTATGTATTCCAGATTGCTAACTCCACCTAAGAACAAGAGTTTCTTTCTATTTGGTCCCCGAGGCACAGGCAAAACCACCTGGGTCAGGCATACATTTTCCAATGCGATTTATGTGGATCTGCTGGAAGCCGAGCTCTACAACGACCTGTTGGCAAATCCTCAACGACTGGAAAGTTTGATACCCAAAAACTATAATGATTGGATTGTCATAGATGAGGTTCAGCGGATACCCGAGATTTTGTATGAAGTTCACAGGTTGATTGAAAAATATAAATACAAGTTTGTCCTGACCGGTTCAAGTCCCCGGAAATTGAAGCGCAAGGGACCGGATTTGCTTGCCGGGCGTGCCCTGACATATTGGATGAATCCGCTTGCTGCAGCCGAGTTAGGTAAAGATTTCAATCTTGGACATTCACTGGTATACGGGCAACTTCCGTGTGTCTACACTGAGTCTGATCCGCGAAGATATCTGGAGAGTTATGTTAAGACTTACCTGGATGAAGAGGTCCGTCAGGAAGGGTTGACGCGCAACCTTGGTGCTTTTACAAGATTTCTTGAGGCAGCAAGTTTTTCACAAGCAGGGGTATTAAATATTTCAGCAGTTGCACGGGACTGTGCCGTGGAGAGAAAAGTTGTTGAGAATTACTTTCATATTCTTGAAGACCTGTTGATCGCATATATGGTACCGGTCTTTACCAAACGCGCTAAAAGGAGATTGGTTAGACATTCAAAATTCTTTAAAGACAGGGAATTAAGATAGTAATCAGTAGCCCAGTAGCCAGTAACCCAGTAATTAGTAGTCAGTAGCCAGTAGGCAGTATCCCAGTAATAGGGTGGCATTTTAATATATGCTCAATTGAGTAATTGCCCCATGAATTCACCCTCACTCTTCAAGGGTCCTAAACAAATTCAAAAATAGGAAAATTTTTGTTGAGACCCTGAAATAAATTCAGGGTGACCCCAATTAGATATTTCATATCTAACGGGGCAGGCAGTTAGGTAGCGTTCGGCTTCAGCCGGACGAGATATTTCAATGTTTTGAATGCCCGATGAATCGGGTAACCACAGTTTCGGTCAAAATTTTGTTTATATAATATGGAGAGGACTCAGAGACCTCTTTCCTTGACAGGAGAGAAATTATTTTTATAATGTATCTATAAAAATTTTTATGGGGAAAGGTAAGCAACACTTTGCCGCCTGCTGCCAGAGTGTTGCATGTTGACAGATAATCAATAGCCCAAAAAATACCCATGCGACAGATACGACAGCAATGCGACAATTTGTCGCATTGAGACGCCGAAAACCCCATTAAATTTCAACACTTTTTGAAAACTCAAAAAAATGCGACAAATTGTCGCATTTTGGGCACTGTCTGAAACTAAAAAATCCCGATATTTCAACACTTTGCATCTGGCACGGATTTTGCAATATGAATAAGGTGAAAGGAGAGTAACATGAAAAAGAAGATCATATCCATAACCATAATCGTGCTGGTGCTTGGCGGTATTTTTGGCTTGAGCATCCAGCAAAAAAAGAATGACAGTCCAGTAATCGGCTCTGTTGTTGATGTGATAATGCCAGCAGTGGCGTATGCAGATTCAGATACAGTTGGCGACAAATTCCCACCACCCCCGCCACCGCCGATTTTTTAGTTAGCAAATAAGGGGTCTGGATATGAAACCTTTACACCTTTATGAAGTGAAGATGATAGATGGCTCAAAATACTGCGGAGAGATTGCTTATAAGGATGATAGAATGATTGTCCTGCGCACAAATGGTTCTGGCAATGGTTCCTTAGGTTTCTTTACCAAGGTCAGGCTCTTTTATAATGGCATAATGAGTATTCAGGAACTGGGCTGGCAAAGGAGGTTTTGAATAGTCTATCTCCGCTACTTTCCTGAAAAATGAAAAGTAGCGGAGATAAATCAAGGTTATGATACTATTAATAATTGGTTTAGGTTCAATATTTATTTTGGCTATTGCGGGAATATATTCTTTTTTACTATTTAGATATTCAAGGAATATTACCTGGTTACTTCTTGGCTTTGGGCTTATTCTATTCGTATCAATGGAGATTGTTAATTATTCTGTTTGTTCTCTGCCGTCAATAATGCCCGCAGCTGTCAAACTGCTCGCAGGCCTTGCTTTGCTTGTTGCCGTATTGTCCGCACCAAGAATTCTACAGGAATACGAAAAGGCTGATACGCATCTTAAAACACTATGGGATATTGACCGCATAATGCTGACAAGTTTGACACCAAAGAATGTGATCGGTTCAATCAAATCCCGGATTCTTGAGATTATTGATTGTGATGCCCTTGCAATCTACACACTTGATAAATCCGGTAATTATACGCTTCTTGCCAATCATAATCTTAATCAGGATTTTCATGATACTATGCTGAGCAGGGAAAATGATTTTTTCTGGACAATCGTTGAAAAGAAAAAGACCAATATGCTTTCAAATCTAACACCTGACACTAATTTTGGTTTTCCCGCCTTGCTAAAGAATTCGGGTTTCAAATCCTGTGTTGGTGTGCCTTTGATCATAAGAGGTTTGACCATTGGTGGTTTTTTTGTTTTTTCCAACAGGACAAAGATATACGGCAAGAAAGAAGTAAACTATATTGAGGGAATAGGCAGGCAGTTTGTTATTGCCATTGAGCGCATTCAGGCTTTTGAGCGGATAAAAGAACAGAATGTTGAATCAGTCCTGGCACTGGTTCAGGCAATAGAATTGCGCGATCCTTATACAAAGGGTCATTCATTACAGGTGGCAAATCTCGCTGTTGAAATCTGTCGCCGGATAGATCTGTCTGATGTCAAACTTGGATTAATAGAATTTGCCGGGTTATTGCATGATATCGGCAAGATCGCTGTTCCAGAAATCATTCTCAACAAACCGGCAAGCCTAAATACTGAGGAATGGCGCATTATGAAGCGGCATCCGATTCAGAGTGCTGAAATAATCAAGCCAATTAAAGATCTCCAGCAGATTGTAAACTGGGTCCTGTATCATCATGAACGGTGGGATGGCAGTGGCTACCCACAGGGTTTGAAGTCAAGAGATATTCCCCTGGAATCAAGGATTCTTGCTATATGCGATGCATTTTCCGCGATGGTGGGTAAAAGACCATATAGAGATGGGTTCACAATTGAAGAGGCAATTGAGGAATTGAAAAAGTTTTCAGGTAAACAATTTGATCCTGATATTGTCAAGATATTTTTATCATTGCCAGAAGAAACGATAAGAAGGATTTTGCCGGAGAAACCTTCATAAAACACTCCCTCCGGAAAGGGGCTGGGAAAAAAGGGACAGCATATGGGGCCTCCCAGCCCCTGTACAGCTATCACCACTATTTTCTTTCTTGTCGCCCACTCATATAAAACTTGCATTTTTGTGAAATCTCTGTATAATTATTTGCTGAGAGCATTTTGCTAATTGAATTTTGAATCAAAATTTCTTGAATAAAGCTTGATAAGTAAGATTTGTGTGTGTTTGACGATATGAAGCAACAGAAGGAGGTTAGATGCACCCATTATTCTGGCTGACGCCGATTGCGTCCATAATCGCTTTGTTGTTTGCGTGGTTTTTGTCATTGAGCACAAAAAAATATGATGAAGGCACAGATGCAATGCGTGAAATTGCCCGGGCAGTAAGAGAAGGAGCCAGGGCATATATCAAGAGACAGTATGGCGTCGTAACAATTTTCTTTGCGATTGTATTTGTTATTCTATTGATTATCGCAGTCAGTGGTATGCTACCGATTTATGTTCCGTTCGCCTTTGTTACGGGTGGTTTCTTTTCTGGGTTATCAGGATTTATTGGGCTCAGTCAGGCAACCAATGCCTCGGCACGCACAGCAAATGCATCAAGACAGAGTCTCAATGGTGGATTGAGAGTAGCATTTGCTGCAGGTGGCGTTATGGGATTTGTTGTAGTGGGTTTGAGTCTGCTTGATCTGAGCATCTGGTTTGTGCTTCTTAACTGGATTTATCGCCATCTTCCTGAGGCGCAAAAAATTCAAAATATTACTTCAACAATGATCTGCTTTGGTATGGGTGCGTCTTTTCAGGCACTATTTGCCCGTGTCGGTGGTGGGATTTTCACTAAAGCCGCAGATGTGGGGGCAGACCTGGTGGGCAAAGTTGAGGCAGGTATTCCTGAAGATGACCCGCGCAATCCAGGTGTGATTGCAGACAATGTCGGTGATAATGTCGGTGATGTTGCCGGCATGGGTGCTGACCTTTACGAATCTTATGTTGGTTCAATTATTGCGACCATGGCGCTGGCAGTTGCTGCTGGTCTTGGTATTCAGGGTGTTGTTGTGCCACAGGTAATGGCAACAGTCGGCGTGCTCTGTTCAATCATTGGAACATTTCTTGTAAAAACCAAAGAGGATGCGACGCAGGCTGCCTTATTAACAGCACTGCGTAGAGGTATCTGGAGTTCAAGCATTCTCATTGCCATAGTATCGGCAATCGTTATCAAATATCTACTGCCTGATTATTTTGGACTTTACTGGGCAATACTTGCCGGACTTGCTGCTGGTGTATTCATTGGTTTTAATACTGAGTTCTTTACTTCAGATAATTATTCACCAACCCGCGCGATATCAGACAGTTCGCGCACTGGTCCGGCAACTGTAATACTCAATGGCATCAGTGTTGGTATGCTATCCACTGCACCGGCAGTCATTGCAGTCGTGGTGGCAGTGTTGTGCGCCTATTTCTTAAGCGGTGGATTGCACCAGCCCAATCTCGGGCTTTTTGGTGTTTCTCTGGCAGCAGTGGGTATGCTTTCAACACTTGGTATTACACTGGCAACCGATGCCTATGGTCCGGTTGCAGATAATGCTGGTGGTAATGCCCAGATGGCCGGATTACCACCAGAAGTGAGACAGCGAACTGATGCACTTGATGCCCTGGGAAACACAACTGCAGCAACAGGCAAAGGTTTTGCCATTGGTTCAGCAGCATTGACCGCCCTTGCTTTGATTGCCGCATATCGCGATCAGATTGAACTTGCAGGTATACAACTTGATTTGAGAATTACAAATCCCGCAGTGATTACTGGATTGTTCATTGGCGCAATGATGCCTTATGCCTTCTGTTCACTGACATTAAAGGCAGTAGGCAGGGCAGCAGGCATGATTGTAGAAGAAGTGCGCAGGCAGTTCAGGGAAATCAAAGGTTTAATGGAAAACAAGGCAAAACCTGATTATGCCCGCGCTGTCAGTATCTGCACAAAAGCGGCACAAAAAGAAATGATTCTGCCTTCGCTGCTTGCGATTCTCTCACCGCTCATCGTCGGCATTTTCCTGGGGCCAAGCGGTGTGGTTGGCATACTTGCGGGCGCATTGATTTCAGGTTTTGTTGTTGCATTGATGATGGCAAATAGTGGTGGTGCGTGGGATAATGCCAAGAAGTATATAGAAAAGGGTAATCTCGGTGGAAAAGGTTCGCAGGAGCACAAAGCAGCCGTTGTTGGTGATACAGTCGGCGATCCATTCAAGGATACATCAGGGCCATCACTCAACATTTTGATCAAGTTAATGGCAACATCATCAATCACGCTGGCAGGATTTGTTATCAGGGCAACCTTGATGAAATGACCCCGATTATTGCAATCCTTTTGTAGCAAGTGTCATCAGTGTAGCACAATGAAGATTAAAGATTGGCCAGCAGGTGAAAGACCGAGAGAAAAATTCTATGAGCATGGCGGTTATTATCTCAGTGATGCAGAATTACTGGCGATTGTCATTGGTAAGGGAGTAAGAAATCGTTCTGCAGTAGACCTTGCAAAAGAAATCCTGAGCCGGGTGGGCAGTTTGAAAAAACTCTCTCAAGAATCAGCAAAAGAGATTGAAAACTTGAAGATTCGCGGCTTGGGTAAGACAAAGATTATATCAATCCTGGCAGCACTGGAACTGGGTAGGCGTTCATTGTCCAAAAAACAGGATGGTAAGGTTAAGTTTACCAAACCCCAGGATTTGTGTGATTATTATGCACCTTTGATTGGTAATCTAAAACAGGAGTTGTTCAAGGTTGTCGCCGTTGATGGCAAGAATACATTAATAAAGGAAACAACAATTTCAAAGGGAATTCTTGATGCAAGTTTGACACATCCGAGAGAGGTTTTCAGATTCGCCATAATTGAGAATGCAAGTGGATTATTTCTGGTACATAATCATCCCAGTGGTATTCTCAAGCCCTCAGAGGATGATTTGAAGATTACAGAACGATTAAAAAACGCTGGTGATCTGATGGGCGTAAGAATTATTGACCATATAATTATTGCTGATGAAGGATACTATTCGTTTTCCGAACATAACTTGTTGTAAATAAAAAAAGGGGCGGCTCTGCCGCCCCTTTTTTGTCAAACGACTCTACCGCGTGAGAATGAATTTCTGAGTAATCATACCATCTTCTTTTTCCAGAGTGATGAAATAAATACCATCAGCAAGACCACTATTGCGCGGATTCCACTGGATAGTGTTGTCGCCTTTGTTAAACTGAACCTTTGCAACAAGCCTGCCACTGATATCATAAATACTCAGGTAATTGTGTTTGAGATTATCAGGATTGATGTGGAATGCTAACCTGCCTTTTGCCGGATTGGGAACAACTTTGAGCAGTTTCCACTGAGCAATATTTTCTTTTTCTGATTCCTCAACCGGTGTTAGGGGCGTGTAGAATCCCTTCACTTTGACAATCTGATTGGCGTAGGAACCACTGATTTGAACGATTGTGATCCAGTAGTTGCCGTCTCTGGGATCAGCTTCAATTCCACGGATATTCCAGCCTGGATTCAAAAGGAATCTCTTGCCTGTGGCAGATGGTGGTGGTCCCTGCATTTCTACCACACCCACACTATCAAGGGTGGTTCCACCAGAGTTAAACCATGTCTGCACCTCCACAAAGGAATTGCCCAAACTATCATAGGCAAGACAACGGGAATTGTAGTATCCCTGGACCGGGCTATTATACTGGGTTGCAGCACCAAGTGTATCACCGATGTAGATTAACTGGGCTGCGCCAAGTGTGCTTCTGCGGTCCGCATACCACATTGTGTTGGGTGATCTGTAGGCAAGCCCAACTGGATAGTCATTTGCCGGGTTGTTGAATTGTCTTATGATTGCACCAGTGGATTTATTAATCTTCCATACGGTCTTGGGATTGAAGGCACACACATAAAGGGCATCACCAATCCGACTATGGGTAATATCCGTCACACTGTCTGCTGGTCCGGTAATCGCCCCATAATAAGTTACAAAACTGTCTGAGGAGTAGTATCTGATGGAAGTGGAATAGAAATCAAGCACATAGATTCTGTCGCCAACGCGGTCATAGGCAACACCATAGATAAACTGGCTCGTTGGGAAATTGGGCAGTGATTTTGGACCCCAGATGATTTCTCCTGGTGCAATACCTACCTGATACGAGAAGGTTCTTGTCCAGGTTGTTTCTGCAGCAGTAAGCACAAGTTGGAAATTCGCCATATGTCCGGGCGGCGTTGAGGCGTGGACACTGATGTCATAAGGGTCTGAGGCATTATTTGCGCTGTCACCAGATGCAATTGTGCCGTAGGAATAGGTAGAGTCAGTGATAGTAATATAAGGAGATGTGGTTCTCAGCCTACCCTGGACATTTGTTGCAGTTACACCACCGGTATTGCGTACATAGGTTACAATGCCGGCATTCTCACCCGGGTCAAGTTTACCATTACCATTGTTGTCGCCGACAATATTTGTTCTGCTCAATACTACATTCGGTCTATTGGCCGTAGGCACTGCCTGCAATGATGCCCAGAGATTGATTCTGCCCCAGCCGTAGTTATTGTTCGGATAGGGCGCGCCTGCAGACGGTTGATCACAGTAGTTTCTGAAAAGATCATAGAGTTCTGTTACGGTAAGGTTTTGATTTTTCTGTAGCAATACTGCGGTTCCACCGGTAACATGAGGCGAAGCCATTGAGGTACCACTCATCGTACCATAACTACCCCCAGGAACTGATGAACGCACATTCACACCTGGTGCTGACACATCAGGTTTTAATAGATTCCAGGTTGAATAATACCAGTATTGTGGATCATTCCATGGACTCTGGTTTGGCGCAGGACCGCGTGAAGAAAAACTTGCAATATTATCCGCATTGTCAGTTGCTCCAACTCCACAGGATAATGGGTAACTTGCAGGTGCACCAACTGTACCACTGCTCGGACCACTATTGCCATTGGAAAAGACCGGAAAAACTCCCAGATTTTTCCAGGTTTGGACCGCGTTCCAAAAATGCTGGTCCGTGCCACTGCCACCCCAGGAATTACCAATGACTCTGATATCAACACCACTCTGTTTCAGATTTGCCAGGTATTGCATGCATGTATCTATCCAGGCATACTGACCACTACCACCGGCATCAAATGCCTTGGTGGGAATATACTGGGCACCATAGGCAACACCCACATCATCTGTAAATGATCCAGGACCATCACCACCACAGATTGTGCCCATGGTGTGTGTGCCATGACTGTGGTCATCATAAGGTGAAGATTGTCCACTAACGCCATCTATCCAGTATGGAGAGAGCCATTTGCCACTCAATGCTGGATGGGTCGTTTCTACTCCAGTGTCAATATGCCCGATAATTATACCGGCTCCATTAAAACCCGCTGCCCAGCAAGATTCTGCCATGATCTTAGTAATATTCCATTCAGGAGTTCTTGTATCAACTTCTTCTCCAGGAATAGCATCAAGTTGAATGCTTTTATTGTCGCATATGAACCAGATATCTTCCCGTTTTGCAAGGTCTTTGATTACATCCTTTGTTGCCTTGAGATGAAATCCATTGAAAATCCAGAATTGACTACCGATTTCAACTTTTTCTTCAGGCAGGGATTTCAGATATTCAATTATGTTTTTCTGGGAATTAAGGGCAATTGTCTGAAAAACATTGCACTTTTCCTGCGGTGTCATACCGTCGGTTTGCTCATAAGGGTATTCTGTATTCATATGGACAATCACCAGGATTTTTTGCTGCGGGTTAACTGTGTTTAGTATATCAACCAGCTCTGGTGTCATCTTGCCCGGAACTGGTGGCAAAAATGCCAATATCATAATTGAAATTATTCCAATCATTCATTACCTCCTGTTTTTTCCAATCATACTTAATCGTATTACTTCTTTTCATCCCCGATACGACTACCTTTTGCTTAGCCTTAGATAATCAAGAGACCTTTTTTTCTTCTGTGCACCTCCTTGCATATTATAACTTAATTCTCCAGATTGTCAAGGGTAAAATGAACTATAATTTTATTTTCAATCTTTTCATTTTTCTAAACAGGGTGGAACGGTCAATACCAAGAATCCTTGCCGCCTTACCAATGTGTCCATTTGCCTGTTGTAGGGCAGAAAGTATGTAATCTTTCTCAATCTGTTCTTTTGCATCTTCAATTCTGTATCGCCTGACTGCTTATGCCTTTAAATCATTCAATACAGGATTGATGGTGTTTGTATCAATTTCTGTATCCGGAGCCAGTATCGCAACTTTCTCCATTAAATATTTCAATTCCCTGACATTGCCGGGCCAGTGGTATTGAGTCAGAAATAGAATCGCCTTCTTTGTTAAATGCTTTAGGGGTCGGTTATTTTCAACACAGGCATTTTGTAAGAAATGTTCAGCCAGGAGTGGAATATCCCCAGTCCTTTCCCGCAATGGTGCAATGTTAATCGTGAGAACATTTATACGATGATAAAGGTCTTCGCGGAATTTTTTTTCTCTTGTCAGTCCGAGAAGATTCTGGTTGGTGGCGGCAATGATTCGGACATCTATCTTAATACGATTTGTGCCGCCAATCCTTGTTATTTCTTTATCTTCCATTGCAGACAGGACTTTTGCCTGGGCAGATAGGCTCATATCGCCGATTTCATTGAGAAAAAGCGTTCCGCTATTTGCTATTTCAAACTGACCAAATTTTCTCTTATAAGCACCAGTGAACGCACCTTTTTCGTAGCCAAAGAGTTCACTTTCTATTAACTCTCCGGGCAGGGCAGCACAGTTTACTTTAACAAATGGTTCGCCTGCGCGCGGACCCTTAAAATGGATATTATTGGCAATGAGATCTTTACCTGTGCCTGTTTCTCCGAGGATTAGTACTGTGCTGTTAGTAGGTGCAACTTTTTCAATTAGACTGCAAACTTTCTTAATCGCATCTGACTCACCAATAATTCTGTATTCCTTAAGCATCTGCGATTTTAATATTATGCTCTGTTTTTTGAGGTCAATTTTCTCAAGAATATTCCTGATTGTGGTGATAATTCTATTTGCCTCAAGGGGTTTTTCTATGAAATCGTCAGCACCATTCTTGATCGCCTCTACTGCGAGAGAGACTGTACCAAACGCAGAAATCATTAATATTCCAATAGTATCGTCAAATTCTCTTATCTCTTTCAAAATTTTGATGCCATCAACATCAGGTAGTTTTATGTCAAGCAGGATTAGATCAAAATCCTGGTTTTTGATCTTCTTCAGTGCATCTGCTCCATTAAAGACAAATTCAGTATGATAGCCTTCGCCTTCAAGGATTTCTTTCAATATTGCGCAGATCCTTTTTTCATCATCTACGATCAAGATTCTTGTTCGGGTTGATGGCATGACATTCTCAGAATTGTTTTTCACTCAGGCACCTCCTATACCGGCAAAATGATTGAGACAATAGTGCCGACATTCAATCTGCTTTTAATATCAATCTTTCCATTGTGTGCATCAATAATCTTCCGGGCAATCACGAGACCGAGCCCGGTCCCGCCTTTTTTTGTTGAATGGAATGGCTTAAAGAGATTTTCTATTTGTTCTGCTGACATACCACAACCCGTATCTTCAAAGGTAATTTCTACACATTTTTGAATCTCGGGTTGCTTCTGCTGTTGACCAATGGTGTCATTCTGAACCTTGCCTTGAAATGAATTCAGGGTTTCTGATTTCAGAATCTCATTACTCGCTAATTGTTCAATCAAACTCGTATGGATGGATAATACTCCTTTACTCTGCATCGCCTCAATGGCATTTTCTATCACAATATGAAATGCAGTATGTATTTGGTTTTCGTCGCAACGAACCAGAGGTAAGTCCGGCTGAAAGTATCTTTTGATTTTGATCTCTCTTGGTAGCACAGATTCATATGTCTGGGTTATTTTTCCCAGTATTCTATTGATATCAATTGATGTAAGATTTGGTTTTTCCACTGAAAGGATGCGCATAAATCTGTCAGTCGTCTGTTTTAATCGTTCAATTTCCTCCAGAGCTGAATCAATATAAGAATTGAATGTCCTCGCTTTTTCGCCAAACTTATCTTTGCCAATTTGTTGCATACGCTGAAGAGTAAGGTTCAAAGTTGATAGCGGATTCTTAATTTCATGTGCCAATTGCTGGGCAAGCGCTGACCAGAACATAAGATCTCTTGAAAGTATTTCTGATGTTGTATCAACCAGAATAATAACTCTCTTGCCACCAAAATAGTATGAGTGTACTGACATGTTCCGTTCTTCCCATTGAATATCATATGACTTTGTCTCACGATGCCGGGTAATATCTTCACATATTTTTGGATGATGCAAGAATGAAATCAGATTTTCTCTTGATCCGCCAAACATTGATAGACATTTATGATTGGCATAGAGCAGTTTGTTGTTCGTACCAATCAGCATGCAGGCAATGGGCGCATAGTTAACGAGCTGTCTTATGTTTCTCCGGTAGATTATGTTACTCAAAATTGCGATTGCAGTTGTAACTATCAGAAGAATAATCAATGCCGTCAGTAAATACCCTTTTAAAGAATTTGGAGTTGTAAGCAATGATTTCTCAATTTTGTATAGCACAATGTTCTTGTCGGATGTAGCCATTATATTGTATATCTTGCCGGCTTTGAGTGGTTTGTAATAAAAGTAGACGTCTAACGCTGTCGGGTGTTGATGGGAGCAGAGCACATTGAGTTTTTCATCAAGGATTACAATCTTGGAATTGTTGGTTGTTAATAAGATTTCATAAGTGCCATTGTTATCAAAATCAATACAGTCAATAATGAATATTCCGGTTTCAAAACTCTTTTCTGAAATCAATTCCAGATTTTTATCAAAGATCCGCAATTTACCATCGGTATTGCTTGTAATGATTTCCTGTTTTCCGTCGCGATTAATGTCAAACACTTTCATTCCGGTGTGTTTTTCGCCAATCTTTATATATTTTTTTGTTTCTCCATTTTTTGCATCAAGAATACTGAGCATGTTTGGTTCTTTTTTATCTGCGCTACCAAAAATTTCGCCTACAACGATTTCTATATCGTTGTTGTTATTTAGATCACCGGCCCAGATTACAGCATTACTAAAGTGCTCATGCATTCTTTTTTTCCAGCGAAGTCTACCGTCAAACCCCAATACAATCACCCAGGTGTGACTGTCATCAATTTCATTTACCACAGCACCATTGGCAGGAGCACTTGTCCCGAATATAATTTCTTTTTTCTGGTCATTGTCGATATCGACAACAAAGGCAGGATTTCCAAAAGTTGATGGGACTCCGATCCAATGATGCCAGAGTTCCCTATTGTTCTTATAGTCGTAAACAAAAACGCCACGGGGATAGAGATCAAATCCAGTAGATGCAAAACAGATCAAATCATTGCAACCATCGCCATTTACATCGACAGCAAGGGCGCCATGGATCGAGGTGTCATAACCTGCCATATATGCAGCGCGAATATCCCTTCCAGTATAAGCTGTGAATATCCTTGGAGTTCTGTCTTTTGCACAGAAAACGAGTCTTGCTGAGTCTTTTTGGACAACACAGAACACGATTTCTTTTCTATTATCGCTGTCCAGATCATAGACCCCAACTGGATAAATACGACTGCCCTCAGAGCTGGTATATTGCATGAATATGTTCCCACTCTGGTCTTTCACAAATGCAACATAATCGTCATAATGGCATTCTACTATTTCATCAACACCATCATTATCAATATCTCCGCAAACAGCGAAATTAGCAAATGTTTCGTAGATTTGTGTCAATTTCCAGGGATATCTTTCCTGAGCAAAAAGCGGAAAAGCCAAGATAATGGTCATAAAAATTTGGCAATTGCGGTAAAGCGATGCGACAATATTCACATTTGATGGATTCAATCTCCAGCCTCGCTGTTTATTATAACCACCATTCCAGTTAAGTCAACAGATATTGTTAAGTTAAACTTTTCATAACTTCAGACCGTCTGAAATCCATCAGAAACTCAAGCGATCTATTATATGGCTGGAAAAATACTTTGCACCGGTAGTGTCACAATTACTACAGTGCCAAGTTTTTCTTTATCTGTGAAAATTACCTTCCCGCCATTTACCTCAATGATATGTCGTGCGATTGCAAGACCAATCGTGATAGCCTGTTCTTTGGATATGCTACAAGCGGTAGCTTCAAATGTAATTTCTACATACTTTTTAATTCCAGGTGGTTTTTCATTTTTACTAGAAGTATTATTCTGAACCAAGCGCGGAATTTCATTATTAGTCACTTGTTCTATCAAACTGGTACGAATTGATAATATCCCATCCCCGGCCAGCCTCTTGAGCGTATCTTCCATGATGCTGGAAAAAGCAAGACTGATATGATTTTTATCGCCGAATACCGCGGGCAGATCGGGACAATAAGTCTTGATGATTTTGATATTG
>FWPU01005882.1_pt1 | contig 25615 bp, 22 predicted proteins | sample 2228361 | NCBI WGS metagenome assembly FWPU01 (sample SAMEA103939777, study PRJEB20133) | metagenome | reverse complement strand
TCCTCTGCCTGTCTTCCTCCCCCCGCCATCTTCCGTCCGGCCTGGCATCCGGAACCCTGGCCCTGGCTGCCTGGGGACTCCTCCTCTTGCCGTTCGCCTCCGACCTGCACCGAAGCATCATCGCCGGCCGCTGGGCACCTTTTCCCCTAGCCTATGAGAGCAACTCCCCCTACGGCAACATCGCCGTCATCACCCAGGAGGGACAGATCACCCTGTTCGTCAGCGGCAGCCCTCTCCTGACGGCACCTGATCCCGACCTCGTGGCAATCGAGCAACTGGTGCACCTGCCGGCCCTTTTCCTCGATGAGATGCCCCGGCATGCCCTGGTCCTTGGCGGTGGGGCGGGCGGCGTCCTCCACGAACTCCTGCGCTATCCCCTGCAGGAATTGGACTATGCCGAACCGGATCCCTTCCTTATCCAGGCGTTGCGGGCGGTGCCGGTGGCGCTCACCGAGGAAGAACTGGGCGATGCCCGCCTGCGGCTGGCGCTGGAGGACGGCCGGCGCTTTATCGCCGGGCAGGCCGGCCGGGCGACCGGCTACGACCTCGTGATCCTCAACCTGCCCATCCCCGCTACGCTGGAACTGAACCGCCTTTACACCCGCGAATTCCTGGAAATGGTACGCCCTCTCCTATCCCCCCGTGGAGTGCTGGTCCTTCCGGCTCCGCCGGCCCGTACCTACCTCGCCCCGGCAGCCCGCGACCTCCTCTCCTGCTATGCCCGAACCCTGGAAACCGTCTTCCGCTACGTCCGGGCCATCCCCGCCGACGAACAGACCCTCTGGTTGGCCTCGGCAGAAAATCCCCTGGGGGGGGATGCAGAAGTTCTGACCCGCCGCCTGGAGGAAAGAGGGTTAGAAACGCGGGCGCTGAACCGGGACTATTTGCGCTACCTGCTGGCCGAAACGGTAATAGAAGAGTTTTCCGCCGGCCTGGTTCGGGGGCCGACGGTGGAGGTGAACCGGGACGCCCATCCGGTCGGGCTGCGATACGCCCTGGGCTATGAGAGCGCCCGCTACGCCCCGGCGCTGGAGCCGTTCTTCGGGGCGCTGGGGAAGTTGCGCCCCTGGCATGTGACCATAGGCATCGCCGCACTTTTATTTCCCGGCTTCTTCCTCCTTCGGAAGCGCGAGCGCCTGGTTCCTTGGGCCATCGCTACGACCGGCCTGGCCGGGATGACGGCAGACCTCCTGATCATTTGGGCTTTCCAGGTGCTTTACGGCTATCTGTATCAGCAAGTGGGTCTCCTCATCACCGCATTTATGGCCGGGCTGAGCCTTGGGGGGCAGGCGATGACGGCCTGGGCCGGCCGTCTACGCCGTCCGTGGCGGACGCTGACCTTCCTGGAAGGGGGTATTGCCCTGGCCTGGGCCGGAATGGGCGGTATCCTCTTCCTCCTTCTTCAACGTCCTGCGCCTTCGCTGTCGGAGCATATCCTCCTTCTGACGATAAACGTGCTGGCCGGTCTCCTGGTCGGGGTCGAGTTTCCCCTGGCCAACCGCATCTTGCTGGAGTCGGGGGGGGATGGAAGCCGGGTGGCCGGGGCACTCTACGGTTGGGACCTGGTGGGAGCGACGGTGGGGGCGGTGGCCGTTTCGGCGGTGCTTCTGCCGGCCCTGGGGATTGTGGAGACGGCCCTTCTGACCGCACTCCTCAAGGCCGGATCCTTTTTCCTGGTCACTGTGGCCCGCCCGGCCTCATAGACCAGGCCGAGCTTCGCCGATGACCGTTGTTCAACGCTCAGTAGGATCGTCCGACCGAGCGCCTTTTCCCCGATTCACTTCGTAGATGAGACGCAGCCCCTCCAGAGTTAGCCAGGGGTCTACGGCCTGAAAGACGTCCGTCTCCCGGGCGATCAGTTCGGCCAACCCTCCCGTAGCGATCACCCGCATCTCCGGACCGAGTTCCCGGCGGAAGCGGGCGACCATGCCTTCCACCAGACCGATGTAGCCGAAGAGGATGCCCGACTGCATGCTTTGGACGGTGTTCCGGCCGATGGCCTGGGAAGGCGGAACGAGTTCCACCTGGGGCAACTTGGCCGTGCGTTCGGTCAGCGCCTTGGCGGCGATGGCGATGCCCGGGGCAATGGCCCCACCCAGGTAATCGCCCTCGGCGGAGATGGCATCGAAGGTGGTGGCCGTGCCGAAATCCACCACGCAGGCCGGCCCGCCGTACTTGCGGAAGGCTGCGGCAGCGTTGACCACCCGGTCGGCCCCTACCTCGCGGGCGTTCTCGATGCGCAGGCGGACACCGGTGCGAATGCCGGCCTCTACCACCAGCGGCTCCACTTCCAGATAGCGCCGGCACAGGTCCACAAAGGCCCCGGTGAGCGGTGGAACGACGCTGGCGATGGCGGTTCCCTGGATGGCCTCCGGTTCCTGGCCGGCATGCCGAAGAAGGGTCAGGAAAAGGGCCGCATATTCATCCGCGGTGCGCTCACGGTCGGTAGCGATGCGCCAGTGATGGGCCAACCTTTCCCCCCGGTAGAGGCCCAGGACGATGTTGGTGTTGCCGATGTCAATGCACAGAAGCATACTATCCACCCCTTAGAATCCTTGCCCCCCTGACCCCGAACTCGATCTGCTTCCAGGCGGCAACCACGGCAACGGTGATCACGACGGCGGCGACGATCTCGGGAATGCCGTTGGTCAGGCCGACGGCGAGGAGCAGACTCCAGGGGAGGGGGGGAGCAACCCAGTTCAGCGTGCTGAGCAGGCCAAGGGCGGTCAGGACCAGGACGGTGTTGGTCAACGTGCCGACCACGGCCGCGGCACCAACGGCGACCAGTTCGCTGCGCCGCCAGAGGACGATGCCCAGTCCGGCCAGCGCCAGCACCGCCAAAACGGTGGAGCAGAGGAGAACGAGCAACTTGGGGCCGGCATCCTCGCCCAGGATCGGGGTGGCATAGGCCAGCACAGGGGCCAGTACGGCCACCGCGACGATTACGCCCAGCACCAGAACAGGAATCCCCACCCGGGGCTGCCGGACCAGCCGGTAGACCAGATAGGCGAACAGCCCGATGAACAGACGCGGAAGGACGGAAATGAGCGGATTCTGGAAATAGACATCGCCGGCACCGGTGGGGGCGACATAGGCCCAAATCAGGCTGAAGAGGCCAAAGAGAAAGCCGATAACCGTGCCCACGATCGGCCCCTCCAGCACCGCGCCGATAATGACCGGGATGTGCATGATGGTAATGGCGATGCCCAGCACAAAGGGGATAAAGCCCAGACGGGTTGCGCCCAGCAAGATGGCGACGGCGCTCAGGGCGGCGGTGATGACGATCTGGCGGGTGGTGATCTTCACGGGAACCTCCTCTTGCACATGACAGTGGATTCAGGGCCGGAAAGTCAGGGCATAGGCAACACCTCCTCGATCCAGGAAGACCAAAAGCGCGGTGAGGACGAGGACCAGGGACAGGGCCAAGAAATCGGCCGGCCGCATCCGCAGGCGCACCAGGTACGTCCGCCCGCGCCCGCCCACATACCCCCGCGCCTCCATCGCCAGGGCCAGTTCCTCGGCCCGGCGCAGGGCGGCGAGGAAGAGGGGGATGAGGAGCGGCATCATCCGGCGGACGCGGGTCAATCCCCGTCCGCGGCCGAAATCGCCCCCCCGGGCGGCCTGGGCCTTCATCAGGCGTTCCATCTCTTGCCCCAGGAGGGGGATGAAACGCATTGTGATCGCCAGAATCAGGGCCAGTTCGTGCGCCGGCAGGTGCAGCCGCTGGAAGGGTCGGAGTATCCCCTCGACGGCATGGACCAGGTCGGTGGTATCGGCGATGCCGGTGAGCAGGGTCAGGAAAAGGACGATGGCGGTCATGCGCAGGAGGATGGCAGCCGTATCCAGCAGGCCGGCCGCGCTCACCAGAAACGGCCCCCATCGCCACACCTCTGCACCGCCGGCAGCAATCGCGGCCGCATGAGGGTAGAAGAGGATCTGAAGGGCCAGGACGAAGGCAAAAAGGGGCAGCAGGGGCCGCAGGCCACGGAGCGCATATCCCGCTGGGATACGAGCCACCCCGATAAGGCCGAAGGCCAGCCCCAGCCCCAGCAGGGTCGTCAACGGATACGAACAGAGCATAAGCGCCAGGATGAAGAGGACAACGCCGATCAACCGAACCCGCGGGTCCAGCCGGTGCAGGGCCGAACCGGTGGGTACGTATCGGCCGAAGGAGAGGAAACGTAGCACCTCGAAATCGCTCATCGGAGCACTCGCTCCAGGATGGGAAGGGCCTCCTCTAGGGTGAGCACGTCGCTGGATACCGGCAGGCCGGCCCGGACCAGTTCCTTCCATACCCTGGTTACGAGGGGCACTTCCAGTCCCCACCGGGCCAGGAGTTCGCCCTGGGCGAACACTTCCCGCGTGAGCCCCTCCAGCACCACCTGCCCATCGGCCAGGACGTACACCCGGTCGGCCAGGCCGGCAATCTCCTCCATGGAGTGGGAAGCCCAGACGACGGCCCGGTCCTCCCGCCGATGCCATCCCCGAAACAAAGCCAGAAGTTCCCGCCGGCCCCGGGGGTCCAACCCGACCAACGGCTCGTCCAGCACCAGTACTTCCGGCTCCAATGCCAAAATGCCGGCCAGTGCCACCCGCCTGCGCTCGCCCGCGCTGAGGGCAAAGGTAAGCCGGTTATCGAACGCAGGAGATAGGCCGGCCGCCTCCATCGCCCGGCGTACCCGGGCCCGCACTTCCTCCCGCGACAGCCCCAAATTCAACGGCCCAAAAGCCACATCGTCCGCCACATAGCGCTCAAAGACCTGATCCTCCGGGTTCTGAAAGAAAAGGGCCACCCGTCTCCGGATGTCCCGCAGGTCCACACGAAGGTCGGAGAGGTCCTGCCCTAAGATGCGCACCGAACCACGCTGGGGACGCAAGAGACCGTTCAGGTGCTGGAGGAGGGTGGATTTGCCCGAGCCGGTCGGACCGATGAGGCCCACGATCTCGCCGGCCCGAACGACCAAGTGGACGCCACGGAGCGCGGTCGTCTCCAGGGGAGTCCCCCGCATATACGTATAGTGGAGGTCATGCACCTCGATCAGCGGCCGGTGCATCGTTTCCTCCTATGGAAGCGCTCCTGGACGGCGGCAACAAACTCGTCCGGAGTGAGCAGGCCATCCGGGAAATCGGGAATACAGGCATGCAGAACGTGGGAAAGCCGGACCAACGGTGGAACATCCAGTCCCAAAGCGCAGAGCATTTCCTCCTGGGCCAGCACCTCACGGGGCGAGCCCTGGAAGGCGATACGTCCATCCGCCATCACGATGACCCGATCCGCCTGGACGACCTCTTCCATATCCTGGGTGATGGCGATGACGGTCATCCCTCGACGGTAGAGTTCCCGCACGATCTCCAGGATGCCCCGCCGGCCGGCCGGGTCCAGCATGGCCGTGGCTTCGTCCAGCACCAGACACCGGGGCTGCATGGCCAGCGCGCCGGCCAGGGCCAGGCGCTGCTTCTGGCCGCCGGAGAGGTGCTGGGGAGAGCGGCGGCGCAACGCCGCAAGGCCCACCGCCTCCAGCGCCCAGTCCACCTGCCGGCGCAACTCTTCCTCCGGCAGCCCCAGATTCTCGGGGCCAAAGGCTACCTCCTCCTCGACCGCCGTGGCCACGAACTGGTGTTCGGGGTTTTGAAAGACCATGGCCACGGTACGGCGGATTTCCTGGCGAAACGCCGGGTCACGCGTGTTCATCCCTTTCACCCAGACGTTCCCGACGGAGGGGATCAGGAGGGCGTTGAAATGGCGGACCAGGGTGCTCTTGCCGGAGCCGTTGGGTCCAATGAGGGCAACGAACTCGCCGGACCGGATTTCGAGGTCAATGCCGTTGAGCACCGGCCGGGCTTCCTCTCCACCGGTCGGATAGGTGAAATGGAGGTCCTGAACGCGGATAAGCGGCTCGGAGAAAGACTCCGACTGCAGGCCCACCCCCACCGGACCGACAGGGAGATCGCGGCCTGCATGAAAAATCCCCCAGGGCCACCCGGAGGATCGACATTTTCCCATCGTTACCTCGCCGTCTCGGTCGCCCTGCGATCCCAGCGACGATGTTCCACGGTCCTCACACGTGCAGCTGCCCGCCGCCTTCGCTCACCGCCCACCCGGGGTCGGTGGCAAAACCATTATACCACAGAATTCGGCCCAACGCAATTTGACATTCCTGTCTCCCCGTGGTACACTGGGAACACAAAACACCAGGAAAAGGAGACCTTATGCCGAAAACGCAAAACTCCTGGAGCAGCCGGCTGGAAATCCTGGCCCTTGTGGCCGTCGTTCTGGCCGTGTTGGTACTGGTGGTCATTTGGCCTCGTTCCTGCGCTTGGAGCGCGCCTCCACCTACCCCGGCGTCCTGGACCGAGGTGCCGGGCCGCTTTCTCGTCCCGACGCTGACCCCCATTCCGCCTACCCTGCCGCCCCCCCCCACACCGGCCGTCTCACCGACGCCATAAAACGACCCACGCCGAACGCCGATCGACGGAATCTCAAGGTGCTTTCTCGAAGGCAAGGCGAAGCGAGTCCCCTTCCAGTCCTGCCCCCAGCGCGGCCATCAATTTGAGCCGGGCCTTGGGACCGGTCAACCCATCCGCAAAGAGGACACCGGCCTCTTTGAGATCCCGGTTGGCGCCGGCGTAGCCGTAACGGTCATAGACCAGGCCGGCCGGGCAGCGCGAAGTGATGGCTACGGCCATTCCCCGGGTGACGGCCTCCCGAATCGTCGGCATCCACCAGGAAGGCACCCGCCCTCCGCCCAACGCCTCGATCACCACGCCCCGCATCCCCCACTCCACAGCATAGCGCAAAAGTCCGTCGTCCATCCCTACGACCATCTTGATGAGGAGGACACGCTCCTCCAGATGCTCCGGCAGGAGGCACTGCTCCCGGGCCGGCCGGCGGTACAGGAGGACCCGTTCTCCCTCGATCCGTCCCAGCGGACCCCAGAAAGGCGACTGAAAAGTGGCCGGACTGAGGGTGTGCATCTTGGTCACCGTGCGGGCAGCGTGAATCTCCTCCTCCATCACCACCACAGCTCCGATGCCCCGGGCCTGGGGGGATGCAGCCACCCGCAGGGCGGAAAGGAGGTTGGCCGGCCCTTCGTAGCCGGGGTCGGAAGCGGTGCGCATGGCCCCGGTGAGGACGATAGGGCATTCACCTTCCACCGTCAGGTCCAGGAGGTAGGCCGTTTCCTCCATGGTATCGGTGCCGTGGGTGATGACGATGCCTTGGCAGTCATGCCGTCGGGCCAGTTCTCGAACCCGTTCTCGCAGCGTCCAGAGGGTTTCCAGGCTAAAGTGGGCGCTGGGCAGGTTACAGTGCTCCACGACCTCCAAAGGCTCTTCCCAACCCAGATGGCGGAGAAGGTCCGAAGGCGAAAGGGCCGGCACGGCTCCACGGCCGGCCGCCTCCGCCCGCATGGCAATCGTCCCCCCCGTGCTGACGAGTACCAGACGGCCGGCCACTCCTTATTCTCCCTTCTTCTCGGCCGAGACGGGGGCGGGGGCCGGCACAAAGACGGTACGACCTTCTGCTTCCAGGGCTTGACGCAGGGCCCATTCCACCTGCTCCACCAGGGCAATCTTGTTTCCGCTGTAGCCCCCAGGAGCCGAGGTTACGCCAATGCTCAACGTCTGGGCCCAAACGGGCGAAAGGGCAGCCGCCAGGTGCCGGATTCGCTCGGCCAAACGCAGGGCACCATGTTCATTGGTGCAAGGCAGGAGCAGGGCCAAGGTATCCTCGCTGTAGCGGGCCAGCAGGTCCGAAGCCCGGGTATGGCGTTTCAAGATCTGCGCCAGTTGAACCAGAGACTCCACCGCTAGCCGGGAATTGGGGACCTCGAAGGCGATCAGCATCAGGGCCAGAGGATAGCGATAACGACGGATTCGGGAAACCTCCTCGGCCAGTCGAGACCACATGGTTCGGCGATCGTATAGGCCCGTTTCCCGGTCAATGAAGACCTCATAAACGCGTTCCTGCTCCATGGTCTCCTCCTGGGCCGGGGAGTTCACATGATTGAGTGTAGCACATCCGGGCGAAGTTGTCAACCGGAACTCCTTTGCCATTTCTCCGCAGATAGGGTATAATACAGGCCGTTATCCAAGCGTAAGAAAGGAGGTACGATGGTTGCTCAACCAAAGCCGGTTCGCATCACCGATACCGTCCTCCGCGACGCCCATCAGTCGCTCCTGGCCACCCGAATGCGCGTGCAGGACATGCTCCCCATCGGTCCCCTTCTGGACCGGGTAGGCTTCCACTCCCTGGAGATGTGGGGTGGAGCCACCTTCGACAGCGCCATGCGCTTCCTGCGGGAGGACCCGTGGGAACGGGTACGCCTCCTTCGCCAGGCCATTCCCCATACCCCCTTCCAGATGCTCTTGCGCGGCCAGAACATCGTCGGCTACCGCCACTACGCCGATGACGTAGTGGAGCGCTTTGTCTATCACGCCGCTGAGGTAGGCATCGACATCTTCCGCGTCTTCGATGCCCTAAACGACCTGCGCAATATGGAGACCGCTTTTGCCGCCATCAAAAAGGTGGGCAAGCACCTTCAGGGAGCCATCTCCTACACCATCAGCCCGGTGCATGACATTCCCTCTTACGTGGAAATGGCCCGTCGGATGGTGGATATGGGGGCGGATTCCATCTGCATCAAAGATATGGCCGGCCTTCTGTCCCCCTATGCGGCCTATGAATTGGTCGCCCGCCTGAAGGAAGCCCTGCCCCATGTTCCGGTACAGGTGCATACCCATTATACCAGCGGCATGGGCATGGCCGCACTCCTCAAGGCGGTGGAAGCCGGTGCCGACGTGGTGGATACGGCCATCTCTTCCCTCGCTCTGGGCACCTCCCAGCCGCCCACCGAATCGCTCGTGGCTTCCCTCCAGCGCACCCCCTGGGACCCCGGTCTGGACCTGGAACTCCTGGCCGAGATCGCCGATTACTTTGCCCGCGTACGGGTCAAATACGCCAAGTACGAGGGCCAGTTGCGCACGGTGGACGTGCGCGTCTTGGCCTACCAGATCCCCGGCGGGATGCTTTCCAACCTGGATGCCCAGTTGCGCGAGCAGAACGCACTGGACCGTTACGACGATGTGCTGAAAGAGGTGCCCCGGGTGCGGGCCGAACTGGGCTATCCTCCGCTGGTTACCCCTTCTAGCCAGATCGTGGGCACCCAGGCTGTGCTGAACGTCGTCACCGGAGAGCGCTACAAGGTTGTGCCGAAAGAGGTGCGCCAGTACATCCTGGGGTACTACGGCCGGCCGCCGGCTCCTGTGGATCCGGAGGTGCAGCGCAAAGTCATCGGCGAGGAAAAGCCCATAAGCGGCCGGCCGGCCGATACCCTCCCGCCCGAACTGGAAAAGGCCCGCCAGGCCCTCGGCGACCTGGCCGAATCGGAAAAAGATGTCATCTCCCAGGCCCTTTTCTCCCAGATCACGCCCGAGTTTTTGCGCTGGCGACGTACCTTTACCGACATCCCCGGCCAGGTGGTGGCCGCCATTGCCGCGGCGGTGACCTACGAGCCACCTCAGGGGACGGTCGCGCCGCCCTGGGAACGGGTCGAGCCGTGGAAGTGGGCCGGCCGGCTGGAGGCCACACGTGCCCGGTCCTATCGCTCCCTCTGAACGAGGTGCACCGATGAAGAAATTTCAGCTGCGGGTCAAGGATCGCTTGTACGCCGTCGAAGTTGACGGCGACCGGATGGCCGTGGAGGGCTTCAACCTGACCTGGGAAATCGTCCGTGCCGAGGAAAATCGCTTCACCGTGGCCGTTGACGGCATCTGCTATGAGGTGGAACTGCGTCCGGGCGATGACGGTCGGCAGGTGGCTGTGGTGGACGGAGTGGAATACCCCTTCGAGGTCATCGGCCTGGTGCGCGAACGCGTTCTGCCTGCGAAAGTCGAACGGCCGGCCGCCGCCCTGGCGGTCGTCGAGGGAGCGCTCATGGCCATGATGCCCAGCAAGGTGATCGCCGTGCACGTCCAGGTCGGGGACGTCGTCCAGGCCGGCCAGGTCGTGCTGGTCCTGGAGGCGATGAAGATGGAAAGCGAACTCCGGGCGCCCCGCGATGGCGTCGTCCGGGCTGTCAACTGCGCCCCCGGCGATAGCGTCAACCCCGGCCTACCGCTGGTGATCATCGAATGAGGAGGAGTGGCCGATGAAAACGACCGCCGAGCGGATCGAGGAACTATGCCGGCGCCTTCAAGAGGCTACCGCCCCCCCTCCGGAGGCCGTGGAAACCCAACATAAACGGGGGAAATTGACCGCCCGCGAACGCATCGAAAAGTTGCTCGATCCGGGAAGTTTCGTCGAGACCGATGCCCTCGTCCTGCACCGCTGCCACGACTTTGAGATGCAGAAGCGCCGCCCCCTCGGCGACAGCGTGGTCACCGGCTGGGGAACGGTGGACGGCCGGCGCGTCTGCGTCTTCTCCCAGGACTTTACGGCCATCGGCGGGACACTCAGCGAGGTTGCCGCCGAAAAGATCTGCAAGGTAATGGACCTGGCGTTGCGCATGGGCGTGCCCTGTATCGGCATCAACGACTCCGGTGGGGCACGTATCCAGGAAGGGGTGGTCTCCCTCCATGGCTACGGCAACATTTTCTACCGCAACGTCATCTCCTCCGGCGTCATCCCCCAGATTTCGATCATCGCCGGCCCCTGCGCCGGGGGGGCCGTCTACTCGCCGGCCATCACCGACTTTACCTTCATGGTCAAGGGCACCAGTTACATGTTTATCACCGGCCCCGAGGTGATCAAGGCCGTAACCGGAGAGGAAGTCACCCAGGAGGAACTGGGAGGCGCCATGGCCTGCAACACCAAAAGCGGGGTGGCCCACTTTGCCGCCGAGGACGAGGACGACCTTTTCCGCCAGGTACGTACCCTCCTCGGTTACCTCCCCACGAACAATATGGAGGACCCGCCTTACATCCCTCCGACCGACGACCCCGATCGGGAAGCCTCCGAACTGGACGCCATCGTCCCCGATAGCCCGAAAAAGCCCTACAATATCCAGGAGGTCATCCGCGCCGTCGTGGATGATGGCATCTTCTTCGAGGTCCACCGCCACTGGGCGCAGAACATCGTCGTCGGTTTTGCCCGGCTGAACGGCCATCCGGTAGGGGTCATCGCCAACCAGCCGGCCGTCCTGGGAGGAGTCCTCGATAACCTGGCCTCGATCAAGGGGGCGCGCTTTGTCCGCTTCTGCGACGCCTTCAACATCCCCCTCGTCACCTTTGTGGATGTCCCCGGCTACCAACCCGGCACCGATCAGGAGTGGGGCGGCATCATCCGTAACGGGGCCAAACTCATCTTTGCCTACGCGGAGGCGACCGTGCCGAAACTGACCGTCATCACCCGGAAGGCCTATGGCGGGGCCTATGTGGTCATGTCCTCCCTCTCCCTGCGCTCCGACTACAACGTGGCCTGGCCCACAGCGGAGATCGCCGTGATGGGGGCCGAGGGGGCGGTCAAGATCATCTTCCGCCGGGAGTTGCAGGCTGCCGCCGACCCACAGGCCCGCCTGGCCGAACTGGTGGCCGATTACGAGGCCAAGTTCTCCAACCCCTACGAGGCAGCAGCGCGGGGCTATGTGGAGGCGGTCATCGAACCGCGCAAGACCCGGCCGACTCTCATCCGCGCCTTGGAGATGTGCCGAAGCAAACGGCAGTCGCTCCCGCCGAAGAAGCACGGGAATATCCCGCTGTAGAGGCCGGCATCGTGGGAGGATGAGCGATGGTATACGATGTGATCATCCTGGGTTCTGGGCCGGCCGGCCTGACGGCGGCCATCTATACGGCCCGCGCCCGCCTTTCCACCTTGGTCCTGGCCGGAAACGCCCCGGGCGGCCAGGTCGCCCTCACCGACATGGTGGAAAACTACCCCGGCTTCCCGGAGGGCATCGCGGGGGCCGAACTGGCCCGCCGGATGCAGGAGCAGGCCGAACGTTTCGGGGCCAGGATCGAAATCGACGAGGCGACCGCCGTGGACCTGGCCGGCCATCCGTTTGCGGTCACCACCTATGGGGGAGAACATCAGGCCAAGGCCCTGATCATCGCCACCGGGGCCTCGCCCCGCCACCTGGAGGTCCCCGGGGAAAAAGAGTTCACCGGCCGCGGGGTCTCCTATTGCGCAACCTGCGACGGCTTTTTCTACCGGGGCAAGGAGGTGGCCGTGGTCGGCGGAGGCAACAGCGCCGTCGAAGAGGGCCTCTTCCTCACCCGTTTCGCCGAGCGCGTCTACCTCATCCACCGGCGCGACCGCCTGCGCGCCGATGCCATCGTCCAGGAGCGGGCGTTGGCCAACGAAAAGATCACCCCGGTTTGGGACAGCGTCGTCACCGAAATCCTGGGAGAACAGACGGTAACCGGGGTACGGGTGCGCCACCTCAAGACGGGAGAGGAGTACGTCCTGCCCGTCTCCGGGGTCTTTATCTACATCGGCATGGTGCCGAACACCCGTCTCCTCCAGAGCCGCTTGCAGTTGAACGAGTGGGGCTACATCGTAACCGACGCGGCCCAGCACACCCGTGTTCCGGGGGTCTTTGCGGCCGGCGATGTCCAGGAACTTTACCTGCCCCAGGTGGCTACCGCTGTAGGTACCGGAGCCCGGGCAGCGATGGAGGCGGTCAAGTTCATCGCCGACCTGGAGCACCGGGCCTATCCGGAACGGCACGGGTAGCCCACGAGGGAGAAACCGATGTCCGCTTCACATTCCCGTCGGCCTTCGACCACCTACCTGCTGGTCCTCCTGCTTCTGGCGGTCTTTCTGGGCCTCTACCAGGCCGGCCTGCTGGGGTCGTTGGGGCTGGGGCCGGCCCCGGCCGTGATCACCATACCCACCGGATCCTGGATGCAGCCCTTTTTCACCGCCCCCGACTTTGCCGACAAGTCTCCCCACCAGGGCGGACTGGATGCTCAGGTCGCCGCCGACATCGAAACCGCCCAGAAGCAGGTGGACATCGCCTCCTTCGAGTTCAACCTGGAAAGCATTACCCAGGCCCTCCTCCGCGCCCACGAACGGGGCGTCCGGGTGCGTCTGGTTCTGGACGGGGGCAACCTGGGGGCAGAGGAAATGAAGGAGGCTACCGACCGACTCCTGGCTGCCGGTATCCCTATCGTCTTCGATGAACGAGGCGCCTTTATGCACAACAAGTTTGTCATCCTCGACCACCGCATCGTCTGGGTCGGCTCCTGGAACCTGACCGAAAACGATACCTATCGCAATAACAATAACCTCATACGCTTTGACCTGCCCCAACTGGCAGAGAACTATACCGCCGAGTTTGAGGAAATGTTTCTGGACAGCCAGTTCGGCCCCCGTTCGCCGGAAAATGTGCCCTATCCGGTCCTGCAACTGAGCGACGGCAGCCGCATCGAGACCTATTTCGCCCCGGAGGGGAATGTCCGCGGGGCGATCATGAGCCGGCTGCGGCAGGCGAAAGAGGAGATCCTTTTCCTGGCCTTTTCCTTCACCGACGATGACATCGCCCGCGTCCTCCTGGAAAAGGCCCGCGAAGGAGTCCGTGTGCGCGGCGTCTTTGAAAGCCGCCAGGAAAGCGCCTATAGCGAGTACGAGGTACTGCGCAAGGCCGGCCTGGACGTCCGCTTAGATGGAAACCCAAGGACGATGCACCACAAGGTTTTTGTCATGGACGGGCAGGTGACGATCACCGGCTCCTACAACTTTTCCAGGAACGCCGCCGAAGAGAACGATGAAAACATCCTGATCATCGAGAACGCCGGCCTGGCCCAGACCTACCGGGAAGAGTTCGAGCGGGTTTACCAGGCTGCCCAGAAGGAGTGAACGATGGCCGGAAAAGTTCGCTCCAGGAAAGTCAAAGCACAATGGCGCAAACTTCTGCACGAATGGGGCGTGTACCTCCTGATCGGCACGGCCATCGTGGCTACCTTGATCCTGATAAATCGTCCCCGCGGAGGGGTTGGGCTGGCCACGGGGTCGCCCTATCGGGCCTACTTCACTCAGGGCGAGGGAAGCCACTCCCCGCCCCCCGACCTCGAGGCCGAACTGGTGGCCGATGTAGCCGCGGCCGACCGATGGGTCGAGATGGCTGCCCCGGCATTCGACCTACCCCAACTGGCCGAGGCCCTTATCGCCGCCCATGAGCGAGGGGTACGGGTGCTGGTGGTGGAAAATGAGGCCTCTCAGGAAGACCCCAACGTGCTTGCGGTCACCACCCGTTTGCGTCAATCGGGCATCGCGGTGCTTCTGCGTTCCCGCTTGGGCGGCAGTTTCCTGGTGGTGGATGGCCATATCCTCTGGGTCGGCTCATGGGACCTTTCCCGGCGGGGACTGGAGGAAGGGGCCGGCCTGGCCTTGCGCTGGGAACTCCCCACCCTGGCCGCCGATTTCCATGCCGAGTTTACCGAGATGGTGCTGGAGGCCTTTGCCGGCGGCCTCTTCCGCCCCCCGACGCCGCTGAAAACCCCTTACCCTTATCTGGCCGTTCCCGACGGTGCCTCCATTTCTGTGTATATGACCCCGGAAGATGATGCCCTGGCCGAGGTGCTGCAGAGCCTGGCCCGGACGCAGGATGTGATCATCGCCCTTGGCGAGTTGAACGACCCCCGGCTGGTGGACCGCCTGATCGGCGAAGCATCTCGCACCACGATGGTAACCGTCTGGGCGGTGCTCAGTGAATCGGATCCAGGACTTCTTCAGGCATTGGCCGACTACAAGGCCAACCTGGGCATCTATACCGGCACAGGAAGGCTCTATGAAAACGTCCTGGTGGTGGATGGCCAGAGCGTGATCCTTTTCTCTCAACCGATGACCCAGGAGGCCTATGATCATAACGACGGCTATGTCCTCATCGTGCGGGATCGGGAACTGGGACAAATCCTCCAGAGGGAGTTTTCCCGGCTGTACGCCGAGGCAAAGGGCGGATCGTAGCCGAGGACGGGCAACGAAATCGGGTTGCGGATTCCATTTACCCGATGGGAGAGTCCGGTTTGGGCAATGGCGAAGAGACCGGCAACGAACGATCAACGATGCAGGGCTTGCTCCAGGTCGGCAATGACCTCTTCCACGTCTTCGATGCCTACCGAGAGACGCAGGAGTCCCTCGCCGATGCCCCAGGCGGTGCGCTGTTCGGGGGTCAGAGTGCGGTGGGAGGAGCGCGCCGGGTAAAGCACCAGGCTGTGGATACAGCCCAGGGTTGTCCCCGGAAGGACCAGGCGAAGGCGTTCCATAAAGGCCAGGGCCGCTTCGGCCGTGCCTTCGACCAGTTCGAAGGAGACCATTCCCCCGAAGGCCCCCCGTCGAAAGAGCCGGGCGGCGACGGCGTGCTGAGGATGGTCCGGCCGGCCGGGGTAGTAGACACGGCATACCCGGGGGTGCTCGGCCAACCAGGAGGCCACGCGGGCGGCGTTCTCACAGTGGGCGCGCATCCGCAACGCCAGCGTCTTCAGTCCCCGGTGGGCCAGCCAGGCCTCATTGGGACCCAGCACCGCCCCCCCCACCTGAGCCTGCCGGCGGAGGGGGCCGGCCTGCTCTTCCCGTGTCACCACGATGCCGCCCAAGACATCATCATGGCCGGACAGGTATTTGGTCAGGCTATGGATGACATAATCGGCCCCGTGCTCCATGGGACGCAGGAGGTACGGAGTAGCGAAGGTGTTGTCCACCAGAACCTGCGCGCCCACGCGGTGCGCCGCCTTTGCCAATAACGGCAAGTCCGGCACCACCAGGAGCGGGTTGGACATCGTCTCCAGGAGAAGCAGACGGGGACGCTCTTCTTCCAGGGCAGCGATGACCTCCTCGTTCCGGCCAACCTGGACGAAGCGGGTACGTATCCCCAGCGGAGCCAGCGTTTCGGTGAGCAGGGCGTAGGTGACGCCGTAGAGGTCACGGGCGGCGACGACCGTATCTCCGCTGCGCAGGCCGGCGGCCAGGAGCGCCGCGTGAAGGGCCGCCATCCCGGAGGCAAAGGCGACGGCGCATTCCCCACCCTCCAGGATGGCCACGGCTTCCTCCAGGGCGGCGGTGGTGGGGTTGCCGTAGCGGGAGTAGACGTAGCCGGGACGTTCGCCGGCCAGAATCCGGTGCAATGCGTCTACCTCGTCGTAGAGATAGACCACGCTATTGTAGATGGGGGTCACCACGGGGATATAGTCCGGCCGAGCAGACCGTTCCCCGGCGTGAACGGCCTGAGTCAAGATGCTGTGCGCGTGCATGGGTTCCTCCTCCATCAGGGTGAAGGGATTTTCCGAATTTCTCTCACGAGAAAGATGACGGTTATGGCGTTGAACAGGACTGTCGGGGGCCCCAGGTTCCAGGGCCAGAGGGGGCTCAGTAAGGAAACCGTGCTCCCCAGGGGGAGAAAGAGCCACCATCGCCAATGGGAATCCTCCCCGACGAGGAGCGCGCCGGCTAGAAGCCAGAGTACCAGGTCGTGAAGATTCAGATGGGGACTGAGAAGGGTCGTCAACAGGATGGTGGTGGCGAACTGTAACGAAAAGCGGCGGGGATGATCGGCCCATGGATAACGCCATATCCAGGCCAAAAGGCCCAAGGAAAGGAAAGAGAGGCCAATCCAAAGCAGGTTGCCGGCCAGATCGAAACCGAGGAGACGATACGAAAGAGCCCGCCAGTTGCTCATAGACGTGGGGAACAGACCGTATTTGTCCTGAATGCCCGGGAGGCGAAGGGACAGAAGGACATACTCCTTCCAAACGGATACTCCCAGGAAGGGGAAGAGGGGGACCAGGAACAGGCCGATGCCCACAAGAAAACCGAACAGTACCCGCCAACGCCGTTTTCCCAGGAAAACCAAAAGGAGAGGCCAGAGCAGCAGGGGTTTTATCGAACACAGGGACAGGGCCAGGCCGGCCCGAAGATCGTGCCCTCTTCGCAGGAACAAGAGGACCAGGGTAAATCCCAACAAGACCAGAAGACCGGTCTGGCCCTGAAACAGGTGGTTCGAAAGAGGGTAAAAGGCCAGAAGGACCAGGAGAAAACCTCCCCGGTATGCCCGGCCGATTCCCAGGTAACGCCAGGCAAGAAGGGCGAAGGTGACGACCAGGAGGAGGCAAAAAAGCAGCCAGAGGACATAGCCCAGGGAAAGGGATCCCAGAGAAAAAGGAAGGAGGAAGGGCAAAATGGTCGGGGGATAAAAAAAGGGCAGGCCACCGGTTGCCACACGATAGGGGGCGATCAGTTTTTCCTGATACGCTACCTGGGTAGGCAGGTTGTACAGGGATTCCTCATGTCCTTCGAGCACCATCCGTCCCCCCGTATACAGGCCGAGGAAATCCCAGCCATAGGTCCGAAAAGCGATCAGTTCAGGACCCAGAGAAATCCAGATGGATAGACAAACCACCAAGAGAAGGATACAATAAAGCCAGAGTAACCGTATGGCATGGCCAGACACGATCGATTCCTCTTTCACCGGGCACCCGGTACGCTCGTACAATTTGCCTCCTCGTGTCCGGTGTGCTTTCGACAAAAGGCCAATTGTTGATGCAGGTAGGCACGCACCCGCCCCTCATCCTCGGCCTCCAGAACATGCGGCTGGAGTTCCACAACCACGATGCCCGGATAGCCGTCTTGGGCCAACCGGCTCAGGAACTTGCCCAGGTTCAGATGTCCGTCCTCCAGACGGCGATGTTCCTGGATACGCCGCCCCTTCCGCCGGGCGTTGGAAAGATGGATATGGGCCACTTTTTCCCGCCACCGTTCATAGACCGAAAGTACCTCCAGCCCTTGGGTCGCCAGATGGGTGGTATCCAGGCAAAGATGGGGGAAAAAAGTCCATTCTTCCAGCCGGTTCAACCGCCAGATGTCCAGCGGAAAGGGCCACCAGCGAAAGTGCTTCAGCGGCATATTCTCCACGGCGATCAGCGGGTTGGGGTTTCCCTTTTGCCAGGCGGCCAGGTCGTGGAGAAGCCAGTGCGCGTATCCCCGGTCGGTCCAAAGCGGCAGGTGGGCGACGACAATTCCGGCCTCCACCTGTCTTGCTACTTCGGCGGCAGCAGCGATGCTGCGCGAGGGAGTCTGCGGCCAGCCCTCCAGTCGCACCGGGCGAAAGGGGGCGTGCAGGCTGAGGATAGGCAGGTTATAGCGCTCCATCAACCGACGGAGGTAAGCCGGATGGCGGGTATCGAAGCGAGCGTCTACGAGTACTTCCACGCCGTCGAAACCGGTCTCGGCGGCCAGCTGGAAGAAACGGTCCAGACCGTACGTATGGAGCGAGCCGGAGGAGAGGGCAAAGCGCATCGGTACCTCCCGGGAAAGGCTATCGGCGAATTCGGGAACAGAGGAAGGGAAAGACCGATTCCCATTCGGCCGTTCGGCCTGCATCGAACCAGCGCTGCACCGGCAGGCGGCGGAACCAGGTGTACTGGTGGCGGATGAAGGCGTGGGTGTCGTATTTCAGCCGGGCCAGCGCCTCTTCCAGGGAGCACCGTCCTTCCAGGTACGGCCGAAACTGGATATAGCCCAGGCCCGACATCGAAGGCAGGTCCCAGCCATAGCCCCGAGCGAGCAGGGACTGCACCTCCTCGACCAGGCCCTGCCGGACCATCGCCTCGGCCCGCCGATCCACCCGTTTGTAGAGGGCCGGCCGTTCCATCGTCAACCCGACCACCAGGTAGTCGTAAGGTGGTCTTTCCTGCCCCCGTTGGGGGGAAAAAGGCATCCCCGTCACCTCATAGACCTCCAGGGCACGGATGATGCGGCGCAGGTTGCCGGGCAGGATCCGTGCGGCCGCCTCCGGGTCCACTTCCTGCAGACGCCGGTAGAGAGCCTCCACGCCCTTTTCCTCGGCTTCCCGGCACAGGCGGGCCCGCAACTCCGGCTGTGGAGGCACGCGAGGCACCTTCCATCCCTCCAACATGGCTGCCAGGTACTGTCCTGTCCCGCCTACCAGGAAGGGCAACCGCCCTCTGCCGGCGATGTCCTCCATGGCGGCCCGGGCCCGTTCGCAGAAGTCGGCCAGGGTAAACACGGCATCGGGGTCCACGACGTCCAGGAGGTGGTGGGGAACGGCTGCACGCTGGGCCGGCGTGGGTTTGGCCGTGCCGATGTCCATTCCCCGGTAGACCTGGCGCGAGTCGGCCGAGACAACCTCTCCGGCCAGGGCCTGGGCCAGTTCAACGGCCAGGGGCGTTTTCCCAACGCCGGTGGGGCCGAGCAGGACGATGACCGGGGGGTGCACCTTTCCCCTCATGAGGTCAAGGCCTTTTCCGGCAGGATGATGCGCCCCTTTTCCCAGGCCCGCCAGAACGCCTCCACCACGCGTGGGTCAAAAGCCCGGCCGGCTTGGGCCCGCATCTCTTCCAGAACCGTATCTACCGGCAAAGCCCCCCGGTAACACCGCTCCGAGGTCAGGGCATCGAAGACATCGGCCACGGCGATGATGCGGCCGTAGAGGGAGATTCCCTCTCCCCGTAGCCCCCGTGGGTAGCCTGTGCCGTCGTAACGCTCATGGTGTTCGGCTACGCCGGGGATGATCTCGCGGAGATATTGCAGCGGTCGCAGGATGCGTTCCCCTTCCTGGGGATGACGTCGGATCACCTCTCGCTCGGCCTCGCCCACCCGGCCGGGCTTCTGCAGGATGGCATCGGGCATGCCGATCTTGCCGATGTCGTGCAACATCGCCGCGGTACGCACCTTGAGCACCTCGCCGGGGGACAGTCCGAGCTCTTCGGCGACGGCGACGCTCAAGTCAGTGACCCGACGGGTGTGGCCACGGGTATAGGGGTCCTTGGCCTCCATCGCTTCGGCCAAGGCCATGATCGCGCTGGCGAAGAGGTCGTTGATCTCCCGGTAGAGGCGCACCCGTTCCATCGCGATGGCGGCCTGGCGGGCCAGGCCCTCGAAGATCTCGATGTCGGAGCGGGTAAAGTTCCCTTCGCGCTTGTTAAGCGCCTGGGCAACGCCGATAAGCCGCCAGCGGAAAACCCCTTCCTGGCCGGGTACCTGTTCCTGGATGACCAGGGGGGTACAGAGGATGGAACGGGTAACAAAACCGGTTTTTTCGCCCACCTGAGCATAAAAGCGTGGATCCCGGCTCACATCCGGTACCACTTCGGTCCGTCCTTCCCGGGCCACCCAGCCGGCAATGCCCTCGCCGAACGGCACCCGAATTTCCCCTGTCCTCGAGGTCGGGGGCCGAGTGCTCGCACACAAGACCAGTTCCCCGGAGGTTTCGTCCAGTTCAAAGATGGAGGCAGCCTCGGTCTGAAGCAACTGACAGACACGTTCCAGAATCCGGACCAGGAGGCGCTCCCGATCCGGGATGGTTCCCAACTCCACCCCCACATCCAGGAGGGCTCGCAGGCGTTCTACCATCTCCCGGGATATATCAAGGAGGCGGACATTTTCCAATTTCAGCGCGAGGTCGTTGACCAGAATGCTCAGGAAATCGAGGTCGGCCGGGCTGAAGGGATGGTCTACCGGGCGGTCAAAAAGTTGCACGACACCGATGACGACATCCTGGGCCTTGAGCGGCAGGCAGAGGACATTTTTCGGGTGGTAGCCGCTGCGTTCGGCCAGGTCGCGGACCCAGTCGCGGCTTTGTTCCACGTCCGGCACCCAGATCAGCCGGCCCTGCCGGGCACAGCGACCGGCGATTCCCCGGTCGGCCGGCATGCGGTGGCCCTCCAGGGCCTGGGCTACGCCGGCCGGCCCCTGCACCACGGCAAAGACCAGTTCGTTCCGCTCGGCATCCAGGAGGTAAAGCGTTCCCGATTCGACCTGGGCCGCCTCCATCATCAGTTTCAGGAGTTCCCGTTGCAGGAAGCGGCCATCTTCGGCCCGGCTCAGAATCAGGTCGGCGCGACGGAGGATTCCTAACCTTCGCTGCAGAGCAACCACGTCTTCCTGATAGATATCGGACTCGCTTGCCATCTCGATCCTCTCCGGAGCGGCCCATGGGGCCCCCCCTCCTCCGGATCGGCAAGAGACCTGTCTTCTTGTTCCCCCGTCTCCTTATTCCACCTCCGACACCCGTCCGCGTCCCAGGCGCTTCTTCAGCCAGCCCAGGACTTGGGCACGGTTCTCTTTCCACAGGTGGATCAGGGTGGGCAACCCGGGGATGAAGAAAAAGGCCAGCACAAGCAAGGTGAAATAGCGGTCCACCCCTTCGATCGTCCCAAAGGCCCGGCCCAAGCCGTAGCCCAGGGCAGTGACTCCGACGGCCCATAGAAAGCCGCCGAGGAAGTTAAAGACCAGGAAGCGACGATACCGCATCCGGGCCGCCCCAGCAACGATCGGGGCAAAGGTGCGAATCACCGGCAAGAAGCGGGCCAGCGTAATCGTCTTGCCGCCGTGCTTTTCGTAAAAAGCATGGGCCTTCAAAAGGTAGCGGGGCTTGAAGAAGAGCGATTCCTCGCGTTTGAAAAGGAGGGGCCCGGTCTTGGCCCCGCACCAGTAGCCCACCGTATCCCCAGCCACGGCGGCGATAAAGAGGCCGGGAAGGAGGATCAGGATGTCCAAGATGTCCCTGGAAGCCAACAGGCCGGCCGTGAGAAGGAGGCTATCGCCCGGGAAGAAAAAGCCAAAGAAAAGGCCGGACTCGGCAAAGACGATGGCAAAAAGGATGATGTAGCCAAGCGTCAGGCCCACCGTACCGATCAATTCGACCAGATCGATGCCGAACATCGTTTCTCCTTTTGCGAAAAGGGGGCAAACGCACCCGTGAAAGCTAGACCGGCCGGGCTCCCGGCACCGGCACCGTGCGCAACAATTCCTCCACGACCATCGTCCCCGTCACTCCCCGGATGCGCGCCGAGGGGCTGATGATCAGACGATGGGCCAGCGTGGACTTGGCCAGGACCTTGACGTCATCAGGGACGACATAATCCCGCCCATGGATGGCCGCCCGGGCCTGACAGGTCCGGTAGAGGGCCAGGGAACCGCGCGGACTGGCCCCCAGGTAAACCGATTCCTGCTCCCGGCTGGCCTTGACCAGGGAGACGATATAGTGTCGGACCTCCGGGGAAAGGAAGACCGCTTTGATGGCCTCCTGCATGGCGATGAGCGCTTCCAGAGGGGTCACCTGCTCCAGTTTCTCGATAGGATGGCGTAGCCGTTGGCGTTCCAGAATCTCCAATTCGTCCGGCAGGTTGGGGTAGCCCAGGGAGATGCGCATAAGGAAGCGGTCCAACTGGGCTTCTGGCAGGGGAAAAGTTCCTTCGTACTCGATCGGGTTCTGGGTGGCCAGGACAATAAAAGGCCGAGGGAGGGGATAGGTCACCCCATCCACGGTAACCTGCCGTTCCTCCATAGATTCGAGCAGGGCCGACTGTGTTTTGGGAGTAGCCCGGTTGATCTCGTCGGAGAGGACGATATGGGCCATGATCGGACCGGGCCGGAACTCGAACTCGCGCGTCTTCTGGTTGAAGATGGAGACGCCGATCACATCGCTGGGCAGGAGGTCTGGGGTAAACTGCACCCGCTTGAAGGTACAGCCGATGGAGCGGGCAATGGCCCGGGCCAGCATCGTCTTGCCCACGCCGGGGACATCCTCGATGAGGACGTGGCCCTGAGATAGGAGGGCAATCAGGGTCAGTTCGATAACCGGGCGTTTGCCGACGATAACCTTTTCCACATTGGCGATGATCTTTTCGGCCTCTTTTTGTACCTCGGATAGTTCCACACCGGACCTCCTTGACGGCGATGAAGCCATTATAACATGGGAAACGAAGAGGGACAAATCGGGCAAGCCGGTCCCGACCCTTTCGTGAGAGCCGGGATAGCGCAACAAGTCGGTGGGGACACCACCGGGACACTTCCAGGACCTCCAATGGTGGCGATTGTCCCACTTTGCGGTTTTGGGGGCCGCCGAAAAGGTCAGCCACGGTCATGAACTCACCATAAGTAGGGGAACGAGGTACCGCACCCTTACTGATGGCGCGATCCCCGAGCCGTTTTGTTCGTCCTCTTGACAAACTAAACCGGGTATGGTATACTATGAAGCAAATCCGAACCTGAGGAGTCGCCCTATGGAAAGCGCTTCTGCCGACCTCAGTATGATGCGGGAATACAACGAGCGCCTGGTGCTCAACCTGGTCCGCCGGGCCGGCCGTCTTTCCCGCGCCGACATCGCCAAACGCACCTGCCTGAGCCGTTCCACCGTCTCCAGCATCATCGTAGACCTGCTTGAGGCCAACCTGGTGCGGGAGGTAGGGACCGGTCATTCCCACGGAGGGCGGCGCCCCATCCTCCTGGAGTTCAACGGTCAGGCCGGCTACGTTGTGGGCGTGGACGTGGGGGCCACCCATATCCTAGTTCTGGTGACCGATCTGGAAGCCCGCTCCGTCGTCCGCCTGGAGGAGCCGTTCACCATCGAAGAAGGGCCCGGGGTCGGATTGGATCGCATTGCCCGCCTGATCGGGCAGGCTCTGGAACAGGCCGGCCTGCAGATGGAGCAGGTCTTTGGCGTGGGTATCGGCATCCCCGGCCCTCTGGACTTTGCCACGGGCAAGCCCATTTTCCCCCCCATTATGCCCGGCTGGCACGATACCCCCATCCGCGAGCGTCTCCGTGAGCGGTTGGGCAAACCGGTGTATCTGGACAACGATGCGAACCTCGGAGCCATCGGCGAGTATTGGTGGGGCGCGGGACGAGGAGCCCGCAACGTGGCCTTTATCAAGGTGGGCACGGGCATCGGTTGCGGCCTAATCCTGGAAGGGAAGATTTACAGGGGCGAGTTCGGGAGCGCCGGCGAGATCGGCCACACCGTCATCGACGAGGACGGCCCCCCGTGCCGTTGCGGGAGTGCCGGCTGCCTGGAGGCGCTGGCCGCCCGGCCGGCCATCCTGCAGATCGCCCAGGGGTCCGGAGAATTCGCCTGGCAGGACAACCTCTCTATCCTGGACCTGATCGAAGCAGCCCGCCAGGGCAACCCGATGGCACGCTCCATCTTCGCCCAGGCCGGCCGCAGGATCGGCACCGCCTTGATCGGCCTGGTGAACCTGCTGAATCCCGGGGTGATCATCGTCGGCGGCGGCGTGGCCCGCGCAGGCCACCTCCTCCTCGAACCGTTGCGCGAAACGGTGCGCCAGCGGGCCCTCGGCGTGGCTGCCCCTCGCACCCGCATCGTCGAAAGCCAATTGGGAGCCGATGCCATCGCCATCGGTGCCGTCACCGTGGTGCTTCAGGAACTCTTCAGCGGTCCCGACCTGGCCGTCCCCGTCCATCCCTACACCGTCCTCGAAGGAACGGCCCGGCCTGCACCATAGAAAGCCCAGAAAGGGGGGATGCTTAGCGACCTTTCAGAACCTTCGGCAAGACGTATGCGAACTTTGCCGTTCCCAAGAGATCCGTCCTGAGGAGGAAAAAGATGAACAAGCGATTTCTTGCGCTGACCATTCTAGTGCTTCTGGGACTGTTGGCGGCCTGCCAGCCCCCTTCGCCGACGGCCGCGCCGACCGCTGTGCCGACCGCCGTGCCGACACCGAAGCCTCAGCCGATCACCATCACCCTCTGGCATGCCTGGACAGGGGCGGAGGAGACGGCACTGAAGGAAATCCTGGATAACTTTATGGCCGACTACCCCAACATCACCGTCAACCCTCTCCAGGTCCCCTTTGACCAACTGCAGAGCAAGTTCACCACCGAGGCCGGAGCCGGCGGCGGGCCGGACATCCTCATCGGCCCCACCGACTGGGTCGGCCCCCTGGCCGAGGCCGGCCTGCTCCGCCCGCTCGACGACGCCGTGGCCGATGTGATCGGCGACTACCTCCCCTCCACCGTGGAAGCCCTCAAATGGCGCGGCCAACTCTACGGCTTCCCCGAATCGTTCGAGTGCGTGGCTATGTACTACAATACCTCCATGGTCGACACCCCGCCCAAAACCATCGAGGAACTCAAGACCGTGGCCGCCGAAAAAGGCCTGGCCTTTAACACCGGCTTCTACCACTCCTTCGGCTTCATCCCCGCCTTCGGCGGCAAACTCTTCGATGAAAACTTCAAGTGCATCCTCGACCAGGGCGGCACGGTCGACTTCCTCGCCTTCATGAAGGAGATGGCCGCCTCCCCAGGCGTCCAGGCCACCGATGACTACGGCAAACTGGAAACCCTCTTCAAGGAAGGCCAGGTCGGCCTCATCTTCAACGGCCCCTGGGCAATGGGCGACTATGTCACCGCCCTCGGCAAGGACAAGGTCGCCGTCGCTCCCCTCCCCTCCGGCCCCTTCCCCGCCGGCCCCTTCCTGGGCGTCAAACACGTCATGTTCAACGCCAACTCCGATGAGGCCCACTTCCAGGCTGCCCTCACCTTCGTCAAGTACTTGACCAACCCCGAAAACTCCGCCCTCCTGATGGACAAGGCCGGCCACCTCCCTGCCAACGTCAAGGTCCAGATCCCCGCCGACGCCGCCATCAACGGCTTCATCGAGCAGGCCAGGACGGCTACCCCCTTCCCCAACGTCAAGGAAATGGGCGCGGTCTGGACACCCGGCGGCGATATGATCAAGAAGGTCATCACCGGCGAACTTTCTCCCGAAGAGGCCGTGAGGGAAGCCACCCAACTCATCAACGAGGCGAACAAGAAGGTGGAGGTCCAGCCGGTGGTGGTCACCCTCTGGCATGCCTGGACAGGGGCGGAGGAGACGGCACTGAAGGAAATCCTGGATAACTTTATGGCCGACTACCCCAACAT
>FWPU01005794.1_pt1 | contig 25619 bp, 21 predicted proteins | sample 2228361 | NCBI WGS metagenome assembly FWPU01 (sample SAMEA103939777, study PRJEB20133) | metagenome | reverse complement strand
GGGGCGAATTCTCTTGCTGTGGCGATCTTTACTTTTGACCGCCTGAGGAGCGGCGCACGCGCGCGAGGCCGCGAAGAAAATTCGAGCGAATGCGACGGTGTCGCAGTACGTCGATTCGCCAGCCGATTCAACGCTATACGAATTTGCTCGATCGCGTTAACCATTGTGTTGTGTGCCTCGGTACCGCTTCGGGAATCGCGACGGCGAATCGCCGCAGCGCGCTGGCGAGAGCGACATGAGCCGCCGGCAACCGTTTTTCTTCAGGCGTTTGCTTAATTTGATTTGCCAATTTACATTAACGACAATCAAATGCATGTAATAGTCCCGCGGTGGGGTTATCTAATAGCTTGAACGAGCGGCGCCGCCGGCCGGTCGTCATCTGTGATCGGTATGCTTCAAGTCAGCAGACTCCAGCCAGTTGCCGAACCAAGTGTTCCGCCTGAGGCCTCATCACCGGCCGAGGTGGTGACGAATTTTGTGCAGCTCGTGCACCGGCAATTCCCCGTCATTCTCTCGGTCACGCTGCTGTCTTTGCTTCTCGGCGTTCTCTATCTGTTGGTAACGCCTGCCAGTTACACCGCGCTGGCAACCATGATCATCGACACCAAGCGTCCGCCGATTTTCCAGCACACTTCGCCGGTCGCCGAAGCCTCGATCGAGTCTGGGATCGTCGCCAGCCAAGTCGAGATTCTGAAGTCAGAAAAGATTGCGCTCGCCGTTATCAATGAGTTGGAACTTTGGAAGGATCCGGAGTTTGTCGGTCCGCCGCGGGGGATCGGGGGCATTATAAGCTGGGTTGGCGCTAGCATCTTTGGGAGCGAACCGCCTCCGACGCACGAGGTTCGCGTGCGCCGCGCGCTCGAAGCCTTCCGCGATCGTTTGGTCGCCAGACGTGTCGCGATGACCAACGTGTTGGAGATCACCTTCCGTTCCTATAACTCGGATCGGGCAATTCAGATTACGAATGCGATCGCCTCTGCCTATATTACCGACCAGCTCGAATCGAGGTCGCAGTCGGCAAAACAGACCGCCGCCTGGCTTCAGGAACGGTTGAAGGAGTTGCGCGAACAGGCGTTGAATGCCGATCGCGCCGTCGTTGAGTTCAAGAACAGCAATAAGCTGGTCGATGCGGCCGGCAAGCGGATTTATGAGCAGCAGCTTTCCGAGCTGAACTCTCAGCTGGTGGTGGCGCGCACCCGTCTTTCCGAGGCGCAAGCACGTCTTGACCGCATCGAGACCATCACCCAGACAGGCATTCCCGATGCAACCGTCACTGACACGTTGAATAACGCGGTCATCACCCGCCTGCGCCAGCAATACCTCGATCTGGCGAGCCGCGAAGCCGACTGGTCGTTGCGCTACGGGCCTGACCACACCGCGGTGAAGAATCTGCAGGAGCAGATGCGAGGCATACGAAACGCGATTTTCGACGAGCTGCGCCGTATTGCGGAGACCTATCGAAGCGACTTGGAAATTGCCAAGCAACGCGAAGAAGCGGTGCAGCACGCGCTTGCCCAGGCGGTGATCGAGGCGCAGCAGGCCAATCAAGCTCAAGTCCGGCTTGCCGAATTGGAAAGCGCCGCCAAGACCGCGCGTCTGCTCTACGACAACATGCTGCAGCGGCACATGGAGCTGATCCAGCAGCAATCATTCCCCCTGAGCGAAGCGCGGCTGATTACGCGTGCCACTGGACCGCTCAAGCGGAGTCACCCGCAACTTGTCCCGGTCCTTGCTGGCAGCATCGGCGCCGGACTGATGCTTGGCTTCTTGATCGGCATCTTGAACGAGCTCTGGCGCCACGTGTTCCGCACGCGGCACGAAGTGAGCTCCCGCCTGCAGACCAACTGCATCGCGATGGTGCCGAAGATGCGCAGCCTGGTGGCAAAACCGGAGCGTTACGTTCCGCGGGCAACCCTGGGCACTTTTGGTCCGCGGACGATCGTGAGCGACCAGACTTTCTTCTGGCACGTGCTCGATTCCCCGATGTCACGACTCGCCGAATCGATACGCGCAATCAAACTGGCGATCGATACCAGCGATGCCAACAAGTCGCACAAGATTGTCGCGCTCACCTCCGCCATGCCGCGCGAAGGCAAGTCGACGATCGCGACGGCACTCGCCCAGTTGATCGCACACTCGGGCGCTAAGACCATTCTGGTGGACTGCAATATCCGTCACGCGTCGCTTTCGCAAATGCTCAGCCCAGACGCGAAGGCCGGTTTGCTTGAGGTGATATCGGGAGCGGCCAAGCTTGAAGACGTCATCTGGACGGAACCCTACACGAATCTTGCGTTCCTGCCGACTGTCGCCAACAACCGCTTCGTGAACAGCCACGAGATTCTCACCAGTGACGCGGCCAATGCGCTGTTCAACAAGTTGCGCAGCAAGTACGAATACGTGATTATCGATTTGTCGCCGCTGGCGCCGATCGTTGATGCCCGGACCACAACCCAATTTATCGATTCCTATATTCTGGTGATTGAATGGGGCCGTACGCGTGTTGAAGATGTGGAGCGTGCGCTGACCGACGCCAGGGCCGTTCATCAAAATCTTCTTGGCGTCGTGCTCAACAAGGCAAATCTGCGGGTGCTCGCCCGCTACGACAGTCGGCATCGGAACTACCACAGCGACCGTTATCACGCGCGCCATAGGTACTCCAGATAGGCCGGGTTACCCCGCTTTTTGCAGCCTCTGATCTGCGCGCGCAGCGCAGGTGATTGACCACCATTGGCGGCTGCTAAGGGCCGGAGGGCGGTTCGGCAAGAACACTCCAAATGTTTGTTGATCGGCTGACGAAAGCATGTTCCGCTTTGGCAGAACCACATCCGTTCATTCCCGCGTAAGCGGGAATCCAGAAAGCATCGGTGTTTGGCCCCTGGGTCCCCGCTGGAGTCTACCGCCGACTTGATCGGGGCCGGGGACGAACGGAGGTGAGGAGCGATTTGGTTCAAACGGAAAATGCGCTAACAGGCTGCTGAAAAACTCTCTCGACGGCAAGAGCTGATCGTGATTGCGTCGTTTGATCGGCGGAGGTGATTTGCCATGCGCGGCGAGCAGCGAGCATCGGAAGGACTGTTTTCGTACATCCGGCTGGAGGAGCGTGTGCCGGCGGATCATCCACTTCGGGCAATCCGGGGGTTGGTGGATGACGCTCTTGTGGCGCTGTCGCGGCGCTTTGAGGCGCTCTACTCGGAGACTGGACGGCCGTCGATTCCACCGGAGTACCTGCTGCGGGCAACGCTATTGCAGGCGTTCTTCACGGTGCGGTCGGAGCGTCAGCTGATGCAGCAGATCGATTACAACCTTCTGTTCCGCTGGTTTGTCGGGCTGTCGATTGACGACGCGGTGTGGGACCCGACCGTCTTTACGAAGAACCGGGATCGGCTCTTGGAAGCGGAGGTGGCGCGCGAGTTTCTGGCCACCTTGCTGGCGCTGCCGCGGGTGAAGCGGCTTTTGTCGAGCGATCACTTCTCGGTGGACGGGACGCTGATTGAAGCCTGGGCGTCGATGAAGAGCTTCCGGCCGAAGGACGGCTCGGGCGCGCCGCCGGCCGAGGGGCGCAACGGCGAGCGCAACTTCCGTCGCGAGAAGCGCTCCAACGATACCCACGCCTCGACCACCGATCCCGATGCCAAGCTCTATCGCAAGGGCGACGGCCAGGAGAGCCGGCTGTGCTACATGGGCCATGTCTTGATGGAAAACCGGCACGGGTTGGCGGTGACCGGCGATGTGACGCAGGCGACCGGCACCGCCGAGCGCGAAGCAGCTCTCGATCTGATCGACAGCCACCGGTCCGGCGAAGCACGCATCACCGTGGGCGCCGACAAGGGGTTCGATGTCGAAGGCTTCGTGCAGGAGCTGCGCGAGCGCAACGTCACTCCACACATCGCCATCGACGGCCATCTGACCAAGACCGGCAAGCGGCGCAAGACCGCCATCGATGGGCGCACGCTGCGCCATCCCGGCTACACCATCAGCCAATGCTGCCGCAAACGCATCGAGGAAGTGTTCGGTTGGATCAAGACGGTCGCCGGTCTCAACCAAGTCAAGGTGCGCGGTTTGGCCAAGGTTCAGGCGGTCTTCATCTTCGCCATCGCCGCCTACAACCTCGTGCGCATCCCCAAGCTTATGGCATTGACATGAGAAGCCCGAGCAAGCGCCCGTTGATGCGCAAACGCCGGGTCACCGAAATGAAGCCATGGGGCAGAACCCCGAACGGCGACATCAGCTTCCGTCTCCGTGTCGAACCGACCTGCAAAGCGCAAAAGTGGTGACTTTTTCTGCAGCCTGCTAGGGAACCTGCGCAGAGCCGGGATATTCTCTCCACTCAATTCCTGCGGAGACGAACGGACGTCTCTCTTGGATGCCCGACAAATCTGTGCGTAATTGATCCCATGCCCGACTACGAGGATCTGCCTTACCGTCCCTGCGCCGGCCTGATGGTGCTCAACCGCGAAGGTCGCGCCTTTATCGGGCGACGCATCGGCGGACCAGAGCACGTGGACGATACGCACGGATGGCAGATGCCGCAGGGCGGCATCGACGAGGGCGAGGATCCCTACCCAGCCGCGCTGCGCGAACTGTACGAGGAGACCAACATCCGTTCGGTGGAGAAGCTCGGCGAGATCGCGGAATGGCTCTACTACGACATTCCGCGCGAGATCGTGGGCCAGGCGTGGGAAGGCAAGTATCGCGGGCAAAAGCAGAAATGGTACGCGCTGCGCTTTGTCGGCGACGACAGCGAGATCGACGTGGCGCATCCGCCCGGCGGGCATGAGCCGGAATTCGTGGAGTGGCGCTGGGAGCCGATTGAGAACCTCCCCGATCTGATCATCCCGTTCAAGCGCAAGGTATACGAGCGGGTGGTGGCCGAATTCGCGAAGTTCGCAAGGTGATCCTTCGCGTTTGAGCCATGGATGGCTCTCGCGCGCGTTGCCGAACGAGCGCCGGCGAAGCGAGGCTTACGCGGGCGGGAGGGGGTAGCAGCAGGCGACGTGTCCCGGGCGCGGCGCACGATGCGGGCTGCGCGCTCACGCTGCACCGCATCCGGGACATACCAACGGTTGCAAATGGCTCAATGGCCGAGGGCGGCCTGCACGCTCTTGAGCTGTTCGAGGCGGGTCTTGGCACGGTCACGGATGGGACCTTCCGGCGCGTCGGCCACATCCTCCTCGAGATCCTTGATCTGGCTTTCCAGCATGGCGCGGTCGACCTGCTCCACGGGCACCGCGAAATCGGCGAGCACGGTGAGCCCCTGCGGGTTCACCTCGGCGAAGCCTCCCCGTACGACAAAACGCTGCTCGGAGGGGCCGAGAATTCGCAAAATACCGGGCCGCAGCATGGCGACGACCGACGCGTGGTTCGCCAGCACGCCGAATTCGCCCTCGGCGCCGGGCACCACGACATGCTCCACCTCGCCGGAGAAGACAAGGCGCTCGGGAGAGGCAAGCTCGAAGTGAAAGGTGGCCATTGTGCTAATCCGTCATCCTGAGGTGACCGCCGAAGGCGGCCCTCGAAGGATGACGGCCGTCACCCTTCGAGGCTCGCTGCGCTCGCACCTGAAGGTGACGGCGCAGCGCTGTGACGCGTCTACGCCGCCTCGGCGGCGAGTCGCTTGCCCTTCTCCACCGCCTCCTCGATGGTGCCGACCATGTAGAAGGCGGCTTCCGGAAGGTAGTCGTATTTGCCTTCGCACAGGCCCTTGAAACCCTTGATGGTGTCGGCAAGCTGCACGAACACGCCGGGCGTGCCGGTGAACACTTCGGCTACGTGGAACGGCTGCGAAAGGAACCGCTCGATCTTGCGGGCGCGCGCGACCGTGAGCTTGTCCTCCTCCGACAGCTCATCCATGCCGAGGATGGCGATGATATCCTGCAGCGCCTTGTAGCGTTGCAGGATCGCCTGCACCTGGCGGGCGACGGTGTAATGCTCCTCGCCGACGATCATGGGCGACAGCATGCGCGAGGTGGAGTCGAGCGGGTCGACCGCGGGATAAATGCCCTTCTCGGCAATGGCGCGCGAAAGCACGGTAGTCGCATCAAGGTGCGCGAAGGAAGTGGCCGGCGCCGGGTCGGTGAGGTCGTCGGCCGGCACGTAGATCGCCTGCACCGAAGTGACCGAGCCCTTTTGCGTGGTGGTGATGCGCTCCTGCAAGGCGCCCATGTCGGTGGCGAGCGTCGGCTGATAGCCCACGGCGGAAGGAATGCGGCCGAGCAGCGCCGACACTTCGGATCCGGCCTGCGTGAAACGGAAGATGTTGTCCACGAAGAACAGCACGTCCTGGCCCTGATCGCGGAAATATTCGGCGACGGTCAGCCCGGTGAGCCCGACGCGGGCGCGCGCGCCGGGCGGCTCGTTCATCTGGCCGTACACCAGCGCGCATTTGGAGCCGGCAGCGGAGCCGTGCTTCTTCGGGTCCTTGTTGACGCCGGACTCGATCATCTCGTGATAGAGGTCATTGCCCTCGCGGGTGCGCTCGCCGACGCCGGCGAACACCGAATAGCCGCCGTGCGCCTTGGCGATGTTGTTGATCAGCTCCATGATGATCACGGTCTTGCCGACGCCGGCGCCGCCGAACAGACCGATCTTGCCGCCGCGCGCATAGGGCGCCAGCAGATCGACCACCTTGATGCCGGTCACGAGAATCGAAGCTTCGGTCGATTGCTCGGTGTAGGCCGGAGCAGGCTGGTGGATCGGACGCCTCTCCGTATGCGGAACGGGGCCGGCTTCGTCCACCGGATCGCCGACCACGTTGATGATGCGCCCCAGCGTGCCGTCGCCGACCGGCACCGCAATCGGCCCGCCGGTGTCGATCACTTCCTGGCCGCGCACAAGACCCTCGGAGGAATCCATGGCGACGGTGCGCACCGTCGATTCGCCGAGATGCTGGGCGACCTCGAGCACCAGGCGATTGCCCTGATTGTTGGTTTCGAGCGCGTTCAGGATCGCCGGCAGATGGTCCTCGAACTGAACGTCGACGACGGCACCGATCACCTGCGTGATTTTTCCGACTGCGTTGGGCTTGTTGGCCATTGCTTCCTCGTTGCAAGACTTGTCACAGCGCCTCGGCGCCGGAGATGATCTCGATCAGCTCCTTGGTGATCATCGCCTGGCGGGTGCGGTTGTATTCGAGCGTGCGCCTGCGGATCATCTCGCCGGCGTTGCGAGTGGCGCTGTCCATGGCGGTCATGCGCGCGCCCTGCTCGCTCGCGGCGTACTCAAGCAGCGCGCGGAACACCTGCACCGAGATGTTGCGCGGCAGGAGCTCGCCGAGAATCTCAAGCTCGTCCGGCTCGTATTCGTAAGCGATTTCCGCCCGCTTGTCCGGCAGGAGCGGCGGGATGACCTGCAGCGCCGTCGGGGTCTGCAGCATCACCGACTTGAAGCGGGAGAAGAACAGCGTGGCGACGTCGAAGGCGCCCTGCTGAAACAGTTCGATGATCTTCGTCCCCACCCTCTCCGCATGCTCATAGCCGAGCTGGCGCACACCGCGCAGCTCGATCAGCTCGACGATTTGCTTCTCGAATTGGCGCTTGAGCTGATCGAAGCCCTTGCGGCCGACGCAAAGAAACTTGACCTCTTTGCCTTCGGCGACGAGCGCGGCCGCCCGCTCGCGCACGAGCCGAACAATGGCGGAATTGAACGGACCGCACAGGCCGCGCTCGGCGGTGCAGACCACGAGCAGATGCACGCGGTCGCTGCCGGTGCCGGCGAGCAGCTTCGGCGCGGAGCCGATGTTGGACACCGCTCCGGCAATGTTGATCAGAACTTTCTCCATGCGCTCGGCATAGGGCCGTGCGGCCTCGGCGGCAGCCTGGGCGCGGCGCAGCTTGGAAGCCGCCACCATCTGCATGGCCTTGGTGATCTTCTGCGTCGCCTTGGTGGCGGCGATGCGGTTGCGCATGTCCTTGAGCGAGGGCATGGCTTAGCTGCCTGCTTTTGCAGGTCCCCTCCCGCGCCGGCGGGGGAGAGTTGGGGAGGGGGAAATCTTGCGGTGCGAAGCTGAAGGGTGCCCTCCCGGCTCGCTACGCTCCCCGACCTCCCCCGCAAGCGGTGGAGGCAAACAGAAAGTGCGTAGTGCAATCATCACGCAAAGCTCTTCGCGTAGGTATCGAGCGCCGCCTTGAGTTTTGCCGCGGTGGCGTCGGAGAGATCGCCGGTCTTGCGAATGTCCTCAAGGATATCGGTGTGTGAAGTGCGCAGGAGCGAGAGCAGGCCCTGCTCGAAGGCACCCACGCGCGCGACGGGGAGCGGATCGAGATAGCCGTTGACGCCGGCGTAGATGACGCAGACCTGCTCCTCCATCTTCAGCGGCGAGAACTGCGGCTGCTTGAGCAGCTCAGTGAGGCGGGCGCCGCGGTTGAGCAGGCGCTGGGTCGTGGCATCAAGGTCGGAACCGAACTGGGCGAAGGCCGCCATCTCGCGGTATTGCGCCAGCTCGCCCTTGATGCGGCCGGCCACCCTCTTCATCGCTTTGGTCTGCGCCGCAGAGCCGACGCGCGACACCGAGATGCCGACGTTCAGCGCCGGACGGATGCCCTGATAGAACAGGTCGGTCTCAAGAAAGATCTGACCGTCGGTGATGGAAATCACATTGGTCGGGATGTAGGCGGAGACGTCGTTGGCCTGGGTTTCGATCACCGGCAGCGCGGTGAGCGAGCCCGCCTTGTAATCGTCGTTCATCTTGGCGGCGCGTTCGAGCAGCCGCGAATGCAGATAGAACACGTCGCCGGGATAGGCCTCGCGGCCGGGCGGCCGGCGCAACAGCAGCGACATCTGACGATAGGCGACCGCCTGCTTGGACAGATCGTCGTAGAAGATCACCGCGTGCATCCCGTTGTCGCGGAAATACTCGCCCATGGCGCAGCCGGAGAACGGCGCCAAAAACTGCATCGGTGCGGGATCCGAGGCGGTGGCGGCGACCACGGTGGTGTAGTCAAGCGCCCCGTTCTCCTCGAGCACCTTCACGAACTGCGCCACGCTCGACCGCTTCTGCCCGACCGCGACATAGATGCAATAGAGCTTAATGCGCTCGTCGTTGGTCTGATTCAGCGGCTTCTGGTTGATGATGGTGTCGAGGATGATCGCGGTCTTGCCGGTCTGGCGGTCGCCGATGATCAATTCACGCTGCCCGCGTCCGATCGGGATCAGCGCATCGATCGCCTTCAAGCCGGTCGCCATCGGCTCGTGCACGGAGCGGCGCGGGATGATGCCGGGCGCCTTCACGTCGACGCGCGAGCGCTTCTCCGCCTTGATCGGACCCTTGCCGTCAATCGGATTGCCGAGGGCGTCAACCACACGGCCGAGCAGCCCCTTGCCGACCGGGACGTCGACGATGGAGCGCGTGCGCTTAACGGTCTGACCCTCCTTGATCTCGCGGTCGTTACCGAAGATCACGATGCCGACGTTGTCGACCTCCAGGTTGAGCGCCATGCCGCGGACGCCGTTCTCGAATTCGACCATCTCGCCGGCCTGCACGTTGTCGAGGCCGTAGACGCGGGCGATGCCGTCACCGACCGACAGCACCTGGCCGACTTCGGAAACCTCGGCTTCCTGGCCGAAGTTCTTGATCTGCTCTTTGAGGATGGCGGAAATTTCTGCGGCGCGAATGTCCATCAAGATGCCTCTTTCATGGCGTGCCTGATCGCATTGAGCTTGGTGCGGAGCGAGGAGTCGACCATGCGCGAGCCGAGCTTGACCACAAGTCCGCCGATGATCGCCGGATCGATCTTCACATTGAGATCGATGGCACGGCCGCCGGTGACCGCTTTCAGCGCGTTCTTCAGCGCTTCGAGGTGTTTGTCGGAAAGCTTCTCGGCAACCACCACGTCGGCACTGATCTCGCCCTTATGGCGCGCCACCAGCGCACGGTAGGCCCGAATCATGTCGCGCACAGCAAACAGCCGGCGGTTCGCGGCGACGACCTGGAGAAAATTGGCGGTCAGCCCGCTGATGCCGAGGCGCGCGAGAACCGCGGCAAGCGCCCTCCGCTGCTCGTCGGCCCGGAACACCGGGCTGCGCACAAGCCGGCGCAGATCCGGGCTCTCGGCGATCAGCGCTTCGAACGTCTCGAGCTCGGCCTTGACCGCATCGACCGCCTTGCTTTCCAGCGCAAGCTCGAACAGGGCGCTGGCGTAGCGTCCTGCCATGCCGGATACGATGTCTGGGCCTGCCACGGTCGTTCGCTCGTTTTCGGGCTTTCGCATCCGCAGGGTCGGCGCCGTCGCGGGTACGACGCAAGCCCTTGGAATCCAAGCGGGACTTTGCGATTTCGGGAGCGGGTTGGCCCCCGCCAAAATCGCGCGGTTGCCGTAACATATCGATTTGCGCGGCGCAACATGCGCGGTGTGGCCGGACCGCAGCAAAAACGCCGAAACCGCGTCAGGCCTGCGGCGCTTTCGGGCCGGCGGCGAGATACAAATCGAGGATCTGCTCGCCGGTCCAAAATTTGACGTCGGGCTTTCGGCGAATGTGCTCGAAGATCTTGCGGAAATATTTCAACCGATGCGGCGCGCCCATGATGTAGGGATGCACCACCAGCGCCATGACGCGCGCGCTGTCAGCCGAATCGGCGTAGATCTGCTCGAACTGATCCATGGCGCGCTCGTAGTACTCGGAGGCCTTGTGGTGCTGGATCAGCATCATGGCGACGTCGTTGCATTCCTGGGTGTAGGGGATGTTGACGATCGGCTTGGTGCGCGTCTTCAGCCAAACCGGCTGGTCGTCGAGCACCCAGTCGGCGATGTAGTCGTAGCCCGCTTCCTTCAGGAGGTCGGGCGTGTGCCAGGTCTCGGTGAGGCCGGGACCGAGCCAGCCGCGCGGGCGCTTGCCGGTCGCCTTGGCGATCGCTTCCGTTGTCATGCGGATGTCGGCGCGTTCGTCCGGCACCTTCTGCATGTTGCGCTGGGTAAATCCGTGGCCGATGAATTCCCACTTGCGCTCCACGGCGGCGCGCACAATGGGCGGAAAAGCCTCGATGGCGCAGCCGTTGATGGCAAGCACGGTGGGAAGCTGGAACTCGTCGATCACCTTCAGCATGCGCCAGAACCCCACGCGGTTGCCGTATTCATGCCAGCACCAATTGGGAATGTCGGGCATGGGCGCGCCGCCGGCGGGCGGCGTGAGCACCGTGCGCGGCATCGTGTCCTCGGGGTCCCATTCCTCGACGTTGACAATCACCCAAACGGCCATGCGGGCGCCGTCGGGCAGCACCAATCGGTCGCGCTCGGCGATGGCGGAATAGGCAATGCGGTCGGTGGGCAGCAGGCGGTCTTTCGGCTTGGCCGGTTTCTCGATGACGCTCACGGCGGCGCTCCTTGCATTGGGCTTGTGCGATTGTCCTCGGCGCGGCAGCCTGATGCAACCCCGGAGGTGCGCTGTGGCTTGGATCTATCTTCTGCTTGCCGGCCTGTGCGAAATCGGATGGGCGGTCGGATTGAAATACACCGACGGGTTTACGCGTCTCGTGCCGTCGCTGCTGACGGTTGCATCGATGGCCCTGAGCATCGCGCTGCTGGGGATTGCGCTGAAGACGCTGCCGGTCGGCACCGCCTATGCGGTGTGGACCGGGATCGGAGCGGCGGGAACCGCCCTGCTCGGCATCTACCTGTTCGGCGAGCCGGCGACCGCCCTGCGGCTCTCATCGATCGGGCTCATCATTGCGGGCATCGTCGGCCTCAAGGTTGTGAGCTGAAAGACCGGCGCATGTCTGGCATGCGCCGCGCGCGAAGGATTCCAGTCGAGCGCAGATTTCGATAAGCCTGTCGACCAAACCGTTGCTTCACGCCGTCCGAAGGTGCGCAGTGGCAACTCCCTCCATGGACGACGCCACCAAGGCGCGCCTGATGCTCGTGCTTCTGAGCCTGGGCTGGGGCGTGACCTGGCCGGTCATGCGGATTGCGCTCGAGGAAATTCCGCCGGTAAGCATGCGCACCGGCGCGGCCGCCTTTGGCGCCGCGGTGCTGTTCGCATTCGCTTGGCTCAGCCGGCGCGACATCAGCATTCCGCCGGGCGTTGGGCGGATCCACATCTTGATCGCCGGCGTGCTCAACATCGTGGGTTTCAGCCTGTTCAGCGCGTTCGCGCAGTTGAGCGCCATGACCTCGCGCGTGGCGTTTTTGACCTATACCATGCCGATCTGGTCGTGCCTGCTCGCGCGATTCGTTCTCGGCGAACGCATGACGGCAAACCGCCAGATCGCGCTCGCGCTGTGCATCACGGGCCTTGCGGTCCTGATCTATCCGCTCGCGGACCACGGCATTCCCGGCGGGCTTCTGCTGGCCACGGGCGCCGGCGTCACCTGGGCCATGGGTACGATCTACCTGAAATGGGCGCGTATCGCCGGCGACCCGATCGGCATCGCCGCCTGGCAGGTGCTGGCGGCCTTCTTCGTGATGGGCGGCGCGGTGTTCTTTGTCGAGGGTGCGCCGCAGTTCTGGCCGGCGAGCGCCTTGGCGCTGTCCTGCATGGTGTTCACCGGCGCGGTCGGTTCCGGGATCGCCTACCTGTTGTGGTTCGAGATCGTGCGGCGGCTCCCGGCGATGACCGCGTCGCTCGGCGTGCTGGCGTCGCCGGTGATCGGAGTTCTGTCTTCGATGCTGGTACTGGGCGAGCGCCCGACGCTCGCGGACGCCGTCGGCTTTGCCCTCATCTTCGCGGCGGCGGCTTCGGTGCTGATCCAGCCGCAACAGGCTGCGCGGCGGCGCTAGCCGGTCCGACCAGGACGCGGGTTTGCGCACACTTAAATTGGCTTTAACCCTGCTTGGTTAGGGTCAACCCGACAAAAACGGTGCGGCCAAGAGGGGGCGCTCCGCCATGCGCATCGCAGGCAAGCTCAGCCGGCGCGAACAGACGGCCCTGATCTTCTGCCTCGCGTTCATTGTCGCGACGATCATGCTGTCGTTCGTCGACAGGAATTCGCTGTTCCACACCCTGCGTGCCAAATTCGATTCGCAGCATACGCGATATACCGGCACGATCGTGACACCCGACGAGGTCGACGGGCGATGCCGCTTCGTGCAGTACGACAACAGGACCAGCGAGTTCCGCAACCGGGAAGTGGCCAACTGCAATTCCAAGCCCGGGATGAACGCGCCGAACGAGCGCATGAACGCGCTGCGCGACGCATTCAAACGTTGAGCGCCGGCTCTCGCAAATATCCGAGTCACAAGAAGCTCTGCGGGTCGATGTCGATCTCGCACTTGAGCGACCCTTTGGCGGATGGCGCACGCGAGAGCCATTGGCGCAGATACCCCGACAAATCGAAATTGCGCGGCGATTTCGCCAACAGTCGAAAGCGGTAGCGGCCCCGAACGAGCGCAAGGGGCGCCTCGGCAGGACCGAGGATGCGCACCGCTGCGCTGCGCGGGGCGGCGGCGGCGATCTTGCGCGCGTGGGATTCGGCGGCGTGGCGATCCGCGCCGGAGACGATAACGCTGGCAAGCCGACCGAACGGCGGATAGCCCGCTTTCTCGCGCAGCGCGATCTCGGCGGCATAAAACGCCTCGCGGTCGTGGGCAATGAGCGCCCGCATCACGGGGTGGTCGGGCTGATGGGTCTGCAGCAGGCCGTAGCCGCGACCCTCCTCGCGGCCGGCCCGACCGACCACCTGATGCAGAAGTTGGAAGGTGCGTTCGGCGGCGCGCGGATCGCCGTTGGACAGGCCAAGGTCGGCGTCGACCACGCCCACGAGATTGAGCTTGGGAAAATGATGGCCCTTGGCGACAAGCTGGGTGCCGATGACGATGTCAAACCGCCCCTCGGCCACATCGTCGAGCTCGGCGCGCAGGCGCTCGATCGACTCCACAAGATCGCTGGACAGCACAAGGATGCGGCTGTCGGGAAACAGCGCGGCCGCCTCCTGCTGCAGCCGCTCAACGCCGGGGCCGACCGCAACCAAGCTATCCTTTGCCTGACACTTGGGACACTGCTCCGGCGGCGGCATGGAGAAGCCGCAATGGTGACACACAAGCCGCCGCCGGAAGCGGTGATCGACGAGCCAGGCGTCGCAGTTCGGGCAGGCGAGCCGATGGCCGCAAGCGTTGCACAACGTGAGCGGCGCAAAGCCGCGACGATTGAGGAACAGCAGCGCCTGCTCGCGGCGCTCGAGCGCAATCTTCACCGCCTGGGCTAGCCGCGGCGCAATGAAACGGCCGCGCGGCGGCCCTTCGTGGCGCAGGTCGATGGCTTCGATGGCCGGAAGATGTGTACCGCCAAAACGCTCGGGCAAATGGAGGCGCGCGTAGCGGCCGCGGCGCACATTCACCTCGGTTTCCACCGACGGCGTGGCCGAGGCGAGCACAATCGGAACTTTCGCCTCACGCGCGCGCACCACCGCCATGTCGCGGGCATGGTAGCGCACGCCGTCCTCCTGCTTGTAGGCGGGGTCGTGCTCCTCATCCACGACGATGAGGCCGAGATCAGCATAGGGCAGGAACAGCGCGGAACGGGCGCCGGCCACGACCTTGAGTTCGCCGGCAGCCACCGCGCTCCAAGTGCGCGCCCGACGACGCGGCGCCAACTGCGAATGCCACTCGGCCGGAGGCGTGCCGAAGCGCGCCGAGAAACGATCCAGGAACTGGGCGGTGAGCGCAATCTCCGGCATCAGGATCAGCGCCTGACGGCCGCGCCGCAGGATCTCCGCAACCGCCTCGAAATAGACCTCGGTCTTGCCGGAGCCGGTGACGCCGTCGACAAGCGTCACCGAATAGCCGCCCTTGGCGACGGTCGCGCGCAGGCGCTCGGCTGCGGCGCGCTGGGCGTCGGTGAAATCGGGTACGCGATGGTCGGGGTCGGGCGGTTTTGCCACCAGCCCGGACGGCAGGACGACGGTCTCCAGCGTGCCCTCGTCAACCAGAGCGTCGATCGCGCCGACAGAGACCCCGGCCTCCTGCGCGGCTTCGCCTTTCGCGCGCGCCATGCCGTCGGCGAGCAGGCGCAGCACACGCTCGCGCGCGGTGGTCATGCGGGCGGGCGGCGGGCCGACGAGCCGGACGCCGAGCCGCTCGCGCGCGGGGCCCAGGTTCTCGCCGCGGCGCAGGCACATGCGCAGCACCATGCCGCGCGAGCTCACGGTGTAGTCGGCGACCCAGTCGACGAACCGGCGCAGCTCGGGCTTGAGCGGCGGCAGATCGAGCTTGTCCTTGATGTCGCGCAGGCGGTTGTCGAGACGGGGACTGGGCGCTGTGTTCTCGGCCCAGACCACGCCCAAGGCCGTGCGGGCGCCGAGCGGGGCGGCGACGATGTCGCCGGGCGCAACGGCAAGCCCTTCCGGCACGCGGTAGGAATAGGCCTGATCCACCGCAACCGGCATCAGCACGTCGACGACGCGTCTTGCCATGGGCATGGTGTCTCCGATTCCGGCCGGCAACGGAAGATTAAATCCGGCGATGATAACAGTGCTGGCCGACACAAGCTCGACGGGTCGGGCGCGCTCTTGAACCGCACATGCCCGCCAAGCCTGCGCCGGCGAAGGCGGGGAGCGGGAATCCGGAGCATACAAACGGCAGTTGGGCCTTGGGTCCCGGTTTGTGCGAGGACGAATTACACTACGCGATGGGCAAAGCGGCAAAAAACTCGGACATGCCGTTTGCCGCTGCCAACACGGCGGCGGAAGTCGTGCACTGGATCCAGTATCTTTCCGATCAGCGCCGCATGTCGCCGAAAACGCTGGAAGCCTATGGACGTGACGTGCGCCAGTTTTTGGCGTTTCTCGCCGCGCATCGCGGCAGCCCGCCTTCGCTCGCCGATCTCGGCAAGCTCGAGCCGGCGGACGTGCGCGCATTTCTGGCGGCCCGGCGCGCCGACGGAATCACCGGCCGTTCGCTGATGCGGATGCTGGCGGGGGTGCGGTCGTTCGCCCGCTATCTCGAAAGAAACGGCAAGGGCAAGGTGGCGGCGCTCACGGCGGTCCGCACGCCGAAGGTGCCAAAAACCCTGCCGAGGCCGCTGGCCGTCGCGGACGCCAAGCGCCTCACCGACGTTGCGCTGCGCGCCGGCGAAGAGCGGGCGCCGTGGATCCTGGCGCGCGACGCTGCAGTGCTCGGCCTGCTGTACGGGGCGGGCCTGCGGATATCGGAGGCGCTGTCGCTCAAGCGCGCGGATGCGCCGCTGCCGGGCAGGACCGACGCCATCACCGTCACCGGCAAAGGCGGCAAGCAACGCATGGTGCCGGTGCTGCCGGCGGTGGCTCGTCTGATCGCCGAATATGTGGCGCTGTGCCCCTACCACTTGCCGGCAGACGGTCCATTGTTCGTGGGAGCAAAGGGCGGGCCGCTTTCCGCCCGCGTGGTCCAGCTCACCATGGCGCGGCTGCGCGGGGCGCTCGGGCTGCCGGAAACGGCAACGCCGCATGCGCTGCGTCATTCCTTCGCCACGCATCTGCTCGCGCGCGGCGGCGATCTGCGGGCGATCCAGGAACTCCTGGGCCACGCTTCGCTGTCCACAACCCAAATCTACACCGCCGTCGACAGCGAGCGGCTGCTCGAAGTCTATCGCAGCACGCATCCCCGCACGTGATAACATGGTCAGCAGCGTAAGGCGGCGCTCTCCACAAAGAGAGCCGACCGCGGATTGCGTCCTGAAGATGCCACGGAGGGGAATGCCATGGGTCACGCCACGCACGCGGTGCAACACGAGGTGGAGCACCGCATCGAACACGGGACAGGTGAGCCCGGCGGGGGTCATGGGGCCGCCGAGAGCCGCAACAAGAAGATTGCGCTGTTGATCTCGGTGATTGCGCTGTTTCTTGCGCTCTCGGAGACACTCGGCAAGAGCGCACAGACGGCGGCAATCAGCTACAACGTCGAGGCATCCAATCTCTGGGCGTTCTACCAGGCCAAGACGATCCGCCAGACGGCGCTGCAAACCGGAGCGGAGATTTTGAAGCTCGAACGGCTGAAGACGAGCGGAGAAGCGTCGCCCGAGGCGATCAAGACAGCCCTCAACCAGCGGATCGAAAGCTGGGAGAGAACCGTCGCCCGCTACGAATCGGAGCCGCGGCAGCGCGAAGTCCGCAAGGATGTCAATCTCAATCCGCCCTATGGCGAAGGTCGCCGCGAACTGGCCGCGCTTGCGCTGGCCGCGGAGAAGAAGCGCGACACGGCGATGGAACGCTACCACCACTACGAAGTGGCGTCCGCCGCATTCCAGATCGGCATCGTGCTATGTTCGGCCGCGGTCATCACCGGCATGGTGGTGCTCGCCTATATCGCCGGCGGGCTTGCGGTTGTGGGACTCGCGTTTGCCGGGATTGGGCTGTTCGCGCCGCACGCGGTGCATTTGTTCTAACTCACGCGTGCGGCACTGCGGTCGGCCCGCATCCGCCCATTGCCGCAGGAAAGCCGGAATCCGGAGCGGGTCGCCGATTTTCGCTGGGAAGTCGAGGCAGTTCAGTTCAATTGGAAAATCCATTAGATATGGATGGCGCGCTTGGCGACGGCGAGCGCGGCTTCCTTGACCGCCTCGGGCAGCGTCGGGTGCGCGTGGCACGTGCGCGCGATGTCCTCGGACGAAGCTCCGAATTCCATGGCGATCGCAGCTTCCGCAATCATGTTGCCGGCGTCGGCGCCGACGACGTGCACGCCGAGCACGCGATCGGTCTTGGCGTCGGCGAGGATTTTCACAAAGCCCTCGGTCTGCTGGTTGGCCTTGGCGCGGCCGTTGGCGCTGAACGGAAACTTGCCGACGTTGTAGGCGACGTTCGCGCCCTTCAACTCGTCTTCGGATTTGCCCACGGACGCAATCTCCGGATAGGTATAGACCACGTTCGGAATCACGTCGTAGTTCACGTGACCGGCGCGGCCGGCGATGATTTCGGCGACCGCCACGCCCTCGTCTTCCGCCTTGTGCGCCAGCATGGGACCGGCGATCACGTCGCCGATGGCGTAGATGCCGCGCACGCCGGTAGCAAAGTGCCGATCGACGATCACGCGGCCCTTGTCGTCTTTCTTGAGGCCGACGGTTTCCAGGCCGAGGCCCTCCGTGTACGGCACGCGGCCGACCGCGACCAGCACCACATCCGCTTCCAGCGTTTCGGCCGCGCCACCCGCGGCCGGCTCGATCCTGGCCTTGAGGACGTTGCCGGACGTATCGACCGAACTCACCTTCGATGAGAGGCGGAACTTCAAGCCTTGCCGCTCGAAGATGCGCTGGCATTGGCGGCAGATTTCGGAATCCATCCCGGGCAAAATCCGGTCCATGAACTCCACCATGGTGACCTGCGCGCCGAGGCGGCGCCAGACCGAGCCGAGCTCGAGGCCGATGACCCCCGCGCCGATCACGAGCAGGCGTGCCGGCACACGGTCGAGCGCAATGGCACGGTCGGACGAAACGATGCGCTTCTCGTCAATCTCGATACCCTTCAGGCGGGCGAAGTCGGAGCCGGTGGCAATCACGATGTGCTTGGTTTCGAGAGTTTGCGCCGTGCCATTGCCGACCACATCGACCCGGCCCGCAGCGACGATGCGACCGGTGCCGTGGAAAGTGTCGATCTTGTTCTTCTTGAGCAGATAATCGACGCCCTTGACGTTGCCCTCCACCGCCTCGTCCTTGAACTTCATCATCGCGGCGAGGTCGAGCTTGGGAGCGCCGACGGCGATGCCCATCTTGGGCAGCATGTGGCTTGCCTCCTCAAATTTCTCAGAGGCGTGCAGCAATGCCTTCGACGGAATGCAGCCGACGTTGAGGCAGGTGCCGCCGTGGGTTGTGCGCTTCTCCACCACGGCGACCTTCATGCCGAGCTGCGATGCGCGAATGGCGCACACATAGCCGCCGGGGCCGGTGCCGATGACGACGAGGTCGTAGGGCATGACAATCCCCTATCGGTTGTCGTTGCCGGGCTCGGCCCGGCAATTCCGACTACTGCAATCGGGTGCCTAGCTAACCGGGATGCCCGGCACAAGACCGGATATGGGCGATGATCAAAGCTCCAATACCAACCTGGCCGGGTCCTCCAGACATTCCTTCACGCGCACGAGAAACGTGACCGCCTCGCGGCCGTCGACCAGGCGGTGGTCGTAGGAGAGCGCGAGATACATCATCGGCCGCGGCTCGATCTTGCCCCCGACCACCATGGGCCGCTCCTGGATTTTGTGCATGCCCAAGATGCCGGACTGCGGCGCGTTGAGGATCGGCGTCGACATCAGCGAGCCGAACACGCCGCCGTTGGTGATGGTGAAGGTGCCCCCCTGCATCTCCTCGATCTTGAGCGTACCGTCGCGGGCGCGGCGCGCGAAGTCGGCAATCTGTTTCTCGATGGCGGCAAGCGAAAGGCGATCGGCGTCACGCACCACCGGCACCACCAAACCCTTGTCGGTGCTCACCGCGACGCCGATGTGGTAGTAATTCTTGTACACGATGTCGGTGCCATCGATCTCGGCGTTCACCGCAGGGATTTCTTTCAGTGCCTGCACGCAGGCGCGCACGAAGAATCCCATGAAGCCGAGCTTCGCGCCGTGGCGCTTCTCGAACAGCTCCTTGTACTGATTGCGCAGGTTCATCACCGCGGTCATGTCGACCTCGTTGAAGGTGGTGAGCATGGCGGCGGTGTTCTGCGCGTCCTTCAATCGCCGTGCGATGGTCTGGCGCAGGCGCGACATCTTCACGCGCTCCTCGCGCGCGGCGTCATCGGGCGCGGCAGGGGCACGGACCTGAATCGAGGCGGCGGTCTGCGGCACCGGCGTAGGTTGCGCGGCGGCACGCTCGATCGCGGCCAGCATGTCGCCCTTGGTGACGCGGCCGTCCTTGCCGGAGCCGGGGACGGTGGAGACGTCGAGGCCGCTCTCAGCCGCAAGGCGACGCACCGAGGGAGCCAGCGGCATGTCGGCCGGCGCCTTGGACTTTGGCTGGACATCTGCCTTCGGCGGGACGCGCGGCTGCGGCTCTTCCTCGGCAGCCCCGATCGGCTGCGCTGTCGTCGTCTTTTGATCCGGCCGGCCGGTGGGGGCTTCGTCGGGCTTTGCGGCCGCCTTGGCCGCGCCGCCGTCGGTGATCTGGCCGAGCAGCGCGCCGACCGCCACCGTTTCGCCGTCCTTGGCCGCAATCTCGGACAGAATGCCGGCCGCGGGCGCCGGCACCTCGATGGTTACTTTCTCCGTCTCCAGCTCGACCAGCGGCTCGTCCACGGCGACCGCATCGCCCGGCTTCTTGAACCAGCGCGCAACGGTGGCCTCGGTGATGGATTCGCCGAGCGTGGGGACACGGATTTCGGTCATGGCCTCACCTGTGCCAGTGGCAACGGTCTGCGGCGGGCGACCACCGACGACGGACGACGGAAAACTTAAAGCCCGCAAATCGTCCGTTGTCCGTCGGACGGCCTTTGTCGTGTATCATCCCAGCGCCTCTTCCAAGAGCTGCTTCAACTGCGCCAGATGTTTCGACATCTGTCCGACCGCCGGAGACGCGGCCGCCGGCCGCGTCACGTGGCGCGGGCGGCGATGCTTGACCCCGATCTGGTTGAGCACCCATTCGAGATAGTGCTCGACGAAGTGCCACGCGCCCATGTTGCGCGGCTCCTCCTGGCACCAGACGATCTCGGCGTGGGCGAAGCGGGACAGCTCCTGCGCCAGCGACTTGGTGGGGAACGGATAAAGCTGCTCGATGCGCAAAAGGTAGATGTCGTCGATGCCGCGCTTCTCGCGCTCCTCGTAGAGGTCGTAATAAACCTTGCCGGAGCAGAGAATGACGCGGCGAATCTTATCGTCCGGGACGAGCTTGATCTTCTCTTCGGGCAGCACCTGCGCGTCGTCGTAAAGCAGCCGATGGAACGAGGTGCCGGGCGCAAACTCGTCGAGGCGCGACACGCAACGCCGGTGCCGCAACAGCGACTTGGGCGTCATCAGAATCAACGGCTTGCGGATCTCGCGCTTAAGCTGGCGGCGCAGAATGTGGAAGTAGTTGGCCGGCGTCGTGCAGTTGGCGACCTGCATGTTGTCCTCGGCGCACATCTGCAAGAAGCGCTCGAGCCTGGCCGAGGAGTGCTCGGGCCCCTGCCCTTCGTAGCCGTGCGGCAGGAGACACACGAGGCCGGACATGCGCAGCCACTTGCGCTCGCCCGAGGAAATGAACTGGTCGAACACCACCTGCGCGCCGTTGGCGAAATCGCCGAACTGCGCCTCCCACAAGGTCAGCGCGTGCGGCTCGGCGAGCGAATAGCCGTACTCGAAGCCGAGCACGGCCTCTTCCGACAGCATGGAGTTGATTACTTCGTAGCGCGCCTGCGGCCGGCCAAGCTCGTTGAACGGGGTGTAGCGGCTCTCGTTCTCCTGATCGATCAGCACGGAATGGCGCTGGGAAAAGGTGCCACGCTCGGAGTCCTGGCCGGAAAGGCGGACCGGATGGCCTTCAAGCAGCAGCGAGCAAAAGGCGAGCGCCTCGGCGGTAGCCCAGTCGATGTCGCGGCCGGTTTCGATCGCCTTGGCGCGAGCGTCGAGGAAACGCTGGATTGTACGGTGAACGTGAAAGCCCTGCGGCACGACGGTGATGCGGCGACCGATCTCTTTCAGCGTCTCGATTTCGACGCCGGTGTTGCCGCGGCGCGGATCGTCGGCGTCGCGGGCGATCTTCAGGCCCGACCAGCGACCGTCGAGCCAGTCGGCGCTGTTGGGCTTGTAACTGTGGCTCGCCTCCAATTCGGCATCGAGGCGAGCGCGCCAGTCCGCCTTCATCTTCTCGATCTCGCCCTCGGTGACGATGCCCTCGCCGATCAGCCGTTTGCCGTAGATCTCCAACGTGGTCGGATGCGAGCGGATCTTCTTGTACATCAGCGGCTGGGTGAACGCGGGCTCATCGCCCTCGTTATGGCCGTGCCGCCGATAGCAGAACATGTCGATGACCACGGGGGTCTGAAACTTCTGGCGGAATTCGGTGGCGACCTTCGCCGCGTAGACCACCGCCTCCGGATCGTCGCCGTTGGCGTGGAAGATCGGCGCCTCGATCATCTTGGCGACGTCCGACGGGTAGGGCGAAGAGCGCGAGTAGCGCGGGTAGGTGGTGAAGCCGATCTGATTGTTGACAATGAAGTGCAGGGAGCCGCCGGTGCGGTGGCCGCGCAAGCCGGAGAGGCCAAAGCACTCCGCGATCACCCCCTGCCCGGCGAACGCCGCATCACCCGAGATGAGCAGCGGCATCACCATGGTGCGGTCCTCGCGCGTCGCGCCGTGCTGGTCCTGCTTGGCGCGCACCTTGCCGAGCACGACGGGATTGACGATTTCGAGGTGCGACGGGTTGGCGGTGAGGGACAAGTGCACGCGGTTGCCGTCGAACTCGCGATCCGAGGAGGCGCCGAGATGGTACTTCACGTCGCCGGAGCCCTCCACCTCTTCCGGCGACGAGGAGCCGCCTTTGAATTCGTGGAAGATGGCGCGGTGCGGCTTGCCCATTACCTGCGCAAGCACGTTGAGCCGGCCGCGGTGCGCCATGCCGATGACAATTTCCTTCACGCCGAGCGCGCCGCCGCGCTTGATGATTTGCTCGAGCGCGGGGATCATCGATTCAGCGCCCTCGAGGCCGAAGCGCTTGGTGCCGGTGAATTTCAGATCGCAAAATTTTTCGAAACCCTCGGCTTCCACCAGCTTGTTGAGGATGGCCCGCTTGCCCTCGCGGGTGAAAGCGATCTCCTTGTCCTTGCCCTCGATGCGCTCCTGAATCCAGGCCTTCTGCGCCGGGTTGGAAATGTGCATGAACTCAACGCCCAGGGTCTGGCAATAGGTGCGGCGGAGGATGGCGACGATCTCGCGCAGGGTCGCGAACTCAAGCCCAAGCACCTTGTCGAGAAAAATCTTGCGGTCGTAGTCGGCCTCGGTGAAGCCGTAGGAGCGCGGGTCGAGCTCGATGTCGTCCTTCATCGGCTCAAGGCCCAGCGGATCAAGATTGGCGTGGTAGTGGCCGCGGATGCGGTAGGCGCGGATCAGCATCAGCGCATGGATCGAATCCCGAGTGGCCTGCTGGACGCTGGCTTCGGAGAGCTCCACGCCGCGCGCTTGCGCGCCAGCGGCGATCTCGCCGCTCAGGCGCTTCTCCACCTCGCTCCAGTCACCGGTCAGCGCCGCAATCAGCTCGCCGTCGGCGTGCGGCAAGCTCGGCGGCTGCCAGGAGGGCCCGCGCCGAGGCGGCGCGGCGCGTGTATCGTTCTTCAGACCCTGAAAGAACGCCTGCCACTGGCTGTCGACGGAACTCGGGTCCGCCTCATAGCGGGCCTGCAGCCCCTCAATGTAGGCGGCGTTGCCCCCGTACAAGAACGAGGTCAACGCAAACGTTGCATTCGCCTCTTGGCGCGACATGGCCGCATCCTATTCGGGCTGTTCCCCAGAGTGGCCCCAACCGGGCCGGAACGCCCCCATATATCTAAGCTTCGCACGAAAACGTGACAGATCAGTTGATTGAATCACCTCTTCAGAAGTTCAACCAGGGTCTTACCGATCCGTGCCGGGGAGGGTGAAACTCGGATTCCAGCCGATTCCATGGCCGCAATCTTGGATTCCGCATCCCCCTTGCCGCCGGAGATGATGGCGCCGGCGTGGCCCATGCGGCGGCCGGGCGGCGCGGTGCGGCCGGCGATAAAACCGACCATGGGCTTCTTGCGGCCACGCCGGGCCTCGTCCTTCAGGAACTGGGCGGCGTCCTCCTCCGAAGTGCCGCCGATCTCGCCGATCATAATGATCGCTTCGGTGGCGGGGTCGGCGAGAAACAACTCCAGCCCGTCGATGAAATCCATGCCCTTGACCGGATCGCCGCCGATGCCGAGTGCGGTGGTCTGGCCGAGGCCCTCGCGCGTGGTCTGAAATACCGCCTCGTAGGTGAGGGTGCCGGAGCGCGAGACGATGCCGACCTTGCCGGGCTTGAAGATATTTCCCGGCATGATGCCGATCTTGCACTCCCCTGCGGTCATGATGCCGGGGCAGTTGGGGCCGATCAGGCGCGACTTCGAGCCTGCAAGCGAGCGCTTCACCTTCACCATGTCGATCACCGGAATGCCCTCGGTGATGCAGACAATGAGCGGGATTTCCGCCTCGATGGCTTCGGCGATGGCGTCGGCGGCGCCAGCGGGCGGAACATAGATGACGGTCGCGTCGCAGCTCGTCTTGCGGCGCGCCTCCTCCACGGTGTCGAACACTGGCAGCCCGAGGTGAGTCGAGCCACCTTTGCCGGGCGAGACGCCGCCGACCATCTTGGTGCCGTAGGCGATGGCGGCTTCCGAATGGAAGGTGCCGTTCTTGCCGGTGAAGCCCTGGCAGATGACCTTGGTATTCCTGTCGACGAGGATGGGCATAGCGCAGTTCACTCGCACCGCAAGTTCGATTTACCTGTCCCTGAATGGGGGAGGTCGACGCGTGAATTCCGGCCACCCACGTCTTGCCGGTAGGCGCAAATTGAAGTCGTGGAGGCCGGGGACAAGCCAGGACAAGCCCGGGCATGACGGAGGAAACTTGTAGCGCTGCGTAATCATCCAGCAGCCTTCACGGCGTTGACGATTTTCTGCGCGGCGTCGTCGAGGTCGTCGGCGGAGGTGACGTTCAGGTTCGACTTGGCGATGATGTCCTTGCCCTTGTCCACGTTGGTACCTTCGAGCCGCACCACAAGCGGCACGCGCAGGCCGACTTCGCGCACCGCCGCGACCACGCCTTCGGCGATCACGTCGCATTTCATGATGCCGCCAAAGATGTTCACGAGAATGCCCTTCACCTTCGGGTCGGCGGTGATGATCTTGAACGCGGCGGCGACCTTTTCCTTCGAGGCCGAGCCGCCGACGTCGAGAAAATTCGCAGGCGCCATGCCATACAGCTTGATGATGTCCATGGTGGCCATGGCGAGGCCTGCGCCGTTGACCATGCAGCCGATCGAGCCGTCAAGCGCGATGTAGTTGAGGTCATACTTGGACGCCTCGATCTCCTTCTCGTCCTCCTCGGTGAAATCGCGCAGCGCGACCACGTCCGGGTGGCGGAATAGTGCGTTGTCGTCAAAGGCTACCTTGGCGTCGAGGCAGATCAGCCGCTTGTCCTTGGTCACCACCAGAGGGTTCACCTCCAAGAGGCTCATGTCCTTGTCAACGAAGGCGCGATAGAGATCGGTAAGCAGCGCGCTCATCTGCTTCTGCAGGTCGGCGTCGAGACCGAGCGCCTTGGAGAGGCGCCGTACATGATGCGGGCAGATGTTGGCCACTGGGTCGACCGTTACAGTCGCGATCTTCTCCGGCGTCTTGGCCGCCACCTCCTCGATGTTCACGCCGCCCTCGGTGGACGCGACGATGGCGACCCGGGAAGAGCCGCGGTCAACGAGCAGCGACAAGTACAGCTCGCGCTCGATTGGCGAACCTTCCTCGATGTAGAGACGGTGAACCTGTTTACCCTGCGGGCCGGTCTGGTGGGTAACCAGCGTTGCGCCGAGAAGGCGCTCGGCCTCCTGCTTCACCTCGTCGACCGACTTGACCACCTTGACGCCGCCCGCCTTGCCGCGGCCGCCGGCATGAATCTGCGCCTTCACCACCCATACCGGACCGGGAAGTTGCCGCGCGGCCTGCACCGCTTCGTCGACGCTGAACGCGGCAAATCCATTCGGGACCGGCACGCCGAATTCGCGCAGTACCGCCTTGGCCTGGTGTTCGTGGATGTTCATGACGATTATTT
>FWPU01003510.1_pt1 | contig 25621 bp, 23 predicted proteins | sample 2228361 | NCBI WGS metagenome assembly FWPU01 (sample SAMEA103939777, study PRJEB20133) | metagenome | reverse complement strand
TTATTTCGATTCAGGTTGGCAAGCACGTCCGACATAATGAGATCTTAATTGAATTTGAGGGGGAATCTTAACAAGAATGAGTGAATTTCTGCTTGGTTTGCTAGAGCTTTTTAGAGGGTTTCAAGATATCAACATCCCCAAAGTTTTGATGATCACGGCTGGGTTAATCTTGGTTTACCTTGCCATAGCAAAGCAGCATGAACCCGTTTTGCTCTTGCCGATTGGATTCGGGTGCATCGTAACCAATCTGCCGTTTTCTGCCCTAACGGAAGAACGTGGTTTTCTTACGCTGCTTTATCAATCTGGGGTCGTCACAGAGTTGTTCCCATTGCTGATCTTTATTGGTGTTGGGGCAATGATCGATTTTAGCCCATTGTTATCAAAACCCTCACTTTTGGTCTTTGGGGCAGCCGGTCAATTTGGGATCTTTGGCACATTGATCTTAGCTACCCTTCTAGGATATCCCCTGCCACAGGCAGCTTCGATTGGGATCATTGGAGCAATTGACGGGCCGACATCAATTTATGTTGCCACAAAACTTGCTCCTGAACTTCTCGCTCCTATTGCAGTAGCGGCCTATTCTTACATGAGCCTCATTCCGGTCATTCAGCCTCCCATTATGAGATTAATTACCAGATCGAAAGAACGCGCTACCACGATGACATATGTGGAGAAGCCTGTCTCGAAAACCACGCGGGTTATTTTCCCAATTGGAGTTACAATACTCGTATCTATCCTCGTCCCTGATGCAGCTCCATTAATAAGTATGCTCATGTTAGGTAACTTATTACGCGAGAGCGGTGTAGTCGAAAGATTAAATAAATCAGCTCAAAACGAGATTATCAACGTCGCTACACTATTCCTAGGTCTTGCGATTGGTTCTACCATGCAGGCAGAGAATTTCATCCGGTTGGACACTTTGATCGTTCTCATTTTAGGCTTACTTGCTTTTGGTCTCGATACATTCGTGGGTCTATTATTTGGTAAATTTGCCTATTGGGTGACAAAAGGAAAAATCAATCCGTTGATCGGCGCGGCAGGGATCAGCGCGTTTCCTATGGCAGGTCGGTTAGCAGCTAGGGTGGCAAACGAAGAAAATCCAAACAACTTTATTATCATGCAAGCGATGGCAACCAATACCGCCGGTCAAATTGCTAGCGTCATTGCAGGCGGAGTTTTACTAGGCTTAGTACGCTAATAAGACCAATTCACTTTAGGTTACTGGAGGGTAACACATGTCGATAAGTCATCTAGCCCGAGCGATTGCCGAATCGCCAACGTTAAAACTCAATGAAGAGGCTCGTATCTTACGTGAACGTGGAGAGTCGGTTATCCATTTAGGGATTGGTGAACCCAAAAACAAAGCCCCTATCACCGCTATTTTATCTGCTGCAGCAAAAATTAGCTCTGGAGATGTAAAGTACTCTCCCCCTGACGGTACGCCTTCCCTGAAAAAAGCAATTATTCGTTATACGGAAGAGAACTACGGTCGTTTTGTCGCTCCTGAAAATATCGTCGTCTCGTCGGGTGCCAAATTCTCACTTTATAACTTGTTTTACTCTCTAATCGATCCTCAAGACGAAGTCATTATCTTCGCTCCATACTGGGTGAGCTACCCTGAGATCATCAAAATGGTTAATGGCATTCCCGTTGTGGTTACTCCAGAAGATGGGAGTTTCCATCCCCGTTTTGAAGATATTGAAAAGGCAGTTACATCTTATACGAAAGCGATTATTGTAAACAGCCCCAATAATCCTTCCGGAATCCTTTATCGCGATGAATTTATTGCTCAAATTGTTGACTTTTGCGAGCGCAAAGACATCTACTTGATTATGGATGACATCTACCATAAGCTCGTTTTCGATCATAAGAAAACCCCATCTCCCTATCAGTTTACTCAGAAAGATATCGAAAACACCAAAATCATTGTCGTGAACGGCGTCTCAAAACTGTACGGCATGACCGGCTTCCGCATCGGATGGGTCGTAACCAACCGGAGGTTAGCTGCGGTGTTGCATAATATCCAAGCACAGACCGAATCTTGTCCATCTATTGTCTTACAAGCTGCTGCAGAAGGAGCTTTGAATGGTATGCAATCCGTTGTAGAAAGTCTTAGACTAACCATCGAAAATAACCGAAATGTCATTCTCCAAGAACTCAAGACCATAAATGGCGTACGGGTAATTCCTCCCGATGGCACATTCTACTGTTTACCAGATTTTCGAGCCTACTCGAACAATTCGGTTGAATTAGCCAATTTCCTACTCCGAAAAGCTTATGTTGTTACCGTGCCCGGCAAGGAATTCGGTATGGAAGGACATTTGCGGTTAAGTTATGCAGGCAGTGTTAAGGATATTCTGATTGGAATTGAACGTATCCGTTGGGCGATCGATCCAAACGCCCTATCTGAAATTTACATTGGCGACCGACGTATGATAAGGGACTGGCTATGAACAACACTTTACTCAATATCAGCACACCTTCAGAATCTGTTGCGGATGCCCTGAAGGCCGATTACGATCTTGCATTTCAAGGATTGGGCAACCTGCGGAAGGTTTATTGGAACCTCCCTGTGGAATCCCTCTACGAAGAGATCGTCTTCCGCTCTGAAGGGAAAATCACTAAAGGTGGCGCAATTGTCGTGGATACAGGCAAGCACACCGCTAGGGCAGCCGACGACAAAGTCATTGTGCGAGATAACAATACCGAAGAGGATGTTTGGTGGGGGCAGTATAACCGTCCTTATGACCCTCAACTTTTTCACGATTTATTTAACCGCGTTCAGGGCTTTTTGCAGGGTAAAGATGTCTTTGTTCAAGATTGTTTTGTGGGGGCTGAGCCGGCCTGTCAACTCCCCATTCGGGTCATCACTGAGAAAGCATGGCATAGTCTATTTGCCCGCAATATGTTCCTAACGCTTGCCGATAGAGAAGCTTATCGCCAGCATGTACCTGAGTTTACCCTTATAGCAGTACCATCCTTCAAGGCTTTTCCGTCCATCGACTCGACTGCCCGAAACACGATTATTGCAATAAATTTTGACCAGCAACTTTGTATCATTGGAAATTCAGGTTACGCGGGAGAAATTAAAAAGTCCGCCTTTACAATCATGAATTATCTCCTTCCAAAACAGGGAATTTTACCGATGCATTGTTCGGCGAATATGGGAGAAAAAGGGGATGTCGCTTTATTCTTTGGGTTATCTGGCACTGGAAAAACAACCTTGTCCGCTGATCCGAAACGGTTTTTGATCGGCGATGATGAACATGGTTGGTCAGACGAGGGTGTTTTCAACTTCGAAGGAGGATGTTACGCAAAAGTGATTGGGCTTTCTCCCACTGCCGAACCTCAGATTTACGCATGTACCAAGCGGTTTGGGACGATTCTCGAAAACGTAATTTATGACCCTGTATCACGGTATATCGATTTAGATGACGACACCATCACCGAAAACACGCGCGCATCCTACCCTCTTGAGTTCATTGAAAACGCACACCTTGAAAAACGAGGCTCCCATCCTAAAAATATCCTTCTACTGACCTGCGATGCATCAGGGGTAATGCCACCCATCGCCCGCTTAACACCCACTCAAGCCCTGTATCACTTTATCTCAGGATACACAGCTAAAGTAGCCGGCACCGAAATTGGCTTACGAGAAGAACCCGAAATTACGTTTAGCGCTTGCTTTGGCGGCCCGTTCATGGTCTATCATCCCGCTGTTTATGCGAATCTTTTACGAAACAAGATCGAACGTTATCACGTTAATTGTTGGTTGATTAATACGGGTTGGGTGGGAGGCCCTTATGGAGTGGGCAAGCGAATCAGCATTGAGTATACGCGCCGTATTTTAGATGCTGTCTTAGATGGCAAATTGATGGACGTGCAATATAAAAAAGATCCCATTTTTGGCTTCGATGTCCCCCAACAGTGTCCCAATGTCCCAGAGACCATCTTGAATCCTGCAAACGCCTGGGTTAGCGAAGACACCTATCTGAGACGATACCGATCCCTTGCCTCTCGATTTATCGATAACTTCAAAAAGTTTGAGGATCAATTCTCAGAGGAAATCCGAAACGCCGGCCCTACCCTTATTCTATAACGACCAAGCCAAGAGAAAACCTAAAATGGCGAGGATTATTCCTATATGAAGAAGCAAATTTGACTTGACAAGAAGCATCTCAACCGGAAAGAACTGAAGAATACCGTTGAGAAGGATCAATAGCAATCCGATGATAGGAAGTAATCCTTTTCGATGAGCGAAATAATTTGCCAACCAGTCAAGTGAGCGGTTAAGAAAGTCTTTCATGGGTTTTGCTTCACAATAGAGGGTTCTTCCTGAGTAGGGTTATAAAGGTAGGGAGTGAATTTTGCTAAATGACGACCTGGGATTTGTCCCTGTAAATAAACTGTGTTTCCTGAATAAGTAATGTGTTCGATCGTCCCTTCTCTGGAAAACAATTGCACAAGATAGGATTCTCGGAGAGGGATTTCGACAGTTAGATAATGTTCACGGGAAAACAAGAAGTCTTCCAACTTACGGATCAGTTCTTCAATGCCTAATCCATATTGCGCAGAAATGGCTACGGAATTTGGATATTCGGCAATCAAGTCAATCGTTTGATTAGGTTGTTTGAGCAAATCGATTTTATTTAACACCGTAAAAATCGGCAAATGATCGGCCTCAATTTCTTTTAGGGTTTGAAAAACAGCTTGAGCTTGTTGCTGCGCTGTCGGTTGGGAAATATCCAACACATGGAGCAGCAAATCTGCATCGGCGATTTCCTCAAGCGTAGCCCGAAAAGCAGCAATCAAGTGAGTGGGAAGTTTCTGGATAAAGCCAACGGTATCGGTCAGTAAAATTTCATTATGAGCAGATAAGGCAACCCGACGAGTTGTAGGGTCTAGGGTTGCAAATAATTGGTCAGCGACATACACATTTGCTTTTGAGAGAGTATTTAACAGGGTGGATTTACCGGCATTGGTATAGCCAATCAAAGCCACAACTGGGATGCCCGATTTTTTTCGTCTCCTGCGGTATTGACGGCGATGGGCTTTTACTTTTTCTAATTCATCCTTGAGATGAGCAATGCGTCGTCGAATATCACGGCGATCTACTTCCAATTGGGTTTCGCCTGGGCCACGTAGTCCAACACCCCCAACACTGCCAGCCCGACCACCACCTCCGCCCGCCTGACGAGCCAAGTGTGTCCAGGCTCTGGTTAGACGGGGAAGCCGATATTCGTATTGAGCGAGTTCGACTTGTAAGGCTCCCTCGCGAGTAGCAGCATGTTGAGCAAAGATATCCAAGATGAGGGCTGTTCGATCAATGATGCGGACAGTTTCATCAAAATGCTTTTCGAGTTCACGCAAGTGACGTGGTGAGAGCTCATCGTCAAACAAGATGATATTGACATCAAGTTCGCCAACGAGAGCTTTCAATTCATCTAGCTTTCCTGTCCCTATGTAAGTCTGTGGATTCGGCTTGTCCAGTCTCTGAGTTGTTGTTGCCACCACTTCAATGCCAGCAGTTTGGGCGAGCAAACATAACTCATTGAGAGAGTCTTGAAGTGTATAGATTGAGTTCGGTTTCCCAATCTCAACACCTACTGCAATAGCTCTCTCTTGATATGAATTCGTGACCGCTATGACTTTTCTAGCCATTTTTGTGTTGATTGTATAAAGCTCTTTGGTTAGAAAGCAAAGAAATTGAAGAAGGTGGGGGTTGAGTGTAAATCGGGACCATGAGATGAAAAATCGAACCTGGGCACTTAATTTCGTCGTACCCTTGCGATTCCATCCAGATGGTGCCACCGTGAGCCTCGAGAATACCTTTGGCAATGGGTAACCCCAGTCCAGCACCTCCGCCTTTGAACTTGGACTTACCGGTGGAATGCAAAGAGACTTGTCCAAGCTGAGAAAATTTCTCAAAAATAAGCGGTTGATCTTCCGGGTCGACTCCTATGCCGGTGTCTTCTACCATGATCTCAACAAACCCGCTTAGTTTTCGCCCATAAACCCTAATTTTCCCACCGTCTGGGGTATATTTGATCGCATTTTCGACTACGTTTCGTAATGCTTGAGTTAAGCGGACTTCATCCAAATAGATCATCTCATTAATGCCTTGGATTGGTTGCCATTGGAGCAGTAAATCTCGATCAGCTGCTTGGCGTTTCATGTCTTCAACAACTTTTTCGATGATACGATTCAAGAGACAAGGCTGGAATGACAACAACAACATGCGTGCATCAATTAACGAGACATCGATCATATCTTGGACAATCTGCTTCAGCCGCTCCGCTCCTTTTCTGATCCCCTCTAAATACATCTGGTAAATGTTCAAATTTTCATTGCCCTCGAGAGCATCACTTAACATCATCCAGTAACCTTCGATGATCGTAAGAGGGGTTTTTAGCTCATGAGCAGCAATGGATATAAAATTTGATTTACTACGATCTAATTTTTCTAGCATGGATTGGATATCCACGGCTGCCTTTTTATGACGCTCAATATATTCTTGAAAAACGATCTGAACCAATCGCAATTGGGCAGGAAAAAACCATTCAACGATACGAATAGAAAAGTCATCTACCATTTCTTGGGCCTCGAGACCCTTATTCTGTATCACCTCAATACAAGCGATCTCGATCGAATGCACAAAAGAGGAGAGATCCCTAGCCACTTGGGGCAACTCAGCTTCAGTATATTGTGAGATCCAATTGCGGATGATTTCATCTAATTTTGAAGGGTTTTGAGATCGAGAATATTCATCTAAAGCGTCAAAAAGAGACAACAATTGTTTTTCTAACGAAGGGCGAATTCCGGATGTTTTGGTTAATTGCACAGTGATTTCTGGGATGCAATCCGACAGCAATTCCTTTATTTCGATAATCTCGTTCAAATCGCCTCTCATGATTTCTACTTTCGCTGTATCATCCAATGGATAAGTGTATCATAGACAACATAAATACTGGAAGCGGAAACTTTATCTATTGTATCTTGGGTTGTATGCCAATAAGGATAATCAAAGTCAATCAGCAAAGAGGTGGGAAAGCCACGCTGAAGAAAGGGCAGATGGTCATCGATCATGCGATATTTGTATTGGGGAATAAAATATTTTTCATAACCTAATTGACGAGCGATCTCCCAAATCTCTTGATTTAAGGTGCTTGTCGAATTTCGTTCATAGTAGATATTTAAATCTTTATCCCCGATCATGTCTACAATCACTACAGCATTTGGATGTTCGTTGAGCGATTGAGCAAATGCACTTGAGCCAAGAATCCAATCCCATCCTTCGTAATTACCATTGTCTTCTAGGTCAAAAAAAACCAACCATATTGTTTTCGCTTGCGGGGAAATTTGTTTTGGGATTTCTCGCGACAAATGCAATAACAGAGCTACTCCCGATGCGCCATCATTTGCGCCGGGTACAGGCTGATTTCTTAATTGGACTTGTGGATCTTGATCGGCTGTAAAACGAGTGTCGTAATGGGCACCAAAAATAAGAAAATCCTTACCATCCCCATACTTTCCAATGATATTTGTGCCAACTATCCCCGCATAAGAGAATGGCTGAGTCTCCACCTGCCACTTATTCTTCTCCAGGCTTTCGATGATCCACTGCTGGATGTGTGCGTGACAACTTGAGCCCGGCAGACGCGGTCCACAATCAACTTGGTAAGATATGTCTTGCTCGATAAGCAATTGCTGTTCGGAAACCGCCTCGACATGCTGAACTTGTTGACACCCTCCTGCTGTCAGTAGAGCTACAAAGGACAAAATAAGTATACCTATGCGCAATTCTTTAGGTCTCACGGATCTCTTGTAACCACTCTTCTAGCCAAATTTGCGATCGTTTGGCAAAATATTGGTGACGTTGTTTTTTATTACGTATCCATTGACTCTGATCATAAGGGAGTAGCCCAAAATTCGCTTTCATGGGCTGAAAATCTTTTTCGCTAGCATGAGTAATGTAATAAATTAGACTACCTAACATGGTCTCTCGGGGCAATTCTAGCAACGGTTTGCCTCTTAAATAGCGACTGGCATTGACTCCTGCTAACCATCCACTGGCAATATTTCCAGCATATCCTTCAACTCCGATAAGCTGACCAGCCATAAAGAGATCAGCGCGACGCATGGATTGAAGCGTTGGTTTTAGCGCTTGAGGGGCAAAAATGTAAGTGTTCCGATGCATTTGACCGAAGCGAGTGAACTCTGCTTGTTCAAGACCGGGAATCAAGCGAAAAACTCTTTTTTGCTCAGAAAAAGTTAGATTGGTTTGAAAACCCACCATGTTATATAAGGTGCCGGCGAGGTTATCCTGCCGCAATTGAATGACCGCGTAGGGACGTTTTCCCGTTCTCGGATCCAACAGACCGACTGGTCTTAACGGCCCATAAGCTAGTGCATCTTTACCTCTTTGGGCAAGCACCTCGATAGGAAGACATGCTTCAAAAAAATGCCCTTTCCCACTCGTTACCCCACTATTAATCTCTAACTCGAAACTGCGTAATTGGATTCTTTCGGCTTTAATTAATTCTTCAACAAACCTTTCATATTCATCTCGATTCATAGGGCAATTGATATAGTCCCCCTCCTCGCCTATATCACCATATCGGCTAGCACGAAATGCGATCCGCATGTCAATAGTCTCGGCCTCAACAATGGGTGAGATAGCGTCGTAAAAGAATAAATTCGACTGACCTAAGAAATGAGCTATCGAGTTTGAGAGGGATTCAGAAGTTAACGGGCCTGAGGCGATGATGGTACAAGTTGACGGGATAGTTTTTACCTCTTCTCTAAAAACAGTAATGTTTGGCTGGGACTGAATAGCTTGCGTGACTTTCTGGGAAAATCGATCGCGATCTACAGCGAGCGCTCTACCGGCTGGCAAAGCGGTCTCGTCTGCACAGCGGATCAACAAAGAGTCAAGCATCCTTAACTCGTTCAATAAGACTCCCGTTGCTCGATCAAACTGATTGGACCCTAAAGAGTTAGAGCAAATCAGCTCAGCCAAGCGATCTGTTGTATGAGCCCCTGTACTAACTAGCGGACGCATTTCGTACAAACAAACGTGCACACCCCGTTGTGCAGCTTGCCATGCTGCCTCACAACCTGCCAAACCTCCGCCGACAACGATCAAATCCGACACCATCATTAGAGCGTAGTATAATAGATTTCGCCTTAATCTTCAAATTTAGAAGGAGTATAGTGATGTTTAATTTACCTCAAGGTGCTGAGTTGTTGATTATCCTTTTTATTGTCATCCTACTCTTCGGCGTTGGCAGGATTAGCAAAGTAGCTGGTGAATTTGGAAAAGGCATCCGAGCCTTTAAAGAAGGTCTCCAATCCTCAGAGGAATCTGAAGAGAAGAAAGCCGAAAATACAGAAAAACCTCAAGAGAGTCGTGAGTGATCGAAAATCCTTACAAACTAAGCTCTATCACGTTGATAATGCCATTGGATGCATGAACTTGCCGTCACTCAAAGCATTCTGGATATTGCTCTGGATCATGCCCATAAGGCGGATGCAACCAAGATTTCCAAGATTTATCTTGTCATTGGCGACCTCTCTTCAATTGTCGATGACTCTGTGCAATTCTATTGGGAGATTATCGCCAAAGACACCATAGCAGAAGAGGCAGAGTTGGTTTTTCGTCGAGTTGCTGCGTCTTTTGAATGTCTGGAATGCCAAACCATATACCAACTAGATGGACAAGCATTATTTTGTCCCTCATGTGGTAGTTCCAAAATTAAAATCCTCAGCGGAGAAGAGTTTTACATAGAAGCGATCGACATAGAAACATGAATGAGCAACGCATTCAAATCGTACAAAACATTCTAAGCGCAAATGATGCCATTGCTGAGAGTAACCGACAAATGCTCAAAAAAGCAGGGTTATTCTCCATCAACTTGATGGCATCTCCCGGCGCAGGGAAAACTACCTTAATCGAACAAACCTTAAGGAATTTATCCGACCATTACCATATTTTGGTCATCGATGGAGACATTGCCACTACGTTCGATGCCGATAGAGCCTCGGCAGCCGGAGCGACCGCAATCCAAATCAATACCGGTGGCGATTGTCATTTGGATGCAGTAATGCTGAACAAAGCCTTATTACAAGTGGAGTTGAGCCAGTTTGATCTCCTCATTGTTGAAAATGTAGGCAACTTGGTTTGTCCGGCGAGCTTTGACTTGGGTACATCCCAGAATGTGTTGGTTGCCTCCATTCCAGAAGGTCATGACAAACCACACAAATATCCCTCCATGTATCGCGGCGTGGATTTGGTTTTATTAAATAAAATAGACTTATTGCCTTACGTGGATTTTGACGTCGCATTCTTCCGCAAGGGTATAGAAACCCTAAATCCAACGGTTGAGGTGCTCCAGATTTCCTGTCGCACAGGTGAGGGATTGGAAAAGTGGTTGAATTGGCTCGTGCGAAACATGAAGGGTTATAAATCAAATTAATGTCTAAGTAGGTTTTTATGATAGCTGGTCGGCATATTCGGATTAGCGGTATCGTTCAAGGTGTTGGTTTTCGTCCCTTCGTCTACAAACTAGCCAATGAAGAAAACTTACTTGGGTGGGTCAAGAATACCAGTGCAGGTGTTGAGATTCTTGTCGAAGGGCAAGAAGAGGCAATTCAACATTTCATTAACCGTATCAAAAACGAAACCCCTCCTCTCGCTCGCATTGACCAAATGGAAATCCATACAGCTCAGGTGAATCACTTTACCAAGTTTGAGATCATTGCCTCTCAGGATATCGAGACAGCTTTTATCCCTATCTCCCCTGATATTTCTATTTGTCAGGATTGTCTCAGGGAATTATTTGATCCTACTGATCGTCGCTATTTGTATCCCTTTATCAACTGTACGAACTGCGGTCCTCGCTTTACGATAACAAAGTCTATCCCTTACGATCGCCCCAATACCACAATGGCGGATTTCCCTCTATGTCTGGATTGCTATGCTGAGTATCATGACCCTGAAAACCGACGCTTTCATGCTCAACCTGTAGCTTGTGCAGAGTGTGGACCTCACCTTTCTCTGGTAGTCAACGGGCAACAAATGTCCACTTCCAACGATGTGGAAACGCTTCGCTCGGTTCAAAAATTGCTTGCTGATGGACACATCGTTGCGATAAAAGGAATTGGTGGCTTCCATCTCGCTTGCGATGCGCTAAATTCTGATGCTGTGGAAAATTTACGTGTACGCAAACACAGGGTAGATAAACCCTTTGCTTTGATGATGCCCGATATCGAGACAGTACAGAAACACTGTCACCTCACCCAATCTGACATCGAATTATTAACTTCAAAAGAACGCCCGATAGTTTTGTTGCCCAAGCGTTCGGACTCCACGATTGCACCAAGCACCGCCCCCCATCAGCAAACGCTTGGGGTGATGCTACCCTATAGTCCTCTTCATTACTTGCTTTTTTACAATTTCGAAAAACAGACTTACGGCAATTATCCCTTCGAGGCTTTAGTTCTGACCAGTGGAAATCACTCCGAAGAGCCCATTGCTACTGAGAACGGTCAAGCACTAAATCAGTTAGCTCCTCTTGCGGATGCCTTTCTTTTACATGATCGTCCCATACATATTCGTTGTGATGATACCGTGACTCGAACCGTCACCATCAAGGATAATCATAGCATTCAGTATCCTGTTCGACGATCACGGGGCTATGCACCCAATCCGATTCGTCTCCCCTGGAAAATCGACCAAATTTTGGGGGTTGGTGCAGAATTAAAGAACACTTTTTGCTTGAGTCGGGATGAATATGCATTTGTAAGCCATCATATTGGCGATTTAGAGAATTATGAGACTTTCAAATCCTTCGAAGAGGGAATAGAACATTTCCAAAAGTTGTTTCGTATTAAACCTCAATTAATCGCCTATGATCGACACCCCAATTACCTATCTACTCGATATGCCTTAGAAAGGTCAAAACAAGACAATATTCCCTTGATTGGAGTTCAACACCACCATGCGCATATTGCAAGCTGCCTAACCGATAACCGCTGGCAGAGCGGAGACCCCGTTATCGGCGTCGCCTTCGATGGCACTGGATATGGAGACGATGGGTGTATTTGGGGAGGGGAATTCCTAATCGCTTCCTATGCAAAGTATCAGAGAGTTGCCCACCTGAAATATTTTCCTCTGCCAGGTGGTGACCGTTCAATTCGTTTTCCAGCTCGAATTGCGCTGGCATACTTATTCCACATTGGAGAGGAATGGTCAACGAGTCTGCCACCCTACCAAGCTCTCTGTTCCGATGAAAGACAACTTCTAACCTCTCAGCTCAAACACAAAATCAATTTGATGAATACATCTAGCATGGGCAGGCTTTTCGATCTTGTGGCTTCATTAATTGGTATACGACAATCTATTAACTATGAGGCTCAAGCAGCGATAGAACTTGAAGCAATCGCCTTGCCCAATGAAACGCATCTTTACCCTTATGATCTCCATTACTCCAATGACATGTCAAAATTTCCTATTCAGATTGATCTGCGGAGATTAATTCTATCAATCATAGATGAATTTTTCAGTGGTGTTTCACCGTCAATCATTTCAGGAAGGTTTCATAATACGATTGCTTCCCTAGTGCTTGATGTCTGCAACCAAATACGGCACGAAGCGGGGATTCAGCAGGTAGCCTTGAGCGGTGGAGTTTGGCAAAATATTACTTTGTTGCAACAAACCTATAAGTTGTTGAACAATTCGGGTTTTGAGGTATTAGTCCATCAAGAAGTGCCGGCAAATGATGGTGGCATTTCACTGGGACAAGTAATGGTAGCATCTCAGAATGTGGATAGCTTAGGAGAGTGAAAAATGTGTTTAGGTGTACCCGGAAAAATCATTGAAATCTACGAAGCCAATGGACTTGCAATGGGCAAGATTGATTTTGGGGGCGTCCTACGTGAAGCTTGTTTGGCTTATGTACCAGATGCCAAAATAGGCGATTTTGTTCTGGTTCATGTGGGTTTTGCGCTAAATATCATTAGCGAGCAAGAAGCCTACGAGACTTTGAAGCTTCTAAATGAGATTGCCAGTTTGGACGAAGAAATTTCTCCGCAGGGATAAAATATGGAATCAAGACTGCGTACTGGATTTCGGGACACAAAACTTGTCCACGCCAAGATTCGCCAAATCCAGAAAACCATCACTCGCCCTTGGGCGATTATGGAGATATGCGGGGGGCAAACTCATGCCATTAAGAAATTCGGCTTGGATCAACTCTTACCGCCCCAAATTGAATTGATCCACGGTCCAGGATGTCCTGTCTGTGTAACTTCTCTAGAATTGGTTGATAAAGCTCTGCAGATTGCCTCCTTTCCCAATGTAATCTTTACCTCCTATGGTGACATGCTCCGAGTGCCTGGTTCGAACGGGGATTTGTTTAGTGTAAAAGCGAATGGTGGGGATGTTCGGGTAGTCTATTCCCCCTTGGATAGTCTCAAAATTGCTCAAGATAATCCTGACAAAGAAGTGGTCTTTTTCGCAATCGGTTTCGAGACCACCGCCCCAGCTAATGCGATGTGTGTCTTACAAGCCAAAGCACTCGGAATTAACAACTTCAGCATGTTGGTTTCTCACGTTTGTGTTCCCCCTGCCATCAAAGCAATTTTGAGTTCACCCCACAACCGCGTCCAAGGCTTTTTGGCCGCTGGTCACGTTTGCACGGTGATGGGATATTGGGAATATGTTCCAATTGCTGAAGAGTATAAAATTCCAATCGTTGTAACCGGTTTTGAGCCACTAGATATCCTTGAAGGAGTGTATCGAGTAGTTTCTCAATTGGAGAAGGGAACACACGAGGTAGAAAATGCCTATTCCCGCCTAGTAACCTATGAGGGAAACATCCCAGCCCAGAAAGTGATTGCCCAAGTTTTTGAAGTTTGTGATCGTAAATGGCGTGGGATTGGTACACTTCCAATGAGCGGCTGGAAATTAAGAGCAGAATTTGCTCAGTATGATGCTGAAGAGCGTTTTGAGATCCAATCCATCGCCACTCAAGAATCACCTATTTGTATTTCCGGACTTGTCCTGCAAGGTCTGAAGAAACCTTATGAATGTCCAGCATTCGGCACGCTTTGCACACCCCAAAACCCCTTAGGAGCAACGATGGTCTCGTCCGAAGGAGCCTGCGCAGCCTATTATCTATATTCTAGAAACATCACCTTTCCGCAGTAAGCTATGTCTGATCAAAACCATTCTCTTGACTTTCTCGGCGCTTATTGTCCACTTCCGTTATCTCATTCGGATCAGATCGTCATTGGACATGGAAGTGGAGGCAGATTGACCCACGACCTGATTGAGAAGGTATTTGCCAATCACTTACGAAATCCTTTTCTCGAGCGGAAAGACGATGGAGCCATCCTGCCATCAGTTGATCAAGAATTTGAGATTGTGGTCAGCACCGATTCACACGTGGTCTCTCCCATCTTCTTTCCTGGTGGAGATATAGGAAAATTGGCTGTCTGTGGAACGGTAAACGACATTGCAGTAATGGGCGCAAAACCCCTGTATCTAACCGCCGGTTTTATTTTAGAAGAGGGACTTCGAGTTGATGTCTTAGAGTATGTTGTCTCTTCTATGGAAAAAGCTGCTGAGGAAGCCGGGGTTCTTATTGTTGCCGGGGATACGAAGGTGGTTGAAAGAGGCAAGGGAGATGGCATTTATATCAACACCAGCGGATTTGGCATCCGCCACAAATCTCTTGATATCGGTGGGGGTAACGTCAAAGCAGGTGACCATATCATTCTATCTGGTTCAATCGGTGAACACGGGGTTTCTGTACTACAGGCACGTGGTGAACTGGGGTTCAGCTCGGCTGTTCAAAGTGATGTCTGTCCGCTCAATCATCTCATTGCGTCAGCTTTAGAGGCTGGGAATCGGGAGAACGGTAACGCCATTCACGCAATGCGAGATCCGACCCGCGGAGGATTAGCGACCACCCTTAACGAAATCGCCCAACAATCGAACCTCGGAATATGGATTGAGGAGGCTGCAATTCCGATTTCTCAGACAGTTCTTTCCGTTTGTGAAATGCTGGGCTTTGACCCTCTCTATGTCGCCAATGAAGGTAAATGTATCTTTTTCATTGATCCGCAGCGCTCGGATCGAGTATTAGATGCTATTCGCTCGCATCCATACGGCACCCAAGCAGCAATCATTGGTCAGGTGGTTTCAGATCACCCCAAGAAAGTTTTGTTGAAAACGACGATGGGCAGTACCCGATTGATTGATATGTTATCGGGTGAGATGTTACCGCGTATTTGCTAACCTTTCTTGCGGCAAAACAGCCAAAACTGATGCTGTCCCCGTATAAAATCGATCTTCTCAGCGTAAGGATCAAGGATTGTGTGAATTGTTTGCATCGGGAGCAGATGACTTCTCATAAATAGAATTTTTTCAAAAAGTGCAATAACCTTACCTCCCCATTGCTCAATATCCGGCTCTTGGATGATGAGCAATCCATCTTTCTCCAAAACTCGAAGACACTCTCTCAAGGTTTGACGGGCATCAACAACATGATGCAATGTGTCGATTAAAATAATGCGTTCAAAACAGTTATTCGGGAAGGGTAAGTTTTCCGCCTCACAAAGAGTCAGATCAATTTTTAGATTGTTATTTGCGACCTGAAGCATCCCGTAACTTCGATCGGCAACTACAATCTTGGGGTGAATTTTGATCAATTCACGAGTTACTCTGCCGGTGCCTCCACCGACATCGAGAATGTATCCCTTGACAGGAAATTGACCATACTGCAAAAGAATGTCAATTTTTGCAGGGGGTATGATCCGGTCATACAGGGGAGCAATGAGATCGAAATGATCTAGGCGGAATTGAAAAGGCATGTAGACTCACCGCAAAAGAATAGGAAAGTAGATTTTTTCGACAAGAGGATGATCAAGAAGAACAAAATTAATGATAATCAGATTTTTTCGGCAATCATTATAAGTAGTTAATGATAATGTTTCATTGAGTTGACTCCCGTTTTGATCCAAAACACGCAGAGTTAAGGCACCATTAGAATCTATTGGACGATCAAAGAGGGGAATTTCATAACCACCTGGACCAATCGGTCGGGATAAACCGCTTAAGCCTAGCTGGAGCACTTCGTGTCCTTCCAACCTGCCATTTGCTTCGATGATTAGACCATTCACAGGAGAACCAGATGAGTTGAAGATTTGTCCTGCCACCCCAAGCCATTGACACCCTAAGTCAGGATAAAGGAAGTTCACCACATACACAGGTGATTGAGCTTGGACATAAACCGTAATTGGGAATGGGGTCGGAGTGTGAGTCGCTGTCGGGGATGGATTTGGTGTTGGGGTATCTTTATCAGGCGTACTTATGACTGTCGATTGTAACTGATCAAAAACATTTGGAGAGGGTTGTTCTGTTGCAGTTTGCAATGAAAGGGGTATCTCGGTCTGCCCTATTATGGTTGTGTCGGGTTGAATAATCGACCAGATCGGAATATTGCAAGCTAGAGTTATGACTGCAGTGATGAGGCTGATGGTGGTTAGGTTTTTTGATGTTTTGACGAGTTGTGTCATTTGGTTGAGGTTTATGTTTTTATATATTGGCTATGCGAATTAAATAGGAAAGCCTATGGATCATTACAATCCTAAATATTACCTCTCTGTTCTAATGATACATCAAGCTCTTTTCCCAGTACGTTATCGTCCCAAGCTCTTGTACCACCTTCGCACCGCACTCATTGCCTTCCATACAAGCTTCATGAAGTTCCTTGCCTTTGACAAGTGCCGCAATTAATCCTGCTGCAAAGGCATCCCCAGCTCCGGTTGTATCGACCACCTCAACTTTGTTCCCAGCTACCATTGTGGTCATCTGATCACTATGAAGATAGCAACCTTCTGAACCTGCCTTGATGATTACACTTTTTGCCCCGGCTCCTCGCAGTTTCTCTGCGCTCTCTGTAATATCTTGACTACCAGTCAACTTTGTTGCTTCGATGCGATTACATAACAGAATATCAATCTCACTCAAACAAGAGAATAAATATTCGGGTTTCCAATAACGCTTTGAGTTAACAACATCCAAAGTGACAATCCATCCGTTTTGTCGAGCTCGTTTTAGAAAGTCACCCAATCGAGCATCAAGAAAACCAGGTAAAACAAAAAAACCTGCAATATGCAGGATTTTTATCCCATCTTGTTCAAACAGCTCAGTTGGAAAATCATCGATGGTCAACCGGCCGTTTGCCCCAGGAGTATGAACAAAACGAGGTTGAGCGTCATGATCGACTAAGCCAATGCTCACCGCTGTGTGTACGTTTTCGTCAACCTTTATATAATCTAAATTCAATCCGAATTTTGTCCATGTCCGATGAAGGATCTCGGCAGCTACATCTCGCCCCGTTTTGCACACTAAGGCCGTTTTAATCCCTAAAGCAGATAACCCGACCGCCACATTAGACGCGCATCCCCCAGGCGATAAAGTGACCCGATCAAACGACACCGATTCGTAGCGCGGCACCTCATCAACCGTTTGACAAATCACGTCTAAGGTTACATTGCCAAATACAATCGCTTGGATCATACTAACTAGTAATCTTCATCGTCATCGATCCACAAGTCATCCTCATCCTCTAATTCATCCCATTCGTCTTCATCGATGAGTTCTTCGTCTTCATCTACCCAATCTTCTTCCACGTCCAGATCGTCGGCTCGCTTAAAGGTCATACATCCTACATCGGGATCAATCTCAATTGCTGCTGCTCCGCAATAACCATCATCTAAAAAGACACAATCCAGGTAATGACAGCGAATGCGTGGCATTAATCTACCTCCTAGAAAGTATTACCTACCTATTTCACTTGCAAATGGCGGTGCGGAATTATACCAGACTTAATAAAAACAAACAAAAAAACTACCCCGGTCTAACTCGAATTGCTTCAGTTACATTCGGCAAATTTTCTAAACGATCTAATAAACGACTCAATTCTGAAATATCATGTACTTCTAGAGTAATGTTGATGATGGCTAAATTACGACTCGTCTCGACCGAGATTGAGGACATATTTACACCTTCATCTGCCACTAATGTTGAGATGTCTTTCATTAATCCATTCCTGTCATAAGCTTTGATGCGAATCGGCACTGGGTATGTGCTTTTCGGTTCACCCCAGGAGACCTTAACTAGACGTTCTCGATCACGGATACGCATGATGTTTGGACAGTCTTGACGGTGGATTGTCGCTCCTCTCCCTCGGGTAATATACCCAACAATCTCATCTCCAGGTGCTGGATTACAACAACGCGCAATATTGGTCAACAACCCCTTTAACCCCAATACGGTCACCGATTCTTCGGTTCGACTGACCTCTGTTGAAGGACGCGTCTGGGGAATACCCTCTTGAGTAGTTTCCTTCTCCCCTAGAGTTAAGTGATTGACAATGCGGCTGATATTAATATCGCCGCAGCCGACTGCTTCAAAGAAGTCATCAGTGGTTTTTAAGTCAAATTCTTTTGCTAGCCGCTCTAAGTTAATATCTAACAGCCCTAAACGCCGTAATTCTTTTTCGATCAGGATTTTGCCCTGACTGATATTTTGATCTCGCGCTTGCTTTTTGAACCATTGACGAATCTTGGCCTTTGCCCTCTGAGTTCGCACTAATCCGAGGTTGGGGTTCAACCAATCGCGGCTAGGACCTCCCCGTTTGGCGGTTAAGATCTCTACTTGGTCTCCAGTTTTAAGGATGTAATCCAAAGAAACCAATTTACCATTGATTTTTGCTCCCCGGCAACGATGTCCGATATCCGTGTGAACATGGTAAGCAAAGTCAATCGGTGTAGATTTCGCCGGTAAATCAATGATGTCGCCTTTTGGTGTAAAAACATACACGCGATCTTGAAACACATCGGTCTTCATGCTATCCACAAACTCGCGTGCGTCGGCGACATCTTGCCGCCATTCCATCAAGGACCGCAACCACAACAATCGTTTTTCGTATTCATCATCCCGCGAGACACCTTCTTTATATCGCCAGTGGGCTGCGATGCCATACTCTGCATTTTGGTGCATTTCAGGTGTTCGAATCTGACATTCAAGTGTCTTGCCGTCATCAAAAATCACCGCGGTGTGTAGCGAACGATAAAAATTGTCTTTCGGAGCTGCAATATAATCGTCAAAGGCACCCGGAATTGGCCGCCAGTTGGTATGAATCACCCCTAATGCCCCATAACAGGTTGGGATGTCAGCCACAATGATTCGCACTCCTCTGACATCGTAGACCATATCAAACGGAATCCCCTTCCGTTGCATTTTCATATAAATTGAGTAAATATGCTTCGGCCGGGCAGTAATTTCTGCCTGGATTCCCGCTTTACTGAGACAAGCAGTCAATTTTGCCTTGATGGTCTCCATTTCTGCTTCACGCTGAGAACGACGGGCAGCCAAAAGGTCTGCAATTTCTTTGTATTTTTGCGGCTCGACATAACGGAAACTCAAATCTTCAAGTTCCCACTTCATATTCCAAATACCCAGCCGATTCGCTAGCGGTGCAAAAATGTCTAGCGTTTGTTGAGCAATCCGCTTTCGTTTATGCTCTGGCATGTGGCTGAGGGTACGCATGTTGTGAAGACGATCAGCTAACTTGATTAAGACCACATTGACATCCTCCCCCATGGCTAAAAACGTTTTTCTTAATGTCTCGGAGACGACATCGTAACGTCGGCTGCGCATCATTTGAGCAGCTTCCAATTCGGGATCGGGTAACCCCCTTTTCTCTGCCATCTCGCGTTCCATCTCTTCTTGTTCAACTGCTCCAGCTTGCTGATCCCCACGCGACACTCTCGGCAAGTTGGTCAGTTTGGTCACGCCATCTACTAGCATAGCAACCCGATCGCCAAACCATTGACGAATTTGATCAATGGTTAGATGGGTGTCCTCTATCGTATCGTGAAGCAAGGCAGCCACAATGACTTCAGGTGGAACATGCATCTCGGCTAAAATGCCCGCTACAGCAACACAATGGTTGATATAGGGCTCACCTGAAGCGCGTTGTTGCCCACGATGAGCCTCCTCCGCAATTTGGTAAGCTTTGAGGATGATCTCTCGGTCAAGTTGGCTGTAACTTTCAGGCAAGATTGATAATAAATTGTCTATGCGCATATCAATTCTTCTCTATACTATCATCCAACTTGAACTTGTCCTGACTCGAACGCTCTCATTACAGTATACCTATGCCATTCGAGTTAGGCAATAGGTAATTGTATGACAAACCGCTCCTGTTTAGGAAATAACAGGAGCGGTTTGTTCTTAGCACATTGTTTTCACGAATGGGAAACGGCCTCGCTTGTTTTCTGCTCCGTTTGCATCTCTTTGGGCATCAACCCAGCTTCCTGAATAATGCGCGGCACAATCTCTTCCCATCCAACAGCCATCAAATGAATGCCGTGCACACCTTGTAACTTTCTTACGGCTTCAATAAGTTCAAGTGCGATTTGAACGCCCTCTTCTGAAGCACCATCGCCTGCTTGCTCCATCCGCTTCATAAGCTTTTCCGGGATAAAAACACCAGGCACTTCATTATTCATATACAATGCTACCTTATAGCTCTTTAAGGGCGTAATCCCTACTAAGACATAGACTTTATCCAGGATATTCCGTTTGGCTAACTCGTTTAACCAAATTTCTAGACCTTCTGGATCATAGACAAGATTGGTTTGAAAGAACTGGGCACCGGCATTGATTTTTTTATGTTCCCGAATGGCTTGAAAACGTGGTTCAGACGCATAAGGAGACGCCGCCGCACCAATGAATATCTTGGGAGGGAACTTAATCGCTCTTCCGTCTAAATATTTCCCCTCATCCCTCATTCGCCGCAAGATCCAGATCATTTGAATCGAATCGATATCAACCACATCCATTCGCCCGCGTGGGTTAGGCGCCATGCGCATACTGTCTCCCGACAAGCAAAGGATATTTCTAACTCCCAACGCATTTGCACCTAACACTTCAGCTTGCAAGCCAACTCGTGTCCGATCTCTGGCTGCAATTTGCATGACTGGCTCAGCGCCTGCTTGTACAGCCATTACACTGCACGCCCAACTCGACATACGAGGCGTCGCGGATGGCGAATCAGTAAAGTTAATTGCGGCGACATAAGGTTTGATTAACTCAATGTTCTGTAATAGTTTATTGGTCGAAACCGTCATGGGTGGAGCGACTTCGGAGGTCACAACAAACTCACCCGCTCGCAGCCGCCGTTCGAGTTCCGAGATTGGCTCTGTGTACATGGGGGGATGACATTCTGCATCCCCTTGCCACCAATCGGGTTGACGTACAGGACGGAAAACTGAGTCCCACACAACAGCGCGTTGAGCAGCATCTCTGGAAAGCAAACCACTGACCACTTTTTTGGTGCCGACTTTACGAACCTGAGCGATCACATCACCCCATGTCTCAGTACCGACCTTGTTCCAATCCAAAGGTGGCAGGACTTCCAGAAGATATTCTTCTCTGCCCATCTTGAAAGCTCGGTCGTAAATCTTGTACCAGATGCATGGCCTGGTTTCATCCACATAACAATGTTCTTCCGTTGATCCCCCACAAGGCCCATTTCGGATACCCTTTGGACATTCCATTGGACAAATGAATGCGGTTTCTTGCAACAGACAATTCCCACACATTCGACAGCCGAATAAAGGACCCTTCACCATTTTTTCGATCCCCGCTAATAAGCGTGCTCCGAATGGTTCTTTTTTGAAAGGATAGAAGGGGGGCTGCCACCTTCGACCTGGAGTAAATATAGGCATAGAAAACCTCCTAAGCTACCATTCAAAATGCTCTATCAACAATCATTGATCGAGATACCCATCAGCGTAAATGACTTTATTGAGCAAGATTTGAATTGTTTTCAAAACCGCAACTTGCTCTGGATCACTGAAATCAATATCTTCGGTCGTAATCTCTTCCATATCTCGTATTTTATCAGCAATTGTCAAATAAATACGACCAATTGGTGTTGAATCATCCCTTTGCTCTATAACTCGAATGGTCTCCTTTAATTTTTCATCTAATGGGTCAGCAATCATCATCTGCAACCCAACCCCCATCAACATCGCACAGTAAACTCGATTAATCAGAGGACGATTTTCTCGCGGAACTGCATTCGAAACATTCGATAACCCCACGGAAATCCTCGGTGGCGGATCCCAAGCGTATTGTAAGGTCCGAATCGCCTCAATCAATTCTGGGCAATATTCTTGACAGCCAGATACGGTTAAGACCAACGGGTCGATGATTAAGTCCTCAATAGGCAAACCGACCTCCAAGGCCCGCGGGATGAGGTATTCTAGGGCAATATTTACTCGATCATCCGCCGCCACAGGAATGCCGCTTTTCCCCATGGTAAGGGCAATCAGTTTTGTATTATATTTCTTCGCCAATAAAGGCACCTTTTCAAGACGTTCCGGTTCGGCTGATGTTGAATTAATTATTGGCTGCGCTTTGGTCACTTTTTTAAGCCCTGCCTCTATCCCGACGACATTGGTCGAATCAAAGCTCAGCGGTACATCTACCACAGCTTCGACGGTTTGGACAATCCAAGGAAAGACCTCTTCTCCATCTGCCTTTCGTGGACCCAAGTTCAGGTCTAGAGCTTGCGCTCCTGCCTCGACTTGTTTGACAGCTAATTCCTGAAAGAATTTCGCGTCTCGCTCCTTAAGAGCTTCCTTGACTTTTTCTGAGATAATGTGAATGTTTTCTCCAATAATAAACATGGGGTAACCCTCCCTTCAAAAGAATTAGGTTTGAATAGGCATTTTAGCGCTTTGAATAGCTTCCATGACGGTTGGAAAACGAGCGATGTCCGTGTGCGGTAAAAACATCGCCGACATGAAGGCTTCGTAAAAAGCATTGTCAGCCGATAATTCAATATATGTCATTTTGCTCGCAATTTCTCGAATTCGCTCTCGGTGCTCTTTCGTTAATAAAGCAAAATAGGCTCCTTTCACAGCAGTATTTCCCAGAAAATTGAATTTTTCCCAAGGTAAATCTGGTAACAAGCCAATTTGAATCGATTTTTCGATATTCAAGTACTTGCCAAACGATCCACCGATTAAAACCTGTTCGGTCTCTTCGAGAGGCACTCCAACGCTATGGGCTAGGACAAGAAAACCTGCGTAGATTGCAGCCTTTGCTCTTAATAAATTATCGATGTCGACTCGCGTAATAACGATATCTTCACCATGCAACGTCTCTTTTGCCCAAGCTACAACATATTCCATCCCGTGGTTACCTTCTCGGATACGAGGGGTGTTCAGACTCGTGTTGAGATTACCCGCTTTATCGATCACTCCGGTCATAAACATCTCTGCCAATAAAGAGATCAAACCACTGCCACAAATTCCTCGTGGTTTTCCCCCACCGATAACCCGATAGGTTGGCTCGTATGTCTCGGAATGAATCCATACTTCTTCGATAGCACCCGTTGTGGCACGCATTCCATCTCTAACTCCCGCCCCTTCAAAAGCAGGTCCGGCAGAACAAGCACAGGTTACTAGCCATTCCTTTGAGCCTAAGACCATTTCACCATTCGTCCCTACATCGAGAAACAGCGTCAGCATATCGGTATCATCTACTCCTGCAGACAATACGCCGGCGGTAATATCTGCTCCTACATAACTCGCGACTCCGGGCAGGCAATCAATCACAGCATGTGGATTGGCAAGAATACCAATATCTCTCGCTCGTTGCAGCGGAGCCTGATTGAAAGTAGGGATAAACGGGGCAAGTCGGATAAAACTCGGTGGAACACCCAAGAACAAATGCATCATGGTAGTATTTCCGGCTACCGTGATCTTTAGGATATCATCAGGCTTTACAGCAAATTGCTTTACCCGTTTACAGGCAATCTCAATTAATTGATTGATGGTGCCCACTACTAATGCTTGTAGCTCCTGTAATCCGCCTTCCCTTTCCGCGTAAATGATTCTCGAGATTACATCCTCACCACGGCGAATTTGGGCATTGTATTCGGCTACTTGAGCATGAACATTTCCCGTCCACAAATCTACTAGCCACAGCGTCACAGTGGTGGTCCCGATATCAATTGCAGCTCCCCAGATGGGGCTATCGTCTTCACAGTGATGTGGTATAACATCCACCAATCGAACTGTTTGCTCCCCAGTGCTCTTTGAGGTCACATCCAAATACACCGTCACCTGCCAGTTTCCTTCACGTAAAGCAACGCCAATCTTTTTGAGCAAAGTTAGTGGAATTTCCACCTCATCATAGCCCAATTCAACTCGCAAGTGTCTCTGAAAGCGGCTGAGGTCATCTGTCTGATCCTCATAATCTGGCGCTGATAATTCTAGAAAATATCGCTTGAGTGTTTGCTGATATTCTGGAGAGTATCCAGCAGGTGGTTCGACCTCTATGGCTGTTCTATCGGTTACTAATCTTCTTTCGATTTTTTCTTGCTCAGGTACAAGAATGGAGACATCCCCCTCAATGACAGATTGGCAAGCCAAACAATAACCGACCTTTATATCATCAGCCGATAGGCGTAGGGCACTGCGCTGACGAATTCGCCCCTCTGTCACCTGCACAACACAGCGCCCACACCTTCCTTGACCACCACATGGTTGATTGATTTCAATGCCAGCTAATCTTGCCGCTTCTGTGACAAGCGTACCACTTTTAACAAAGATCGGCTCTGATGTATGGTTAAAGGTGACTTTGTATTCAGCCATAGATATAACACATTACAGATGTTCAATCACTAATTTACCTGTAAAACCTGCTTGTAAAACTTTGGGATATCCACCGCTTCTCGAGGCCCAACGCGAATTTCCCAGCCAGGAAGTTCGGCTTCTACTTCTCCAGATAGTACGGCAACCGCACCCGGTAAAACCAAACGCTTTTTCGTAATTTTTTCATCGAGGTTGGCTGATTTTACCGCTTTGGCAATGCGTTCCGCGTCGAACTTTCCGGCTGCCCAGGCTGTTAAGACACTCATTCCTTCTGCGTCTGCTACCAATAGATGAGCCGGCAAGCCCGATCCTTCCACTTCATTCGCGACACTGAAATAGGTGATACTAAAGTTTGTGGTAACCAATACCGGATCAGTTGGTTGTGGATTATTTATTTCATATAAACCAGCCTGAACTTGAATCGGCTTTTGTGGATCCGTGTAGATATTTTGACGTAATACCAACAACGGATAAACCAATTCTTCAGCAAAATTGTCGATGACCATAAAACCAGCATACTTTGCAATTCCTTGCGCCATCTGAGCATGATTGGAACAAAATATCAACGTCGGATACCCCACTGCTCGGAAGTTTGCTTTCAACGCTAACCGACGTATCTGTGTTTGCAGAATCAGTTCAGTTCCTAAATTCTTTCCATTAGGAACAAGTACAAGATCTTCAACACCTTTCGCCTTGATCTTTTCCGTCAATTCTGCCAAAGCATCCACGCTATCAGCGATCACTGCCAGAACCGCTTTGGTTTCTTTTGCAAGCTCAGCAAATTTCTCCCAATTTTCCGAATTTGCACAACCAACCAGCGGGGTTTCACCGCTCAATAGCGATAAGCCTACTTGAAGGACATCCGCATTACTTG
>FWPU01005880.1_pt1 | contig 25622 bp, 21 predicted proteins | sample 2228361 | NCBI WGS metagenome assembly FWPU01 (sample SAMEA103939777, study PRJEB20133) | metagenome | reverse complement strand
TACCCGGACACCCACTCGTACTCCGACGCGCACTTCAACATTCACCCCTACTGCTACGCGTACTCCAACTCGTACTCCAACCAGGACGCCCACTCGCACCCCAACGCGCACTCCAACCAAGACGCCCACCCTGGCACCTACCGCCACTCCTCCTCCCCGCCAGAACGGCAGCGGTTTCTGCTGGTCCAGCGCGCAATCCTGGCCGGGGTATTCTGCCAGTTACGTCATTGACAAAGACATCGCCGACTGGGCGCCTGCCATCCATGCCGCCGCGCAAACCTGGACAAGTGTGGAACCCAGCCATTTCGTCTTCTTCTACTCAACTGCCAGCGAGAATAGAATCTACAAGGGTGATACATTGGGTTACCTCGCAATAACGAGATATGATGACAATGGCACATATCTTATCAAGGCTGAGACTATTTTCAACAAGGATCGCTCCTTTGACCCTCCCCCCAAATCCCAATGCCTATAGCGTCCAGAATGTCATGACGCACGAATTTGGGCACTGGCTCCGCCTGCTCGATCAAGGAGCGATGGTTTGCAGTGAGGTGACCATGTTCCGCTGGATTGGCCCCGGAGAAACCAAGAAGATTGACCTTGCCCAATCTGATAAGGATGGCCTCAACTGGCAATATCCCTATTAGAATTCTGTGAGATCATCTTTCCAGGAGGAGGAAGCCATGAACCATAGACTACCTTTCTTGCTCCCTGTCGCCGCCCTCGGCCTTGTTCTGCTCAACGCTTGCCATGGAGGATTTGGACCAGCACAGCCTCCCACTCCAACACCCAGCCAGGTCACCACTCCCGTAGTCATCCAGGGACATGGCTCCCTGCCTGCCATGACCCTGGACGAGGTCATCACTGAGTCCGCTCTCATCGTCATTGGCAGGCTCGCCCATATCTACCCCAGCCGCTGGAACACCGATGACGGGAAGATGCCCACCGCCCCCTGGATCAAAGACGTGCTTGACGCTATAGGGGATGGATATGATATCTTTACTGAAGTGGATATTCTGGTCAGCGAAGTACTTAAAGGCGAAGTAAAGAAAGAAACAGTACGGATATGCATCCTTGGTGGAGAAGTTGAAGGAGTTCGTCTTACTCTGGAAGGTTCCCCCTCCATCGTGGGAGCTGTGCAAAACAGCCCGGCCAAAGACTACCCGACCATCGACTTTGACCATACTTATCTGTTCTTCCTGCACCGTCCAGAAGGTATGCGATTTTGCCTGAGGAATACACAGGTAGAAATCTTTGGACTGACTGGGGCCCTGCAGGGCATGATGACGATCTCAGACGATGGGAGGCAGGCGTACTCCATTCGCTGGGGGGAATTCTCCCTGGAAGAGCTGCGCTCCTACATTCTCGCCAGAGCCTTCTGGACTCCCGTACCTACTCCTACCTTTTCGCCAGCACGATTTCTGCTCGTATTTAGACAAAATCAGCAAAACCGCCACATGTGGCGGTTAGCGGGCAGTATCCACCACCATATATAGGAGCAAAATGTGTTTTGTCTAAACTCGAGTTTCTGGAGAGGTTGAAATTCAGTACAGGTAGATATGTTCGCCACCTTGAGATTGACGTCTCCCTGGAGCATTCTCTGTTCCAGAAACTGCATGCTGCCTCAGCCAGCCTGCAAGCAGGGGAGGTGGGTATCGCCATCCAGTGGTTGGAGGCCTTCCTGGCCGAGGTGGAAGCCGAACGTGGCGGGAAGATCAGCGAAGCCGCCGCGGAGGATCTTCTTGCCCAGGCGCGCCACATCCTGGCTTTACTCTCTGCCACTGCCACGATCACGGTCACGCCCACCTTGCCCGTCACTGAGACTCCTACCCCAACCCCAACGGAAACCCCGCTGGTGACCGAAACACCCACCGCGACCGAGGTCGTCACCGAGACGCCTACTCCAACGCTCATGGAAACTCCGGTGATGACGGAAATCCCCACGGCAACGGAATTTCCCACCGAGACGCCTACTCCTACGCCGGAGTGAGATGCCTTCGAAGCGGTCGTTGCCCGACAATGGTAGCGTGGCGCAAGGCATGGCAAGCGACGCATGTCCAGAATGCGTCGCTGATTTCTTGCGGCATGGTCCCCAAGCGTAGGCATGCCAAGGTTGATGCTGTTGGTAAAGTAGCGAATACCGTCAACGAACGTCAGGAACCAGGAAACGAACGAGGCTGCCATGGCCTGGAAGGCCAATTTTGGTTCCTTCGTTCCCGAATCCGTTGTGATAGTCCCATTACCATACCACAATGGCTATCTTATGGTTTGTTCGCTCACAGAATCAAAGGTCATCAGGTACGACGGCAGTGGAAATTACCATTGTGCTGCTAGGGGCAGTCATACTGCGGCTACCAGAACAAGGGTGTAGTTCCTGGTCGTGGAGACCCTAACTCTGGCGGCATGGCAGAGCTCATGACAAAGCAGGTAGTATACTTCGGTTTGCCTGCGCAATCTCCGATTTGCACTACGATCACCGGTCAGGTCGTGACGATCTCCTGTATCCGATCCGTCGTCTATCGTCTATCGTCCATCGTCCGTCATCCATCGTCCATTCGCCAAAATCTGCTTGACATTCCTTTGGCCCTCAGGTAGAATACCCGTCACGTTGGGAAGCGCGGGCCTGTGGCTCAGTTGGGAGAGCGCTTCAATCGCACTGAAGAGGTCGCGGGTTCGAATCCCGCCAGGTCCACTTGGGCCCATAGCGCAGTTGGGAGCGCGTCTCAATGGCATTGAGAAGGTCGAGGGTTCGAATCCCTCTGGGTCCACTGACAAGGTATCCCTGCAACGTCATGGCAAGAGTAGTAGACCATCCCGTCAGCGAGTCAGGAGAGTGAGGTGTGAGCCTGACAGGGCGGCCGCGGGAACGCCGTAAAAGGTCGAACTCGCTTGCCGGCCTCTGGCAGACTGCGCTGGTGAATGGAGTAGCCAGCGCCGGGGCGCCCGTTATAGCCCATGAGTGACGGTCGAGACCGTTTCGGCCGTAAGCAGGGTGGTACCGCGGAGCAACCCTTCGTCCCTGATACGACGGAGGGTTTTTTGTATCCTAACGCCGGTTGAGGTGTCTATGAGCGAATACCTTCCTTCTCAAATCGAACCCAAGTGGCAAGCGCGTTGGGAAAGCGATGGCCTCTACCACGCCGACATTGACCCGACGCGACCCAAGCATTACGCGCTGACCATGTTGCCTTACCCTTCGGGCGATTTGCACATCGGCCACTGGTACGCCATGACGCCTTCCGACGCGCGGGCCCGTTTCATGCGCATGCGCGGCTACAACGTCCTTTTCCCGATTGGCTTCGATGCCTTCGGCTTGCCTGCCGAAAATGCCGCCATCCAGCGCAAAATCCATCCCAAGAAGTGGACCTACGACAATATTGACCGCATGCGCCGACAACTGCGCTCGATGGGTGCCATGTGGGACTGGCGCAGAGAGATCATCTCCAGTGACCCGGAATACTATCGCTGGACCCAGTGGTTCTTCATCCAGTTATTCAAAGCCGGCCTGGCCTACAAGAAAATGGCTCCTGTAGACTGGTGCCCCGTCTGCAACACGACCCTGGCGCGCGAACAGGTTCGGGGTGAGGATCGTCACTGCGAACGCTGCAAAACGCCCGTTGTCAAAAAAGAACTGGAACAGTGGTATTTCCGTACCACGCGCTACGCTGAGGAACTGCTCTCCTTCGAAGGCATGGACTGGCCACAAAAGGTCATAGACATGCAGACCAACTGGATTGAACGCAGCGAGGGTGCCAGCGTCATTTTTCGCTCGGAACAGGGCGACGCGATCGAAATCTTTACAACCCGTCCGGATACGCTTTTCGGCGCCACGTTCATGGTGCTTGCTCCCGAGCATCCTCTTGTGGCCAAACTGACGACACCTGAGCGCCGTGCCGAAGTCGAAGCCTACGTGCAGGCGGCCACGCGTCAAACCGAAATCGATCGCGAATCCACCGAGCGCGAGAAGACCGGCGTCTTCCTCGGCGCCTACGCCATTAACCCCGTCAACCAGGAACGCATCCCGATCTGGATTGCGGACTATGTCCTGATGACCTATGGTACGGGCGCGATCATGGCCGTTCCGGCGCACGACAAACGCGACTTCGCCTTCGCCCTCAAGTATGGCTTGCCTATCCTGCCGGTGATTCGTCGCAAGGACGGGATCAGCAAAAGCGTTGTCGTTCCGGGTTCGGTCGGCGAGGGCTTCGTCGAAGAGCTGAAAGCCAATCAGATCGAGTTCCGGGCCGAAGCAACCGGCGAGGGAACGAAGCTGTTCGTCACGTTACGCGGCGAACAGGCCGATCTCTACTTGCTCTTGATGCGTCGTCATCTCCAGCCTGGCTATTGGAATGAGATAGTTGGCGATCGATGGGTATTTCTCTTCGAAGATACCACCCTTGAACTGGATTCCCTGGCGGCTGATCGCGCTATCCTGCAGCGTTGTCAGGCTCTCCGGTCGGACCTGGCGGCCTGCCGCACTGTGATGGAAATGCTCTATGCCCAACCGTTCTATCGCGATGTCCTCTTCCATACGGAGTATGGCGAAATGATCTACTCCGGCGAGTTGAGCGGCACCCCTGGCGACCAGGCCAAGCAGAAAACCATTGCTTGGCTGGAAGCGCGTGGCCTGGGCAAGAGCGCTGTTAGCTACAAACTGCGCGACTGGACCATTTCTCGCCAGCGCTATTGGGGCGCGCCGATCCCTATTATTTACTGCCCGGAACATGGTCAAGTCCCTGTGCCCGAAGACCAGTTGCCGGTCCTGTTGCCGGAAGACGTGGAATGGCTACCGACCGGCCAATCGCCGCTCAAACTGCACCCCACCTGGTCCAAGACTACTTGCCCAATCTGCGGCAAGGAAGCCGAGCGCGATACCGATACCATGGACACCTTCATGTGTTCCTCCTGGTATCACCTGCGCTATCTCAGCCCGCACTACGATCAAGGTCCCTTCGACCCGAAGGAATACGATTACTGGATGCCGGTCGATACCTACACGGGTGGGGCAGAACACGCCACCATGCACCTCATCTACACGCGCTTTTTCCACAAGGCCATGCGCGATCTGGGCATTACCAAAGGCCGCGAGCCAATGATTCAATTGCGCAACCAGGGGCAGATCCTTGGGCCAGACGGACAGCGCATGTCGAAGAGCCGCGGCAATGTGATTGACCCGGATGAGCAAGTGCGCCTTTACGGCGCCGACGCGGTCCGCTGTTATCTGATGTTCGGCTATCGCTGGTTGGAAGGTGGTCCCTGGAGCACGGAAAACATTCAGGGAGTAGTGCGCTGGCTGCATCGTGTCTGGGCATTGTTCGTCACGCCCGATAACGGTCAGGCGCCGCGCGGCAACCAGGAGGCGGCCCGTGTTCTGCGCCGAAAGGTCCACCAGACGCTGCAACGTGTCACGCGCGATTTCGAGCAATTCGAATTCAACACCATTATCTCCGCCCTGATGGAACTGCTCAACGAAATGTACCGGGCACGCGAACAAGGCGCGTTGGGCACGCCGGCATGGGAGGAAGCCCAGGATGATTATTTGCGGATGTTGGCTCCAGTAGCTCCCCACATTGCTGAGGAACTCTGGACGGAACAATTGAAGAAACCTTACTCAGTACATACCCAGCCCTGGCCTGAGGTGGATGAGGAAGCCGCGCGCGAAGAAGTATTGGTCATACCAGTTCAAGTCAATGGCAAAGTGCGCGATCGCCTGACCTTGCCGGCGGATGTCTCGGAAGAGCAGATGCGCTCGGCCGCCCTGGCCAGCCAAGCGGTACAACGTTTCTTGCAGGGTAAATCGCCCAAACAGGTGATCGTCGTGCCAAAGCGGCTCGTCAACATCGTGGTCTGAAGTTAAAAACGGTCAGGCAAGTACCCTGACCGTTTTCGTTGCCCAGCGCTGGACGGTGGAACGGTGAAGCCGCGCAGAGACTAATCCTCCGAGGGAGCAGGACGAGGCACAACCAGGACCTTGTCCACGCGGTTCCCGTCCATATCCACTACCTCAAAGTGTAAGTTACCCCACTCGAAGGAATCCGCTACCTGTGGCACGCGTCCTAGCTGCATCATCACGAATCCGCCCAGGGTCTCGTATTCTTCCTCTGCTGGCAAATGCTGTAGGTGGAAGATTTCCTTGAAGTCCTCTTGGGGCAGGCGGCCATCCAGTAACCAGGAACCATCCTGTCGTTGCGTGGCCTGTGGCTCGTCCTCGAACTCGCCGACAATTTCCTCTAGAATATCGGCTAGTGTGATCAACCCCTGTACCACGCCGAATTCGTCCACAACCAGCATCATCTCGCGCTTGCTCTCCCGAAACATCTCTAGGGCACGCGAACCCAGCGCGGTCTCCGGAATGAAAAGAGGGGGCCGCGCCAGTTGACGCAATTGATCACCGCTTTGCAAGTCGCTCAGCAGGAGTTCCTTCGCGCGCACGATACCGACGACATGATCCAGACTATCTACCCCAACCGGAAAGCGCGAATAGGGGGATTCGCTCACTTTGCGACGAATCTCCTCCACGCTATCGTTGACATCCAACCAAACGATTTCGTTGCGCGGTGTCATCAGGGCATTGACCCGTTGATCCGAGAGCGAGAGCACGCCTTCCACCATGTCCTGTTCCGTCTCGGCAAAGACTCCTGCCTGCGTGCCCTGGTCGAGTTGCACAAGCAGTTCTTCCTCGGTGACTGGCGGTTCCTCGACCGGCCGGACGCGCAGAAGACGCAGGATCAGTTCGGTGGTCTTGTTCAACAGCCAGACGAACGGGGCAAAGAGACGCTGCAATAGGATCATCGGCCCTGCGACAAGTGAAGCAACCCGTTCTGGTATATGGAGAGCTAGTCGCTTGGGTGTCAGTTCCCCCAACACGATAGTAAGGAAAGTGGTCAGGATGACCACGAGGGTCAGGGCCAGTGACCGGCTGAGGGAGGCCAGCCAGGGTACCCCTATCAGCCAGCTTTCTAGAAGCCTGGCGAGAGCTACCCCTCCGGTCGCGCCCAGCAGAATGTTCACCAGGGTAATACCCAGTTGAATGGTGGAGAGAAACGGGCCGGGATTCTCGCTCAGCGCGAGGGCGTGCCCGGCACGCCTATCGCCTTCATTGAAGCGTTGGCGTAGGCGTGCCTTACGCACCGAGAGCAGCGCCGCCTCACTCAGGGCAAACAGGCCGTTGAGGAAAATCAACAAGAAGAAAAAGGCTATCTCGTTCCAGAATGCGCCCATACACCTCACATTCTTGCCGCGTGGTTAACAACCACACTCCCAGGGGCTTATGGCGCCGTCTCAGGCGCGACGAACTCTGGCGGCAAGATATACGGCGCGCCGTTCGGGAGAATGATTACCCGAACGTTGGGAGCAATCCGGGTGATCCATTGGTACTGGAGCAACTCCGGATTGTTCTTTAACACTTCGGCGATCATCTCCAGCGCTTTGGCCTCGGCCTCGGCCTGGATCAAACGCGCTTTGGCTTCGCCTTCCGCCTCGATCACTGCCGCATCGGCTTGCCCTTGGGCTGTCTGGCGCAACTGTTCGGCTTCCTGCCTTTTCTTTTCGACAATGAATTTGGCCTGCAATGCCTCCTGCTCGGCAATCTGTTTGCGCTCCACGGCCGCGGCATATTCCTCGCTGAAGTGGATATCCCGTAAGACGAAATCCACCAGAATCAGGTGATTCTCGGCCAGCCTCTCTTCCAGTCTTTCGCGAATGGCGGCCTCCAGGTCGAAGCGTTTCGCGCTGACGATTTCCTCCACGCCATATTGGGAGGCCATATCGCGGATAATGCCGCGCGAGAGGGCACGCACCACGCCGGCCTCGTAGCGGTTCTGCCAGTCAATGTGCAATTGGATCACCTTCTTCGGGTCAATGGCATAGATCACCGAGGCATCAATGTAGACTTCCTGACCGTCTCTGGTACGGGCACGGATGGCATCGCTATCGAGATTCTGCTGCTCCTCTCTGCCCGGCGCGGCTGTCATCGTGTAGGTCTGGCGGGAAATGGAGTAGCGTACCACTGACTCGCCCGGAATGATCCAGTGTAACCCTGGCTCCAGCGCTTGAGAGCGATAGCCCTGCGGATCATATGGCGAGATGACCACGCCGCGTTCGTTTGCCTGGATGAATACCAGGCCAGCTGAGATAACCGATAATACCAGTGCCAGGACGAACATGCCGAGGGCCAACCCGCCTCCACCTCGCAACGGACGTGCTCGCCAGGCGCGCAGGATGACTAGCCCCAGTACACCGAAAGCCACCAACCAGGCCAGGGTAGCCATACCCTTGATGACAACAGTAATGTCCATCTTGTTCACCTCCAGGGTAGCAAGAGTGAAATTCAATCTTTTGTGTTATTATACTCGTTCCCAGCCTCTGGGGTCTCGGATGCTGGCAGTTCCAGAGGGGGCAGCTCCGAAAGCGAATTTAGTCCGAAATGCCGCAGGAAATCCGCCGTAGTGCCGTAGAGCATGGGGCGGCCCGGCCCCTCGGCGCGCCCAACCTCCTGGATCAAACCTTTGGCGAGCAGACTCTTGATCACGCTATCGCTGTTGACACCGCGCACACTTTCCACATAGGGGCGGGTGACCGGTTGTTGGTAGGCAATAATCGCCAGCGTCTCCAGCGCGGCGCGCGAAAGGCGTGCACTCGCCTCCAGTCCCAAAAAGCGTTCGACCACCTCTGCTAGTTCAGGCGCAGTAGTCAGCTGATAACGCCCGGCATGGCATTGCAGGCGTAGGCCACGTCCGGCCAGGGCGGTCCTCAGGGCTTCCAGGCCCTCTTCTACTTCTTGTGTCGAGACACCCAGCGCAGCCGCCAGTTGCGCGACGCTGACCGGCTCGGACGCTACGAACAGGAGTGCTTCCAGCGCCGGGGCAAGAGGAGAAGGAGGTAAGTCGCTCATGCTATAATAACTCCAGTGTGAGGTGCATATGTCGTCTACTCGAACGCGCTTAACATTAACCGCTTTGGTGATAGCCCTTGTCATCCTGGCCTGCACGATTTCCATTGGCGGGCCGCCCTACCCCGAAGAGCGCATCCCTGTTTCCACCGCCGCCATTGGCGAATTGCAGGCCGACATTGCCACGGCTCTCGTCAGCGGTTCTGCCAGCGGCGAAATTCGCATGGTGATTCGGGAAGACCAGCTGACTTCCTTCCTGGCCTATTACCTGGAAAAACAGGCGAATCCGTTCCTGACCGAACCCCAGGTGTACCTGCGCGATGGGCAGGTACAGGTTTACGGCACAGTGCGGCGCGGTTACCTGCAGGCCACGGCTTGCATCATCCTCACGCCGACGATTGACGCCAACGGCCGACTGCAACTCGAATTGACCTCCGCCGATTTTGGGCCTTTCCCTACACCTAAGGGCTTGCGCGAGGCCCTGACGGCCATTGTCAGCGAGGCGTATGCCGGCGCGTTAGGGCCGGTCGCCACCGGCCTGCGCCTGGAGAGTGTAGTCATTGCCCATGGGTATGCGCTCCTGATCGGCCGCGTGCGTTGACCTGTGAATTATAACCAATTCGCCCATGAAACGTTTGCTCCCTTTTCTACTGATTCCATTCTTACTGAGCGGTTGCCTGGCCCCTCACTTGCGGGGGACAATCGAGGTGAGCATCGTGGCCGATGGGCAAACACGCACGATCACCTTGCCGGCCGGCAGCACCGTACAACAGGCCTTGGAAGCCTTATCTCTTTCCCTCGGCCCGCTCGATCGGGTGGATCCCCCGGCCTATACTGTGCTCTCCGCAGGGGCTACGGTCAGACTGGTGCGCGTGCGCGAGGAATTCGAAGTGCAGACCGAAGCGATTCCCTTTGAGCATCAAATTGTGCGCAGCGAATCCCTGCCCAGGGGCGAGCAGCGGTTGCTCCAAGCCGGGCAGAACGGTGAAAAGGAAGTGACCATCCGGCGTGTTCTGGAGGACGGTGTCGAGATCAGCCGGGCGATTGTCAAGGAGGTGGTCTTACGGCCGGCAGTGCCGGAAATTCTCATGGTCGGCGTGCAAGGCACCTTTACACCGGTTGCGATTCCCGGCAAGATCGCGTACCTGACGGCCGGCAACGCCTGGGTAATGGAGGGTGTCACGACCAATCGCCGGCCGGTAGTCAATACCGGCGATCTAGATGGACGGGTCTTTACCCTCTCGCCGAGTGGACGCTGGTTGCTCTTCACGCGCAAATCCAGCAAGCCAGCCTCTGAGGAGATCAATACCTTGTGGGTGGTGGATACGGACGACCCTCAAGCGCGTCCGATTTCTCTGCGGGCGGCCAACATTGTCCACTTTGCCGCTTTTGTGCCTGGCAAGATTAATCAGGTGGCCTACTCGACTGTCGAACCGCGCGCCTATCCACCTGGCTGGCAGGCCAATAACGATCTCTATCTGGTCACATTCTTCTCCTATGGTGGAACGACACTGCCCAAGCAGGTGGTGGATGCGAACTTCGGCGGGGTCTATGGGGCCTGGGGAAGCACGTTTGCCTTTTCGCCGGATGGACAGAGGCTGGCTTACGCTCGCCCGGATGGAATCGGATTCGTCAATCTGGAGACCGGCGCGCTGACCCCCTGGTTCGACGTTACTCCCTTCAACACGCACAGCGATTGGGCCTGGGTCCCTGGCCTGGCCTGGGGTGCAGACGGCCAGACGCTCTTTGTCGTCAATCACGCTCCACCACAGGGATTGGTAGGGGCTGAGGAATCCCCGTACTTTGACCTGCACGCCCTCTCGTTGGCGAACGCGACTTCCGTCCGCCTGGCCCCCCAGGTCGGCATGTTTGCCCATCCCTCCGTGTCGCCTGTACAGACCCAGGGACACGAGAATGCCTATCAGGTGGCCTATCTGGAAGCCCTTTTGCCAACCCAATCGGCCACCAGCCGTTATCGTCTGGTCGTCATGGATCGCGATGGTTCGAACCGCCGCGTCCTTTTCCCGCCTCAGGGGGCAGCCGGCCTGGAGCCGCAAACCCCTATCTGGGCGCCACAGCCGCGCCAGGATGGCCGCCTCTTCCTGGCCGTAGTCTATCAGGGTAATCTCTGGTTGATCGATTCCCAGAGTGGCGAAGCGCAGCAAGTCACTGGCGATGGGTTGACCAGCCGCGTGGATTGGAAATAGCCTATGGACTACGTCGTCTTTGACCTGGAGACACAGCATCTCTTCGAGGAGGTCGGCGGACGCGGCAACGTCGGCGCGTTGCGTGTTTCCTGCGCCGTCACCTGGTCCACTCGGCGCGGCGACTTCGCCGTGTATTGGGAGCGGGACGTACCTGCGCTCATTGCAGAACTCAAGTCAGCCGGGCGGGTAGTGGGCTTTAACGTCCGTCGTTTCGATTACGAAGTCCTGCGTCCCTATGCACCCTCGGAACGTTTGCTGGCTTTGCCTACCGTAGACATCCTGGAGGACCTGTACTATGCATTAGGTTTTCGCGTGGGTCTGGATTCGGTGGCGCGCGCCACGCTTGGTGAGAGCAAGACCGCCGATGGTTTGCAGGCCGTCCGCTGGTGGCGCGAACGGAAACTGGATTTGCTGGTCGAATACTGTAAGGCCGATGTGGAGGCAACCCGTCGGATTTATGAGTTCGGTTGTGCCAAGGGGTACGTGGAATATTTCACGCGCCTGGGCAGCCGCCAGAAAGTGAGGATGAACTGGCAATGTGGAAAGTAAATGTTTCCGGCATTCAACTGGCATACGAACGCGCGGGGCGCGGTACGCCGCTCGTGCTCCTGCATGGCTATCCCCTCGACCATACCATTTGGGAGGCCATCGTCCCGCTCCTGCAGGATGACTTCGACCTGATTCTGCCGGATTTGCGCGGCTTCGGCCAATCCATTGTCCCCGAGAAACCCTATACGCTGGAGGATATGGCCGAGGACATTGCGGCTCTGCTCGATCATGTAGGGTTGACACACTCCGTCCTGGCCGGACATTCCATGGGCGGCTACGTAGCGCTGGCCTTTGCCCGTCTCTATCCACAACGGCTGTCTGGCCTGGCGTTGGTTGCCTCGCAGGCCGCGGCGGATACGCCCGAACGGCGCGCCGGACGCTATCAGACGATCGAGGCAATTCAACGTCAGGGCGTGGAGGAGGTAGCCCGGACGATGAGCGAACGCCTGACCGCCAAAGCTGACCTAGTTCCCCACCTGCGGGACCTGATCCGGCTACAGCGCCCGGCTGGCCTGATCGGCGCTTTGCGCGCCATGGCCGAACGTCCGGACGCGACCGCCTGGCTGGCGAACCTGTCCTGTCCGCTGGTCTTGATTCACGGTCAGGCAGATGAGTTAATTCCTGTGGAGCGCGCCCGCGAAATCCAGACGCGCGTGCCGCAAGCCACTTTGGTGGAAATTCCAGCCGTCGCGCACATGCCCATGCTGGAGGCGCCGGAGGTGACCGCTGAGGCCTTGCGACGCTTGGTCGTGGTCCCTTAACGCGCCACTTTGCTGATGACCGCTGTCTCGATCAAGACCGGTTCATAAAAACAGCGACAGCCGTTTGGATGGGAACAGGCCGGATGCGGCAGGATCGGCACAGCGTCTTTGGCGTACGTCCCGAACCATTCCTGGCAGGCTGGGCAAGCGTCCTGGGCGACCGAGAGCCGAATGGCGCTGACACGCGGGTTTTCCCGCAAGCGGCGCAAGGCAACCGCGCGCGTCGAGAGAAGGGAAAGGTCTGCCCCGCAGTGGACACAGCGCAGCGCCGTATCCGGCGAACTGGCGTTACATTGCGAACAGGTTTGCATCGCGTACCTCCCAGATAGGAGGATTGTACCTCAAAAAATATTGGTGGTGTAATGATGACGGGGCATACGTGTCATGTGAGAGAGGAGTCACGTTATGATATCCCTCTACCCGCGTCCCCAGCCGCCATTGAGATAGATTACAGGACGTCGGCGTTGCCGGAGCAAGGGACCGATCAACATACCAAACACAAAACCGCCGATATGTGCCCAGAAGGCCACCCCGCTCAGGGTTGCCAAGCCCAACGCCAGCGTGCCTTCGAAAAATTGTAACAGAAACCACAAGCCCAGAATGAGAATGGCCGGTATGCGCGCCAGGTGCAGGAAAAAGCCAAATGGCACAAGCGCCACCACGCGGCGATGTGGATAGAGCATTAGGTAGGCGCCGAGCGTAGCCGCAATCGCGCCACTGGCGCCCACCGTCGGAACACGGGAGAAGGGGTAAATGAAGGCATGAGTCAGCACCGCGAAGACCCCACCGGCCAGGTAGAAGAGCAGGTAACGAACATGCCCTAGTGCATCCTCGACATTATCGCCAAAGATCCAGAGATACAGCATGTTCCCTAACAGATGGGTGAGGCCAGCATGCATAAACATACTGGTAAACATCGCGCGCACGTCCCCCAGATCGAGGCCACGCGTAAGGTTATAGGGGATAAACGCCAGCGAATACACGGCGGCACCCCCGCCCGGCCCCAAACTGAACTGCCAGAGAAAGACCAGCACGTTGATGGCAATCAGGAAATAGTTGACCCACGGCACGCGCAGCGTCGGGTTCTCATCGCGGATGGGTATCATGGTGCCTCACGACCGACCAGGAGGAAAAACGTCATGAGGACATTGTACTCGTAAACACGATTTGCCTCAACCGCAAACTGTTCCCAATCACGAACAAGTCGCTGAACGCCATAGCCGCCGCAGCGAAAATAGGATTCAGATACCCCAGGGCCGCAACCGGGATAAGAATCACGTTGTAGAAGAACGCCCAGAACAGGTTTTGACGGATCGTGCGCAGGGTCTGCCGCGCCAAGCGAATGGCGCGCGGGACACCGCGCAGGTCACCGCTTATTAACGTGACCGCCGCGGCCGCCATGGCGACATCCGTCCCCGTCCCGATCGCGATACCCACGTCAGCCTGCGCCAGGGCTGGAGCATCGTTGATTCCATCCCCCACCATCACAACGACTGGCTTCCCCTGCCGGCGCGAACCTCGTACCTCCGCCAGAGCGGTCTGTAATTCCCGAATGACCATTACCTTACCATCGGGCAACACGCCGGCGATGACCTCCTCGATACCAACTTGACGGCCAACGGCCATGGCTACCTCGCGAGTGTCACCACTGAGCAAGATGACCCGGATTCCCAAATCGCGCAACTCGGCAATCGCTTCTCCTGCCTCCTCTTTGACCATGTCTGCAATGGCGATCAAGCCCTCCACCTTGCCATCCACGGCGACCAGGATAGAACTCTTCGCCTCGGCCTGCCATGCCTCCAGACGTTGCACAAGCACGTCTGGGATCTGATAGCCGCGTTGTTCCATCAAACGTCGCGTCCCAACAACCACCAGGTGACCGTTCACTTCGGCCATCACACCTGCCCCAGCTTCAGCTTGAAAACCCAGCGGCTCCCATAGATTCAACCCGCGCCGCGTGGCCTCCGCCCAGATCGCCTCGCCAAGCGGATGTTCACTACCTTGCTCTACGCTCGCTGCCAACTGCAGAATCTCCTCCGCCGTCCATGCCCCGCCCTCTACAACGGCAACATCGGTCACTGTGGGTTGACCGAGCGTGACCGTGCCGGTCTTATCCAGAACTACCACCTGGGCCTTGCCAAGTCGCTCCAACGCTTCACTATGGCGGAAGAGCACGCCTATCTCTGCTCCTCTGCCCATACCTACCATCACAGCCGTGGGTGTCGCTATCCCCATGGCACAAGGGCAAGCAATCACCAGCACAGCAACCGTAGTCATCAGCGCCTGGGGCAGATCTGCCGGCGCTCCAAAGAAGTACCAGCCCAGAAAGGTAACCAGCGCGATGCCAACTACGATGGGGACAAAGACGGCCGAAACTTGATCGGCTAGTCTCTGAATGGGCGCCTTACTACCTTGGGCCGCCTCCACCAAGCGGATAATCTGCGCCAGGGCAGTCTCCTCACCAACACGTGTGGCCTCAAATTGGAGTAGGCCCAATTTGTTCAGCGTCGCCCCGGTAACAACGTCGCCAGGACCTTTCTCTACCGGCCGCGACTCGCCCGTGAGCATCGATTCATCCACGCTACTGTGTCCCTCGATCACCACGCCGTCTACCGGGATTCTTTCGCCAGGGCGGACAATAACGATGTCCCCTGGCTGGACCTCCTCAACGTTCATCTCTTGCTCCTGGCCATCGCGCCGGACACGCGCAGTCCTGGGACGCAGACTCAATAGTTTGCGAATGGCTTGTGAGGTGTTCCCCTTGGCACGCGTTTCTAGATATTTGCCCAGGCGGATGAGAGTAATAATGACCGCTGCAGTTTCGAAGTACAGATGACCATGTGCCAGATTCAAAAGGACGACCAGAGAGAAGAAATAGGCCGCCGAAGACCCCAGCGCAATCAGGACGTCCATGTTGGCCGCTCCGCTGCGCAGCGCATGGTAGCCATTTATGTAATAGGAACGTCCCACATAAAATTGTACTGGCGTAGCCAAGGCAAACATTAGCCAGTTTAGCCATGGCAATAGGTGTGCCCCCATGCCCTTTGCCGAGACATAAAAGGAGGCCGGTAGCAGCCCGAAGTCAGCGGCCATAGACAGGGCAAAGAGCGGCACGGTGAAGAACAGGCCAATCAGGAGCAACCGCTTTTGTTCCTGCAATTCGGCCTGCCGGGCACGCGCTTCCGCATCGTCCAGTTGACCGCTGATCTCGATCGTGGTAAACCCCGCGCGACTGACTGCGCGTCGAATCTCCGCCTGACCCACGATGGTGGGAACATAGCGCACGTGCGCACGCGCCTCTACCGCGTTCACCACTACCTCCAACACGCCTTCCACCTGAAGCAAGGCCTTCTCCAGGCGACGGGCGTCGTTGTCATCGTCTAGATTGCGAAGAAATAATTCTGCCTCGCCGGTGGCAACCCCGTACCCGGCGCGCTGGACTCGCTCAACCAACGCCGGAAGACTCGCCTGCTGCGGGTCCACCTCCACCGTGGCTCGCTCGGAGGCCAGGTTAACCGAAGCCCGAAGCACCCCATTGACCTTGCGTAGATTGCGCTCGACAGTCGCCACGCAATTAGCGCAGGTCATGCCGGTAATAGGCAGGATCAGCAGTTTCTGCTCCTGGCTCATCGCACCTTCTCTCGAACGCTTTTCTCACTCCCCTGCCGGGTAGTGGATCTCGGCTAGCAAAGCCCGGATGCGGGCATCATCAGCAGGAGGCACAAACGTTACCCTGACCTGCCGCGTGGCCAGATCCGCCTTGACCTCCTGAACGCCTTCCAATTCCCTTAACTCACTTTCAATGGTGTGCACACAGTGGTGACAGTGCATGTTTGGGACCGAATAGGTAAGAGTATTCATGGCTTTCTCCTATAGGCCTGAAAAGGTCTGATGCCAACCAGAATAAGACAATGTTAGTCGTATTTGAAAGAGTTGTCAAGTCGCGCGTGGTCTGTGGTCTCTTTTTACCCTACCATCACCCATCCACCATGCTCCCCCCTCCCCCGACGTTTTTGGGACACACCCGTGGTCTCGAATCCGCGCGGGCCGCCCGGCCGGGTGGATGCTCCCTCGCTGTTCCACTCGAAACTCGACGCGCGCGGGTGAGGTTGCCAGCGCGATCCACCGCTGGCCATTTCAGGTGTTAGGACGGCAGTTGAACTGCCGTCCTAACGCAGGCAGAATTGTCAACTCGAGTACTGCGCGCCTGCGCGCCGGAAGTGCCTTCCCCTCACTGTTCCACTCGAAACTCGACGCGCACACTGGTGAGATTGCCAGCGCGATCCACCGCTTCCAGGCGCAAGGTATGACGTCCGGGCCGGGCCTTCCAGAGCACCTCAAACGGCGCTGTTGTGCACTCGGCAATCCGAGTTTCACCTACGTAGAACGTCACCTTCACCAGATTGCTATCCTCGACGTGCGCCCGCAACACCAGGATTTCCTCCTCGGTCAAGAGGATAGTCTCGTCCGGCGAAGGGAACAGGATCGTTACCTGGGGAGGGGTGTTATCCAGATTCCACGCCATGGCCGCTTGCTCCAGCCGACCGCCGGCGCGCGTGACCAGCAGCCGCACCACATACAGCCCATCCAGGCCGCGCGTATCCCATTCGCCTAGCAACCCTTCGCGCACAGGCGTAGTGATGTCCTCGCCCAGTTGTAGCCAGCCCTCCGGGTTCAGACCGCGCCCATATTCCAGGCGGTAGGAGACAAAGTCTTCGCCGGCAGCCGTGCCAACGATCTGGACCTTCCCACGCAGGTCCGCGAACAGGCCCGGCGCGGTAATGTGAACTTGCGGATGGACGGCCGGCAGCGTCACGGTATCGTAGGCCGTCGGCGGAGCAGGAAGGCCGGCTGCCTCGGCCCAGGCCCGCGCCTGCGGCGGGACGATCAGGTACACCTGTTTCTCCACCAGTTCCGGCGGCGTGAACACCGTCGCCAGCAGGCCAGTTTCGCGATTGATGGTAAAAGCCTGGTAGAGCGTATCCGCATGTTGTGGTTCGTTACCGCTCAGGAAGATTTCCGGCACCACGCTCGGACAGGCCAGGGAAGGCAAAAGCCCAGAGGGGTCACAGACCTCACGCTGAACAACACCGGCCGGCCGCGGCCAGGATTCGGATGGGAACTCTCGTAAGGCATATTGCATTAAGGCCCGCCAAAGACCCGCGCCCAGGAGCGTAGCTGCCTCTGTGGCGGCATTGGGCGAGGCGTTCTCTCCCCCCTGCACCTCAACCCAGACGACTACCAGGCGCTGAGGCGTATACCCAACCACCCAGGTACCGCCGCCCTGAAACGCACGTCCTATCTTGATCGCCACCGGGCGGCCTAGCGCCAGGGCATTCTGAAGCCCCGCCTCAACCCGGCGCGCGCCGTCGTCGCTCAAAACATGGTTGACGAGGTAAGCCAGCTGAGGGCTGACCACCGCCTGGCTGGCTGGCGCGCTCCAATCAGCCCAGAGAGCATTGTCCGCACTGACCACCCGCCAGATCGAGACCGGCGATAGCCTGTCTGCCTGCTCAGACAAGGACAGGCGTTGACCGGTCACCATGCCCTGGTTCGCCAGAATAGCATAAGCGGAAGCAACCTGCAAGGGGGAAAGAAGTAGATCATCCGAGAACAGGTTGACGGAAGCCGGCAAGTCCAGGCCAAAAGAGGCAGCCACACGTTGCACCTCCGCCATTCCCATCTGTTCCAGAATAGTGGCGGCCGGCGGAAGGTAATCATTAGCCAACGCCAGGCGCAGACGTAGCGGGCCACGGTACTGACCGTCCAGGTTCGGAACGCTTCCTGGAATATCCCACCCCAGGGAAGCCGGCCCCAGACCACGCGTGAAACCGGTCAGGTACAGGAACGGCGTCAACAGCGTGCCAGCTGGGTGCGCCAACAGGTAAAGAGACGATCCTTCTATGCCACTATCGCCGACCGCGGCCAGCACCTGACCAGCACGCGGATCGAGGATAAGCGCGCTGGCCGTAACCCGCGTTACGGCAAAACCTGGCGGCAGAGCCGGTAGCAGAAGCGCGGCTGTGCAAGGCGAGCCATCACGGGCGCGAACTTCCCGATTTTCCCCGCGTGCCCGCCATAGCTGAGTTTGTAGGGCGCATTCGCTCTGTTGCTGAAGGTCGTAGTCCAGGGTAGTAAAGATACGCAAGCCGCCGCGCTCGATTCGCTCCCATCCAAAGCGTCGATTCAACTGTGCCAGCGCCAGGTCCAGGAAAGCTGGCGCTGGGGTATTCTCGTCTGCTTTTGCCGGCGGTGAGGCATAGGCAGGAGATGGTAAGAGCGCCGCTTCTGGCGCGACCAGGCCAAACAAAGCCATGCGTTGTAGAACCTTGATCCGCTCACTTTCGGCCGCCTGGGGCGCATCGAAGGGATTGAGCGCCGGAGCCTGACTGATAGCCGCCAGCAAAGCGGCTTCGTTCAAATTGACCTGGCTGGCCGACTTATGGAAATAGAGTTGAGCCGCGGCTTCCACACCCCAGGCGCGATTGCCAAAATAGGCGCTGTTCAGGTACCACTCTAGCACCTTCTCGCGGCCATAACGCGCTGTGATCTGCGCGGCCAGAATCCGCTCGCGAATGGCGCGCCGTACCGTAGGTGGCTCATCCCACAGGAGCAGTTCCGCGGCCAGGCGCTGAGCCAGGGTAGGATGCGCGCGGGGATCGCGCCAGCCAGTCAGCATATAGCCGCCGTGTTCCCAAAACTGCGGATCGGCGGTTACACGGACGGCCTCAATCAATGCGCGCGGCAAGCGTTCGTAGGGGAGATACGTACGCCGACTTTCCACAGGTGCCAGAGTCAGCAGCAAATGCTCTCCCGTGCGATCGTACAAACGCGTGGGCTCAAGCAGCAAACCCCGACCGGGATCGAGCAAAAGCGGCAACTCCTCGATGGACGGAAGATCACTGACAATCTCCGCGTACATGATCCCCAGAGCCAGCATTCCTACCGCCAGCGCGGCGGCGAGCAAGAAAAGTCCCCCAACGGCCAGGCGGCGTATCTGCTGATCGAGACGACGAACAATGTTTTCACGGCGCCTTCGCCGACGCCGCAGGAGAGTCAAAGGGGAAGGCATGAACGTCCCTGTATCCGAACCGCTCACTCCGACCGGCTAAGGCTACAGGCAGACATTTACAGGTGGCCCCCCACGCCCGCCCGGACGATGGCATCCGTCATGCGCGCCACGCGCGCCATGAAAGGCACGTCATGGACGCGCACAATGTCGGCGCCGCGCGCAATGCCAATGGCCACCGCCGCGGCTGTGCCTTCCAGTCGCTGCTCAGGGGGCAGGTTCAAGGTGTAGCCGATGAATGACTTGCGCGAGGGGCCAATCAGGACCGGATAGCCCAGGGCACGAATCTCGTTCAAACGGTTAATAAGCTCCAGGTTCTGTTCCACCGTCTTGCCAAAGCCTATGCCAGGATCCAGCACAATGTGTTCGCGCGGTACGCCAGCCGCCTGCGCCAGCGCAACCGATTCCAGCAAATCACGCTTAACATCTTCAATCAAGTTCTCGTAGGTTGCCGCCAGATAGGCCGCGCCGAGTCGTTCCCGCACTTCGACGTTAAGGGGATTGCTACGATTATGCATCAGGATCAGACCAGCGCGATGACGGGCGACGATCTCGGCCAGGTTAGGGTCCGCGCGTAAGGCCCAAACGTCGTTGACGATCCGCGCCCCGCTTTCCAGGGCCGCTTCCGCCACGGCGGACTTATAGGTGTCTATAGAAATCAGGGCGTCAGGAAACTCGGCCAGGATAGCCCGGATGACCGGCAGGACGCGTTGCATCTCCTCTTCCGCATCCACAGGCCGCGAGCCGGGCCGCGTCGATTCACCGCCTACATCCAGAATATCGGCTCCAGCCTCCAGGAAACGACGGGCCTGTTCCACAGCCTCTCGCCGCGGATCGTAAGCGTTCAGCAAACCATCGCCGGAAAAACTATCCGGCGTGACGTTGAGAATCCCCATGAGGAAAGTTCGTTCGCCCCAAGGAAAAGGAAAAGTCGCCATGTGGGTTTACCTTAATGGACGGTGGACGATGGACGATTCAGGGAATCTGATCCAGGGGGCGCGCCAGCCAGGCTTCTGCCTCTTCGATATCGGTGAAAATCTTCATGGCCGCGCCGGTCGGCGGAGAAGAAAGCGCGGCGATCTCCGTAATGGCTTGCTTGACTTTCTCGTTCGCCACCACCACCGCCAGGCGAATGTTACGCGTGGAGGGATCGCTGTTGACTTCGACGGCCAGGCGGACTGCTTTTTCCGGGATCTCGGCCACCTGGCGTAAATCGTACAGGTTGCGCGTCAGGCGATCCGCACCCATTAGATGTTCCAGAGCGAAATCGTGCCAGTGTTTCAACGTAGCATCCGAGAGATCGGTAAACGTGAGCGTCATACCGCCATCGGGGCGGCGGACAACCGTGTAGCCAATGCCGGGTTCCGGTTTCCAGTGGAGCGGCTTCAATTCAGCCATCCTGCGTCTCCTTTCCAGTGTCGTTAGTAACTGCCTACTCTGAGTAATTTTTGACAGCGGTAACGTATGAGTTTGGTCGTCCAAAGACAGGCCGAAGACTTGTCTGGCGCCTTGTGGAGCAAATCTCCGATTTGCCAATGTTCGCAAGTCAGAGACTTGGCCACAGGCAGGTAGTGACTATCGTTATCTGAATTATATCTGCAACCGCCTTATCAGGCATAGGATTCATAGAGCGAGCGGACGCGCAATGCTACTTGCAAACGATCCAGCGTCCAGCCACTTGGCAAAGGAACATCTACGCGCCGCGCGCGGTTAGGAGAAAGGTCGAAGTAGTTATCGCTGAAGACCACATCGGCGCCATCCACAGAAAGTTCCACGAAGCGCGCCAGTGAGGCCGCCTGCAGCCAGACCCTTGCCTGACCGTCTTTCTCTTCCACGTCCCAATGCAGGCGCGGGTTGACCAACGCCAAATGCTTGTTCGGCACGAAGGTCGCCAGGCTGTGACCGATGAGTTCGTCCGCCTGCCAGAGTTCGGCGATCAGGACGGTACGACGGCTCTCGTCGCCAGTCAGGCGGCCCGTAAAATCCAGGGCACGTACGAGCGTATTGGACTGCGGGGCTACTGTGACGGCCACTTCCTCCTGTTCCAGGATTTGCCCATCCAACCTCTCCAGCCGCCAGAGTACCCTGCCTGACCATGGCTGGAGCAGGTCACTGGTCAGGTGCAGATTCATGCGGGCACCATCGTCCTCTATGGAAAGCAACAACGGTGCGTAGAAGCGACGCGCCAGGTAATGTAACGCCTTCCAGCGTCCGAAGTAATCTATGCTCGACCAGGAGGCCACCGGCCAGCAGTCGTTCAATTGCCAGTAGAGCGTCCCAGCCACGCGCTGGCAGTTCCTTCGCCAATGTTCCACACCGTAGCGAATCCCCTCCGCCTGCAATACCATGCTCAGGTACACGAAGGAGGGAAAATCCTTCGGCAGGCGGAACAGATCAGTCATCTGGGCAACCATCAGCCCGTTTCCCGCAGGGGAACGCTGATGGTGTTCCATAATGTATGACGTGATGTTTTGTTCCTCCAAAGGAGCATAAGTTTGAATAGTAGCCAGTGGCGGCAGGGATTGAAAACCGAACTCGCTCATGAAACGCGGGTACTGTTGCCGGTAGGCAGTGAACGGCTTCCGTCCATGCCAGACGTCCCAGTAATGAGTATCGCCGCGTTGCTGACCATTGGGATGGTCGAACGGGATGCCGGAGGAGGGGGAAGACGGCCAATACGGGCGATCGGGGTCCTCACTCGCGACGATGGCCGGCAAAAGGTGATGGAACATGCGGTCGTAAGCGGCCTTCAAGCGTTGATTGCCAGCATCGTGTGGATCGTCCCACTGCCAGTACACCCACCCCTCTTCCATCTCATTGTTCCCGCACCACAAAGCCAGGCTAGCGTGATGCCGCAAGCGACGCACATTCTCGATAGCTTCCTGCCGAACGTTCTCGAAGAAATCTCTGTCTTCCGGGTAAATGCCACAGGCAAAGATGAAATCCTGCCAGACGAGCAGGCCATAGCGGTCGCACAAATCGTAGAAGCGCTCGTCAGGGTAAATGCCTCCGCCCCAAACGCGCAACATGTTCATGTGGGCTTTCGCCGCGCTCTGGATGAGCCATTCCAGATGCTCATCGCGTACGCGCGTGGGAAATGAATCCGCCGGAATCCAGTTCGCGCCTTTGGCAAAGATCGGCACACCATTGACGACGAACTGGAAGGATTCGCCCCACTCGTCTGCTTCCTGGCGCAACGCCAATGTGCGCAGGCCCACGGGGAAGGCGCGGTGATCGAGCAGAGTCTCGTCGGCCCACAGAGAGACCTCTACCTCATACAGCGGTTGCGCGCCGTAACCGTTAGGCCACCACAATTGAGGGTTGTGCAGGATAATCTGTAAACCGGCCGTAGGAGGCCGATCTGGGCAGGCAACCGGCACGGTCTGGGCAGTCTGAACCTGCCCATCGGGAGCGACGACCGTCAGCATGACCCGCAGCCTGGCCTCCCGCCATTGTTCGAGCCGCGCCGTCACGGCCAGGGACACTTGACCGTCGGCATGTTCCTGGCGGATGTGCACGTCGTCCAGACGAGCGATCGCATACCCTTCCAGACGAATGTCCTTCCAGATGCCAATCGGCGGGAGTTTTGGGCCCCAATCCCACCCCCACTGATAGGGCGCTTTGCGCAGGTATGGCCCGCCGGGGATGTCACCGCCGCCGCGCAGGGGCCGTTCGGCCTGACGTGCCCGGATGAAAGCCAGGGGCGAACGGAACAAGACGTACAGTTCATTTTCACCCGCGCGCAGAATGTCCGTGACCAGCCAGCGGTACTGGCGGAACATGTTATTGGTTTCTCCCAACAGTTGACCGTTCAAGGAAACTTCCGCCAGCGTGTCCAGCCCATCACAGACGAGAAAGATTGCTTCCTCTCTTAGAAGGGATTGCGCCGTCGAGAAGATCAGACGATATTCCCAATCGTTCTCCGCCACCCACTGGACAGCATGCTCGTTGTCGGCTACAAACGGATCGGGAATGCGCCCCAGAGCGAGCAAATCGGTGTGCACTCCGCCGGGGACGCTTGCCGGCAGCCATTCGGAAGCGCCTACCCGACGGAATTGCCAGGCCCCACGCAAGCTTTGTTCTATCATGTCTGGCCTCCGTCCGGGAGTTGCGCTGGCTTTCCCTTCCGCGCCGACTCGAAGAGCGCAAGGATCGCGCGCACATTGCCAAGACTATCCTCCAAAGTGACGGCCGGTGGTCGCTGGTAGAGGATGGCATCGGCCATATCTTCCACCTCGCTCCGGTAGGGCGGCGTGCCACGCACCAGAATCGTCTGGGTTCTTCCGCCCCGCGTCAGGAGCAAGCGCTCCCGGCGGCCCGGATTGAAGGGGTTAGGTACATATAGGCGACCTTCACTGCCGACGAATTCCATGAAAACAAAGAATGGCAGCGCGAAGCTGCTATAGAACTGAAGGTACTGCCCAGCGGGGAACGTTAATTGGGCTACGAAGGTCTCGTCTATCCCGCTTGGACCGGCAGTCTGCCGACCGACCACTTCGACGGGTTCCGCGCCCAGGACAGCGCGCGCGTAACTCAAGGGGTAACAGCCAACGTCCCACAGGCTACCGCCGCCCTGTTCGGGGTGTAAACGGTAATCCTCCTGGCGTTCGAGGCGGAAGGAAAAGGCCCCGCGCACGACTTTCACCTCGCCAAGCAAACCGCTGGCGACGATTTCTCGCACGCGTTGCGTCTGCGCATGGCTGCGATACATAAAAGCCTCAGCAACGACGCGCTGGTGTTTCCGAACTGCCTCCCGGATGGCCAGTACCTGCTCCTCGGAAATCGCCAGGGGCTTCTCACAAAGCACGTGTTTGCCAGCCCCCACCGCGCGAATCGTCCACTCGGCGTGCAGGTGATTAGGGAGGGGATTGTAAATGACGTCAATCTCCGGATCGGCTAGCAAGGCCTCATAGGATGCATAGGCGCGCGGAATACGATGCTGGCGCGCGTAGGCCTCAGCCCTGTCGCGCGTACGACTAGCCACGGCCACCAGACAGTTGCGCTTCGAATGGCGCAAGGGTGTCAAGAGAGCGCGATTAATGCGCGCTGTGCTCAATAGACCCCAGCGTAAAGGTGGAGTGTTCATCTTCGCCTTTCCCTGCAGTTCAGAAATAGCCAACCGCCGCGGTCAAATTATCGAAGGTCTTGAAGAGGGGAGTAAAGCCGGTCAAGTCCAATGCCTCGCGCAAACGTTGGGGAACATTTGCCAGGACAATTTCGCCGCGATTATAGCGTTTACAGTTCCGCTGACCGATCAGCAGAGCGCGAAAACCCGCGCTGGACATGAATTCCACCCCACTCAGGTCTAGAACGATTTTGAAGATTCCTTCCTGGTTGAGTTTCTCAATCACCTCTCCCAGTTGAGGAGCGGTAAAGGAATCGACTCGTCCTTGCACATGGAGCACCGCACAATGCTTGTAGCGATCTGTTGTGATTTCCATCTAGCCTCCAGAACACGAAGATAGACACCTGGCCATTAGGGAGAAGGCACTACCTACCCCTCCTGACTGTATTGGCGACACTTCAATTATACCTATAAGGAGGCCACTCAGGCAGACGGCTGGAGGCTTTCTTGGGCATTAACGAAAACACAGGGCGGCTATCCAGCCAACCCTGTGCAGGTAGATGCCCCCAAGCGGACTCGAACCGCTGTTTGGGCCTTGAGAGGGCCCCGTCCTGGGCCGCTAGACGATGGGGGCCTGTGCGGGCGTGATTGTATCAGACCGTTGCCAAATCGTCAAATTCCAATCGGTCAAAAAAATACCAGAAGTGGTCAACTCTGTGCTTGATTTACCTCTTTGTAGTCACTATAAGGATAACAGTGCACAGGTGCCAAGCAGCCAGTTAGGAAAACGAATTGTCCTGGGTCCTCTCAACCAGTCCCTGCCAACGAATTCCGTACTGCTCCATAGCGACTATCCCCGTACAAATCCCGGAAAGGAGGTGATAAGCGCGAAGAGACATTCCTGTTCTACGCCCCGTGTGCTCAAACATCTCTTTCCAAAACTCTGGTTCAGGAGAAGAAGTCTTATGCGTAACAAACTGTTCTATATCTTTTCTGCCCTGGTGGTGCTCAGCCTGGTGCTGACTGCCTGCAAGCCCAAGGCGACAGCGACTCCGGCTGCGACCGAGGCCGCCACGGAAGT
>FWPU01005879.1_pt1 | contig 25623 bp, 18 predicted proteins | sample 2228361 | NCBI WGS metagenome assembly FWPU01 (sample SAMEA103939777, study PRJEB20133) | metagenome | reverse complement strand
TAGCAGGGGCCACGGCCATCGCTTCGCTCTGGCCGTGCCACCCAGGCTTGTACGCTGTATGCTTCGGAGGCACGTCACGCCATTTTCGCGTGGGTGCAGAGCACCCACCCTACAGGGATGCACCGGGGGCTTACGCTGTGTGGCTCTGTGGCGTGGGTGCAGAGCACCCACCCTACAGGGATTCTACTCCAGTGTGGGATAGACGATGTCCCCACGGAGCTGCGCTTCGCCCCCTTCTTTCTCATATACTCCGTAGAACAAGGTCGCGCAGTCCAACCACACCGCCAGCCGGTGGAAATCCTCCGGCGGCAGCTTCACGTCGTAGTGGCCCTTGCGCAACAGATCATACAGTTTCGAGGCCCGGGCGCCGAACCGGCCGGGAGTGGTCCGGTAGGGATCTCCGTAGTCGGAGAAGCCGAACTGCGGGGCCAGACTGTTGTACGAGGCATACCATTTGCGCACGATCGGCTCGCGGGCAAGGTTGGGGGCCGTTTCGCGCTTTTCGGTATGGCATTGGACGCAATGCCGATCCAGCACGGGCTGGACCAGCCGCGGGTAGCTGAACGGATTGGTTCCGTCCACATCGGGGGTCAAGCGCGATGGTTCCCGGCGCAGGGCCAAGGGGATGGTCCGCAATGGCTGGGGTGAACGGTGCTTCGGTTCGTGGCAGCCCAGGCAGACCAGGCGTTCGCCTTCGTGCAGATACGTGGCCGACCGCATCGACTGGACCGCCAGCCCGTCCTGGTCGATGGCTTGAAAGAAGAGTTCCTTGTTGGCGGGGACAATGAAGTGGGCGCTGCCGTCCTCCTCGACCGGGGCGGTGCCCAGCACGTAGCGCACGGGGACCACCGAGTCGCCGGCGGTGGCCACGCGGAGGGCGGTTTCGTGCGGCGGGGCCCCGGAGGGAACGCTCATGGGCAACACCTGGAGCACGCGGATTTGCTTGATTTTGGTGCCTGCCGGCCAGGGTTTCCGGCTGTCGTAGATGTTGACCAGCGCCACGGTAGCTTCCGGGTTGCGGGCCGGCAGGCGTGGGCGGGCGGCCGGATCGGTTTCCGGACCGCGGCGGACCAGCTCGGGGGCCACAAGGGGCATTGGCCGCGGGACCACCGGAATGGGGCTCTGGCACGCGATTTCCGGGTCGCGGTAAATCAGCTCCTTGTTGCCGAACGAGTCCACCAGGTAGATGCCGTAATTGCCGCGCTGGTACGGTTGGCCCTGGAACCCACCGGCCCGGCGCATCCCTGCATCGTAGATGCACAGGTAGTAATCTTCGCTCAAAGGCCACGGAGTCCCATATACCTGGGCGCCCCCCTGGCTTTCGGGAAAGCCTACTTCCGGCGTGAGGCGTTTGACGGGCCCCATGGCGTCGTCATCCGGGACGCGCGGGTCCACCAGGACGAGGGAGCCGTACGCCTGGCCGTGATGCGGGGCGGCCGTGGCCACGAACTTCGGCGAGCCGGGCACTGCGCGGCAATCCAGTTCCATATCCGGGCGGAGATGCCGGGGTGCGAAGTTGCCATGCACGGCCCGGCTGTCGCGGCCATCCAGGGTGGTGATCCACGGCAGGTGGGCCGTGCAGCCGTGGCGATCCACGTAATCCCAGCGCGTGTACACGATGCGGCCGTCATGCGTGACGCTGGGATGCCATTCGTTGGTCTCGTGGAAGCTCAGGCAGGTGATGTCGCTGCCGTCGGCCGCCATGTCGTAAAGGGTGTAGGTGGGGCACACCCGGCCACATCGCAGATACCCGCCGCGGCGCTCCGAGATGAACGCGATCCGGCCGTTGGGCAAGAAGCACGGGTCGAAGTCGTTCCACGTGCCGTCGGTCAGTTGCTCCAATCCCGTGCCGTCGATGTTGACCCTGAAGATGTGGTAGCAGCGCCCTTCGTGCCAATGGCCTTGCGAGGGATCGGTATGGTGCCGGTGCCGCGGGTCGCCCTGGTTTTCCACATAAGCAAACAGGATGCTTCGGGCATCGTAAGACAAATCGGGGGAGAGGAACGAGCCGCCGCCGTTATCCTGGCCGTGGCGGTTGCCCATGCCGTCGAACGACACCGGCGGCGGGGTGGTGGGGCCACCGGAAAGGGCCTTGCCTTTGAGCCGGCCGCGCTGCACGACCGAGTTGGCCAACACGTCGCGGACCTTGGGTTCCGGTCCAAAGGCGCCGCAGAGGATGTACAACCCGCCGCCCGGGGTGGCGGCCATTCCGTAGTACTGGTCGCACATGTGGTTGTACAAGGCCCGGTGGCGCTTGATGAACAGGATCTGGTCGAAGGCCAGCAGGGGATTCTTCCAGGCGATCTGGCGGCGGAGCCGACAGGCCTCGGCGAAGAGGACGTAGCGGGCCTCGCGGGCCGCCGGGTCGATAGCCGCCGAGGCCGCCTTCAACTCCGCGAGTTCTTTTTCCAGCGGCTCCAGGGCGCTTCTGGCCGAGGTACCTTTCAGATCGGCCAGCAGGGCGGCGGTGCGGCGGAGGACGATGTCGGCCGGGTCGCGGTCTTCGGGCAACACCAAGGCCGCCTGGCGGAAAGTCTGCGAGGCCACCTGCTTGAAGTGCGCCCGATTGGCCAGATCGAGTTCGAGCATCTCGTATTGCTCTTGCCACTCGTTTTCCAGGGGTGCATGGGCCGGCACCGCCAAAAACTCTTTCATTCCGCGGAGAGAAAGGACCAGTTGGCGTCGCAGTTGGGTTCCTTCGGCCACCCAGGCGGCCAGTCGGGCCAGGCCGTCGTCCTGGCCGGTGGCGGCCTGGGCGAGGACCGCCGCCTCCTGCCGGGCGAAGGCCTCGATCCGCTGGCCCAGATCGGGCGGGGGGTTGAAGCGGGCGGGCATGGCGCGACCCAAGAGTTCCACGGCCTGGCGCAAGGCCAGTACCTCCGGGCAGCGGGCCGGTTGGAGCACGCGGGAAAGCCTCTCGATTTTTTCCCGCAGCGGCTGCCAGCGGGGGTCGTCGGCGGACACCTCGGGCCCCAGAAGCGTTTGGCACTTTGCATCCAGCAGGCGCTGCAAGGGGGCAACCCCCATGCGGTCGACGAGTGCCCGGCATTGCCGATATCGGCAGGCACGGAGGTACAGGTCCAGCCAGCGGCGGTCGTTGGGGGAGGCCGCCGCCTGGCGGAGCGCTTCGAGTTGCCGGTCCAGTCCGCCGCGCTGCGCGCCCAGGTCCGCCAGCACCCGGCCGATGGCGGCCTGCTCCATGCGCGTGTCGGAATCCCGCTGGAGCCACGCACGATGGTCGCCGGGCACGTCTTGGGCGAACCAGCGGGTTGGCTGGGGAAAATCGGCTTCGAGACGCCGCCAAATCTCATCCGAAAGGTTGGGGTCCTCGAACATCACTTTGAAGCGCGCCACCCCGACAGGCCGGGCCGCATCCATGCCCACCCATGCCTCGAACCGCTCGAACTTGCCGTCCAGCGCATAGCACACGTCGCTATCGGCGTGGACCCAGATGCCGTGCTCGAACTTGCGGTCCCCGATCCGCAGGGGTTCGTTTTGCCAGTTGCGATCGACCAAAAGCTGCCCCCACCCCACGCGGACCGTCACCGGCCGAAGGTCGCCCAGCCAAACCGTGCTTCCGTCTTTGGCCACCAGCCTGGCATCGCCCCAGATGTGGCAATTGCCACTGCCCTGTTCCAGCACCGTCACCAGGCGCATCCACCGCCAGCCGCCGACATCGACCGAGATCTTCATACCGGGCCCGCTGCCGTCGATGGGCGGACTGACGAACGGCTGGGCCTGGGGGCGGCCGAGCTGCTGCCGCTGGTTCTGGCGGTACTGGAAATATCTTGCGCGGGCCGAAAGCATGGTCTCGGCCCACGACTCCCGCCGCACATACAGCGAACCGTGTTCCCCGGCGGGGGGCTGGCCCGCCCACGCCGCCTGTTCGGCAGCGGCCACCACCAGCGCTGCCCCAACAGCCAGGCCGAACCCTGCCAAGCGCCTCATGAGCGAAACCGTTTTGGCCAGGCCGGCCGTCAGACTCACGCTGCTTGTCCTGGGGGATCGATGCATGGCGGAGGCCTCAGGCGAGGTTCGGTACCGAATGGCGGCCGGCAGGGGGACATGCCGCCGCAAATCCGACTGTTCGGGCAGGCTCGACGCAGCATGGACCTCCGGGAAACGGGGCTCGGCCGCACGCATCACCTCGGGCCCTGACGCGGGACTCGATCAAGCCGGCGGCTGCTGCGTCGCTTCCCCTTTTACCACCCCCCGGGCGAAAAAGTCAACCTGGAGTTCGGCAGTTCCAGGTTCTGGCGCGCTGGAGGGGGGCCAGCTACGGGCGTGCAACAAACTTTGGGAGCACAGGCAGGCGTGGGCCGGCGATCGCTGGGCAACAAACTTTGGGAGCACGGCGACGCTCGCGGAGCGGATTGTTTGCCGCGGGTGATTTCCCGGGCGGCTTACGCCACTGGTTGCGCTCCGGGAGGCTTTGGTCGTGCGGGCGCGCTGAGGGGCGCTTGGGGGTTTGCCGAGGCCGCGAGCCCCTGGCCCCTGGCTTTTCGCGGCGCGGGGCGGCGCACACGCCGGCAAAGGGCTTGGGGCTATGCCTGCCACATGATGAATTCGAAATCGGGGGAGGGGACGGCGGTTTCGATGGCGCCTTCGGCCGGCACCCGCTCGATGACCCGGCCGTGCCCCACCAGCTCGACGAAGAACTGGAGGGGCTGGTCGCTTTGTGCGCCGAGGCTGCGGAAGGGGATGGCCAGCTCGAAGACCGCGTCGGCGGCCGCTTCGAGTCCCGACTCGGCCACCGTCTGGCCGGCCCGCCGCAGCGTGGCCTGGGGACGCCGCCTGGCCGGGCCAGCCACCTCCACCACATAGCCCTCCGGCTCGAAGAACACCAGGCGCACGGCATCGAGGTCGGCGAAGCGGTCGCGGACCGGTCCTCCCCGGGCGTCCAGCCGCACAAACAGCCGCTCCAGATCGAAGCCGAAATACAGATCGCTCACCAGCCCCTGGCCGGCCATGGCCATGGCGCCCCGCGCGCCCTGGCAAATGTATCGGCCGGCATTGAGCCACTCGAAGTAGGTTCGCCGGCCGTCCACCTGGAGGCGGAGCAGGGCGGTGGGGGTGGAATGCAGGGGGAGGCGGTAGCCGGGGCGGATCGGCCGCGCCAACTCCACCGGCGGCGTGAGCCCCAAGAGCGTGTAAATGTTCTCCAGGTGCCGGCGAAACAGGCGGTCGAACCAGGGGCTGTGGGCGCTGCGGTGCGCATCGAAGAACCACCAGAACCAGTCGCTCCCTTCGGCGATGTACAGTTCCTGCCAGGCGCGGGCCAGGGTCTCGGCGGGCACCCGGCCGGCTTCCGACTCGCGCGCCAACGCCTGGCGGGCATCGGCCAGCAGGTCCCAAGCGCGGTTCGTGGCCGGCTGCCCAATCCAGATCGCAAAGTTGTGACCGATCCAGCTCCCCGGAAACAAATGGGCCACCTTGTCGCTGGCGGGCCAGGCCGCCAGGTACTCGGCCACCCGCACCGGCTGGAGGCGCGGATGCTCGGCCAGGCGGCGATACAGCTTGCGCAGGAACTCCACGCCGCTTTGCGGGTAATACTCCCAGCAGTTCTCGCCATCCAGGATGATGCTCACCAGGCCGGGGCGCCGAGGCGCCGAGGGGGCAACGGCCCGGCGGATCGCCTCCAGCCGGCCGGTAAAATCGGCCACCGCGTCCTCGGCCGACATCCGTTGGTAATGGAACCCGATCTGGTCGCTCATGGCGTGATCGCGGAACACGATCTGCAGCCCGTGGCCCCCTTCTTCCACGCGCCAGGGGCGATAGAGCAGCTCCGGATTGCGCAGGAACCCCTGGGCGTCGCGGGCGATCCAGCCCCCCGTCGAGGCCGAAAGAATCTCCTCATCGGTGCCGATCCACTGGATGCCGGCCTGGGCGATCATGGGCACGATCCCCTGGCAGACCGCCCCTTCCGGCGGCCAGAGCCCCAGGGGCTTGTGCCCGAAGGCCTGCTCGTGGCGGGCCACCGCGCGTTGCACCTGCTGCCGGGCGTCGGCGGCGCAGCTTTCCAGCCGGGCCGGCAGAGGGGCCTCGGGCATGGCCCGGCGTGCCAGCCGCTTGTCCCACAGCAGTGGCAGGATGGGGTGATAGTACGGCGAGGTGGTCAGTTCCACCTGCCCCCGCTCCGCCAGCCGGCGATACAGCGGAACCACCTCGCGCACCAATTCCAACTGCCTGGCCAGGAGCCATTGCTTTTCGGCCTCGGACCAGTGCCGCCCCTTTTTGCGCAAGGCGGCCAAGTCCGCATCCCGCTCCAGCGCCAGGGGATGGATCCACACCAGGTTGTGCCAGCACTGCAAATCCAACAGGTCCCGCTTGCTGAATCGCTTGCGGGCCCGCTCCAGCGGCTCGCCCGGCTGCGGCCGCTTCTGATAAAGCTCCGCATACCGCGGGTACGGGAAGATATTGTGCTCCGGCTGGACCAGAAAGAAGTTCTCCAAGAGATACCCCAGGTCCTGCTCCGAGAGGCCATCGACCGGTAATCGCGACACCCGCAGGTGGGTGTCTTCGCGGCCCGCCTCGTAAGCCGCCAGTTGGTCCAAAAGGCTGGGCACGAAATTGACCGTGGCGCGCATCGCCGGGGCCTCGTCCAGCAGCATGCCCATCCCCCAATAGTCCCTGGACGCATGAAGCCGTACCCACGGCATGGGGTTTTCGCCCCCAACATCGTCCGGATAGTAGGGCTGATGGTGGTGCCAGACGATCGCCACGGCCAGGTCGGGCATACGCGTTCCTCGCACCGGGTACCTGCCTTTCTATTATACCCTGCCGCCTCCCCCCAACCGCCGTGCGGCCGGGCACGGGGGCGGTTCCAAGCACCTGCGGTGCGCAGGCCACCCCGGCCCCAAACCCCCTCAGTACTTGCCGCGGATGTGCCCGACCACCTCGTCCTCGTAGAACCGGCGCAGCCGCTGGTGCATTTGGGGAGACAGCGGCGGGAGGTCGGAGGCGGCCGCATTGATCCGCACCTGTTCCGGGCGTTTGGCCCCGGGGATCACCGTGGTCACCGCCTCGAAATCCAGGCACCACCGCAGCGCGAACTGCGCCATCGTCATTCCATCCGGCACCAGGGGTTTGAGCATGTTGGCCAGCTCCACCCCTTTTTCGAATGGCAGCCCCGCGAACGTCTCGCCCACGTTGAACTTCTGCCCATCGCGATTGAAATTCCGGTGGTCGTTGGGGGCAAAAGCGGTGTCGGCCGTGAGGGTCCCCGCCAACAGGCCGCTGGCCAGCGGCAGGCGCACGATGATCGCCACGTTCTTCGCCCTGGCGGCCTCGAACAGGGCCGTAATCGGCTTCTGGCGGAAGATATTGAAGATGATCTGGAGCGAGGCCAGGCCCGGCTGTTCCAGGCACACGTGGGCCTCCTCCATCGATTCCACACTGGCCCCGAACGCCTGGACCTTTCCCTGGCGCACCAGCTCGCGGAGATGCTCGAACACCTCTCCCTGGCGCATCACCTCCAGGGGGATGCAGTGGGTTTGCGTCAGATCGAGCGATTCCACCCCCAGGCGCCGCAGCGATTGCTCCGTATGCTCGAAGATCGTGCGGCGCGAGAAGTTCTCGGGCCAGCCCGGCTGGGGAAACCGCCCCAGCTTGGTGGCGATGAAAAACCGGTGGCGATCGCCCCGCTCGCGAAGGAAGCGGCCCAATAGCGACTCGCTCCGGCCCAGGCCGTAGATGTCGGCCGTGTCGAAAAACGTCACCCCGGCGTCGGCGGCCGCGTGAAGGGTGGCCAGCGCCTGGCCTTCCGGCACCTCGCCCCATTCGGTGCCCCCCAGTTGCCACGTGCCCAGACCGATCTCCGAGACCTGGCGTGTCGTGTTGTTGAACCGCCGCGTGTGCATCGGACGCCTCCTGGTGGCCCAATCGTCCCGTCCCCGCTTTCCTGCTAGCCGGCGCAACCCCGCAGCCGCCAACAGCTCCCGGCGCGGCTGCGGTCAGCGAAAGGTTTGGTCGGGCCCGGGGAACTGACCCGCCCGCACCTCGTCCCGAAATCGAGTGACCGCCTGAAGGATCGTCTCGGCCAGATCGGCATAGCGTTTGACGTGTCGCGGAGCCCGGCCCCGCGCCAACCCCACCAGGTCGTGGAACACGAGAATCTGGCCGTCGCACTCGGCCCCGGCGCCGATGCCGATCGTGGGAATGGCCAGGGCGCGGGTGATTTCGGCTGCCACCTCGGCCGGAATGCACTCCAGGACGATCGCGAACGCACCGGCCTGCTCGGCGCCTTTGGCATCGGAGAGCAACTGCTCGTGGTCCCGCTGCACCCGGTATCCGCCCAACTGATAGACCTTCTGCGGGCGCAACCCGCAATGGGCCATCACCGGGATCCCGGCCGACACCAGCGCCGCAATCACCTCGGCCTGCTCCCCGGCCCCCTCCAACTTCACCGCCTGGGCCCGCGTCTCTTTGAGGATGCGGCCCGCCGCCCGGACCACCTCCACCGAACCCAGATGATCGATGGGAAAGGGGAGATCGACCACCACCAAGGCGTTCTGGGCTGCCCGGCCGACCATCTCCGCATGATAGATCATCTGCTCGAGCGTGACCGGCAACGTGTTGGCATGCCCCTGGACGACCATCCCCAGGCTGTCGCCCACCAGAATCCCATCCACCCCTGCCGCATCCACCAGGGCGGCCGTGGGATAGTCGTATGCGGTCACCATGGTGATTTTCTGGCCCGCGGCCTTTCGGGCCACGAACTGGGGGACCGACAGGGGAGCGGAATCGCCACTCATCTGTTTGGCTCGATCGGATAACACGCCGAGAGCCGCCTCCTCTGGGCCGAGGCGAACCAATGCCGAAGACGATTTTACGGCGAACCTGGGGCCCGCGCATAGTGCCGGTGGTGGGCCGATGCTCCGTCGGGCGAGCCTCTCCCGGCCTGCAACCGCCCGCCCCGACCTCCGGCTGCTCGAGGGCAGGAGGAGCGAAGCGCCAGCCCGCCCATTGCGGTTTCCTGCCCCCCAGGTTCCTTTCAAAACAGGCCCCGTTACGGTCCTTGCCACTAAAGGCCCCCTTGGCCCCGGCCTTCAGGCCCGGTTCGCCGGCCCAATCTACCCACTCGCCTTTCCAAGGGCCCGCCCTACGGATGGCTGGCGAAGAGCTGGAACTCCCAAATCGTAGGACCTTCGGAGGCTTTGACGATATTCAGCCGGAACCGTTGGGCCGTTACCGGGGCAAACTCGATGACCGCATGCTCGCCCAGACGCTGGCCCCGATGGAACGTCACCCAATCTTTGCCGTCGTGGTACTGGAGTTCAAAGGCTTCGACCCGAGGGGCATAAGCCTCGAAGACCGCCGCTTTGCCGACTTGCACCGGCCGGCCCAAATCCACTTCCAGCCATGCGCTGTGGGTGCCTGCATCGGTGGCCCAGCGGGTGTCGGGGTCGTCGTCCACGGCCATTTGCGGCCCATAGGTGTCGGTTTGCTTGTGGAACACATTGGAGGCTTTAGCGGGCCGATGGACCGAAACCGCCCCGCTCAAGGCTGGCACCGCCACCGGTGGGATGTCCACCGCCTTGCCGCTGACCCAAAGCTCGACGACCGTTACCAGCCGATCGCGCTGGGCCGGCGCGATATCCAGCGTCAACTGGTCGGCGCTTTGTTTGCACCCGACGGTACCTCCTGAGCGAGCGATCGCTTTGAGCACCTTTTGGGGAATAGGGGGCAGGACCAGTGGCCCTTTTTCCGGCCACCGCATCACAAACACGAAGATGCGGTTGTCCTGGCACGTCGAGGCCCCCCAAGGCCCGGGCTTGAAAGGCCCACCCCGGGTGCCGTACACCCCGTCGCCGTATTTTTCCAGCCAGACCCCAATCTGGCGGAGCCGCTCGGCCTGGCGGGGTTCGATCTGTCCGTCGGGCATGGGGCCCACGTTCAACAGCAAGTTGCCGTCCCCCCCCACGGTGCGAAGCAGGATTTCCAGGCACTGCTGGAGTGACTTGAGCCGGTCGTTAGGCTTCCAGGCCCACTGCCCGCAAAGGGTCATACACGTTTCCCAAGGCCGCTGGCGGTTGAACGCCCCGACCCGCTGTTCGGGCGTGTCGAAATCGCCGACACGCTGGGGCCCCGGGACCGTGCCTTTGCCTTTTCGGCCTGGATCGACCCGGTTGTTGATGAGCAGGTCCGGCTGGAGCAGGCGCAAATGGCGATACAGGGCCAGGCCGTGGTCATGTGTCCACGGCTCCTCCCATCCTCCGTCGAACCACATCACCCCCAGGGGGCCATACTTTTGCACCAATTCCCGGGTCTGGTTGTGGAGGTATTCCACGTAGCGTTCCATCCGGGCATTCGGTTTCTTGGTCCGGCCGCCAGGCGACCCCAGGGGATAGTCCGGGTGGTGCCAGTCGCAAATCGAGTGGTACGTGCAGAACATCACATCGTGGCGGCGGCAGGCGTCGGCCAGTTCTTGGAGCACATCCCGGCCCAGGGGGGTGGCCATGATGTCGTACTCCGTATAGGCCGAGTCCCAAAGGCAGAAGCCGTCGTGGTGCTTCGATGTGATCACCAGGTACTTCATGCCCGCCGCCTTGGCCAATTGGACCCACTGGTCGGCATGGAACCGCGTGGGATGGAACTGCTTGTAGAGGGCATCGTATTTTTCGACGGGGACTTGCTGGCCGCGCGACCAGCCGATCTCGGTCCCCTTGAGGCTTACGGGCCCCCAGTGGATGAACAGGCCGAAGCGCATGGCCTGCCAGCGGGCCAGGGCCTCGGGGGGCGGCGTCCAGAGGGACTTTTCCGCCTCGGCCGACCAGGCCGCGGCTCGGGACCCCCACCAGGCCGGCAGCAGCAAGGCCCCTGCTGCAAACGCGACCCTGGCCCAAACACCCCGTCGCCGCGCCAGGCCGGCCAAGACCAATCCGAACGTTCCTCGAGACTTCATGGCTCGCACCTCCCGGTCTGTTTGGTCGCCGCAGTCCGCGGGCCGGCGGTGCCCGGCTTCGCGAGGACCGACGGATGCGAACCCGGTCCCACCGCCCCGCCGCCTCGATCCGCCGTGTATTCTCGACGTTGGCCAGCCTAAGCGCTGGCCCGGCAGCCCGCAAGGGTGCCGGCCTGTCGGGCGTGGCCAAAGCCCCGCGCCGGCCGCCGCACCGCGGTGTATGATTGAGAACACCGGGTCTCGGTCGAGGTCGAGCGACAGGGCGTCCCCCCCGTGAGCACATCCAGGGTTCTTGCAGGAACGACCATCGGGCTTGCCGCCCTTTATGCCAGTGTCTGTCCCGGCCAAGACCTCGTCCAGGCGGCGAAAGACCAGATTGCCAGGTACGAGGCACAATTGGAAGCGCTGGCCGCCTGGTGCGACCAGGAGGGGCTGGCGACCGAGGCCGCCAAGACGCGCCAATGGTCGCGCCCCCCCGACCGCCACTGCCTGTATGTCCCGGTTTTGCCGCGCGAAGAAGGCCCGCCGCCATTGCCCGAAGAGGCGCCTGCCAAGGTCCAACAGTGGTACCACCGATTCTGGCAGCTCCGGCGGCAACAGGCTGCGGCCCTGGAAGCGCTGGCCCGCCGGGCAGTCCGGGCGGACCGGGCGTCGCTGGCCTTCTCGCTGGCTATCGCCGCGCTCCGCGAAAACCCCGACCATCCCGGCCTCCGCCGCCTGATGGGCTACCAAAAATACCAGGGCCGCTGGTTCACCCCGTTCGAACTCCGCCAGCTTCGTTCCAACCGGGTGTGGCACGCCAAGTTCGGCTGGCTCCCCCGCGATCACGTGCGGCGGTACGAAAGCGGCATGCGTTTTTGCCATGGCCAGTGGATCACCGCCGAGGAAGATGCCCGCCGCCACGCGGAGATCGACGACGGCTGGGTCATCCCTACCGAGCACTACCTGATCCGCACCAACCACAGCCTGGAGGCAGGCGTGGCGCTGGCCGAAAAACTGGAACGCCTGTACCGCGTGTGGCGGCAGTTGTTCGTGCGTTACTACGCCACGGGGGCCGAAGTGATCGCCATGTTCGACGCCCGGCCGCAGCCCCGCCCGGCCTGGACGCCCCCCAGGCACCGCGTCGATTTCTACCGCGACCGAGAGGACTATGTCCGCGCGCTGAAGTCGCGTTTTCCCCAGGTGGAGATTTCGACCGGGTTCTATGCGGACGGCGTGGCCCACTTCTTTGCCGGCGAAGGCTACGACGACCGCACCCTCTATCACGAGGCCACGCACCAGTTGTTCCACGAGTCGCGCCCCGTAGCGCCCACGGTAGGCCAGCAGGGGAACTTCTGGATTATCGAGGGGGTGGCCATGTACATGGAATCGCTCCGCGAGGAGGAGGGGTTTTACGTGGTTGGCGGCCGGGATGACGTCCGCATGCGCGATGCCCGCTTCCGCCTGCTTAAGGACGACTTCTACGTACCGCTGTCCGAGTTCGTCGCCCTGGGCATGGAGCAGCTCCAGGCCGACAAACGCATCCGCGCCTTGTACACCCAGGCGGCCGGGTTGACCCACTTCCTCGTCCATTACGACGGGGGGCGGTATCGGGACACCCTGGTGGCCTACCTGACGGCCGTGTACACGGGGCGCGACGGGCCGCAGACGCTTGCGCAACTGGCTGGCGTGTCGTTCCGCGAACTAGACCGCCAGTACCGCGAGTTCATGAGCCAATAGTGCGCCCGATGCGCATGGCGTGCGCCGCCGCTTGCCCAACCCGTGATTATGGAGCCGCACGGCGTAAGCCCCCGGTGGTTATGCAGCCAACCTGCACCGCTGCTTGCCGGCGATGCTTGCGACGGGGCACCACAGGGCGCTTGCTTCCACCGGGCCCTTACGGGCCCGGCTCTTGTCACCGCTTGCCCAACCCCATACCATGGAGCCGGGGGCGTAAGCCCCCGGTGATTATGGGTGATCATGGAGCCGGGGGTGCAAGCCCCCGGTGATTATGGAGCCGCACGGCGTAAGCCCCCGGTGGTTATGCAGCCAACCTGCACCGCTGCTTGCCGGCGATGCTTGCGACGGGGCACCACAGGGCGCTTGCTTCCACCGGGCCCTTACGGGCCCGGCTCTTGCGCCACTTTAAAGCACGTCCCCGCTGTCCTTGCCTAAAGCGTTCTCTGCGTCTGTTGGGCGGGCCTAGCCCAAACTCCAACCGGAGCGGTACGGGGGATTAATCAGCGCATTGGCTTTCTCGCTATTGGTAAAGCGGAGGTTTTCGGGGTCCCAGTACAGCTTTTCGCCAGTGCGGATGGCGATGTTACCCAGCAGGACCACCTCGGCCAGATGAGCGGCGTGATCGACGAAGTTCGAGCCGGCCGGCGGCCCGCCTTTGCAGGCATTGATCCATTCGACGTAATGGCCGGGGGAGCGGGGCAGGACCCGGGGCGGCTTGCCGAACTCGCGGGCTTTGGCGTCGGGAATCAGCCGGTGGTGGAGCATCTTCCCTTTATCGCCCACGATCATCAGCCAGTCGCCCTCGGCAAACTGCCGCCCGGGTTCCAGTTCTTCGGGGCGCGGCGGCTTCAGGCCGCCATCCCACCAGGTGATGGTCACGGCGGCCCGATTCCCCTCGGCCGGGAAATACCATCGCACGATGGACGAGACGGGTGCGGTTTCGTTGGCCACCTCGGGGGGCATCTGGTGGTTCGAGGAGCAGGCCTCGACCCACGCGGGATGGCCGAGCTTGAGGGCCTTGAACACCGGGGACAACTCGTGGCAGCCGATGTCGCCCAGCACTCCGGTGCCAAAATCCCACCAGCCCCGCCAGGCAAAGGGGTGGTAGCAGGGGTGGTACGGGCGCATGGGGGCTGGCCCGACCCACAGGTCCCAGTCGAGCGTGGGGGGCACCGGGGGCGTCTCCTTGGGGCGGGGGATGCCGCGGGGGGAGATCCACGGCCGGCGATTCGAGCCGGCATGGACCTCCCGCACCGTGCCGATCGCACCCGCCCAGATCAGTTCCGCCATCAGCCGGTGCTCTTCGCTGGCCTGTCCCTGGTTGCCCATCTGGGTGGCCACCTTGGTTTCCTTGGCCACCTTGGCCATCAGGCGGGCCTCGTACACCGAATGCGTCAGGGGCTTCTGGCAGAAGACGTGCTTGCCCAGGCGCATGGCGGTGAGGCTGACCACGGCGTGCAGATGGTCGGGCGTGGCGACCATTACCGCGTCGATGTCCTTGTGGGTTTCCAGCATCTTGCGGAAATCGCGATGCAATTTGGCCTTCGGGTATTTCCGGGCCTCGCGATTCAGAACGTTCTGGTCCACGTCGCACAGGGCCACGATGTTCTCGCTGGCGCAATTGGCGATGTCGCCGGCCCCCATGCCGTGCAGTCCCACGCCGGCAATGTTGAGTTTCTCGCTGGGGGGCTTTTGCCCAGGGCCTCCCAAGACGTGCCGGGGTACGATGGTGGCCGTGGCAGCGGCCCCGGCCGTTAGCATTTGGCGCCGCGACAATGCGGTGTGGCGATCCATGATCGGCCTCCTCGGAAAGAAACGCGCTTGGCCCCTGTTGCGTTGCTGAGGGGGGTGGTCGAATGGGAACTCGGCTTGCAAACCGGCGTCGCCGCTGTGGGGTCGGCAGCGACACCAGCCGAGTGTATGCCGCCGCGGCGACGCGCGTCAAGCCGCTCGTTGCACGGCGGGCGGAGGTGGGGCAGCCAGACCCCGCGTTTGACGCCGTTGCGCCCCTCCCAGTACACTTTGCGTTATGAGCCGGCAGCGCATCTACCAGGCCATCCCGCACCGCGAGCCGTTCTTGCTGGTCGATGAGATCGTCGAGCAGGACCCACAGCGCGTCGTCTGCACGAAGACGTTTACGGGCGAGGAAGATTTCTTTGCGGGTCACTATCCCGGCTGCCCGGTAGTGCCTGGGGTGCTCTTGTGCGAGGCAGCGATGCAGGCCGGCGCGATCTTGCTGGCCGACTACTTGGCCGCCGCCCCCGGCCGGATTCCCGTGGCCACGCGCATAAGCGACGTGCGGTTCAAACGCCTGGTGCTCCCGGGCGATACCGTGCGCCTGGAGGTGGAGCTGCTCGACCGACTGGCCGACGCCTTCTTCCTCCGCGCGAAGGTGACGGTGGGCGGGCAGGTGGCCGCTCGGCTGGAGTTTGCGTGTACGGCCGCGGCGGCGCCGGGGCCCTCGGCCCCTGCCCGAAAAGAGACCGCATAGCGGCCCGAATCCCGGTGTGCCGCAGCCGCGGGAGGGGCCCCGGAGCCCGGGTCCCCATGGGGCCAGCAGGCAACTTCCCGGCTCCCTTCGTGGTCGCGCCGCCCGTGGCGCTAGCCGGGGCCAAGTGTACGGCCCGGAATGGCCTTGGCGTGCCGGCGCCGCGGACCCTACAATGGGTAGGTGGTATCGGTCCGCCGGGCTTTCGGCATGTCCCACCGACCTCTCTACCGTGTCCTGGGCGAAACCAGCCTGGAGCTGAAGTGCCTGACGCTGTTCGGGGCCTTCCTCCTGGTGGTGGTGACGGCCAGTTTCTTGTCCTACTGGTTCGTCACCGAACAGGTGGTGATGAAGCAGAACCCCGTTGCGGGGCAACTGCTGGCCGAACGGTTCATGCTGACCACCCATTGGGAGGCCTGGGAGCAGTTCGAAAGCTTCCATGTGGTGGTCAAGCAGTTCAACGAGAACCTTCGCAAACGACAGTTCGATGCGGAGTTCATCCTGCCGGACCCCACGGCCGACAAGCGCTACCAGCCTCGGGACGATTTCGAGCGCTCGTTGTTAGAGCGGTTTGCCAAGGAGCCGGCCAAGGGCGAGGACGTGGGAGTGCTGGTGGATGCCGCCGAGCATCCCCATCCGCCGCCCGGTGTTTACCAGTATTATCAGGGCGTGCGCGCCCAGAAGTCTTGTCTGGTTAGCGCCTGCCATCGGCCAGCACCGCCGGGTGTGCCCGGCTTCGATCCCCCGGCACCCGGGTTTGGGCGGGGCGGTCCGGGGGGCACCCCCTGGGTCGAGGGCGACCTGATGGCCATCATTCGCGTGACCATCTCCAATGCCCCGGTGCAGGCGGAGATCAGTTGGTACTGGAACACGCTTTTGGCGGTGGCCATCTTCACGGCCTTTTTGGGAATGATTGCCTTCTATTTGACGATCCGCTACCTCATCATCCGGCCGCTGAAGCACCTCCGCGATGTCAGCGATTCGATCAGCCGGGGGAACATCACCCAGCGGGCCGACCTGCGCACGGGGGACGAGTTCGAGGCCTTGGGCGTGGCCTTCAACCGCATGTTGCGCCACCTGGTCGCCGTCCAAGACGAACTCCGCCAAGTCAATGCCGACCTGGATGCCAAGGTCGACGAGCTGGCCCAGGTCAACATGCAGCTCTACGAGATGAACCGCATCAAGAGCGATTTTCTGGCCACCATGAGCCACGAACTTCGCACTCCGTTGAACAGCATTCTGGGCTTCAGCGACGTGCTGGGTTCGATCGACTCGCTGGACGAAAAACAGAAGCGCTATGTGGAGAACATCCGCAAGTCGGGGCGCATGTTGCTCGACATGATCAACAACATCCTCGACCTCGCCAAGATGGAAAGCGGCAAGATGGAGATCCAGCCGGTCGAGTTCCAGATCGAGCAAGTCATCGCCGCCCAATGCGACATGGCCAGACCCCTGGTCGAAAAGAAGAACATCGACCTTTCGACCCAGGTCGAACCGGATCTGCCCCCCATGTACCAGGACCGGAACCGGGTACAGCAGATCCTCAACAACCTGCTCTCCAATGCCATCAAGTTCACGCCGGAAGGGGGGCGGATCCGCATTACGGCCTCGCGCAACGAGCGGGGCGACCTGCTGTTACGGGTGATCGACACGGGCGTGGGCATCGCCAAAGAGGACCAGCAAATCATCTTCGAGAAGTTCCGCCAGGGGCGCACCGCCATGCCCGGCGGCGATGCCATGACGCGGGAGTACTCGGGGACCGGGCTGGGGCTGTCCATCGTCAAGGAAATCTGCAAGCTGCTGGACGGCGAGGTCTCGGTGGAAAGCGAGCTGGGCACCGGCAGCACCTTTACCGTCCGTTTGCCCTGGCGGCTGGAGAAACAGCCGCGCCTGGAGTCGCCCCTGGCGGTGGGACTGGAACGCTTCCGCAGCCGGCTCGATCCCTTGCCCACCTCATGAGCCGCACCGACCAACCCCCACCCGAAGTCCTCCTGTTTGCCGACGGGGCGTGCAGCGGCAACCCAGGCCCCGGCGGTTGGGCCTACATCCTCCGCCACCCCCAGTCGGGCAAAGAAAAAGTCGAGTGCGGGGCCGAACCCCAAACCACCAACAACCGCATGGAGCTGATGGCCGTCATCCGCGGCCTGGCCGCCCTGAAACGCCCCACGGTCGTCCAAATCATCACCGACAGCATCTACGTGGGCAAAGGCCTTTCGGAATGGCTCCCCAAGTGGAAGGCCAACGGCTGGCGCCGCCGCGAAGGCCAAACCCTCAAGCCCATCAAGAACGAAGACCTCTGGCGCCAGCTCGACCGGCTGCTCGCTCGCCACCAGGTCCGCTTCAAGCACATCCGCGGCCATAGCGGCCACCCCGAAAACGAACGCTGCGATACCCTGGCCGTGGCCGCCTACCAAAAGTACCTCAGGGCACGCTGAGTTCGCCCTGAGGCGTTGGCGGTCACTGTTTGGCCGGCCAGTCGCCGGTTACACCCCCAGGATGGTGGCGCCCCAATGGTTTCCAGGGTGCAGCGGCGCCGCGCAATCTTGGCTGGGTTCGCAGCCGCCGTCGGTATGGTTCCTGTCGCCCCGGAGGGCTTGCTCGGACCTGTTGGGGATCGCTTGCTTCCGCTGGTTCCGGCTCGTTGGCTGGGACTTCTCTGGCATCGCCTGCTCCGACCGGCCCGGAAGACTTGCAGCGCCGTGGTTGCCAGCCGCCGGGGCCGCCCAAACCCCACGCCCAGCTTCGCGGGTTTGAAGACGAAGCCGCCGGGGTTGTGCCCGGCCGGCCGCGGCAGGCTGCCGGACCGGTTGCGGTGGAAGCGGCAGCGCGCCAAGCCAGGCAGGCACAGGCCAGGCAGTGGCTCGGGGCTTGCGACCGGCACCGGCACCGAGTACCATCGGGACCAACTCCCGCACGTGGCGCTTGCGAAAGGCCTGCCAGCATGTTCGTCATCGAGTCCTATCCCCTGGCCGTCGTTTTCTGCGTCATCACCATGCTGTGCTGGGGCTCCTGGGCCAACACCCAGAAGCTGGCCGGGTCGCGGTGGCGCTTCGAGCTGTTTTATTGGGATTACGTATTCGGCGTGGTGCTGATGGCCCTGGTGTTCGCGGCGAGCCTGGGGAGCTTTGGGCAGGCCGGCCGCAGCTTTGTGCCGGACCTCATGCAGGCGGAGGGGCGGAACCTGGGCCTGGCCTTTCTCGGCGGCGTGATCTTCAACGCCGCCAACATCCTTTTGGTGGCCGCGATTGCCATTGCGGGCATGGCCGTGGCCTTTCCCGTCGGAATCGGCCTGGCGCTGATCGTGGGGGTGGTCGTCAACTACCTCAGCAAGCCGGGCCAGACCAACCCCTGGGTGCTGTTTCTGGGAGTGGCCGTGATTACCGTGGCCATCGTGCTGGACGCCATCGCGTACCGGCGGCTGCCGGGCCAGCAGCGAGACACGAGCACCAAAGGGCTGGGATTGTCGCTGTTGTGCGGGCTGCTGATGGGGACGTTTTATCTGTGCGTGGCCCAGGCCATGCCCGAGGCGAAGGATTTCCCCCACATGCCGGCCGGCAAGCTCACCCCCTACACGGCGATGGTGCTGTTTTCGCTGGGGATGCTGGCCAGCAACTTCCTGTTCAACACCGCCATGATGTACAAGCCTTTCGTGGGCGAGCCGGTGCCGGTGGGCCAGTACTTTCAAGGCTCCGCCCGCGATCACCTCTGGGGCATCGTGGGCGGCATGATCTGGGCCGTGGGCATGATGTTCAGCATCATCGCGGCCGGCGCCGCCACGTTTCCCATCTCCTACGGCTTGGGTCAAGGCGCCACCATGGTGGCCGCCATTTGGGGCGTGTTCATCTGGCGGGAGTTCCGCGACGCCCCGCCCGGGACGAACCGGCTGCTGGGGGCGATGTTCGCAGCATATTTGGTGGGGTTGGTGTTGGTCATCCTGGCCCGCGTGTTGTAGCCGGCCTGGCTGTCCCGTTTCAAAAGCGAGGCCTTCGGAAGCCTGCCCGATCTTGCACCAAACGATGCCAGCAACTCTGGGAACGAAGGATGCGACCATGCCCCGGCCGCGAATCGTCGTCGTCGGCAGTTCGAATACCGATATGGTGATCAAAAGCCACCGCATCCCCCGCGTCGGCGAAACGGTCGTGGGCGGCCAGTTCGTCATGGCCGCCGGCGGCAAAGGGGCCAACCAGGCGGTCGCGGCGGCCCGGCTGGGCGCCCATGTCCTTTTCGTGGCCAAAGTGGGGCAGGATCTGTTCGGCGAGCAGGCCATTGCAGGTTACACCCAAGAGGGCATCGATACCCGCTTCGTGTTCCGCGACCCGCAGCACGCCACCGGGGTGGCCCTCATCATGGTCGATGAGCAGGGCGAAAACCTGATCTCCGTGGCTTCCGGAGCAAATCACTACCTCACGCCCGCCGACGTGGATCGAGCCGCCGAGGCCATCCAACAATCCGACGTCCTGGTGGTGCAGTTGGAGACCCCGCTGGAGACCGTGCTCCACGCGGCCCGACTGGCGCGGGCCGCCGGGGTGCGCGTCATCCTTGATCCCGCCCCGGCCCCGGCCGAACCCCTGCCAGCCGAACTCCTCGCCACAGTCACCTGTGTGAAGCCCAACGAGACCGAGGCCGAGCGGCTGACGGGCGTGGGGGTAGAAGACCCGGTTTCGGCCCGGCAGGCCGCCGAGGAACTGGTACGCCGGGGAGCCGCCAGTGCTATCGTCACCCTGGGGGCCCAGGGTGCGGTCTGGCAGGACGCCGAACGCGGGGGATTCGTGCCCGGCTTTCGCGTCGAGGCCGTCGATAGCACCGCTGCCGGCGACGCCTTCAGCGGCGCCCTGGCCTGCGCCTTGGCCCAAGGCATGCCCCTGCCCGACGCCACCCGCTATGCCAGCCTGGCCGCCGCGCTGTCGGTCACCCGCATCGGGGCCCAGCCGTCCCTGCCCACCGCAGAAGAGCTCGAGCGCTTCGCGCGGCAGATGGCGGCCGGCTGACACTCCGCCCGGAGCCCCGCGTTATGTGTCCGGCTCAGGTCCTCGATCTGGAACGCTTGAATGAGGCCGCGGCCGACCTCCTCCGAGGACCCTGGGGACCCGTGTTCCGGGCGGTGGCCGTATTGGCCGGGCTGGCCGTGCTAGCTGGCCTGGCCGCTCGATGGATCCGCCACCGCCGTTTGCGGGGTCTGAAGCCCGAGGTCCCCTCCCCGATCGACGTGGGCAGCCTCCCCGAGTTTGGCCCCCCCGCTCATGGCCCGCACCTGGTGTTTTGTGGCACCCCGGTCCGCCTGGCCGCCGTGGTGCTGGCTCCCCCAGGCCTGGCCCGCGATTTGCCACCCATCAACCGGCTGGCCGAAGTGTTCGACGCCTTGGTGCCCGGCCTGGCCGAAGTCATCCGCACCCATCGCCCCGTGTATCGCCGCTGGCCTCCCCAGGTCAGCACCCAGGGGTTTGTCCACCGGTTCTTTGCCGAGACCCGGCTGGCTGCCCCGCCCGGTACCGAGACCCCGTGGTGCCTGGTGGCCGGCCGGTTCGTGTTCGGACAGCAACCGTTGCTGGTCGGCCTGGTGATGCGGGCCGGCTCCCCGGCTCGCCTGGGCCGACGTATCGTCGATGACCCGTCCGAATGGCCCCGACTCCTTTCCGTCCCGCCGCATCCAAACCCGGGCGGCTAGGCCACCTTGCGCGCGTGACCGGTAAGTTCCCGCGGCCCACCCCATCCTGCGCTTGCAAAACGCTGGATGTTTGGAACGACCCCCTGCCCGGCGCCTGCAACGCCGGAGCCAACCGTGCTTCGCCCGGGCCGCACCATACCCGAAAATCCGGGGGGATGCTGGCGTGTACCCCCGGGCCGGGCTAGATTACCAGCATACGATTACGGTATAGACGCGGGCCGTTGGCCGGCCAACATCCCGATCCGGCGGAGCCCAATGGCTCGCCGGCTGTTCGGCATGCTGGGCCAGTGCTTTCGGCCGGGCACCGCGTCGTTGCGGAATACCGAAACCGAAGAACCGTTCTGAAAGGGCGTAACGATGGACATGATGAATCGGCGTGGGTTCTTGGCGGGGCTGGGGCTGGCCGTGGGGACCGCGACGCTGGGCCGGCGCCTCTCGCCGGCGGCCGAAAGCAAGCCCACCGTGCGGCGCGGCTCCGATCTGGTCGTGCTGGGCCGAAGCGGCATCAAAACCTCGGTCCTGGGAATCGGTACCGGCACGGTCGGTGGCAGCCAGCAGCTCGCAATGGGCCAGGAAGGATTCACCCGCCTGGTCCGCCACGCCTTGGAACGCGGCATCCACTACATCGACACCGCCGATATGTACCAGATGCACACCTTCGTGCGACTGGCCCTTCAAGGCGTGCCGCGGGACAAGTACTTCATCCAGACCAAGACCATGGCCCGACATCCCGAGGTGGCCAAGGCCGATCTCGAACGCTTCCGCCGCGAGCTGCGCGTCGAAACCCTCGATTCCGTGCTCATGCACTGCATGACCACCGGCACCTGGCCCCAGGATATGCGCCCCGTGATGGACGTCCTCCAGCAAGCCAAACAGCGCGGCCGGGTCCGCGCCGTAGGGGTCTCCTGCCACGGCTTGGAACCCCTGGCCGCTTCGGTCGATTGCGACTGGATCGATGTGCAGCTCGCCCGCATCAACCCCTTTGGCGAAAAGATGGACGGCAAGCCCGAGCAAGTGGCCCCCCTGCTCCAGAAAATGCACGCCAAAGGACGCGGGGTCCTGGGAATGAAAATTTACGGCGAAGACGGACTGGGCAGCCGCCAGCGCCGGCTCGAGTCGCTCCGCTATGTGCTGCACCTGGGCTGCGTCGATGCCTTCACCATCGGCTTCCGCAGCATCGCCGAACTGGACGAAACGCTGGAGCTGATCGAAGAAGCTTTGGCCGGCTGAGCCGCTACCCACGACGTTATAGCCCCACCTGACTGAAACCGCACGGCACAAGCCCCCGCCGCCATGAGCCGCACGGCGCCAGCCCCAGGTGGGGTCTTTTTCCACCGGCCCTTACGGGCCCGGCTCGGAAGCCCGGCTCTTGCCCCCGGCGCATTGAGTGCTCGCTTCCAACCACGCGAACGGGTCCAAAGCGTGGGGCTGGCCTGCTGGAGCCATTCTGACCACCCCGCACGCCCGCCAGCCGGAGCCTGCTTTTGTAAACCCAATCGGGCCAGCAGTCTTCAGGGTGTGGGCTTACCCGTGGCGGCCTGGATTTCTTCCAGCGTCCGCCCCAGTTTCTTCCGCGGTGGCGATAGTTTGGGAGCAGGTGCAGGCGATTGCTGCAAAAACCCCATCAGACGTTGTTGCACGTCGTCGTTCTCCCGGGGAGAGCCGAGCACCTGCACCGCGTCGGACACCCCCAAAAGGACCGACTGCCGCACACCTTCCCGAAGCCACGTGAAGAAATTGAAACTCATTGAAGGACATCCTCCGTGCGAGGCTGCGGCCACGGGCCACCAAGCCCGCACTGCCACGCCGTTTGCGCTTGTTGCCGGATCGCGGTGAGGGCCGTCCGCCCCGCGAGGCCCTGGACACAGGAACTGGCCCGTGCCCTCGGCCCGGGCTCTCAGCCGGCCGGCAAGGTTAACGACTGTGGCCCCGCCTGTCCAGACGAACTGAGAACCGGAGAAAGGTCGAGCTGGGCCCGCCCCGAAGGGGCGAGCGGGGTCCGCCGCCGGTTGCCCGCCACCTGGGCCGCCAGTCCCGCGTCTCCAGCCGCCAATAGGGCCATCTTGGCCACCTTGAGCAAGGTTCCCAACCTGGGCCGCCAGTCCCGCGTCTCCGGCCGCCAATAGATTGGCGCCGTTTGCAGACCCAAGCATAATGGGCGCAGGCGCATCGTGGGCCGAGACACCCCTCTATAGTATGATTGCCGGGCACGCGCCACCAGAGGGGGGGCCTACTGCGCTTTTCCGGGGGCTTTTGCGTCGGCAACGATTCGGAGCAGTGCAGCAGGCAGCCACCGCCAGAGGGATCGCGGGGTTACACATGGGAGGGGACAGATGCCCACCGTGTTGGTTGTGGAAGATTCGACCACCGACCGTCGCGTCGTCAGTTTCTTGCTCAAGCGGGCAGGGGGTTGGGAGGTCCAGTACGCCACCCACGGCCGCGAGGCAATCGAAAAGGTCGAACAAACCACGTTCGACCTGCTGCTGACCGATCTGGTCATGCCCGCCATGAACGGGCTGGAACTGGTCACCGCAGTCCGCCAACGCCGCCCCGCCGTGCCGGTCATCTTGATGACCTCGCGCGGCAACGAAGGAATCGCCCTCCTGGCCCTCCGGGCCGGCGCCGTTAACTACATCCCCAAGCGACTCTTGCCCCGGCAGCTTGTGGAAATCGTCAACCGGGTGATGTCGTTGGTGGCCCGGCCACGCCCCAATGGCCTGGAACCCGGCTCGCTCACCGATTTCCACTGCGCGTTTTCCTTGAAAAACGATGCCCAGGCCCTGCGGGCGGCCATCGGCTACGTCCAAGAGATCGTCTTGATGTCCGGACTGTGCGACGTGGGCGAGTGCACCCGGGTGGGCATGGCCCTGTACGAAGCCCTGTGGAATGCCCTCTGCCACGGGAACCTGGAAATGGGCCCCACCCCCGGCGTCGAGGCCGAAAAGGAGTATGCGGCCATGCTCGCGCACCGCCGCAAGATACCCCCTTACGCCAATCGCTCGCTCCACCTCACCGCCCAGGTGACCCCGCACGAAGGCATCTTTACCGTGCGCGACGAAGGGCTGGGCTTCGACCCCGCGCTCTTGCCCGCCCCCACCGATCTTTCGCCCCTGGAAAAAGGGGTCGGCCGCGGCGTGGTCCTGATGCGCATGTTCATGGACGACATCCGTTTCGACCACGGCGGCCGGCAGGTCACACTCGTCAAACGCCGCAACGGAGCGGCCTAGGACAACAGGTCGCCATCCGCAGGCGATCGATCAGGCCAGCACGATCTTTCGGCTGCCCGAGTCGAACCGCGCCACCTTTCCCTCCCGATGCGAGAGGATCCCCATGTTCAACGGCGCCTGCACTCGCACCCCGATATCGATGGGGCTATAGGGACGCTGCCGCGTGTGCACGCACTGGAGGAAGTTGTCCCAAAGCTTCTCGGTGCTGCCAAACCCATTCCAGGGAATGAGGACCTCCTTGGCGTCCTTGCCCACCGGCACGATGCGGATCCCCGGGCCGGGATGATCCAAATCGCCCAGCACGATGGCCCCGTCCGTCCCGCGCAAAATGGTCTGGATGCCGGTATAGTTCGACAGCGAATTGCACATCACCACGCTGGGGCCACCGGGGTAATCGGCAATGATGTTGCACTGGTCGGGCACCTCGCGCGGATACTGGAACGTGCCGCCACCGCCCAGCACCCGCTCCGGAAAACCCAGGTCCAAAAGGCAGAAAACCGGCGTGAACGCATGGACCAGCAGGTCGGTGGCCGGCCCGCCCGCATAATCCCAATACAGCCGCCACTGGAAAAACCGCGACACGCTGAACGGCACCTTGGGGGCATCGCCAAGGAATTGCTCCCAGTCCAGATCGGGGCCCGGCTTGGCGTTGGGGTCCGGGATGTGCATCCGCTCGCCCCAGTCGCCCCGGCGGAAATACCCCAATTGTACGTGCACGATCTTGCCCACAATCCCCCGCTGGATGAGCTGGCGGGCCTTGGCGTAGGCGTCGTCGGCCACGTATTGCGTCCCCACCTGCACGATCCGCTTGAGCCGCTCCGCCTCGTCCCCCAACTGCGCCGCCAGGTCCATCTGCGACCAATGCGTCAAGGGCTTCTCGACGTACACGTCCTTGCCAGCCCGGATGGCGGCCAGGGCCTGCGGTGCATGATGCCGGTCTGGCGTGGCGATGCACACTATGTCCACGTTCTTGTCGGCCAAAAGGTCCTGGAAATGCCGGTAAATCTTCCCCCCGGTCTTCTGCGCCGCCGCCTGCACCCGCGGCGCGTACACGTCGCACACCGCCACCGGGTCGCACCGCCCCTGGCTCCTGAACTTCAGGCAGATATCCATGTGCGCCTGCGCACGACCGCCCGTGCCGATGAAACCAATCCCCGGCCGGTCGTTGGCCCCTTTGGCCCCCTCCGAAACCACTGTCACCGCCAGCGGAAAGACAAGCCCCGCCGCCGCAGCCCTCCCCCCCTTGCCAAGCAGCTTACGCCGGCTCAAGCGCGCACCCATGCGATGAGACATCGCCAACACCTCCTCGAGCAAAACCCTCAACCGTTCCCTTCGATCGTCTGACCGGCAATATCCGTTCCCAGCCACCGGCTACCTTATCATGAGGCCGCTGCAATGGGTAGAGCCGCCCCCTGCGACCCCACCAAACCACCTCCCCACGACAAGCCGTACCGCCCCACAACCACTAGGCTCGTTGGTTTCAAAGGCGCCGGCCCGGCGCCGCGCCGCATTGATTAGAACTTGATGACCCCCCTGATTAGAACGTGGTAACCCCCGCCGCACTGATTAGAACTTGATGACCCCCCGCCGCCGAAGCTCTAAAGCCACCTTGACCATCTCG